>OHMV01000600.1_pt1 | contig 8827 bp, 9 predicted proteins | sample 1569451 | NCBI WGS metagenome assembly OHMV01 (sample SAMEA3879595, study PRJEB24766) | human gut metagenome | biome: human-associated habitat; feature: feces | place: USA | collected 1985/1987 | reverse complement strand
CTGTTTTATATGAATAAATTTCACAATATACATTGCACTCACGAACACGACGTGCAACCAACTGATTATATTGTCCTCCAAAATCAAGAACAATGACTAATTCTTTTTTCATTACGTCCTCCTATTAATTTCTCAACAATATTATAAAGTAGCAACCAATTATTTACAACGCTTTAAATAATCAATTACCTCATTTAAATCCGTACAAGACTCTTGAATATATTCCTTCATCTCGTCATCTGGCGCAATCTGATCTTGAATAAAAATGGAATGCATTTTCGCATTGGCTGCTGCCATAATTCCATGCTTACTATCCTCTAATACTAAACAGTTTTCTGGTTTTACATCTAATCTTTCAGCTGCTGCCAAGAAAACATCTGGAGCCGGCTTTGATTTATATCCCTCTTTAGAAGATACAATCACATTTGGACTTAACACAAAACCTGCATGCGACAAGAACTTTTTAATATCCTGTGGGTGCGAACTTGAAGCCACCGCATAAGGAATTTTATTCTCTTCAATATACTCAATTAGATTCTGTAAACCAACCATATTGGCACTACCAGGCTCTTTAAAATATGTAAAGAAATAATCCGCACGCTCTTCCTGAATTTCTTCCATAACTCTTGTCACACCTGGATACATCATTTCAAACTCTGCAACCTTTCTTGAATCACAACCAATTAAAGGTTCCGGAAAAGAGTCTGGACAAGAAACGCCTAATTCTTTAGCCTTCTCTTTAAACTCATCCTTAAACATCTTTTCCGTATTAAACATCAAACCATCCATATCAAAGATAACCGCTTTAATTTGTGGCTTTCTAAAATACTCAATCAAACACTGCGTACCTAAATCACTCATACCACGATCCATTAAATCCACATATTCTTTGATGACACGATTTACACCATACAAAGGAAAATTTGCCTCTTGTACTGCAATTTTTAAATCCTTCACAAAATGCTTCACATAAAAACCAGGCGCATAATCATTCTCTAACATCTTCTTACCTTGGAATTCCAATTGTTTAGATCCGGCAGCACCATTACGCAAGAAGCGATACACGAAAGATTCATCCACATCTTTACAATTCAAATACGACATGGCCTCACAAATACCTTGTAACGTATTCGCAATCATGATTTGGTTAGCCATCTTGACATGTTGTCCACAACTCACCTTGCCACAATACTCAATCTGCGTTCCAAACGCTTCAAAGATTTCTTTATTTGTTTCAAAATCCTCTTTATCTGCACCAACCAATACAGTTAGAGTACCATTTTTAGCTCCCGTATCTCCACCAGTTACTGGCGCATCCAATACATGAACCCCCAATTCTTTCCCTTTTGTATACAATTCTTTGGCAAGTTTTGGACTTGAAGTCGTAAAATCAATACAAGTTTTACCCGCATCAATACAACTAAAAATCACATCATATACTTCTTTAACATCACTAGGAAAACCGACCATTGTACAAATGACATCTACATTGGATGTCAAAGACACAATCGATTCTTCTAAAATGGCACCTGCATTTTTAGCTTGTTCTACCCTTTCTGGATGTCTTGCGTACACATGCACTTCATAACCCTTATTCAATAAATGAATAACCATTGGCTGACCCATAATGCCAGCACCAATCCAACCTATTTTTCTCATTTTACTTTCTTCCTTTCACTAATATTGGAGCGGATTGCACCGCAATAAATTTCACAACTTCAAACATAAACTTAATTTCTTCTGCATTCAATTGACGAATCTCCTTAATTCCAAACAATGCCTGTTTAAATGAAAATTCAGTTAAATCCGCAATCGTATAAATTTCCATTCGATCAAATAATTCTCCAATCAAATGACAATAACGCTCTTTTTCTTCCAGTGGACGATCCATCAATAACTTATTTACATATTCCAATAAATCATCACTCTCTTTTGTGAGTGCATCACAATAATTAAAGTCTTTTACATCCACACTCCACATAAGCGTATCATGCTGAACTAGACCAGAACCTTGAGCTTCCAAGACTTTCGTTTGTTCTCTATGATCTAAAACACGACCCACAATGCTATCCTTAGGAATATAGTTTGTGATCTTAGATACATCCTCATCACCTTGCCAAAAACCATCCGCAAAGCCAGGCCCATCAAAACTTTTCACACCTTCAATATATCCCTGTAGTTTTGGATTTTTTAAATAGGCATACATCGCCAGATTTCCACCCTTTGAATGACCCGTCAAATACATCTTTGGATAGACTTTTTTCTTTTTCAACCCAAACAAATAACTCGTTTCAGGAATATCCGCAATAGTTTCTTTGACATAATCCTTCGCCAGGATTTGACAAGGAAGATCCTTGCTATAGGTCATCATTAAATTTTCTTTCCAACCCGTAATACTACCATCTGTACCACTAAAAGAAAGCACTAGAGATCCATCTGGCAACACAAGTGTTACCACACTAAATTGAATCACATCTTCATCGCTATAGACTTTTTTATAGTTCTTTAACTTTATATTTCCATAACGAATCGTATCTTGCAACGCATCAATCAAATGTGGAAGATTTATTGAAAATGTATACTTACTTTTTAATTCCTTTTCACTATATAAAGAAAGATATTTACGACATGCCATCCCAATCCACATAAGATAGATCGGCACATACTAACATATCCACCTCATTAAAGGGACGAATAGAAAAGTCGATATCTCTTCTTAAACGTACATAATTTAATAAGTTTTCCATAGTCAACCTCACTACAACGATTTTACAATATACAAAAGGATTAGCCAAATGACTAATCCAATTTTTTTGATAATTTTACATAATGATCTGCATTTGAAAGAATGTCAGAAACCTGAGATTCTGAAGTCTTTTTAATGATTTTAGCCGGTACTCCAACCACAACACTCCTTTGTGGAATCACCATATTTTCAGGCACAACACAACCAGCACCAATTATACTATGGCTTCCAATACAAGCTCCATTTAAAACAATAGCACCCATACCAATAAGCACCTCATCCTCAATCGTACAACCATGCACAATAGCCCCATGACCCATCGTGACACGATCACCAATTTTTAATGGATAGCCACGATCCGTATGCAAAACACACTGATCTTGAATATTGCTTTCTTGCCCAATTTCAATCGTTTCTTCTTCACTACGAATCACTGCGTTATACCAAACACTTGAACCTTCACCAATTGAAACATTACCCAAGATGGTTGCATTACTTGCACACAAAAAATCCTTTTTAACCTCATCCAATCTCTTACAAAGCCAAACCACACCATGCCACACATCAAATTTCATACCACAAGAAGGTAATGCCCCATACATAGTAAAGCCATGTTTTTTATGAAAGGCTATACTTTCTTCATTCGAATCTGTAATGCATGAAATGATCCAACGCATGTTTAATTTTCTACAATCCGCTTCAAGCTGATCTAACATTTTTGAAGGCAAGCCATAATGTTTTCCTTCTTTAAAATAAATGGTAAGTTCTACACAATACTTATACGCCTCTTTAGAAAAAGCCGGGTGCACATATCCATAGCCAATTAGAACATCATCATTAAGTGCGACATAAAATGGATTTGTCTTTGAAATTTCCATCATATGTTCTTTAAATACATCAAAAGAATCTGGTACAAGATCAAAAATTGCAACACTTGTCTTTACATAATGTACATAGATTGGATATATACTTTCTAAATCTTTTTCTTGAAGTAAACGTAGCTCTTGCATAAAACCTCCTATTGGATTTCTAGACTTGAATCGGCTGTTAAACTTGCATCCCCTCTTCTTCCAGAAAGATAGGCAATAGTTCCTGCAACACCAATCATACTTGCATTGTCTGTACAACAATACATTGGAGGCACTGTAAACTCAACTTCTGGATATTCATTTCTTAATTCTTCTACTTTTTCACGAAGTCTTGAGTTAGCACTTACTCCACCACCTACAACGAAATGGCGAATATCTTTATGATCATCAAGTACAGCTCTTACTCGAGAGAAAATTTCATCCAATGCACATTCTTGGAATGAACAAGCCAAATCTGCCATATCAAATGTCTTGCCCTGTCTTTCCATACGCTTTGTAAATTGTAGAACACTACTCTTCAATCCAGAAAAACTAAAATCATAACGACCTTGTGTCTTCGGTTTTGCCAGTTCATATACCGGCTTACCTTCTTTTGCCAATTTATCAATTTTAGGACCACCAGGATATCCAAGACCCAACACACGAGCCACCTTATCAAAGGCTTCTCCAATCGCATCATCCTGCGTTTCTCCTAAGATTTCAAAACTTGTTTCATCCTTCATATAAACAAGTTCTGTATTTCCACCAGAAACAACAAGAGCCAATACAGGATATTTCATATCCACCACTAATTCATTGGCATAAATATGCCCTGCCAAATGATGTACAGGAACTAATGGTTTGTGGTAGGCAAAAGCCAAAGTCTTGGCAGCTTGCACACCAACGTGTAAACATCCAATTAAGCCAGGACCTTGCGTAACAGCAACCGCATCCACATCTTTCATAGTGATATTGGCATCCTTCAATGCTTTTTCAATACAATACGAAATATTTTCTACATGAATACGACTCGCAACTTCGGGTACGACCCCACCAAATTCTGTATGCACATCAATTTGGCTTGCGACCACACTCGATAGTACTTCCTTTTTATCTTTGACAACCGCAACGGCTGTTTCATCACAACTACTTTCAATTCCAATAATAATCATACAATCCTCCTACAATGCCAATGTCATCACAATGGCATCTTCTCCATCTGGATAATAACTTTTAGATACATTGACTTGAATAAAGCCCATTTTTCGATATAAATTCAAGGCTGCCTCATTGCTAGCACGAACCTCTAATGTCATATATTCACAAGCCACTTCTCGAGCTCGATCAAACAAATGCATCATCAATTCTTTACCATATCCTCTTTTTCTTAAGTCAGGATCGACTCCAATACGAGCTAGCTGCGCCATTTCAAAGGTTTCCCATAAAAAGGCGTATCCAACAATGGTATCTTCATCTAGTAAAATCCAACCATGAGAAAAGGGATTCTCATTCAATTCATATAAACAATCTTTTTCTAGCCAAGGCTGTTTAAAACAAGCTTGTTCAAGTTCTAAAACACGAACAAGATCCGTGTCTTTCATTTCTTTAAAAATCATGCTTTATAGGCATCGCTTTCTTTTAAATATTGAGGAACTAAGGCATGTACATTTTCAACTGTACGACTTGGTACCTCCATAAAATTCTTCAAGAAATCACAACTTGCAGCTTCTTGATTCACTAAATATCCATCTCCATATAAAGTTCCAGGATGTTCGTTTAAGAAATCTTCCAATTGATCGACTTCTAGAATTTGTGTTTTTCCAACCACAACACCCTTTTCTAAATGTGCTACATACGCTCTTTTACTACGCGCATCCAAAATAACATTGGCACTTTCATCCATGCCCGCAAACAACTGCATTGTACTAATACACTTTAATGTTTTATGCATTTGTGTACAAAATACTTTCGCAATTGTCATCGCAATACGAATGCCTGTATAAGATCCAGGACCATCTGTAATGATCACTTCATCTACGTCTTTATAGTCTAAACCTGTCTTTTCAAACAATTGATTTAATTCCACAAAAATCGTTTCACTTTGTTTCTTGAATGCTTCAATAGATACACCATCAATCAATGTTCCATCTTTATATAAACCTAATACTAATGCTTTATAAGCACTATCCATACATAAACTAATCATGATATGCCTCCACAATACTTTTTGATACAGGACCCGTATATTCTAATGTCACTGTACGATTTTCATCAAAAGAAATTTTGATATGATCTTGTGGCAATTGATCTTCAATAAATTCAGACCATTCTACTACAGTAATTCCTTCATCAAAACAATCTTCAAAACCTAAGTCCTGACATTTTCCTTCTAAACGATACGCATCAATATGATGGAAAGGGACTCCACCTTCTTGTTTATAATCCTTTAAGATTGTAAAAGTTGGTGAATTAATCACATTCTTTACACCCAAAGCTTTTCCGAAGCTTTTTGTCCAAGTCGTTTTACCTGCGCCCAAATCTCCATCTAATGTAATGACTAATTGTTTATTTCTGCAAAGATCTGCCATTTTAGTGGCAAATTCCTGTGTTTCTTGTAAACTATGAATTTCTATTTTCATAATGACCTCTTTCTACTGAAATACACTATTCCATCTTATATCTTTTTTCAACTATTTTTTCTTCATCATACGATTTCTATGCACCATTGCCTTGATTTGTTTAATCTGTGCAAGACGATTTCGCACCTTCACTTCAGAACCCTGATCACTAGGTACATAATATTCTTTACCAACTAGAGCATCTGGAAGGCACTGCATGTCCGTCATGTGATATTCATAATCATGTGAATACTCATATCCTTTACTGTAGCCTAACTCCTTCATTAGCTTTGTTGGCGCATTACGAATGTGTAAAGGCACTGGCTGATCTAATGTTTTTAATGCGTCACTTTTCGCATTATTATAAGCCACTTCTAAAGCGTTTGATTTTGGAGCCAAAGCCAAATATACAGCTGCATGCGTTAAGTGTACATTGCATTCTGGAACGCCCAAATAGTGACATGCCTGATAGGCTGCCACACAGATTTCTAAGGCTCTAGAATCTGCCATACCAATATCTTCACTAGCCATACGAACGAATCTTCTTGCGATATATAAAGGGTCTTCTCCAGCCTCTAACATACGCGCTAACCAATATACAGCAGCCTGTACATCGGAGTTTCGTACACTTTTATGTAGAGCCGAAATAATATTATAGTGTTCCTCCCCTTTTTTATCATACAATAACAACCTTTTTTGAAGGCATTGCTTCAAAATATCCTGTGAAACATGAATACCATCCAATTCACTTGGACTATTATAAACAACCATCTCTAATGTATTTAAACAAAAGCGGGCATCTCCACCTGAAAATGCGGCAATCGCCTCTATATCTTCATCCGTAATATGTATTTTTAAATTGCCTAATCCTTTTGAGCTGGAAATAGCACGAATAATCAAATCTTTTAAGTCATCCGTATTTAGACTGTTTAACACAAACACTCTACACCTAGATAAAAGGGCGGAATTGATCTCAAAACTAGGATTTTCTGTTGTAGCACCAATCAGAATGATACTTCCCTTTTCAACATAGGGTAAAAACGCATCTTGTTGCGCCTTATTAAAACGATGGATTTCATCTACGAATAGTATTGTTTTTTGTCCCAAGACCCTACGCGTATCGGCCTGCTTCATAACTTCCTTGATTTCTTTAATGCCACTAGTAACAGCTGAGAAATCCACAAAATAACTCTTTGTCTGATGTGCAATAATACGTGCCAATGTCGTTTTTCCAACACCTGGTGGGCCCCAGAAAATCATCGATGTCACTTGATCATGTTCAATCATTTGCCACAAAAGATTTCCCTTGGCAACAAGCTGTTTTTGTCCTACATATTCATCTAATGTTTCCGGACGCATACGATCCGCTAATGGCCTTGTATCTTCTTGTATTGAAAATAGAGAATCTTGTTCCATATGTTTCCTCCATATGTATTTTATTATACACCACTCAAAAGAAAAAGTGTTTGACCTTAATCAAACACCATCTTCTTTTTCTCAATTCGTCTTAAAAATACCCATCCCACAACACAAGACAAAACTTCCGTAATCACAAATGCATACCAAATCAATGCTGTTTTGTGATACAATTGAATAGAGATAAGTTGCAAAATCAAAACACATGTGATAAAATATAAAAGGGGGTGCGGTAATTTGAAGAAGATATGCGGCAACTGTTTTTCAAGGATAAGCGGGAATGTCTGCCGGAAATGCGGTCATGTCAATGTCCGCACCAGTGCGGAGTATGACGCGCTGCCGGTGGGGACGCAGCTCCGCGGACGTTACACGGTTGGGAAGCTGATGGGCAGGGGCGGTTTCGGAATGATCTACCTCGCCTACGACGAGCAGTCCGACAAGACTGTCGCGGTCAAGGAGTTCTTCCCGGACGGTACGGCGGTCCGTTCTCAGGACAACATCACCGCAGAGCCTATGACCACGATCCAGCAGGAGAACTACGGCGAAGGGCTGGAGCGCTTCTTCCGCGAGGCGGAGATCATTTCAGGATTCCCGGAGTGCTCCGAGCTTATCGGGATATACGATGTGTTCCGCGAAAATGGCACGGCGTATTACGCGATGGAGTTCGTCCACGGAGCTTCGCTGAAAAGCTACGCCGAGACCAGCAGCGCGATCTCCCCGGCGCAGGCGGTCTACATAGCGCAGAAGCTGCTGCCGTCGCTCCAGATACTGCACCAGCGCGGAGTTATCCACCGCGACGTTTCGCCGGACAACATAATGTTGTGCGCGGACGGCTCCGTTAAGCTGATAGATTTCGGTTCCGCGAGGTATATCCAGGACAGGACGTGCAGCATGTCCGTGATACTGAAACAGGGTTTTGCACCGCTTGAGCAGTACCAGAGGAGGGGCGCCCAGGGCGGCTGGACGGATATCTACTCGTTTGGTGCGTCGCTGTTCTACGCCATGACTCTTGTAACTCCGGAGGATCCGCTGACGCGGCTTGAGGACGACAGCGACTTTGAATTCCAGCTTCATGGGATAACGCCTTCGCTGGCTGAGATACTGAGGAGATCCTGCAATGTGCGCCGGGAGCTCCGCTACCAGAACGCGGAGGAAATGCTGGGAGCGGTGTCAGTCTGCGGAGTGGAGCCGGTGGGATT
>OHMV01000598.1_pt1 | contig 8846 bp, 5 predicted proteins | sample 1569451 | NCBI WGS metagenome assembly OHMV01 (sample SAMEA3879595, study PRJEB24766) | human gut metagenome | biome: human-associated habitat; feature: feces | place: USA | collected 1985/1987 | reverse complement strand
CGGGACATAAGCCATACCGTTATACTGTTCCCGGTTCAGATAAATAGTATAATCCACAACTTCTACAGATGCCACATAATATCCATCCTTATGGTAATCTTTTAACACTCCGTGTTCTTCATCATCCGTATCTACAATATAAATATGATTCATCGGGAACTGTACATTTCCGGCAGAATCTGTATACACATCACTGTCATCCGCCTCGCCATAGATAAAATCATCTTCCATAAATGCCAGTGGCCGGATATACGTTCCTGCTGCCGCTGCCACTTCAAAGCTTTTCGAATTCTCCAGATTCAGAACAGTAATTTTCGAACCGCTGTCACTGTTGCCATCTGCAATATAAGCAACAAACTGGTTATCCTCTGATACCGCATAATTTCCTGTTTCAAATCCGCTGACTACTTCCTTTTCTTTGGTAGTAGCAAGATTAATCTCATACAGTGTCCCACCCATCATAATGTAGAACATTCCACTTTCATTTTCATACATCAGCTGTCCCAGTTCTGATTTCAGCACTTCGTAAGAGTGGGTGGATGGTATAAACAGTTCCTCTTCTACTGTATTTGCCACGCTGTCATAATGATAAACACCTACGCCCACCTGACCTTCGTGGTTTCCCCTGTTCATATAACCATATACAACAAAATCAGCACTTCCTGTTTCATCCACCTTAATAATCCGGATATCATGTTCCTTATGATTTTCCCTGGAATCAATCCCCTCATAACCACGGAAGCTGAACACCTGGGAAAGCTTTTTTTCTGTCGCATTGTAACACCAGAGTTCTCCTTCTTTTACAAAACAGAGAATACTTCCGGTCTCATTACTCTTATATTCCACATCGGACGAACATATTCCAAGCTGTAAATAATTCTCATAAAAATCATCATTCTCTGCCCGGAAAATTTCATCCATGGTTCTCTCAAAATTCAATAGATACATCCGGTCATTGGTATAACGGACACGGTAATATTCTTCTACATTATAATATTCCAGTTCCCCATTATCTCCGGTTGCCGTCACTACATAATCCAATAGAATTACATTATAGGAATTATTGATTTCTTTGATGCTTACCGATGGGTCCGTCAGAACGGTCCCATTGAATTTATCCCATGTTACCTGTCGCAGTGTGGAATGAATACTGACATTGGCAAGTGTGGTATTATCCGCAGAAGAATCCGGTTCCATATAAGTTGCCAGAGAACCGCTTCCATCCTTTTGAAATGTTTTTTCATGGAAATCTTTTGCAAAATCAATGCTTTCCTTCACATAACAATCCTGCGGTTCAATAATCCTTGTATAATAATTTAAGGTATCATCCCCATGCAGTAAATGTATAATCAACAGATATTCCGCATTGGAATCCAGAAGATTCTGGATCGGAAGGTCTGCTGTAATCACTCCATTCTTCTGGGAATAACTATCTACCTTCGCATCTGCAATAAGCCGCTTGGTATCCATACTCCGAATTTCATAGGAAAGTTCATCCACTGCGTAGCTTCCATTCTGAACGCGGATTGGAAGCAGCCTGTCCGTATCAATCGGTGTAATGCTGTCCCTCATGTAAACTGCATTCATTTCATCTACATACCCGTAGAGTTCATTGATTTTCTGCTCTTTATAATAAAGCTGGACAGTCGGCAGCGTTGCCTCCTCCAGTTCTGTTGTCATATCAGGATTTGTTTTATTTGTCAAAAAACTAAACACTACGGTTGATACCAGAAACACACCTGCTAACACCAGTGCCCGAATCATTCCTTTATTCATCTGTATTCCTCATCTTCCTAAACTACGAAAAACACGCTTTGCGAGTTTCTCGAGTTATCGCGGTGCTCGTCAAATCTACATGCAAGCATGCGATTTTTCTCGCTACTCACGTAAACAAACAATATAGCCATCAAAAAACGACAGCTATATTGTAATTCCTTTTTTGCAAAAGCTCAACCTCTATTTTATTACCTGCTACCAGCATCTGCGGCAGCGTCTGTAACGGCATCTGCGGTAAAACATCTCATGAAACAGAAGAATTTCCGGAGCATCCATGTCTTCCCGGTTTTCCCCAAGTCCCGCCTTATCACGGATTCTCTTACAAATCTGCCGCAGCATCAGCCGATCCGGATACTCGTCAAACATGAGACTTCCCTCATATTCCATCTTATCGCATTCTTCTTCCACCAGTTCCTGTACTTTTCTTATCTCCATCGGATACATCTCTTTCATGCGGTCTAAATCCCTCTGATATTCTAGCTCCGTCATGTAAAGATTCTGGATTGGGTTTGTCATATAAAAGGGCTGTTTGCCCGGCATCTGCTGCTGTTGCATCTTAAAGAAAATATCCTGATTATAATCCAATGTTTCCTTCTCTCCTGATTCTCATCAGTATAATATATGCAGGAGAGACTGTTTGTTGACGGCAAAAATGCTGTTATCTGTTTGTTTCCAACGACATCAGAAATAATACCGCTGTCAGTTCCTTTGGGAACATGGCATGCAGTTTCAGAATTTCTTTTGACGTCAGTGTGTCCTGTTGTGCCGCATAATATGCAGCCGCAGCCACCAGCATTTCTTTTCCAAAGTTTTTAACTTCTGCAATCAGTCCTGCCGGCTCCCTTAATTTATGTGCAATGATACATTCTGTCACCTGTCTCAGCTCTGCATCTGCCAACTTCTTATGAAGTGTTTCCACAAAATGTTCCATGGAATATTCAATTGCTGCATCTACATCAAATACCTCTCCACAGATTTCTGCCGCTGCAAGGAAATATTCCCTCGGTGACATTTTCTCCTTTTCACTTCGTTCTGCCAGAAGTGTATGTACTTTATTAAATTCGCTTTTCTTAGCAAAACGTTTTACCGGCATTTCATCCCTGACCAGTAAATCCAGTTCTGTCATCCGATACAAAAAGTGATCCATTGCCCTGCGGTATTTCTCCATGGATTCCTTTTCAAAGGTATATACATAGCCATAATATTTTCCATAAACCTTCATGGTATCCTGGTATCCCATTCTGGCATTTGCCATTAAAAGAGCATGGTCAAAATTCATCATGGTTCCAAGGGAGCGGCTTGGCTTGATATAAGTTACATACGGCCGCTTGGCATAGGCATCGTGTGCCGGTGATGTATGTAAATCAACAGCAATAATCTGCTGTGCTCCCATTCGGATGGCAAGGTCAATTGGAAGATTATCATAATAGCATCCATCCAGATACGTTGTCTCTCCGATTTTATGCATCGGGAATAATGGAAAAATTGCAGAAGATGCCAGAATATAATCTTTCATAAGTCCTTCCGGAATGTCACGCTTTGTCAGTTCGCAGGGTTTTAAAGACGGAAATTCCACCGTAACCAATCCAAAATCTGTCTTTGATTTCCGAATCTTATCCTCTTCTATCAGTGTTTCAATAAAAGCAGTAAACGGTGAAATATCTGCACCTTTATTCTTTACATATTTTTTCAGGAATGGACCAATTGCCTCTCTCTGGTCATACATGCCCTCTATGGTATCCGTCAGATTGATTCCATCCTCCATCATATCTTCCATAGTTATGGTGCTCCATAGTTCATAAGCCCTGTCATAATCTCCCGTTGCCATTAAGGCTCCGTTAATGGAACCTATGGATGTTCCGGTTACAATCTGATAATCGATGCCAAGTTCATTTAATGCTTTCCAGACTCCCAGTTCATAAGAGCCTTTCGTACCGCCTCCACTTAATGCAATTCCACGTTTCATATAAGTCCTCCTCCGGTTATCTCCCGGCTTCTGCCTTTCTTTTAAGAAAGCCAGACTGTCAGTTTCTCTCCATTGAATGCGAACTCATTTTTACGTCCTTTGTAACATATCACAAATTTCTTATATACTTTTTCATAACCTTTATGCAGCATCCGGACCGTTAATGTCTCATCCTTTGTGATGGTCATCTCATATTCATTATATACACCATCCTGATATGTAAAATCTTCTCCGTTATCCTGATAATGCACATAACGGTCTTCTCCCGGATATACATCAAGAATCAGGGTATCCAGTTCAATCTCTCCCACATACTGCATCGGTTCAAAACATGGGATAATGCTTCCTGCTTTTACAAAAACCGGGCATACATCAAGAGGTGCGTCTTTTACAATATACTGCTTTCCGGTATATTTTTCCCTTGTATCATAGTCATACCAGGTTCCCTCCGGCAGATACAAAAGCTTCTTCGTCATTCCCTGCTCTACTACAGGAGCTACCAGCACATGCTCTCCAAACAGGAATTCTCCATTGAGATTCCAGGTTTCTTTATCTTTCTCATAATGCAATACCAGTGGACGGATTACCGGCATACCATTCTGCTCCGTCTCATGGAATAAATCATAAAGGTATGGCAGTAATTTATAACGAAGTTCAATATATTTCCGGTTAATATTTAATGTCTCTTCTCCGAAAAGCCATGGCTCCTGTCTGGTAGAACCCTTGGAAGAATGATTCCGGAACAACGGTGAAAAACAGCCGACCTGTACCCATCTTGACAACAGCTCCGGCGTCACATCTGCACCGAATCCACCTACATCTGTTCCGATAAATACCATACCGGATAATCCCAGATTGCACATCTGCGGAATTGCCATCCTCAGGTGCTCCCACAGGCTCTGATTATCTCCTGTCCATGCTGTGGTATACTTTTGGGAACCACTGTAACAGGCACGGGTGATTACAAATGGTCTTCTGCCGTCCTGCTTCTTCAAGCCTTCATAGGTAGCCTTTGCCATCAGATGTCCATAGACATTGTGCATCTGGCCATGGTCACATGGTCTGTCTTCGTCTGTAAATACGACATCTTCCGGCAGTTCTCCACGAAAGCTTGCCGGCTCATTCATATCATTCCATACACCACGGACTCCTAAGTCCACAAGATATTTCTGTTTCTCTCCCCACCACTGTCTTACCTTCGGATTTCCAAAGTCAGGGTATACCGCATCTCCAGGCCATACTGCATTTACATAGGTATCCCCTTCCGGTGTCTTGGCAAAATATCCCTGCTCCATGCCTTCATCATACATATCATAACCTGGGTCTAATTTGACACCCGGGTCAATGATAGTAACAATTTTAAATCCTTTTTTCTTTAAATCTGCAATCACTTCACCAGGCCTGCCAAAGTCCTTTTCGTTCCAGGTAAAGACCCGGTAGCCATCCATATAGTCAATATCCAGATGAATCGTATCAATCGGAATCTTTAATGCACGGTATTTATCCGCAATTGCGCGGATCTCTGCGGAAGTCTCATATCCCCAGCGCGACTGATGATAGCCTAATGTATAAAGCTGCGGAAGCGGTGTTCTTCCGGTCAGATAAGTATAATCAGCTACAACCTCCGGCATATTATCCCCGGCAATAAAATAGTAATCCAGATTGCCACGGTCTGAGCCAAAGAAATAGTATTCCTTATTTTCTTTTGCCAGATCAAAATAAGTCTTACAGGTATTATCAAAAAAGAGTCCGTATACGCAGTTTTCACGCAATGTTATAAAAAATGGAATGGATTTATACAATGCTTTAAAGGCTTCCGTATGTGCTGCAGGATTATCTGTATTCCACATCTCATAATCATAATTCTTCTTATTTAATACACCTGCTTTATCACCAAAGCCATAGAAGGCTTCGTCTCCTTCCATGCGTTTCACCGCCTGTACATGGTAATTCTTATCTGTTGCCTGCGGCACCTCATGTCCCTCTGCTTTTAAGAATTCGATAAATTTCTCACTAATCTGTGTTACAAATTCCCTTCCACCACGATAGTCCGCACAGAGAAGTTGCCCCCTTGTATCATAAAAGTCCACCATAAAATTATCATATATGCGTATAATTAATTTTGCAGTCCGAACCTCAAGATAGTCAATTCCTTCCTGCACATCAAAATGTATATGCTTTGACTTTTCTCCCTCGATGGCTTTTGAACGATGTTCCTCACATTCGAACGGAACAAACACATTTACAATGTTATCTGTCAGAACCTCTAAACTTCCCTTGCCATATTCAAATGCAAAATGAATGATTCCATTCTCCACATAATAAGATTTTCTTTTTCCCAGCATACTTTTCCTCCGCTTTTGCTTATATTAGCAGTAATGTACCTCCCACTATCATAAGTAATCCAAAGAATGCCTTTGGCTGTAGTCTTTCATTTAAAAACACAGATGAAAATACAATTGTAACTACAATGCTTAGTTTATCAATCGGCACCACTACGCTGGCTTCGCCCAGCTGCAGCGCCCGGTAATAACAAAGCCAGGATGCTCCGGTTGCTATTCCGGATAAAATCAGAAACATTCCATCCCGGAAGGTCATACTCCGGACCTTTTTCTGTTTCTTTGTCACAAATACTACCACCCATGCCATAACAAGTACCACTCCAGTACGATATGCCGTTCCAAGATTGGAATTCACACCATCTATTCCCACCTTGGCAAGGATGGACGTCAGACTGGCAAATACTGCCGACAGCAGTGCATAGATAAGCCATGCCCGGCTCTTTGTGCCACTGCTTTTCTTTCTGGTAATCATGAGCATCGTTCCAACGCCTATCAATACCATGGCAATGATTTTCTTCTCGTTCAGTCCTTCATTTAAGAAAATGACTGCCAGAATCATCGTCAGGATTGTACTGGATTTATCAATCGGTGTTACTTTATTTACATCTCCTAGCTGCAATGCCCGAAAATAGCAAAGCCAGGATGCCCCGGTCGCTATTCCGGATAATGTAAGATAAATTAACGTCCGCGTTCCTATACTTCCGATTGGAGTATAAGATCCGGTAAGCCGTACCATAATCCATGCAAAAATCAATACTACAATCGTCCGGATTGCTGTTGCAAGATTCGAGTCTATTTTCTTAATTCCAACTTTTGCCAATATTGCCGTAATACCTGCAAAAAAAGCAGAGCCACACGCATATACAAGCCACATATTTATTCCTCTTTTCTATTATCCCGGGAAAATTCTGTCTTAATCTGCACTGCAACAGACTTTATTTTTACCACCCACTTTTGCATCGTTCAAATACAGATGCCACTTCACTTAATATCCATACCCGTCATAATGTTTCAAATATTATCTTATTCCATTCTTCCGCCTCTTTCGGTATTTCTCTTCTCTTGTTTGTTCTTTCCTGCACCCTTCACTCCCCATACATATCCTATTTCAGAAATCCATTTACAATCTGCTCCTCTGCCTCTTTTTCAGACAGTCCCAGTGTCATCAGCTTAATCAGCTGTTCTCCTGCTATTTTTCCAATTGCTGCCTCATGAATCAATGCTGCATCGATATCATTTGCTGCAAGAGACGGAATTGCCTCCACCTTTCCATTGTCCATGATGATGGCATCACATTCTGTATGTCCGCTGCATGCATTATTACCACGAATATAAGAAACAAACTTCTGGTGGGAATCTCCCTTTGCTACCGAACGCGATACCACATTTGCACTGGAATGTGCTCCATTTAAATCTACCGTAAAATCTGTCTCTGCTTTCTGCTGTCCATGAGTCATAATACGTTCATGAATCACAAGGGACGCATCTTCTTTAAGGTCTGCTTCGGTTGTACGGATTGTGGAGTCTACTCCTTTAATCTGAACACTGTCCATATCCATGAATCCGCCTTCTTCCATGTGGATCACGGTAGTTGGATTTAAGACTCTGGCTCCATTTCCATCCCCTTCACCATAATGCTTTTCTACATATTTTACTTTTGCATTCTTTCCTATATAAAAGGTGTGTATTCCATCATGCTGTGATGTCTGGTCTCCGCAGTTGTGGATACCGCATCCCGCAATGATTGTCACATCTGCACCTTCCCCGATATAAAAATCATTATACACCAGGTCCTTTAAGCCGCTTTCACTTAAGATAACCGGAATATGCATACTCTCATTCTTTGTTCCCGGTTTTACATAGATATCAATTCCCGGCTTGTCCTTCTTAGTTACAATATCAATATTTGCAGTTGTATTTCTTGCCTCCAGTTTTCCGTTGTTGCGGATGTTATATGCGCCTTCCGGCACGCTGTGCAAATCTGATATCTCTGCTAAAAGATTCTTTTCTATACTGTCCATTTTCTCACCTTTTCCTAGACTAATTTTTCCATCAAAGTAGAGCAGGCTTCACTGCTGCCTAACAGCTTTGGAAGCACTTCTTCCCGGCTTCCGGCTGTGCTTACTTCTCCATCTGCAATTACAATAATCCGGTCTGCAATGTTTAAGATTCTCTCCTGATGTGAAATAATCAGAATCGAGCCATTGATTTTCTGATACATATTCTCAAATACCTGAATCAGATTGTTAAAACTCCAAAGGTCAATTCCTGCCTCCGGCTCATCAAATATGGATAATTTGGTTCCTCTTGCAATTATCATTGCAATCTCAATACGCTTTAGCTCCCCACCGGAAAGGCTGTCATTTACCTCCCTGTCAATATAATCCTTTGCGCAAAGTCCTACTTCTGAAAGATAGGAACATGCCTGGCTGATGGAAATATCTTTTCCCGATGCCAGTGTAATCAAATCCTTTACGGTCAATCCCTTAAATCTTACCGGCTGCTGAAACGCAAAGCTGATTCCCTTTCTTGCCCGTTCGGTAATGGATAATCCTGTAATATCCTCTCCATCCAATAAAATCTGTCCGGAAGTTGGTGTTACTATTCCGGCAATCAGCTTCGCCAGCGTGGATTTACCTCCACCGTTTGGTCCGGTAATTGCCACAAACCGGTCTTCTATCTTCAGATTGATATTTTTTAATATTTCCTTGTCTGCTGTTTCATCATTTACCTGAAAACTAATGTCTTTTAATTCCAGCATT
>OHMV01000588.1_pt1 | contig 8943 bp, 8 predicted proteins | sample 1569451 | NCBI WGS metagenome assembly OHMV01 (sample SAMEA3879595, study PRJEB24766) | human gut metagenome | biome: human-associated habitat; feature: feces | place: USA | collected 1985/1987 | reverse complement strand
AACAATTCCGAATTTCGTGCCCTGCTTTCAAAGATTCTTTGTGAGTTTGGCAAGAGTAAGGAATTTTCGGGCGTTACGGCTTATGCTGATATGAACGCTCTTGTATGTTAAGGAAGTGTGAATATGGCTATTAGGCAAATTGTAAAAGAGGGCGACAGCGTTCTCACAAAGCACTGCCGTGAGGTTGTTAAATTTGATGACAGACTCGCACAGCTTATAGATGATATGACAGAAACCTTGCACGACTCTGGCGGAGTAGGTCTTGCCGCACCGCAGGTTGGCATTATCCGCAGAGTTGTTGTTATTGATGTAAGTAAAGAACAAAATCAGGTTATCGAGCTTGTAAACCCTGTTATAATTGAATCAAGCGGCGAGCAGGAGGGCCTTGAGGGCTGTCTTTCTTGTCCGGGCGAATGGGGTATTACAAAGCGTCCTAACTATGTTAAAGTAAAGGCTTTTGACAGACACGGCAATGAATTTACGATTGACGGTGAAGAATTGCTTGCAAGAGCTTTTTGTCATGAGCTTGACCATCTTGACGGTATTCTTTTTAAACAGAAAGCAAGCAAGATGCTTACTCCTGAAGAATACGAAGAAATGTTTGGCTGATTTGAGGGTTAATTATGAATATAATTTATATGGGCACTCCTGATTTTGCGGTGCCTGCACTCAAAAAATTATACGAAAGCAAGCATACGGTGCAGGCTGTGTTTACACAACCTGACAAGCCAAAGGGCAGAAAAATGGTGCTTACTCCTCCTGATGTAAAGGTATGTGCGCAGGAACTTAACATTCCCGTATATCAGCCGACAACCTTTAAATCGGAAGAACCTCTTGAAATAATAAAAAAATATAATCCCGATGTAATCGTAGTTGCCGCTTACGGAAAAATTTTGCCGAAAGCAGTGCTTGAAAGCGCAAAATACGGCTGTATTAATATTCATGGCTCGCTTTTGCCTAAGTACAGAGGTGCAGCGCCGATTCAGCAGTCGGTTTTGAACGGCGACAAGGTTACAGGCGTGACAGCTATGCAAATGGCAGAGGGACTTGACACAGGCGATATATTGACAGCAATTGAAACAAAAATCGGCGAAAATGAAACATCCGGAGAGCTTTTTGACAGACTTAGTGTACTCGGCGGAGAGTTAATTATTAAAACTCTTGAAATGCTTGAGAACGGAGAAATTAAGCCTGTAAAACAGGATGAAAGCAAGGCTACGCATACATCAAAGATTGATAAGTCGTTTTGCCCGATTGATTTTACAAAATCAGCCGACGAAGTGCATAATAAAGTCCGTGGACTTAATCCCTGGCCGATTGCGACTGCCGAACTTAACGGAAAAAAACTGAAAATTTATTCTACAAAAGTATGCGAAAAAAGCGGAAAAGCGGGCACGATAATCAGCATAAAGCCGTTGATTGTTGCTTGCGGCAGCGGTTCGGTCGAAATTATAGAGTTGCAGCCTGAGGGCAAAAAGCGTATGCCGTCAGCGGCTTTTCTTGCAGGTCATAAATTAAATATCGGTGACAGCTTTAACTGATATAGGTATATAAAGGAGAATTTTTATGTTTTATGGTTTTGACTGGACATATGTTGTGTTTATTCTTCCTTGCGTAATTATTTCACTTATATGTCAAATTAATGTTTCATCAACTTTTTCAAAATATTCTCAAATGAGAAATTCAAGAAATATGACAGGCGCACAAGCTGCCGAATTTGTTTTAAGACAAAACGGCGTCTACGGAGTGCGTATTGAAAGGGTAGCGGGAAATCTTACTGACCACTTTGACCCGAGAACTAATGTAATCAGACTTTCAGACAGTGTTTATAATGCAAATACCGTAGCAGCGGTAGGTGTAGCTTGTCATGAGGCAGGTCACGCTGTTCAGCACGCACAGAATTATTTACCGAATAAAATTCGTTCGGCAATTCTTCCGATGGCGAATATCGGTTCAAAATTAAGTTGGTTTTTGATTATATTGGGACTTTGTTTTTCCGCAAAAATCGGTTTTGTTATGTTGTATATCGGTATAGCTTTATTCGGATTTTCCGTACTTTTTACAATTGCAACTCTTCCCGTTGAGTTTAATGCTTCTAAAAGAGCGCTTGAAACTATCAAAAACGGAAATTTGCTTTACGGTGAAGAATACACGGGTGCGAAACGCACTTTGCAGGCAGCCGCTATGACCTATGTTGCATCTGCTCTTACGGCAATTTTACAGCTTTTAAGATTGCTTATAATAGCGAATAACAGAAGAAGATAAGAAAAGAGATTTTTAAATGGCTAATTCACGCAAAACTGCATTTAAAGTATTATTAAAAATTGAACAGGACGGAGCATATTCCAATATAGCACTCAATAACGCAGTAAAGGAAAGTGAGCTTTCGCCGCTTGATGCGGCTTTTACATCTGCGCTTGTTTACGGTGTGCTTGAGCGTAAAATCACTCTTGATTACATCATTAAACAATACTCTAAAATTCCACTAAGGAAAATTGAGTTAAAGACAAAAATTATTCTCCGCCTCGGACTTTTGCAAATGGCTTTTATGGATAAAATTCCCGAAAGTGCCGCTGTTAACGAAAGTGTAAAACTTGCCAAACAGCAAAAACTGCAAAAATCCTCCGGTTTTATAAATGCAATTCTGCGCAGTTTTGCGAGAGATAATTGTAAAATAAAATATCCCGATTCAAACAATAAGGCAGAGTATTACTCGGTAAAATATTCCTGCCCGCAAATGCTTGTTAAATTATGGATAAATTCCTACGGTGAGGATAACGCAAGGGGGATTTTAGAAAATCTTAGCGGCAGACCGAATATTTACGCAAGAGTTAATACGCTGAAAACAAATACAGACGAACTTATAACTGTGCTTGCCGATGATAAGGTAAAGGCTGAAAAAGTTGATTTTCCGAGTAATGCGGTAAAAATAGCAGATACGGGTTCAATCGAAAGATTGAAAGCCTACAAAGGCGGTTTACTGCATATTCAAGATTTGTCGTCCCAGCTTTGCGCATACTTTCTTTCTGCCGAAAAAGGACAGACCGTGCTTGATATTTGTTCGGCACCGGGCGGCAAAACTTTTACAATCGCCGAGTATATGCAAAACAGCGGAAAAATAACGGCTTCAATATTATTGAAACTTGCCTGCGTGACGGTGCGTCTGCCGATAAGGAATTGCCGTCGGCAGACAGAATACTTTGCGATGTGCCGTGCAGCGGACTCGGAGTGCTTTCAAGAAAGCCGGAAATTCGCTATAAAGATGACCTTATAGATACAGACCTTGCTGATATTCAGTATAAAATACTTTGCGAAAGCGCAAAATATCTAAAAAAAGGCGGAAAACTTGTATATTCGACCTGTACGCTGAATCCGCAGGAAAACAATAAAAATACAGCGAAATTTCTTGCCGAGCACAATGATTTTGAGGGAGTTGAACTTGAACTGCCTCCTGAACTTAAAAGAGCATTTGACGAAAAACCGTATGAAATAACACTTATGCCGCACACTTTTGACGGCGACGGTTTTTACATAGCCGTACTTACAAGGAGGTAATCTTTTGAGCTTAATTGATATTAAATCTCTTGACCTAAATGAGCTTACCGACTTTGTAACCGAGAACGGTTTTGAAAAGTTCAGAGCAAAGCAAATATATCAATGGCTTAACAAAAATGTCACTTCTTTTGATGAAATGTCTAATGTTTCTGCGAAAATCAAGGATTTTTTAAAAAGAAGTTGTTACATTTCTGTTGCAAATATTGAAAAAAAACTAATTTCAAGGTATGATAAGACAGTAAAGTATCTTTTTTCGTTCAATGACGGTGAATGTGTAGAGTCCGTTGTTATGAATTATAAACACGGATACTCAATTTGCATTTCCACACAAGTGGGTTGCAAAATGGGCTGTACTTTTTGTGCAACCGGCAAAAGCGGTTTTTCAAGGAGTTTGACTCCGTCCGAAATGCTCAATCAGATTGAATCCGCACAAAAAGATTTGAATATCAGAATATCGAATATTGTCCTTATGGGAATGGGTGAACCGCTTGACAATTTTGAAAATGTGGTAAAGTTCTTAAGACTTGTATCCGATGACAACGGTCTTAATATCGGTATGCGCCACATCACAATTTCCACTTGCGGTATTGTACCTAAAATTTATGAGCTTGCAAAGCTGCACTTCGGCATTACGCTTTCCGTGTCATTACACGCACCTAACGATACCGTAAGGCAAAAGACTATGCCTATTGCTAAGCGATATTCTATGGATGAACTCTTAAAGGCTTGTAAAGATTATTTTGATATTACAGGCAGACGGGTTACTTTTGAATACTCTATGATAAGCGGTGTAAATGATTTTGACAGGGACGCTTACGAGCTTGCGGACAGACTTGCCGATATGAACTGTCATGTAAATCTCATTCCGGTAAACACCGTTGACGGAACAGGATACAAAAAGAGCAGTATGGAAAGGCAACAGGCCTTTGTAAATATACTTAGCCGAAAACATATTGCGGCGACAGTCAGGAGAACCCTTGGAAGTGACATTAACGCTTCCTGCGGTCAGCTCAGACGAAATCATACTAACGAAGGAGGAAAATAACTTGGAAGTCTTTAGCAAAAGTGACATTGGCTTAGTTCGTTCACAAAATCAGGACGACTGCCGCTTCGGAGTTATTTCTCCCAGCTGTGCTTGGGCAGTAGTCTGTGACGGAATGGGAGGTGCCAACGGCGGCAACATAGCGAGTGCAACAGCTGTGGAATACATAAGCTCCAAAATAACCGATTTATACAAGGACGATATGACCAAAGAACAAATCGGCGAGCTTATAGCAGAAATTGTTGTAAACGCAAATATGAAAATATATGAACTTTCTTTGAAAGATCCCGAACTTACGGGAATGGGTACAACCTGCGAGTTTGTTTTTGTAAAGGATACCACGGTTCATATTGTCCATGTTGGCGACAGCCGTACCTATGCAATAAGGGGCGGCAAAATCAAACAGCTTACTGAGGATCACTCTGTTGTACAGGAAATGGTGCGCAGAGGTGAGCTTACCTATGAACAGGCACAGAATCATCCCAATAAGAATTTTATAACAAGAGCACTCGGAATAAAACCGTCCGTAAGGCTTGACTATATAGAGGCAAACTTTATTTACGGTGATGTTCTTTTAATATGCACAGACGGACTTTCCAATTGCATTACAACAGGTGATATGGTTAAAATTTGCCACGAAAACAGGGGCGAGGATCTTATTAATAAGCTTGTTGACAAGGCAAAGGAAGGCGGCGGAACCGATAATATTACCGCCACGGTTATTTATTGAGAAACGGAGAGTGAAATAAATTGGATAAATATATCGGCAAAAGACTTGATGGCCGTTATGAAATTCATGAGCTTATCGGCGTTGGCGGTATGGCTAATGTATATCGCTGTAACGATACTCTTGATGACCGTGAAGTTGCCATTAAGATTTTAAAAGATGAATACCTCAATAACGAGGAATTTATCCGTCGTTTTAAAAATGAATCAAAGGCTATCGCAACACTTTCACACCCTAATATTGTTAAGGTGTATGATGTCAGCTTCGGTGATATGATTCAGTATATTGTAATGGAATACATTGACGGCATTACACTTAAAGAATACTTTGATCAGCAGGGTATCATTGAGTGGAAAGAGGCTTTGTATCTCACAAGTCAGGTTCTTAAGGCTTTACAGCATGCGCACGAGCATGGCATTGTCCACCGTGACATAAAGCCGCAGAATATTATGCTTTTACAGGATGGCACAATCAAGGTTACAGACTTTGGTATTGCCCGTTTTTCCGACAAAGCTACACGCACAATGACAGAACATGCAATTGGTTCGGTTCATTACATTTCACCGGAGCAGGCGAGAGGTGAGGCAACAGACGGCAAGTCTGACATCTACTCGGTCGGTGTTATGCTTTATGAAATGCTCACAGGTAAACTTCCTTTTGACGCAGACAGTGCAGTTTCAGTAGCTCTTATGCAGTTACAGTCAACTCCTAAGCGCCCGAGAGAGCTTAATCCCACTATTCCTATCGGACTTGAGCAGATTACAATGAAGGCTATGGAAAAGAATCCTGCCGACAGATATAATTCTGCCGCTGAAATGCTCAACGATATGGAGCGTTTCAGACTTAATCCGTCTATTGTATTTGATTATTCAAAATTTGTTGATAATCAGCCTACAAAGTTTGTTACTTCACTTAAAGATACAAAAACAAACAGTACAAAGTTTGATAAGGCTGTTGCAAAACCGGAGGAAACTCCAGAACCTGAAATCGAAACCGCAGATGAGGAACAGAAGGTTGAACACAAGCCGTCTTATTACGCAATTAAGGGTATTATAATTTCTGCCGTAGTTGTGGTTGCCGTATTTGTAGGTCTTGCAATTTTCAGAGGATGTTCGACTTCACAGGCTAAAGATGTTGAAATACCGAATTTTGTCGGTAAAACTTTGGCAGAGGCAAATGCCGACAACAAAGACAATTTTAACTTTGTTGTGGAGAGCAAGTATGACGCTTCAAAAGAGCTTGGTGTAATTCTTGAACAGGAGCCTGCCGCTGATTCAAAACTTGTAAAATCAGGCTCACAGATTACTCTTAAAGTAAACGGAACAGATACAAATGCTTCGGTTCCTTATGTTCTTAATTATTCCGAAAAAGACGCATCTGCAATTATTGAGGAAAAGAGCCTTGTTCCAAAGATAATCTATGTTGAAAACACTAAAACTCCTAAGGGATATGTTGCAGAAGTATTCCCTAAGGCAGGTGTTCATACAAATATCGGTTCTACCGTTTATATTTACATTGCAAACGGCGAGAGAGATGAAAAGGTAACTATTCCGTCTGTATCCGGACTTTTACTTTCGGAGGCTAAAACAAAACTTGTTGATGCAGGTCTTACTGTAGAAACAGTTTACGATGACGAAAGTAAAGAGGCAAAAGACACAGTTCTTTCACAGTCACCGTTGCAGTACGGTAAGGTAGATAAAGGTACAGTTGTAACCCTTACTGTAAGTTCGGGCAAGGGTGATGTGGCTACAGTAAATGTATATGTAGATTTACCTACAAATGCTACTGAATCGGTTGAGATGACTGTAATTGTAGACGGTGTTGTTGATACTAAGTATTCAAAAACACTTGTGCCGCAGTACAATAAGACCTGTACTCTTGAATTTACGGGTTCGGGTACTTCAAACATTGTGGTACAGCTTGACGGTCAGGTTTACCGTGAATATTCAATTGATTATTCAACACTTGTTGTAACACAAACAGCTACTCACGAGTATGCTGTACCTACAACCGCACCTGTTGTAACAGAGCCTGCATATACAGAGCCGCCTGTTACAGAGCCGCCATACACACCGGTTCAGCCAACAGATGCAACCGAACCTTCCGAGGCATAGTATTAATTGATATGAGCAGTAACGAAGGATTATTGATGAAAGTGCTCGGCGGTTTTTACTATGTCGAGTGCGACAATCAAATATATGAATGTAAAGCAAGAGGAAGTTTCCGCAAGAGCGGAAATTCTCCTCTTGTTGGCGACAGGGTGAAAATTTCTGTTCAGAAAGAGGGCTTTGCCTCTCTTGACGAAATCCTGCCGAGAAAAAATAAATTAAAGCGACCGCCGCTTGCTAATATTGATATTCTCGTAATCGTTTGTTCGACAGTTTCGCCAAGTCCGAATTATGCGGTTATAGATAAAATGACCGCCGCTGCGATTAACAGCAATATGCAGCCTGTAATTGTCATTTCAAAAGATGATATTGAAAGCGGTGAAAAGGTTGCCGATATTTACAAAAATGCGGGATTTGAAGTTTTTTGTACTTCTCCGCTAAAATCAGATGAAGCAGAGAGATTAAAGGCCTTACTTATGGGCAAAACTTCTGCTTTTACAGGCAACAGCGGTGTGGGTAAGTCAACCTTGTTAAATATGCTTTTTCCTAACCTAAGCCTTGCAACAGGTGAAATAAGTGATAAACTCGGACGAGGCAGACATACTACAAGAGCGGTTGAACTGTTTAATCTTGACGGCTGTTATATCGCAGACACACCCGGATTTTCAACCGTTGATTTGCAGAGATACGAAATTATTGATAAAGACGAACTTCAATATTGCTTTCCCGAATTTAAAGAGTATCTCGGAGAATGTATGTTTACTTCGTGTTCTCATACTTGCGAAAAAGGCTGCAGAGTTTTGCAGGCACTTGCTGACGGAGATATTGAGAAAACCCGTCACAACAGTTATGTTGCTATGTACAATGAGGTAAAAGATATTAAAAAGTGGCAGTTAAAAAAGTAAAGGGGAATTAAAATGCGTTGTACGATAATTGCGGGCTCGCCTGAAGCGGATATAGATTTTATATCGGAACAGGTTAAGGACTGCAATTATCTTATTTGTGCCGATAAGGGTTATGAATATGCAAAAAAAGCAGGTGCAAAGCCTAACCTTATAGTCGGTGATTTTGATTCGTACAGCGGTAATTTACCCGATGATTGCGAAGTAATCAAGCTCAATTCACATAAAGATGATACAGACCTTTTGCATTGCATAGAGGTTGCACTGTCCCGTGGATATGATGATTTTGTTATCCTTGCCGCAACAGGCGGAAGATTTGATCATACCTTTGCAAATATTTCTGTTCTTATGTATCTTGATAAAAAAGGTGCAAGCGGAATAATCGTTTCCGACAAAGAGATTATTCGCTTTTTGAAAATGGGCGAATATAATTTTGACGGAAATAAAGGAAAAACTTTTTCAGTCTTTCCTTTTGCCTGTGACAGTGTGAATGTATCTTACATAGGTGCCGAGTATTCGGCGGAGAATCTTATTTTAACTGCGGAAGAAGCAATGGGCATTTCAAATATTTTTATTTCTGACAGAGCAAATGTAAAAATAAATTACGGA
>OHMV01000565.1_pt1 | contig 9108 bp, 18 predicted proteins | sample 1569451 | NCBI WGS metagenome assembly OHMV01 (sample SAMEA3879595, study PRJEB24766) | human gut metagenome | biome: human-associated habitat; feature: feces | place: USA | collected 1985/1987 | reverse complement strand
TAATGAAAAAATCAAATAGTTACAAGTAAAATTATACAACAAAATATGAAATAAGTACACAAAATTTGGAAGAATAATAGAGAAAATTATCCCCACTATACAAACCGATAGAAATGACAAAAAAACTTCTACAGAAAAATCGTCCAATTTTAAAATCTGTCATACTACTATTGATGGGAAATTTAATTCCAGAAATTACATATTGACGAAAATATGTTCGGGTTATATAATAGAATGAAATCGAACATACTTTCGCAAGAAAGGAGCGTTACATAATGAAAAAAGGGAACAAGGAGAGCAAAGAGATAAATTATAAGAAGGAGGGGAATAAGCTTTGGGCTGGGATTGAATCCGAAGAAACAGATAAGAGAATCTATGAATTTATAGAACGTTTATATCTTCAAGAAAAAGCCGGGGTTTAATCCCCGGCCCTTTTACTTCAGCTCTAATTCATCTAAAATTTCTTCTATTTGCTTCCAACGTTCCTCGCTGAGTCTTGCAAGTTTTACAAGAATATTTTTAGCAAATTCATTATCTCCAGTCATTAATTCATCAACTGCCGCTTGCGCATCAATATCATTTTCTTTAAACATTTCTCCATTACCATTTACAAGCCATTGGTAATTTATATTATAAATTTTGCAAATTAATGCAATGGTCTGGCTAGATGGTGTATTTTCACCACTTTCAATTTTGGACACAGCAGAGCGAGAAATAGAAAGTTTCTCCGCAAATTTTGTTTGTGTGTCTCCAGAACTTGTACGAACTTCTTTAATTCTTTCAGACAAAGTCATGTTAATGTTCCTCCCTTCTAAAATAAAGATAACATTAAATGTACATTTAGTCAACAAAAATATATTGACAATGTACATTTGATATGCTACTATATGTACATCAGATGAACAAAGCGAGGTGAAAATATGAAACAGTTAAAAAGAGAACGTTATCGCAACATGGTGAAAAGAATCAACGATTTGCCGGACGATAAACAGATGTTTGTGATTGGTATAATCAACGGTATGTTGCTTACCGAGGAAACAAAGAATGAGACAAAGATGGCTGAGAAAGCAGGATAGGAGGCGAGATATGGATGAAAATAAAGAAGAAATCCAAAAACTGCGTAAGCAAGTCAGAAATTTAAGAATAGCATTCTTGCTTACGCAGATGGGATTTCTCATTATTAGTATTATTTTTCAGATTCAGTATTGCCGGATGATGCATTATTATCGAGAGATTTTTCGATTGAATCAAGAGATTTCTCAATCCTTGATAGATGTAAATTCTGTTCTTCGACTGCTTTCTTTAAAGATTGCAGGGATCCTGATTCACTAGAGGAAGATGTATCTATGCTATGTAATAAATCATAAAGAAGTTGGTTCTGAGTCTGGAGAAGTGCATTTTGAGTTTCATCAAGTTGAATTTGTTGGGTTTCAGATTCAGTAGGGCTTTGGTTGGATTGATATAAGGCGATTGATGTGCTCAAAATAATGGATACCAGTAAAGAAATTATACTGATAAACACATCCGTAGACATTTTTACTCGGTATTTTCCAAGAGGAATAGCTATTGATTCAGGAATTTCGAATGTCTCAATCGAATCCTTATCAAGAGTTACATAATCTTCATTTGGAGGGGAAAAATTTTCAAAAGTGTTTGCTGATTCGGTATTAAATGAGGAAGAGATACTCTTAGTTAATTCTTCACTTACCAAATGAGCAATGCCGGCGGCACTAGATATTTCAATTGATTGCTTAGCAATATTACCAGAAAGTGCTGCGGCTGAAACAAGTGAGGATGTATCCCATTTTCCAGCCGAAGAAGTAAATCCCTTGATATATGATTCAAGAATTGATTTCCCTATACTAGAAGCAGGCAACGCTTGTACTGATAACGAATTACGAAGCTCAGAGATTAAAGCTTTCGTGTCAGAAGTTTTCCAGTTATCAGATTTTATTAAATCATCATTCACAATAATAACTCCTTTCTTTCATACTCGGACGTGCCAGCGTCCTGTATAAAAAGAATATGAGAGAATTTATGAAAAGTCAAGAATAGTTGGAGAGGAGGTGAAACCATGACATTTTCCCAAAAGTTAAAATACATACTTTCAGAACAGAATATATCTCAGGCAGAGCTATCCAGATTAACAGGCATAAATAAAAGTTCTATCTGTCAGTATCTATCAGGCAAAAACATACCATCCAAGAAGAGACAGGGCGTGATTGCTACAGCAATAGGGATGCCAGAAGATTACTTTGGAAACGAAAACTTCAAAGAACCAAGTATACCATATCCTAAGATTCCGCGACTTACACTCACGGAGACGGCTGGAATCATGGGCGTGTCACAGCGAGCACTTGCACTTGCTATTCAGCAGGGTATGTATTCATGGGCGCAGGCTTTGCCAGGGAGAAACAAGAAAAGACCTATCTATTTTATTAATGCCATTACGTTTGCTAAAGCGCAGGGAATAGATTTGGAAGAATATAAAAAATGCACCTGCGAAGCGGCAACTCCAACAGGCGCATAGAAAATAACTCAACTAAATTGTAACACAAAACCAGAAAAATGGAAGGAGAAAATTATGAACGAGGAAGAAAAGACTTTGAACTTAGATGATGTTAAGTTTTTGCTTGAAAAAATACACGCAGCACAGCAGGCGGGAAATCATGTCATTTTTAGACATAGTAACTACTCGACAGAAGTAATTGCTATGGAGGGCGAAATCTCTGAGGAAAAAGAATGGGATAAGCAATTTTATATGCATAATAACGCACCAGAGGAGCAGAAAGCTACATATAATGAATGCATTTTGTATCTTGAAAAACTGGCAGGTGAGAAACATGACAATTAATTTTGTATTACACAAGTACAACCAAACAGAAACTGCTCTCGAACTACAGCCTACATCACCCCGCCTCTTAAAGCGGAAAGCTGCACTGAAGTGGTGGATTGCAAAAGATTTAAAGAAAAACGAGGTGTCGAAATGAAGACAATTAAGATAACCGCAGATAATAAGATTTCTATCGTGGATGTGGATTTTAGCAACAATAGAGCGATCATGGATGCCATGGGCGGTCCTGTAGAAGTAGTTACAACAAATGAGTTGTATGATTTTTTTAAGTGCCCCGTTCTTATGATGTTGGATAAAAACGGTTACAAACCTAAAGATGTAAATGGTTTTTGTCCAAGCGCAAATGCAGTAGCCTCCTTTTTGTACGGTTATGTCAAAACTGGTATACCAGTTTTAGGCGATGTTATTTTGGCGCAACCGGCAGGGGGGCGCATAGAAAATTTAGAGGGTGTTGGAGAATTGGAAGAAAAGATGCAGATGTTAATGCAGCGTTTTAGTTTTCTGGAGACAGTATAGAAAGGATGGTAAGCAATATGAAGTTAAATAAAGTAGTAAGTACTTTAGAAATGCCACATGAAGAATGGCTGCGTTATCGAAAGAAAGGCATCGGTGGTTCCGATGCCGGAGCTATCTGTGGGGTAAATAAATATAGAAGTGCTGTATCCGTATTTTTAGACAAGACTGCAGAACAGACATCAGAGTTTGATAACGAAGCAATGAGACAGGGACGAGATCTGGAGCAGTATGTAGCAGAAAGATTTTGTGAGGAAACCGGAAAGAAAGTAAGACGGGCAAATGCGATATTTTCTCATTCCGAACTTCCTTTTATGCTTGCCAATGTAGACCGCCTGGTCGTTGGGGAAAATGCAGGACTTGAATGTAAAACAGCATCGGCTTTTTCTGCAGATAAATGGGCAGACGGTTCTATCCCGCCAGAATATGAAGTGCAATGTAATCACTATATGGCAGTAACCGGAGCAGATGCTTGGTATATTGCCTGTGTAATTCTTGGCAAGGAGTTTATCTGGCATCGCATCGAGCGAGATGAGGAACTGATTGCCACGATTGAAGAGCTGGAAAAAGATTTCTGGCAGAATAACGTAATTGCAAATGTTATGCCGGCGCCAGATGGTTCTTCTTCTGTAGATTCTTATATCAATTCCAGATATGCAGACAGTGATCCAGAGCAATCTGTTGATATTACTACATATGATGAAGCTTTGAAAAGAAGAGAAGAAATCACCGTATTAGAAAAGAAACTCGGAGCAGAGAAGAAACAGATTGAGCAAGAAGTTAAGCAATATATGCAAGAAGCAGAAACGGCATATAGTAACTCATATGAAGTGAAGTGGAAAACAGTAGAGAGTAAGCGAGTTGATACAAAGAAATTGAAGTCAGAGTATCCAGAAGTTTATAAAGACTGTATTAATGTAGGAAAAAGCAGACGATTCACTGTAAAAGGCATTGCATAAGGAGGATTTAACATGGGAGTAAAAGAACAGTTAGTCGAAAAGAATAACCAGAAAACAAAGCTTACAAAGGGCATGAACATTGCGGATATGATTAATGCAATGAAGCCAGAAATTGAAAAAGCCCTTCCGAAAGTAATCACACCAGAAAGATTTACAAGAATGGCTCTTTCAGCAGTTAATACAACTCCGAAACTTGCAGAGTGTAGTCAGATTACATTTTTATCTGCACTGATGAACGCAGCACAGCTTGGATTAGAACCAAACACCCCACTTGGACAGGCCTATTTGATTCCGTTTAAGAATAAAGGAAGATTAGAATGTCAGTTCCAGATTGGGTACCGCGGAATGATTGATATGGTATACAGAAATGAGGATATCCAGACGGTACAGGCTCATTGTGTTTATGGGAATGATGAGTTTGAATATGAACTTGGATTAAATCCGAAGCTTGTACATAAACCAGCTGCGAGAGATAGAGGGGAGCTTCTCCTTGTATACGCCTTCTGGAAGTCTAAAAACGGTGGTTTTGGCTTCGAAGTGATGAGCAAAGAAGATATCGATCAGCACGCAAGAAAGTATAGTCAGTCTTTTTCTAGCAGCTATTCTCCTTGGAAGAAAAATTATGAGGAAATGGCAAAGAAGACAGTAATTAAGAAAGTTCTTAAATATGCACCAGTGAAAGCCGACTTTGCCAGAGCGATTACTTCGGATGAAAGCATCAAATCAGAGTTATCTGTCGATATGTCGGAGGTTGTAAACGAGCAGGAAGTAGAGACGGTAGATGCAGAGTATAGCGAAGTGCCTTCTGATGAAACATCAGAAAATGAAAGTGTGAGCAATGAGTAGTGTCAGTTTTACAGTGCCCGGCCCTCCGAAAGGAAAGGCCAGGGCCCGGACTGTCCGAACAAAGGATGGTCGTACATTTTCCTATACTCCGGATGGAACGGTACTTTATGAGAATCTGATAAAGACTTGCTATTACCAGACTGGAGTAAATCCTTTTGGTGCAGATGAGGAGCTTCGGGCTACGATCATTGCTTATTACCCGATAGCAAAGAGCACCAGTAAGAAAAAGCGGCAGCAGATGCTTGCCGGTCTTATCCGGCCGACAAAGAAGCCGGATTTAGATAATGTTATAAAGAGTATCTTAGATGCGTTAAACAAGGTCGCTTATCATGACGATACGCAGATTGTTTCGCTGTCTGTAGAGAAATTTTATTCAGACTCTCCAAGAGTGGAGGTCGCTATAAGCAGCATATGAGAAAGGCGGTGGCTTAATGGGCCGCAAAGTCAAGACAGGGCTTAGTTACTTTTCTAAAGATGTTGATTATTATGATGATTTTAAAATCATGGACCTGATGAATGAGTATGGTCCATTAGGGCAGACGATTTATGATGTGCTGCTTTGCATGATTTATCATGAAGGTTATTACTTAGAGGTTCCCAGTATGGAGCAGTTAGCGGTAAAAATAATCAAAACCATCGGGAACCGCTGGGTAAAGAAAAAAGACTTTGTGTTGCAAGTGATTTATTATTGTGCGGATATAGGGCTGTTTGATAAAACCCTCCTTAATCAAAATATTATCACCTCTGCTGGAATTCAGCGACGCTACGATTCAGTGACTGTTAGGAACAAAGTCAATAAAGATAAATATCGGTTGATTGATAAAAACGGTTTATTAAATGCACCCCAAAATCCTATTTCTGCAACAGAAACAACGATTTTTGCAACAGAAAAGACGATAAATGATGCAGATATTCAACAAAATAAAAGAAAAGAAAATAATACATATATATATTTTAACAACCCGGAACTGGAGAAGACTTTTCGATTATACATTTCTATGAGAAATCAAAATCAGAAATATCCTTTGATACCGGAACAGATAGAAGAACTAAAAGAAGAATTACATTCTTTAGGGAATACGGATGAAGAAAGAATCCTGATATGTAAGACGGCATTTATTCGAGGGTGGAAGGGTTTTTATCCTTTAACGAAGAAGAAAAGCAGCTCATCAGGCAGGAGCTCCGGGAAAGCTAATAAACCAGGCAACAACAATTTTCATAATTTCGAGGGCAGAGATTATGATTATGCAGCGATAGAGAAAAAACTTACGGGAGGCAATTAAAGTGGCAAGGATAGATAAATTGGAACGTGCAAGACAGGAAGGTATGTCTTATGCACTAGAAGTTGCAAAGAAAAAAGGAATCGAAGGACTAGAAGAAGAACTTCGTATGAGAGGCATTACCGGGATTCCGATTGGAGTCAGCCGCTCTGCTGTAGATAAGGCGGTAGAGAACATAAAGAATCAGACACTGGATACTGTAAATATCTTAACAGCAATGACATTACATGATGAATTTGGATTCGGAGCAGCCAGGATAGAGCGTTTCCGTAAACGGTTTGATTTTAAGACAGAGTGCCTGATGGAGGATTATGTTACCTGGCTGGAGATGATAGACGCATTAAAAAAAGAGACAGGTCTTGAATATGCTATCCGGATGAATGATAAAGATGTGAAGCACAAAGAGCCGGCACGAAAACAGGCAGTTCCCTATGCCAGCAGACAGCATCGAAGAAATACAGAACGCAGTGCAAAGCGAATTGCCAGGAAGGCGAAAAAGCTGGACGCCCTCCGGGGTTAAGGATAGATACACATTGCAGTAACTTGTTGACCGCTCCATGATACAACACGGAGCTATATGCCATTGATTCCCCGACTTCTGTCGGGGAGAAAGGAAACAATGAAGAAAATTAAGATAGATATTCCGTTAGAACTTTATACGGATAACGTGAGAAAAATTATTGAGCGTAGCCTTCATGATTTGGACGCAGAGCCTCCTTATATAGCATCTTTCCTATGCGATCCTAAGTTTACCGAGAAAGATTTAGAGACTGCATTGCATCTCTTAGAAAAGGCAAAAACAGAAACAACAAAACAAAAGTTTATTAGAGCAGAGCTGGAAGCCAGAAAAGAAATAGTTAATCCGGAAGTATTTCCAGAAGACTTAAGAAAGGATTGGGAAGATATGCGAAAAGCTGCAGAAAGGAGAAGAAAGAGATGATTGACGAAAAAAGACTCATTAAGGAATGTGAAGAGAGATTACTTGTAGGCACAAACGTAATTAAGCTGATTGAAGAGCAGCCTAAAATTTGTGAATGGATACCGTTAGAAGAAAAAACACCCGAGAACGGGGAACAAATGAGAAGCAGAATCCACTTGTAGGTACTTGGAAAGTAGATGATGAGGGAGGAGCTTTTTATGCTCCATTTACAGGCAGAACATATGCGTCTTTAGGATATTTCACAAGTGCGTGGATGCCATTGCCGGAACCGTACAAACCAGAGGACATAAAAGAAACACCTTGGAAAAATAGAACATTAGGTGATTTCATGAAAGGAGCAAACAGATGATTAATCCATGCGTGAAATGTCCCGAAAGAGACCGTTGCGAGGGAATGAATCAGCCATGTAAGCAAGGTAAAGCTTACCAGAGATGGAAAGCCGGCTGCAAGAGAGTGGCGGAGCATACGAAAAGGGTGAACAAGAGGAAGAAGTAAATTATGAGTCACGAATACAGAATATTAGAACAAATGCTTATCAAAGGACAAATAAGCCGCCAGGAATTTAAAGAGAGGATAGATATCGAATATGGCAAGCTGGAGCAGGAGCTTATGAACGATGAGATTACACCGGATGAACATGTTGAGAGATATAATGCTTTGATGGAGCTGGAGCCTCAGTCGTTCGGACCACCGGAGTTGCATGAGCATATTTGAGGGGAGTAAGAATGAGTATAACAGAAGCAATAGTAATTATAGCGGCATTAATTTATACAGGATTTGTATTTTACATACTTAACAAATGAGGTAATCAGATGGATACACGAAATCACGAACATTACAAAGACAAAACGGCTCACGATGCAATTAAGGCAGCGGATAAGCCTCCTAATGCCGTAAGAGAGACGGTTGAGAATATGAGAAGAGAAGCAAATAAAAGAGGATTTGAAGTATTTGGACGGATTAAACTCAGAGATAAGAAAACAGGCAAGATTTATAGATAGCAGGAAAGAGGTGATTCCGTTGGAAAAGTCAGTCCTGATCCAGTACTGCGATATGCAAGCGGAGATAAAAGAGTTAAGGAGACTCATAAAAATGACGGAGGAGCGATTAGAAAAGATTGAAAAAGAAGGAGCGGTGAGCGATGTAGTTTCAGGAGGCATGGGAGGAATACAGCATTTTAAAGTGACGGGTTTCCCTACTCCAGAACACGCAAAAGTAGAACAATTATTAGTATCAAGGCGGCAACGCTTGAAAATGAAAGAAACAGAACTTCTCGAAATTACGAATCAGGCAGAAGAATACATAGAATCTATCGAAAAAAGCGAACTTCGCATCATGTTCCGCCTGTATTACATTGAAGGATTGACTTGGATGCAGGTAGCTTACAGAATGAATGATTTATTTCCCAAAAGGAAGGTGGCCTACACCGAAGAGAATTGCAGGAAAAGGAATTTTAGATTTTTTGAAGAAAATTTGAAAATGTCCCCCAATGTCCCCTCAGAGTATGATAAAGTGTAAAATGAAATAAAAAGGCATAGCCGCCTTGGTTATTTCTCCGTAAAACTTTCTTAAAATACATCCTATAGAAATGTAGGGTGTATTTTTTGTGTATTTTTGGGAATAGTATTTTGAACTGAATAGGAGTAGAATAGAAGAAAATGTTTCACGGAGGAGAAAAGAAGTGGCTCAAATTTATTTTTCAAAATTTAATATTAA
>OHMV01000557.1_pt1 | contig 9181 bp, 9 predicted proteins | sample 1569451 | NCBI WGS metagenome assembly OHMV01 (sample SAMEA3879595, study PRJEB24766) | human gut metagenome | biome: human-associated habitat; feature: feces | place: USA | collected 1985/1987 | reverse complement strand
ACGGACGGTATCTCCTACCACAATCACTGCCGGCATTGGAATCTGTTTCTCCTGTACTTCTTTTTCGATGGTAAGAAGTGTTCCATAGGCTGCCCGGCTGCTTCCATCAGAAGTTCCATGAATTACTGCTACCGGTGTCTCTGCCGCTGCACCGCCGTTTTGTAATTCTCTTACAATCTCCGCAAGTCTTGTATATCCCATCAGAAAAACACAGGTTCCATCCATGGCAGCCATTTTGTGAATCTCCTCTTTTAATGATTCCTCATCTCCGGCAAAATGCCCGGTCATTACATGAAAGCTCCGGCTGACCTTCCGCTCCGTCACCGGAATTCCGGCAAGCTCCGGCACTGCAATGCAGGAGGAAATGCCGGGAATTACTTCTGTTTCAATGCCTTCCTCCGTCAGTGCGTCTACTTCTTCATTTCCTCTGCCAAAGACAAATGGGTCACCGCCTTTTAACCTTACAACATGCGCACCTTCTTTTGCTTTCTCTATCAGCAGCATATTAATCTCTTCCTGCTTCATGCTGTATCTGCCACTGCGTTTTCCTACACAGATTTTTTCACAGTTTTCAATGGTAAAATCAAGAAGCCTAGTATCAATTAACGCATCATAAATCAGCACCTGTGCTTTTCTGATTTCCTGCATGCCGCGCAGTGTTATGTATTCATAGGACAGACAACCGGCTCCCACCAGAACCACCTTTCCTGGTGATACTTTCCTGACTGGACAAGATTCTTTTCCGGATTGTGCCTCCTTATCCGAAAGTGCTTCTTTATCTGCAAATGCTTCTTTTAGGGTTTTGCTTTGATAATTTTCCAGTAAAATTTCGCATTCAGTTTCTGTCAGGGGACGTCCTTTTCCCATACACACATCTGCCAATTCCATCAGAAAAGCAGCTCTCTTTTTGTCATCTTCGATTGCCATTTTTGCAAAAGGACGAATCTTTTCAAGATAATCCAAGATTTCTTCCATCCGCTCCGGGATGTCTGCGCTTAACCGGGCACGGAACGTGGTTGCTACTCTTGGACTTGCTCCTTCGGTAGAAATGCCGATACTGAGCTTTCCTTCCCGAATCAGCGACGGGAACAGGAATCCACATTTTTCCTTATCATCTACAACATTTACCAGAATATTCCTCTCTTCACAAAGCTTTGCAATCCTTGCATTCAATGTTTCATCCGAGGTTGCCGCAATAACAAAATCCATTTTTTCCAGATTTGTAGTTTCAAAATCCCGCTCGGATAAAATAAGTTCCGACGTATCTTTGTTCTTTTTTCTTTTCTCTTTTATTTCTTCGGAAAGTTTCCAGATTCCATCATCAATCTTTGGTGCAACAACCAGAAGCTCCGGTTCATAAGGCAGCAGCTTTCTTACCTTGCGTTCTGCTACAATACCGCCACCGACAATCAGTCCTCTTTTTCCTTTTAGTTCCACAAAAAATGGAAAATATCCCATCCCGCTTCTCCTTTATTGCCTATACTCTGTCACTTAAGTTTCTGCGTCTTAGTTTTCCTGATATAAAATGTCTGCCAGTTCTTTATACGCTTCTCCCCAGCGGGCATTTGGTTTCAGGTTGTAAAGCCGTTTATCCAGTACATAATAGTGATTCTCTTTCACTGCAGTAAGACTGCTCCATACCGGACTGTTAATTAATGTTTCCTGCACATTTTCCAGTGCCGCATCTGTATCGGTTCCCTGTGTAGTCACGAAAATATAATCCGGATCTGCGGTTACGATTGCTTCAAGGCTCAGATTATCCAATAATCCGCTGTCGCTGTCTGCAATATTCACACATCCCAAATCCTTTAACAGCTCACCACCTACGCTGCCTTCACTTCCTTTGGCTTTTACACCACTTGCTGCTGCACGTAAAAATAATACGCTTGGATGGGAATCATCTACCCTTTCCTTGATTTCTTCAATCTGTTTCTGAACCTCAAGTCCGTTTTTCTCATATAAATCTTTTCTTCCGGTAATATCTGTACAAATGTCTAACATCTGAAGATATGCATCAAAATCAGATACATCAAAATATGCTACTGTAACGCCTGCTTCTGTCAGCATATTTTCCATCTCCACATTAGAAGTAGTATTGGTGCTTGCAATTACAAGATCCGGCTGTGCGGCAAGTAATGCTTCTGTATTTGGCTCCTGAATACTTCCAAGATTTACCACATCATCTCCTAAGTCAAGGTCTAATGACTCCCAGGAGTCATTGGCTGTTGCCACCAGTTCACCACCGGATAATAACCAGACATCTGCAAAACTTCCAATCATGGCTGCCACACGGTCATGGGAAGTTACGGTTACATCTCTTCCCAGTGCATCCGTAAAAGTAACCGGATTCTCTTCACTGGCTCCCTCTGTCACTTCATTTCCTGCTTCTGTCACATTTTCTGTACTCTCAATTACCTCTGTCACAGACTGCTGCTCCGTGCTTAAGGTCTCCTTTGTATCCTTATTTCCACATCCTGTCAGTGCTGTAAACATTAATGTTACGCAAAGACCGAGTGCTGTTATTTTTGTTCTTACACTTCTGTTCATTTTTTCTTTTCATCCTTTTCCTATTTATTTACTATGAATTGTATTGTACTATATTTTTTTGATTTGTCAAGATAGAAACGGTCTTTCCGTTAAAAGAATAATGGCACAGTCTATCCGCTCCAATACAAGCATAAAGCCTGCCGGAGCACTAAGAATTTCGATAGCATCTTTCATCAGTTCCGGCAACCGGCGCATATTCACATCCATGTTCAAATGCGCCTCGCTGGCACTTCCCTGTGCCAGCGTTGCCTGTTGTCGGACGAAATTCCAAGTGCTCCTAGCAGACTTTATAATGTATTGGTGGCGGACAGACCGTGCCACTATTCTACTAAACAAAAAAAGTTATTTACTCCTTCGTTCTCATGCCTGAAGAAGCTTAATAACAAAAAAGAGACCTCCTTCCGTCCTACAGAATTCAGTCTCTTAAGAATTCAGTCTCTTGATTCAATCATAATCAATATTCCGTTTTTTAAATCTATCACCGCTTCGTCCTCTACAATTTCATTGCTGACGCCCAATGTATTATCACTGGTAAATGCTGCATCCTGCAGCGGATATTTCATTCCGGTCAATGTTACTCCGGTTACTTCTGTTGTAAGAGGAAGTAAGGATACATACTTTCCGAACTGCTGACTCTTTTGAAGAATCGTACGTGCTTTCAACAGACGAATCCGGTTATGGGAATCTATGAGAAAGCATGGAATGTCTTTTGCCAGCGGCTGCATCAGAAGCTGTATATTACCTAACACATGGTCAAGCCTTGTGCCGGTGCCGCCCAATATATGGATTTCACTGCTGTTTCGCTCCATAGCTTTTCCGATGGCAATTTCAGAATCGGTATAATCCTTCTCCGGCTGATACTGGTGCCACTCAATGCCGCTTTGCCGTCGAAATGCTTCCAATATGGTTTTATCTGCCGAATCATAATCTCCTAATATGACATCCGGTTTTATCTGATTGCGGTAACAGAATTCCATGCCACGGTCTGCTGCTAAGATACAATCCGGTTTTACCCGTTCTATATAACTTAATGCAAATGCATCCTCTATGGTTCCACCATTGATAATCAATGTTTTCATCTTATTTACCACCATTAATGAGATTTAAGAAACATCTGGTGTTCTCTTCCGCATCTCCGCCAAAGACTGCGCTTCCGGCAACAATAATATTTGCTCCTGCATCCATCAATGTTTCAACATTGGAAAGGTTTACGCCGCCATCTACTTCAATATCAATCTTTAACTGACGCTCCTGCACCATTTTCTTTAACTGACGCACTTTATCGATAGTATAAGGAATCAGCTTCTGTCCGCCAAAGCCCGGATTTACTGTCATGATTAATACCATATCCACTTTTTCTAAAATATGTTCAATGGCAGTTAATGGTGTAGCAGGATTTAATGCTACTCCTGCAATGATGCCACGTTCCTTAATAGCTTCAATGGTCCGGTCTAAATGCTTACAGCTTTCTGCATGCACCGTAATCAAATCGGCTCCGCAGTCTACCAGCTCATCAATATAACGGATTGGCTCATCAATCATCAGATGAACATCAAATATTTTATCGGTACATTTTCGAATGGAGCGGATTACCGGCATTCCAAAAGAAATGCTTGGCACAAAGCTTCCATCCATTACATCGATATGAATGTACTGCGCCCCGGCTTCATCTACCGTCTTAATCTCTTCTCTTAATTTACTAAAATCTGCTGATAAAATAGATGGGGATAAACAATTCATCGTCTGATTCCTTTCTGTATCTAATATTTCTTTCGTATCTTATTTGGCTGTACTTTATTTTCGATATCCTATTTTCTATCTCTTCTCTTTCGATACTCTAATTATTTAATACTTCTTTCTGTCCTTTAATTCTCCATAAAGCTGGCAGTAATTTTCATAACGCACCGGATGAATCTTTCCTTCTGATAAAGCTTCTTTGACTCCGCAGTCCGGCTCACTGATATGGGAACAGCCCTGAAATCTGCAATACGGTTCAAAAGCTGCAAACTCCGGATAACAATCCTGCAATTCTTCCTTCTCCATTTCCGGAAGATAAAGAGAACTAAATCCCGGTGTATCCATAATATAACCGTCGCCCTTAAGCTGAATCAGTTCCGCATGTCTTGTGGTATGACGGCCGCGCTCTATCTTCTTACTGATTTCACCGGTCTCCATACAGGCTTCCGGTGCTAAAAGATTAATAAGTGAAGATTTTCCCACTCCGGAAGGTCCTGCTACCGTTGTAGTCTTTCCTTCTAATATTTCCTGAAGTTCTTTCAGTCCCAGTTCCTTTTTTGCACTGACAAAGAGTATCTTACAGCCGCTTGCTTCATAAATAGATGCAATCTCCTGCTGCTGTTCCTCCGTAATCAAATCACACTTATTAAAACAAAGGATTACCGGAACATCCTGCCGTCCCATCATTACCAGAAAACGGTCTAAAAGATTAAAATTCGGATTGGGACTTGCCGCCGCGAAAATTAAAAGAGCCTGATCCACATTGGCAACTGCCGGACGAATCAGTGCATTTTTTCTAGGAAGAATTGCTGCGACATTTCCGGTCTTCTTCTCTTCTGAAATAATATCAATCTCTACATCATCTCCCACCAGCGGTTTCATCTTCTGCTGACGGAATATTCCTTTTGCCTTACATTCATAAATTCCGGATTCCACTACATGAACGTAGTAGAATCCGGAAATTCCTTTGACTATTTTTCCCTGCATGTGCATCCTTATTTTTCAGTAAAGTTTACAGAGGTCGATACCACATTGGTTCCTGTTGTACCATCTTCGTTGGTATATGTCCAGTCAACCTCAAGGGTACCGCTGCTCATATTTTTAATATTATCTACATTCACAGAACCAGGTGTTGTTCCCTCGAAGGTTGTTGTCCAGAGGGTACTTCCATCAGAACCTTTCAGTGTAACGGTTCCGCCAATGTAATTCTTACCATCCTGCGGTACTGCTAATGTATCGCTCTTATAAGAATAATATGTTGTCTTCTTTCCTAAACTGATGGTCAGGGTAACTGTTGTTCCCCGGTCAACAAACTTGCCATTTACCGGATCCTGGCTGATAACCTGACCTTCTGCCACATCATCGCTGTAATCGGTCTTGGTTGTAACATTTAAGCCTGCACCGGTTAATTCATTTTTCGCATCAGTTTCTGAGTGTCCTCTGACATCCGGTACCTGCACGCTTTCAATACCACGGCTTAAAATCAGGGTAATGGTATCACCCTTCTTCGCATTGGTTCCGATATCCGGTGTGGTCTTGATAACATAATCCTGCTGTACGGTATCGCTGTAATCATAATCCGTGCTTACCTTAAAGCCCATATCCTCTAATTTTTTCTGTGCTTCCGAAGACTTATAACCGGCTACGTCAGGAATCGGAACATCTCCTGCTCCGCTGCTGATACGGACAGTAACGGTATCGCCAGCCTTTACAGATTCACCCTTCTTCACACTCTGCTCGGCAATCTGTCCTTCCTCATAATCATCAGAGGAAATCTCCTCGCCTTCTTCTAACTTGATATCAAGCTTCTTATCTTTGATTTCATTCTGTGCTTCTTCAAAAGTAAGACCACGCAAATCAATCATTTCGATTTTATCTTCGGTGTCTGTTTCGGTTTCTGTTGCAATCTCTGTCTCGGTATCATTTTTCCTGCTGCCGCCAAAGCGGAAAATTCCAAGGATATTACCAACCAGGCAAATGACGATTCCTACGATGATAACTGCAGCGACAATTCCCATAATAGTAACTGCTTTTTCCATCTTCGGATTGAGAATTCCATTCTCCTTCTCCTCATCCTCTGTTAATTCATCCTCATCCGTTTCTTCTTCCTCTCCTGCTTCTTCCTCTTCATCATAGGAAACTTTTCCGGAGCCTTCCCGGATCTGCTCTAATTCATCCTGTCCGATGACTCTTGTCTTATCATTGCTGCCAAGTGGAACCATGGTAACAAAATCTTCATTCGGACTAATCAGACATTTCTTTAAATCAATCAACAGTTCGCCCATATTCTCATAACGGCGGTCAGGGTTCTTCTGTGTACATTTTAAAATAATCTTCTCTAAGCTGATTGGAAGGTCCGGTGTATACGCAGTTGGTGGAACCATTTCTTCCTGTAAATGCTGGATTGCTACCGCAACCGTAGTATCTCCATCAAAAGGAACTCTTCCGGTTACCATTTCATACATGACAATTCCAAGAGAATAAATATCACTCTTGCCATCTACGAAACCGTTTCTTGCCTGCTCCGGAGAAGAATAATGTACGGAACCCATAACATCTGAATTAATGGTGTTGGAAGTTGCTGCACGGGCAATTCCAAAATCGGTTACCTTTACTTTTCCTTCTGTGGAAATAATAATATTCTGTGGCTTGATATCACGGTGCACGATATTCTTATTGTGTGCAGCCTCAATTCCTCTGCCTACCTGAATGGCAATGCTGACTGCTTCTTTGTAAGTCAGTTTGCCTTTCTTCTCAATATATGTCTTTAATGTGATTCCATCCACATACTCCATGACAATATAATGCATGCCGTTTTCGCTTCCGACATCATAGATATTTACGATGTTTGGATGCTCTAATCCTGCTGCTGACTGTGCCTCGGTACGGAACTTTGTCACAAAATTAACATCTTCACTGAATTCCTGCTTTAAAACCTTAATTGCCACAAAACGTCCTAAGACATGATCCTTTGCCTTATAAACATCAGACATTCCGCCTGCGCCTATTTTTCCAATAATTTCATAACGTTCTGCGATAAACATTCCCTCTGTTAACATATCTTCACCTCATCCGAAAATGGTTTTATTACAATTACTGTAATGTTGTCTTTACCGCCATTTTCATTGGCAGTCTTTACCAGTCTTTCTGCTTGTTCTGCAATATCACGCTGACTGAGCATAATATTTCTGATATCTGCATCCTCTACCATGTTGGTTAATCCATCGGTACACATAAGTATTTCATCTTCCGGATCCAGATTAATCTCAAAGAAATCCACATCCACTTCCGGGACTGCTCCGATTGCCCTTGTAATAATGTTTTTATCACGGTGATTCCGAGCTGTTTCTTTGTCCATCTCACCCATCCGCACCATTTCTTCTACCAGCGAATGGTCTTTCGTAATCTGCCTGATTTCCTGATTTACTACATATAGTCTGCTGTCTCCCACATTGGCAACCGTAAGCACGTTGTCATGAATGGTACAAATTACCAGAGTAGTTCCCATTCCCTTCATTTCCTCATGGTTATTCGCTTCCTCTAACAGCATGGTATTTGCCTGCTTTACTGCAGACTCAATAATTGCAGCCGGCTCTGACAATGTCGACTCACGAATCAGCTTCTCCAATGTCTCTACCGTATATCTGGAAGCATAATCTCCCGCTTTATGTCCTCCCATTCCATCTGCAACAATGAAAAGATTTGGCAGATTACCAATCGGCTGCTCAGAGGAAAAGACATAGTCCTGATTGGAGCTGCGCTTTTGTCCGATATCTGTAATTGAAAAAGTCTTCATGATAGTCCACCTACCTTTCTAAAAATTTCTTTCTTAACTGTCCACAGGCACCATCAATATCTCTGCCCATTTCCCTTCTAATAGTAACATTAATTCCGTTTTTTTCAAGTTTATTTTTAAATTTGAGGATTTCCTCATGGTCTGACTGCACATAATCCCGCTCTTTAATGGGATTTACCGGAATCAGATTAATGTGGCAGTTCATGCCGGAAACCAGCTTAACCAGCCGCTCTGCATCCTCATCCGTATCATTGACGCCGCCCACCAGACTGTACTCAAAAGTGATTCTTCGTCCTGTCTTGTCAAAATAATATCTGCAGGCATCCAAGACCTCGGAAAGCTCATAACTGTTGGCAACCGGCATCAGCTCTTTCCTCTTTTCCTGTGAGGATGCATGCAGGGAAAGTGCCAGTGTAATCTGAAGCTTCAAATCAGCGAGCTGCTTCATCCGTGGCACCAGTCCACAGGTAGATACCGTAAGATTTCTCTGGCTGATATGAAGTCCATGCTCATCTGTCAGCAGTTCAATGAATTTTACAATATTATCATAATTATCCATAGGTTCTCCGCTTCCCATGACTACCACATTGGAAATACGTTCTCCGATGCTCTCCTGAATCCGGTATATCTGCTCTAAGATTTCCGATGGTGTCAGATTACGCACCAGTCCGTCCAGTGTTGATGCACAGAACCGGCAGCCCATACGGCAGCCCACCTGGGAAGAAACACATACGGAATTGCCATGTTTATATTCTTCAGCGCATGAAACTTTCCGTAATATAAGTTCATACTTTCAACTGTTATTTTTTCATTTCCACTCATTTTTCTTATCCTTTCGCAATTCGTTTGGCAACTGCTCCGGACAGGAAATTGATTACAAGAACAAATGCCAGAATAACAACTGCTGTTGCAGATGCCTGATTCATATGAAGGCCCTCACCTGACAGCACATACATATGAAGTGCCAGAGTACGTCCGGAACCCATCAGGTTCTTCGGTACCTCTGCAACTGTACCTGCTGTATAAATCAGGGCTGCTGTTTCGCCGATCACACGTCCGATGGCCAGGATCACACCTGCCAGAATACCAGGTACTGCTGAT
>OHMV01000553.1_pt1 | contig 9235 bp, 9 predicted proteins | sample 1569451 | NCBI WGS metagenome assembly OHMV01 (sample SAMEA3879595, study PRJEB24766) | human gut metagenome | biome: human-associated habitat; feature: feces | place: USA | collected 1985/1987 | reverse complement strand
GTTCAGTGTGTAGAGCATCGTGGTGGTCGTCGTCGGAGGTGCTTCCTGTTTCTTGCCGAACAACCCGAGAAAACCTTTCCTCCTCTGTTTCTTCGGCTCTTCCTGCCTGCTCGTTTGCACTATCACCGGCACCTGCTTGGCTATCCGGCGGTTGATGTCCGCCTGTTGTTCCAGAGCCTCCATGATGGCGCACAGCCGCTTTTCCTTGTCCTCCAGCAAGTGGCGCACGCTGTCTATGCGCACCGATTCGTAATGGCTCTTGAAGCGGCAAAGCATACTATCCACCGTCATCCGTTGCCGCCGGTATGCCGCCACATCCTTATCGTCCCATTCCAGCACCGACTCGCCCAAAAGAGACAACTCCACCACACCCACATACGCATCGTGTGTTTCCTTGCGGAAGCGGTTGATTTCACGGTTCTCCCGTTCCAGCAACTCCAAGTCGCGCCATTCTCCGAGCCACGTGCAGATGATGCCGCCCACCAGCAGGACTATCAACAGATAGCCTGCGGCAAGCAGCTTGCGGAAATGCTTGGTAGTGGTAACGAATTGTTCGCTCATTTGCTGTTTGTGTAAATACCGTTATTCAACATACGCATATAGGTCGTGGAACTTCGCAGGTTCATGGATGAGAATGGCGGCCATGCTGCCTATGACCGCCACCAGAATTATATATCCGAATAGAATTCTACTCCTCAATGAAACAACCATTCTTCCCTTATTTACAATTGTTATAATTATTAAGGCATCTGACCACCGGCGATAGGTGGAATTTCTGTTAGTATGGGATTTCTCGGGATTGAGTTAAAAATTCTTTGGCCACGTATGGCTTGACTTGGAGGAGCGTTTTCATTTACATCAAGCCGATAACATCTATCGTTAAATGTTATAATTCCCCAAATACCAATGGTTCCTGGGATTCTCGCCAATCCTTCAGTAGGTTTAAAAAGAACAACATTATCTATTATTTGATTTTTAACCGCCCGATTCCATGATGTTTTAATACTATTGTTAGGCGTTGGAATATGAGCAACATACCTAATGCCATTGTGCCTAAAACTGGCCATATAACACCCCGAAAAACCTGAACTTAAAGTATCTATGCCATTTGAAGCAACGACTGCTATTCCATCCGCAATATATATGACACAGGCATAGTCTAATCTAAGAAAACGATAGTTACGGGTATATCCTTTTATTTGAAATGTCAAATTACTTTGCGTGGCAATCGGAGGGGTCAAACCTACATTATAAATATTTTGATAATGAAACCGTGCAATATTTGTCATTACTGCTTGACTGTTTGGCAATCTTAATGCTTGAATCAAATTCATATATTTACTTACTGTTACTTTCGTTTGTTATAGGCTCGATACATGATGCCATTATATCCATCAGTTTAGACAGACCTTCGGTCTGCGGCTGCTGACTGGCTGTCACATGTATCTGGTATTTTGCCGTTTGGTTGGTCATGCGGGTGTTCTCACGGGCGGTCGTGACTTTGCCGCTGATTTCCGCATTTATAAACCAACGTTTTGCAGAGGCTTTTGCCTCTACTTCTGCGTTGGTAGTGCTTTTTACGTTTGATGTATCGGTAACCTCCATCTGGAAATCGACATCCACGCGATCTATGAGCAGGGAAGGAATAGGCACCAATCCTATAAACGGAGCCTTTACCGTTTGTTTTATTGTTGTCATTTTTTCATTCTGCTGTATCGGTCTTTCGACATCGAATTCCAATATACGCGCTTTATTGCCGCTTTTACCATCAAATGCAATTTGCTGGTAGAAATTCCATGCTGTCGCTGCCAATTCCTGTTGTGCTTCGGCTGCTGCAATAAGTGGAGCTGCAATAAGTTCCCGCATGGGAAGCCCCTTGAATTTGTCAGTCACGTTTGAATCTGCTTTAAGAACTGGAGAAGTTTCTCTGTTTTGAGTCTCTTCCAATGCAGCGGAGATAATTTCTTTCGCCTGTCCGCTTACATTTTCATTCAAGTTTTCCGCATTTTCTTGTTGCCCTTGGTTTAATATTTCTTCTGCCATAACATTTGAATTTTAAAATTGTTAGATGTTTTTTACAAAATCGTCAATAATTCGGGAAATGCTCTCCGGAGTCTCCTGAACCTTAAAATTGACGCAAACCTCCATGACATCATCCGCATCCGGTTTTATGTTGCTCATCTGCATCTGGAGATTGGCTCTTTGTGGGCTGGATAACAATAAGTTGTTTTCTGGAATCTGTGATTCCACGCTTCCGACCTTCGCCTTGAACTTTATCTGCACATTATCCATCGCAAGATAATGATGGGATATCAAGGCTATAAGTGGAATATCAATAGTCTTGTCTCCAACCATGATTTTTTTCGATTGGAACGTATTTGCGTTATTTGCATTTGTTCCTTCAAAAAGTCTGGTCAGATTTTGTATCTGATGATTCTGCAATGTATCTTGTGCACAGTTTACGGCGTATTGCAAACCATTCATAATATCAGAGAATGAATTGGTTTGAACACTGTCCGGCTCATCGTCATTATTTTTCTTGTCTCTGTGAAAAAGTCCCATGTTTTTAATTTAATTACTTGATTTGTTGCCTTTAATGAGCACCAATCTTGGCAATGTCCGGCTTACAGCTTCCATATTTACACTGGAGTCTATATTATTATTGACAATGCCTTGATGCCAAAACCTATATATGGTGGATTCTCCGTGTGTTCCAGCACGTCCTCCTTTTTTTATTGGGGTTATACTTCGGTTAATGTTCGTTGCGGGCGGAACATTTCCGCCCGCAACGGCTTACTGCTTCCTCAAGGTAGGCAATGCTCCTTTAAGTTCGTAACGCCACTCTGAGCCTGCGTTCTGCAAGGCGGTGTTCATGGCATCAACGGCTTTCTGCCAGGTAACGACAGAGCCGTCCACCTTCGTGGCTTCGGTGCTTTTCTTATTGTAGCCGATACCTTGTTCATGATTGTTCTTCCAATAGCAGGCGGTCACGGTAATGTAGTTATCTCCCAAAAAGCCGCCGATATGTACATAGCCAGTGCTACTACCCGTACTGGTTACGTTGCCCGTGGCATAGCAGGCAAGGAGGCTGCTTCCTGCGTTCATTCCCACCAGACCGCCGCCAGCGATATTCTTTTTGGGGGCCATTTCTATGATCACGTTGCCTGTGGCATAGCAAGCGGTCAGGGTGGCACTCGAATTCGTCTGACCTGCCACGCCGCCGACATCGACCGTTCCCTTCACTGTGGCAGAGGAACTGCATCCGGTGATGGGACGGTCCCTTTGAACACCCACCACACCGCCGACATACACCGTGCCGCTGACGCTGCCCGACACCGAGCAGTTTTCAATGGTGCCCCAGCTATATCCTGCCACGCCGCCGGCATAACCCAACCTGTGATTGCATGTTATCTGTATGCCCTCCATCACCACATTCTTCACCGTAGCGGCGCCATTATTGAAATTACCGAGATAGCCGAACAGACCCGCATATTCGTCATTTGTCGTAAAGGTCAGCCCCGTAATGGTATGGCCGCCACCGTCGAAGGTGCCTTTGTATGAGTTGTCGTAGTCTGTGCCTATCGGCGTCCAGTCTTTGCCTGTGAGGTCAATGTTTTTGTCGAGGGTAATGTTAATGTCGGTCTTACCTCCGTTCACTAATTCGGCTACATTCATCAGGCCGTTGGCGTTATAGACCGTGTAGGTATTGGTGTTGCTGTCGTAGATGTAGCCCAAATCCTCGGCTGCGCCGCTCTCGCCGCCGCCGTCAACCCAGCTGCCGATGGTGCAACCCTCTAACGTCAAGCCAGTGGTGTTCACCTTAACGGTGTATTTATAGCGGCTGCCCGCTTCTAATACGACGTTGTTCTGCGGACGGAAGTAGAAGGTGCCGCCGCCGAGTTCCACCTTGACGAACGGCTTGCCTGCCGCAACGGTCTGCGGGGCGGTCAGTGCCTCGTAGGTGTTGCCGCTTGCGTTGTAGGTCTTGATGGCGGTCGGGTTGCCGTTATCGGCGGACAGGCTCACGAGGCTCACCGTGGCACCGGCGACGCTCGTGAATCCCGTGCCGGGCTTCAGTTCGATTGTCACGCGTGCCGTGCGGTGGGTAAATTCAAGAGTCGGGTTGTTAAATTCCACCTTCCGGTTCTCAGCAGAGATGAAGTCGCTGTTCTGGAAGTCAGCCAATTTGCTTTGGTCTTCGGCCACCTTCACGGCAGGCATCTGTGTGATGTCGGCATTGTTGAAGGGCCACCATGCCGATATGGTAACCGGGTCGCGGCTGGTCCAGTAGTACGGGTCGTTCTCGCGTGAAAGCGTGGCACTCTTGAAATCGGTAGAAGCCGTTACGGTGTATTCCTTTACCGCATCGCCCATCTTGAGTGCCACGGAAGTGACGCCCTGCCAGTCGCCGTCCACAGCGGCACGGGTGGAAGGGGCTGCCAGCGGCGTTGCTTCTACGGACAATCCGGTGGCACGGATGACGACGGGGTATTCACCTTCGGGCAGACGGTTATCGCCAGCAAGTTCGTCCTGCGTGCAGGCGGCGAGGGCGAACAGCAGTGCGGTGGCTGCGGGGATAAATAATCTATGTCTCATAATTCTTCATTCTAATCGATTAATTATTAAAATCCTACAGGTCAGCACCCACATCTCCACCGTCTATATCGTTCCACTTTGCAATGGTGGCTTCGCTGACTTCAAGGACTTTGTTGCGTACCTTGACGGTATAGGTATAGTTGTTGCCCGCCAGCAGTGCGCCTTCGGGCACGGTGAGTGTGGCATGATATTCCTGACCTTTGTAATTCACAACCAACGGCAGGGATGCAACTGTCTGCGGGAAGAGGATGATCGATGACGTGAGAACGCCGTCTGCCAAATTCATGGCCAGTTCTCCGGTCTGTGCCCCGTTGTCTGCGGTGGCAATACCGTCGGCCGTGTTGAACGTACCGGTGAGTAACAATCCGTCCAGCGTGTAACGTTCAGGCTTGACCACGCTGAAATTCACGCCGTCGCCCGCCTCGAAGGTAAGGGTTATCTGGCTCATGCGGTGGTGGAAGGAGTTGTCTTCACCGCCTTTGCCGGTTTTGTCGGTGAAGCTCACTACCGGGCTGTTTTTGTCTCCCGTGGCTCCTGAAGCAAAGAGGAAGTCGATGGCAGGCTGGTTTTGCTGCGCCGTGGCATCGGTCGTGGCTGCGAGGATACCTCCCGCCGCGTTGTACGGATAGTAGGCGCGGAAAGTATGGGTCTTTGTATCTTCGATATAGATGACCTTTCCTTCTGCCTCAAATTTCCCGTTTTTCAGGATGAAAGGCACGTTGCCGTACTGGGAATCGTTGCCGATGTCGGTGATGCCGATACGGTCGCCGCCAGTCCAGGTGGTTCCGCTGGCGCGGGTGGCGGGGGCGATGTCGGCGGTAAACTGGGCGGCCACGGGGGCACCGTTCAGGTTCTCGTTGTCGTTGTTGCAGGCTACCAGTGCGAGGGCGAGCATCGCAAGTGCAAAAAATCTTGTCTTCATTATATCTGTCATTTTATTAGTTACAAGTCGGCATTTACATCATCACCTTTCACTTCTTCCCAGCCGTTGATTTCGGCTCCGTCCACTTCCATGCCTTCGGGAGTCTCAACCAGCGTTCCGCCGAGGGTCAGCGATTTGCCCTTTCCGGTGTTGAACTCCTTGAGGGCTTCCGTAAGGTCGCTTTTCAGCGTGGTGGGGGTCGGGTTGCCGTCAGCATAGCGGATTTCACCCGTCAGCAGTTGTTCCGTGCCGGTCACACCCAGCAGCCGCACCGTGGCTTTCCACTTGCCGGCATCGTCACCTTCGGTAATCTTGGTGAAGGGCAGCACGACGTTCGAAGCGGCTCCGTAGGTATCGGTAGCGAAGTCGAGTGTTCCGGCTGCACCCGTCAGATGGGCAACAATCTCCGTGATGCGTCCGGCGGCATCACCAGTAGGTTCGACGACAAGCGTCAGTTCGCGTACCTGCTGCTTCATTGCGGCGGTCAGCGGATAGTCCTTGTCTTTCTCGATGGTCACCTGTTCCGTATAGGTGAAGAACCATCCCGGGGCATTGTTCACAAAGGCATCCGTGCCTGCCCGGGTTCCCGTGGCTGCGGCAATGGTGGCTGTGGTGCCGTTCACCGTGATTCCTTCAGCCGGGTTCCACACCGCAAGGGTGTAGCTGCCCGGAGCAAACAGATGGTCGGGGGTATGGGTGGCGGAAGTCTCCGTACCCGTATAGTCACCCATGGTGACCGTCCATGTGGCAGGTATGTCGATACCCTCACCGCGGGCCGACCAGTCGGCTGTCACCGCAATCTTCCCGTAGTCGGGATGCGGCGTGTCATAAAGCGTGTCCTTCACGCAGGAAGAGAGCAGCACGGCGGCTGCCATTCCCATCATATTTATATATTGTCTTGCTTTCATATTCTATTCCTCCGTGTTAGAATAACTTCCATACCAATGTCACACCGGCATTGATGGGGCCCCACCAATCTTTTGTTTCGTTGCCGCGGCGTACACGTACACCGTCGATGACTTCATATTTTTCGAAATCGGCATTCAGGTAGCCCAAACCGAGGTTGAAATCAAGAGCCAGTGCCTTGTTCAGCCGCAGCTGGTAGCCGGCGGTGATGCCGCCACCCATCAGGTCGCCCTGCTTGCCTGTTTCGGAGAGCTTGTAGTTGAACTGTCCGGCCTTGAACATCGCCCCCAGATACCAGGCTTTCTTCTCACCCATATAGTAACGCACTTCCGGAGCCACTTCCCAGAGTGCATAGCGGCGGTCTTTGTCACTCCAGCTCCAAGAAGTCCACGAGCCGTTTACGGCAATGCCCCACGATGGACAGATGCGCCATTCAAGTCCTAAATCTGGTGTCAGGGTAGCCCAGCGCAGCAGGTTGGCACGCAGGGAGAGATGATAATCAGTTGTGATTTTGGTTTCCGACGGCGTGTCGGCAAGTGTATTTTGTTGAGCGGTTTTCTCGGCTTCTGCCTTTTCAGCGGCAAGTCGGGCTTCTTCCGCCTTGCGTTGCTCTTCGGCAAGCCGTTCCTGCTCGGCACGCTTCTCGGTTTCTAAGCGTTCGGCTTCCGCCTTGCGTCGTGCTTCTGCTTCCGCATCCGTCACGGCTGTTTCCTTTACCGGTACCGTCAGGCGCACGGTGACAAAATCACCCTCTGTCACATGATTGCGGGTAATGAAGTTTTCTTCCTTGATTTTCGCGCGTGTAATCAGTTCTGATTTCACACGGTTGGCACGAATCTTCGCTGTTGCAAGGTTCTTGACTTCACTGCTCTGCGAATTGCAGTATCCGTCAACCAATAGCGGCAGTTTGCCGTCAAGAATTGTTGCTTTGTTGTTTTCGATACATTCCAACAGGCGGGCAAGTTCCGTGTCATTGCCATTCCAAGGCACGTAGAACATGTCCTTCTGCGGAACGAACCGGAAGGTGTAGGTCGTGTCTGCTTTCTGCTGCGCAATGACAGGAAAAGTTAGCGTCATCAGCCACAGAAACAGGGTAAGAAAAGTGATTTTTCTGCTCATATAAACTTGAATTCATTATCTTTGTCATCTCCAAAGGTAATAAATGCCATTCAGCGCCCAAAATATTACAAAAACTTTTTTTGCTAAAACACAGCGTTTTATAAAAATTGTCGTTTGAGCACTTTTCGCATTGTCGTCTGAGCACTTATTTTGTCAAATCGGCACTTTTTGAGTTGTCGAATTAGCACTTTTGTGGCTGTCGAATTAGCACTTTTTGTAGTATGAGCACTTTTGGAAAATGGGTTTCTGAGAGCTTTTTCATCGGATTTTTACCACGCAAATCACTTCAGATTTGCTTTTTTCCACTTGGCAGGCGTACATCCTTCCTTCTCGGTAAATAATTTGATAAAGTTACTGCGGGAAAGAAAACCGGAAGACTCAGCCAGCTTCTGTATATTGATCTCCGGATGCTCCTTCAGTATGTTTTTCGCATACTCCAACCGGAGACCGGTTATCCATTCGCGGAATGTCATTTTATACGTAGTCTTGATATAAGCGGAAAGATAGGTACGGTTCGTATGAAGTATTTCGGACAGTTCTTTTATGGTAAGTCCCTGCTGGACATAGCCGTCTGTCTTTATCCAGTTGGCCACTTTCTCTATAATTTCTGTATAGGACACTGGAACTTCTTTCTCAGAAACTATTTCAGGTTCTGTTTCTGTATCTGTCAGAAGTTCTTCTTCAGACTGTATATCTTGCTCAAAAGCATTTTCCACCTGTTCATAGAACAGCAGGTAGTTCTGATAGCTGTAGAAAAGATAGCTGTAGAACGGTATTGACGACAAAATCCAGATAAAAACATATTTGTCTGGCAGAAATGTCAGCAATCCGCATCCGACACCGAAGATAACAGCCCAATAAGTGAATATGGAAAGCCATTCGATATATGCGCCTATATCATCCGCCTGAGTTTCATTGAAAATCCGAATGGCTCTACGGTATGCAATTATGACTCTGCGAGCTAAAACGACTCCAAAAACGACTAACCATACAGCTAAAGCAAATAAAGAGAATTTTTGCATGATTCCGCTTGGCAACAGGAACAACACAACTCCGGAAAGAGTTGAAAATATAATCCATAAAATGATATGTGTCCACACACGCCGTTTGGTAATGTAAAAACGATCAAGCAACATTATCAATGCCGAACTGAACAGAGAATAGCACAGGAAGTATGTGGACATGTTCATCAATATGGCAGAATCCGCATTTTTGAATCGAATACCAAAGAAGAAATGTACCGAATAATTTGCCGAAAGCAGCAGCATAGCTATACCCATAATCTGTCGGGAGCGGAGATAATTCTTGAAAATTTTCTTTTCAGGAGTCTTTGCAAACAAAAAATAAAAGCCGAAGAATAACATCAACGGCAGTGCGGTATAAAGTGAAAAACTGTATATAGATGGCTCCATTGTTATGCTTATTTGATTTTGATACAAAGTTACGTCTTTTTCTTCACAAATAGACACATAATCTATGATTTAACGTTATAGATTCGGTCATATTAGATTGAAAAATTATTAGAATTAAAGCCAGTGGTGAAAAATTCAACCACTGGCTTTTTCTGTCAAGACTTCGATATTAAAGTTTTACACCTTTGGATTCCGATAAACCGAGTCTCCCTATAATTAAATGACTGCGTACAAAGTCCACGTGCGGGCTTTCCGGCTGTTGTTCCGTCTGTTTTTTCTC
>OHMV01000532.1_pt1 | contig 9394 bp, 6 predicted proteins | sample 1569451 | NCBI WGS metagenome assembly OHMV01 (sample SAMEA3879595, study PRJEB24766) | human gut metagenome | biome: human-associated habitat; feature: feces | place: USA | collected 1985/1987 | reverse complement strand
GGCATTTTCTCCTGTGGTATCTGCCTCCCCGAAATCCACTTCATATTTCTGAAGCTTATCGATATAACGCAGAAAATGAAACAATCCCCGGTAGCTTGTTTTCTCGTAATCAACCGCTTTTTCCACCAGCATTGCAAGATTTGCCGCACGGCGCTCCCCTGCTGGCAGTGCCGCCGCATAATTTCCATATCCGCTAAGTTGCAGAATCTTCTGAATCAGTTCATGGATCGGCAGATCCTGTTTTTCCCGCAGCTTACGATATATCCGGTAAAAGTCATAAAGTGCGCCCTCCGTGGCATCCTGCATGGCATGCATTGCAGCTTCCGCAAACGAACACTCCGGATTTTCCACACGAATCTGTGCCATCTCTTCCTCATCCAGTCCCACCAGAGGAGACCGAAGAACCGCCGCCATCGGAATATCCTGATAGGGATTATCCAGAATCCGCAACATTGCCAGCACCGTCTGTACTTCCAATGCCGAAAAATATCCTGTCGAAGACTCCACATATGCCGGTATCCCCGCTCCCTGCAGAACCTGCACAAAATCCGTTCCGTAGTCTTTTAAACTTCGAATCGGAATAGCGCAGCGGCCGAAGCTGTCCACTCTCCTTATCCGTCACCTGCATGTGCTGCTTCATATCCGCAATACGCGTGGCAATCATATGCGCTTCCATCTGTCCTTTTGTCAGATTCTTTGTCTCTGAAAGCAATTCGTCTTTTTCATCCAAAAGCAAAAGCTCCGGTTTAAATCCTTTAGCATTCTCATCATAATTTTTTGCCCCGTAATACAATGCCGCATCCCGGTCATACGCAACCCGTCCCAGATCCGGACTCATAATTTTGTAGAAGATATCATTACAGAAATCAAGCACCTGTGCACGGCTTCGAAAATTCATATGCAGATCAATTCTCTGCTGCAGACTCTCTTCCGTCGAAAAAGATGCATATTTATCCATAAAAAGTTCGGGGCGTGCAAGCCGGAACCGATAGATGCTCTGCTTGACATCTCCCACCATAAACAGATTATGCCCGCCTTCCGGCTCCATGGAAATCGCACGCATGATCTCTTCCTGTACCTGGTTGCTGTCCTGATACTCATCAATCATAATTTCTTCATAGGCATTTTGAAATTCCTTTGCAGTCTCCGTTGGTTTCCCGGTCTCTTCCTCTACCAATATCTCTAATGCAAAATGCTCAAGGTCTGAGAAATCCACCAGATTCTTATCCTGCTTTCTTTCTGTGAAAGCATCGATAAAACGCTCCGTCACTTCAGCTAACGCTTCTGCTGATGGCTGCACCAGAATGAGCTGTTCTAAGATTTCCTGAAAAGTAAGGGCAAAGCAGTCACTTTTTAACTTTCCGATTCCATCCTTAAGCTTCTTACGTTCTGTCTTTACCTGCTCCTGCTTTTCCGGACTTCCGATATAATCCTTTGCTCTTCCTAATGTTGCAAATTTACATTTTCCTAATTCTTCATAAAAATCCTGATAAGTACTGCAGGAAAGCAATTCCTCCATCAGCTCTACATCCTGCTCACAGGCTTCCTCATACATATAGGGGCCATCGACATCCTGACAAAGTTCATGATAATGCTCTGCCTGCTCTAAATAGCCCTTTACCATCTGCTTCCCATATTCTACCGTCATTTCAATAAAAGGCGCCTGTTCTAATTCCTGCTCTGTTTTTATCTCATAACAGCTTAACGCTTCCCGAAGCCACTGCTTCGGCCATGGATAACTCTGTGCATAGGAATAAAGTTTAAAAATCATATCCCGCACCGGTGCATCACTTCTACTGGTTCCATAACAGGAAATGAGATGCAAAAAACCCGGATGTTTTTCTTCATAACACTGTTCAAACAATCCGGTCATTACATCTTCCCGAAGAAGCTTTAACTCGCCTTCATCTCCAATACGGAAATTCGGCTCCAGACCGATTTCATGAAAATGATTCCGAAGCACATAAAGGCAGAAACTGTCTATGGTAGTAATCTGCGCATTCTGCACCAGTGCAGCCTGCTGCTGTAATCTCACATCGGAAGGATTCTCCTGCAATGCCTTTTCCAAGGCTTTTGCTACACGCTCTTTCATCTGGGCTGCCGCCGCATTGGTGAAGGTTACCACCAGAAGATGGTCAATATCTACCGGATGCTTCTTATCCAATACCAGCTCTTTGATTCTCTCTACCAGTACGGCTGTCTTTCCGGAACCTGCTGCCGCAGACACTAAGATATTACGGTTTCTTAAATCAATGACCTGCTGCTGTTCTTTTGTCCATGTCATTCCCATTTCTTAAAAAACCTCCTTCATGCGTTCATAGATTTCCTCGGAAGATAATTCTTCCAACCGCCTTACTTCATATCCCGGAATCTTTTTATCAAATCCACAGACCGCAGCATATGGACAATAATCACAACTGCTCCGGTTCTTTAAAAGATACGGATTCACCTCTGTATTCCCCTTTAAAATAGCATTTCCGGCTTCTGCAATCCGATAGTTGGCATAATCCGCAATCAGCCTAAATTCTTCCTTATCCACAGCCTTATCGCTCTTTCGCACCGTTCCGTCCTTATTTACAGAAATCGGAAGGACATTGGATTTACCGGAAAGTTCCACATCCATGGCACGGTAAATATCATCCTCTGTATTTACCACTCCATCCAGACGTAAATTTTCCAATATCTTTCTTCGAATCTCTTCTTCAGATTCACTACCGGTTCCTTCCACCATCGGATCATCAATATGATAGTAGAACATACCTGCCGGCACTACCTCTTTTGCCGGATTTTGCTTTGCAAATAATTCCATTGCTGCATTCATATAAACCACAAGCTGAAGCTTCAGTCCATGATACAAAGATAGTAGTTCAAAACCGGTATTACCGGATTTATAATCAATAATCTTTACATATAACTTATCTTTATCTTCATAAGTATCAATACGGTCAATTCTTCCCTGGAGCCGCATATGCTCTTCTTCACTGAGTTTAAAATTCACTGCATTTAAATCATCCGTATAGGAAAATCCCACTTCAAACTGCGATGGTTCAAATTTTCCCTGACGGATCTGGCTGGTCAGTGCCCAGATGGTCCGTGCAAAAATCTTTTTCATCTTTGCTACCTGATAACGGTTTGCCGCTGTATCTGCCATGGCTGCATTTCCACTGGAAGCAATTGCTTCTTCCATTGCCCGCTCCATAAGCTGTTTTTGTGCTTCTTCTGTAATATCAAACCAGCTATAGGATGATTCTTTCAGATACCGGCTATAATTTTCCAATGCCTGATGATAGATATTTCCCATATCCGCCATACGGAATTCAAAGAGTTCCCGTTCCTGTAAACGCAGTCCATAAGTCAGGAAATGGGCACAGGCACAGGCTGCATACTGTTCCAACCGCGTAACACTGTTCTTTAACTCATTTCCATAAAGAGCCTTTGCCACAGCCCGGCTGATTGGCTCTGCATGATATTTAAGCTCTGCTGCATCAAGAATAGCTTTTACCTGCTCCCGATATGCCGGTTCCTTTTCATACCAGTGCAGCAAAGCCTGCCAGAGTACTTCCTTCTCATCATTCCACCCGGCATCTTCCTGATACAGTCCCTCTAACAGAAATGCCATGCTGCTCTCCGGTGTTACCAGTGTTTCATCAACCTGTTCTCCCGTTATCAGCTCTGCTTTTAACCCCGGGAACAGTCCCTCAATCATATGAATAAAATAGGACGGGCGCTTGGCACTTCCATCACTGCCTACCCTTGCATAGGTAAGATAAAGTTTTTTCGATGGCTTTGTCACTGCAAGATAAAGGTAAAAACGCTGGATAAAAACACGTTCCCTTGCTGTAGGAGCCAGTTCCATATGATTTTTCGCAAGTTCTTCTCTTTCCAGCTGGGAAATGATGCCGCCACGATTATCGGATTTTGGCACAATACCATCATTGACTCCCACGATAAACAATACTTTTATATCGTCAAGACGGGTTCTTTCGATATCACCAATCATCATGCAGTCATAGCCACCCGGAATCACGCCTACTTTGGCTGCTTCAAAGCCAGCCTCTAAGACCTTGGCATATTCGGATATGTCCATGACTTCATCACCCAGAAGCGTTGCCATCTTATCCAAAATATCCATTACGATGCGATAAATCTGCGCATATTCCTTTGCCTTGGCTAAGTCCTTCGCCTCTTTATACTGATTCTCCCGGTATTTTAACTGCTGTTCTATCTGTAAGGACACAATAAACTGATAGAGTGCTGTCGTGCATTCCCGTACGGTAGCACCTTTTTTACGAAATACAGCCGTCAATTCCGAAAATGGCTCCATTACACGGATCCGGAGTTCATTTAATGCTTCTAAATCTTCTTCCGTAACCTCATGGGTGGTATAAATAAATCTTGCCTCCCATTTTTTCTTTCCACGGATGCCTGCTGCCAGTACATAATTTTCCAGCAGGTCAATCTCATCCTCACTGATTTGTGATAATCCGCAGCGCAGATAACGGAACATTGCTTCCTCTGAAAAATTGTCCTCGATTACCTGCAAAAGAGACCGGACAAATTCCAAAAATGGATGCAGTAAAATATTTTTCGTTATATCTAAGAAAAACGGAATGCCAAACTCCTCCATAATCTGCGGCACATAGCTTCCATACTCTTCTATGGCACCGGAAATAATGGCAAAATCCCGGTAGCGGTATGCTCCGGTATGCACCAGCCTTGCAATCTCTTCTGCTGCATACTGCAGTTCTCTTCTTGGATTTGGCAGGGATAAAATCTCTATGCCTTCTTTGATTTCTTTCTCATCCTTCTTTTCGTAGCTATGATGTCTGGTACGGAACAGATTCTGCTCTAAGAACCGTAGTACCGGTGCCTCCCGGAACCGGTCAGCTTTGGGATTCTTTAATACCACCGGCTCTGTTACTTCAAAATGCTTCTCTTCCGCCATTTTCATTAGGCTGGTTACAGTCTTCTTACTCATGGCAAACAGCTCCTGCATATCATGATAGGAATAAATATCCTCTGCCGGGTCAATGGTTACTGTCACATATATATCTGATACAATTCCCATCAGGCGGTAAAGCACGTTATTCTGAATCGGTGTAAATCCGGTAAATCCATCGAAAACCAGCACGGCATCCTGTAAAAGCTTTGATTCCTCTGCCATATCACAGAAGGCTTCTAAAACTTCTTCAGCAGTAATATACATCCCGGAAATTGCACTTCGAAAGCCCCGGTACATGGTCAGGATATCCTGCAGTTTATAGGAAAATGCCGGTGGCATATTCTGCTCTTCAATAAATGTTTCCAAAGTATCCGGATCGATATTATACTGTGTCAGCTCTGATATCAGGGACTTCACTTCACTGATATATCCCATCTTTTTCATATTTCCCTGCATGACGCATAAATCATCCATCCGCTCTTCGGCAACCTTACGCAATACAAGGTTTTTCCCGGTCTCTTCTAAAACTGCCATATTCGTCTTTCCTAATTCATCAAAAATACGATATGCCAGTCGCTGGAAGCTGACCACATCTATATTCATAATACTGTTTTTTTCCTGTAACCGAACAAGTTCACGCTGCGTCTGCATCGTGAACTGTTCCGGTACTACTACATAATAATTTTTCTTTAAATTCTTCTGAGCTTCTTTGACTGTTTTGCGGAATACATAGCCTGACTTTCCGCTTCCAGCACTGCCCAGCACAAATTGCAGTGCCATATCAGATTCCTCCTACTGATTCTCCTACCAAAAGTTCTCCATTGATAATCACACGCTCCACCAGCGTTGTCTTAGGCTGCTCGATTCTCTGTACCAGACGTTTTACGGCCTCTTCCCCAATCTTTCTGGTATTCTGCCGTATGGTTGTAATCTTTGGGCTCATCATCTGGGATACTTTTGTTCCATCAAAACCTGCAATAGAAATATCATCCGGTACTTTTAGTCCCATTTCATCAATTACATTAATCCCACCGATTAATGCTGTATCATCCGGGTAGAGAATACAGGTCGGCGGGTCAGGCAGATTTAAAAGTTCCCTGGTTGCCTTTGCCACAAGCCTGGTATCTAAATATTCTCCTTCCTTTAAGTAGTCATCCGGAACATTCAGATTAAAGCTCTCCATTGTCTGGAAAAAGCTGGTCAGACGATCTCTGGTAACAGCCGAATGTTTTTCCCCATAAATGTATGCAATTTTCCGGTGTCCCTTGGAATAAATATAACGTACCAGTTCATTCATCCCTTTTACATTATTAGAAGAAACAACCGTGCAGTTGTGATATACATAATCTACAGTAACAATCGGAATATTACTCTGCAAAAGTTCCTGTACCTCCGGTTCCTCAAACCTGGCACACACAATTCCAACTCCGTCAAAATTCCGGTATTTGCAGTGTTCAAGATATGACATCTTATGATTCACATGCTCATTATTAATAAAAGTGATATCATAGCCTAATTCTTCCGCCTTTTCTTTAAATCCATTTAAGATGCCAGAGAAATATTCATGGGTAAGCCCTCTTCCGGCCTCCTCTTTAAAAAGTACTCCTAAGTTATAAGAACGGTTCGTCTTTAATGCCCTTGCTGCCGCATTCGGAAAATACCCCATCTCCTGTGCTGCTTCTTTAATCCGTATCCTGGTCTTCTCCCCAATATCACTATGTCCATTCAACGCTTTACTTACTGTTGCCGTTGAGACACCGCAACGCTTCGCCACGTCCTTTAATGAAACCATTTCTTTCCTCCTTTTTATCCCCGTATCCACTCATCTGCAGATACTATATTTCAATTCCGACTGCCTCTTTTGCCAGCCGATCTGCTTCTTCATTTCCTTCTACCCCTGAGTGCCCTTTTACTTTTACAAAATGAAGCGTAATTTTATCCTTTATGCTCTGAATATAGTCATAATAAGCAATGGTTCCTGTCTTATTCCGTTTCCATGCTCCTGTTGCCCACATTTCAATGCCCATATAGTCATAATATATCGTAAGCTCTGCCAGTCCAAGCTCCACCGCCTTCTCAATGGCAGCCATACTTCCTAATACTTCTCCTGCCACATTACGCATGGAAGCCATTTCTTCTTCCGAGCCTGAACCCTGCAGTACTTCTTTTTTCCCATCTGCCATCAGAAAGCCGCCATATCCGTATACCTTAGTTGCAATATTATAGGAACCATCCACAAAGGCATAATTTTCCGGCTCTTTTTCTACTGTCTGCTGCTTCTGACCGATATATTCTTCTGCCGCTTCTCTTGTTGGAAAGCTTTTAAACTCTGCTCCCGGAAAACCATCGGTCTGCTGCTTACATATATCCCAGCTCATATAAATACCCGGTTTCTTTCCTTTTCGGACTGCATAAAACTTTGCTGCCATTCTTCTTCCTCTTACTATCTTTTATTTCTGTGAATTTTCTTCTTTTCTTAACTTACATCATTAGTTCTATTTTACCATTTTTCCCTTCGAATAGCTAGGACAAGCTTAGGATTCGTAACGATATTTTCCCCAAAAATGATTGTATACAGCGATTCCTCTGTTTATTTTCTTTTGCAACTTCTCTTCCTCTTTTCTTTTATCATAAAATAGTTCTTACTCTACACTATCAGAAAACAAATCCCGGTAATCCTCCGGCATAAAACGATGATAGATGATATGGCAGCCTTCGTCCTTAAAGCAATAATAATAGGAATCCTCTCCGCTTTCAAAATAGATGAGATGGTCAAAATCCTCTGTTTCAATTTTCTCAAAATGTATCTTCTCGCCGGTTCCTAAGAACAGCTTATGGATGTCCTCTATGGTGCAAGGATGTGTCTGCAGCAGAGCCACCAGCTTTTTAATAAAAGAATTTCCACTTCTTTTTTCATGCACATATTCTGCACCTTCTTCCGGCACTACAAAACAAAAGCGGTCCTTATTTCTGCTAATTTCTACTCTGCCAAGCCGTATTCCTGCTGCTTCATAAAATTCTTTTTCCAATTCTTCCGTTGATTTTCCGCTCACTTCTTCTCCCAGAAAATGCTTTAATGAACTCAAAGGATAATATAACCGGATTTTTTCTTTCCGGTATCCAAGTTTTACCTGCTCTTCCTGTATGAAATCCATAATTCCTTTTTCTAATCTGCTATAATCCATTGTATGCTCCTTTAAACGTGGAAAAACAGAACCACCTTTCGACGATTCTGTTTCATGCTGATACAAAGTAAGCTTTGCCCACTTTGCTCAGTTTCTATTCTGCATTGATATACTCATAATCCCGGTCTAACTCAATTGCCACACTTCCATCATTGATTGTGCCATCAAATGTATGTGCTTCATCTGTTCCAAGACCCTTTATAATTCCATTTTCATATTCTTCTGCGGTACGCTGTGTCTGTAATATGAACAGCAGTCCCTTATATTCTGCCGGTGCTGTTACTTTATAAGTCTCTTTTATTTCATAGTAAGTCACCATCGGATACTCACTGCCATCCTCTACCGTCCAGTCACCAAATGTTGTCTCTGTATCTTCTGTGGCTGCCACCTGATATGTTGTGCCGGCACAAGCCACTTCTGCCATCATAGCCATGGAACTGTCTGTTGCAGCTACATGCTGCGGCAGCACCATTCCGGTAGTTGCATCCACGAGGCTGATGTCTTCATATTCGATATAAGCTTCTGCATCCGTCTGTATGCCATTCCACGGAATCTTTGCAGATAAAGTAACCGTATAAACTGTATTTCCTTCTTCGTCTGCCTCAGTACGATTCCAGCTTATCTCATACTCCGCCTGATTTAAATGATTGGTAAAATCAGATGCCTGCACAAAGGTCTCACCATCCATGGTTCCTGCCATATTGTATACATTGACATTTTTTATCACAGCGGTATTCTCTTCGGTTTCCATTTTGTGCTGATACATACCGGATAAAACATACCAGGTATCTTCCTTAAGATTTCCCTGTGCCTCTGTCTCCGTCTCTGTGGCATGGAGCCCTTCCACTGCTTCTGTTTCTGTATTTCCTGCTGCTTCCTTGTCTGTATCTTTCTCCTTTGGTCCGCATCCATCCAGCATTCCCAATACGACAATGCAAATCAAAGCTGCCGCCCATATTTTCTTCTTCATTTCCTGCTCCTTCACTCTATCCATAACACAATATATTCGTTCTTATCTCCGCATGCGATTGGTCGCACACGGACTTTACGATTATACCGTAGATGAAGGGGAAGTGCAAGGAGTTCGTCAAAAGTTAATTGAAGTATGTACTCTATAGTTATATTTAGCAAAAAACGACCACCAATCGTTAGATTTGAAACCTAACTTTTGGTGGTGGCACACAACAACTTTACCTGAAAACTCTGGAAGAATATAATAGATTTTATTATTAAACTTATTAGTTTGCTCCTGTGTTTCCTGTTCCAT
>OHMV01000521.1_pt1 | contig 9513 bp, 7 predicted proteins | sample 1569451 | NCBI WGS metagenome assembly OHMV01 (sample SAMEA3879595, study PRJEB24766) | human gut metagenome | biome: human-associated habitat; feature: feces | place: USA | collected 1985/1987 | reverse complement strand
AGGAACATTTGTGTCTTGTAAAGACTACGATGATGACATTGACGAGCTGACTTCGCGCGTGGATGGCGTTGAAGGTCAAATCAAAGACCTGGAAGCAAAAATCAATGCTGCCAACTGGATTACTTCTGTAACTCCTGCCACAGGCGGTTTCACTGTTGCTTTCAATGACGGTAGCAGCTACACCATTACCAACGGTAAGGACGGTGAAGCAGGTGCTGCAGGTACAGAATGGACTATCTCGGAAGATGGTTTTTGGGTATGCAACGGTGAGAAGACTACCGTTAAAGCTGTAGGCCAGGACGGCGCACAGGGTGAACCGGGCAAGGATGCTCAACCTGAAGTGAAAAAGGAAAACGGCAAGTGGTATTTGTGGAACGGTACAGAATTTGAAGAATTTGCCGGCGCTACTCCTGCAACAAATGTTCCTTACTACTACGCTGATCCTACTGATCCTAACAACTACGTTATCATGGTTGTTTGTGACAAAGACGGTAAGAATGAAAAATCTGTTCGTCTGCCCTTGAACGAAGGATTGGCTCAGATTACTGTATTGGAAAACAATTTCAATATTGCTTATAGCATTGCTAAAGAAGGAACAGCATGGCCGAAATGGGAAGGTGGTTCTAAAGAAAAACCTGCCAAAGGTGAATATATGGTAGGACAATCTACCAGTTCTATTATAGTTCAGATATCCCCGGTTTCTTACGATTAATCAGGAAAAACCGTTAAGGCTGTAAACTCTAAAGGTGAAGAACTGCCTATCAAATTAGGAAAAGTAGTTCCTTTTAGTGGAGTATTAAGCAGCAGCAGAGCAGCTTCTACAACCGGATTGTATGAAATTCCTGTAGAAGGTATTACTGTTAATGATGAAATAGTTGAATCATACGGCAATAGCAATGCTGTAGCGTCATTGGTTGTTAACGAAAATGTTTACTCTCCATTCAATGGTGATTTTAATTTTAGTTTGGTGGATGCCCAAGATGTTAATATTCCATTCGGTAAATACCAGATTAATGAGCAAGGTGATACTTATCTCACATCATACGTGGATGCTAAGCCAGGTGAATCTGTAACAATTGTCCCTGAAAAAAAATGGGCAGGTCAACTATTCGATTCATACATCACAATGGCTGATAATGCTCAAGCAAAAGCAGACTCTATCCGTTATGGCGTATCATTCGATGGTATGACTATCAATCTTAATGACAAGGCTGCAGGAAATGTTTACTTTACAGTTCATTATATGAATGTTTTCGGTAAGGTTAAATCTGACAATGTAACCTTGAACTTTAATGAAAAAACTCCTGATGCAGAAGAAATTACTTCTATCGTAAGCAAGAAGCATGTTGTAACAGAAGTGACTGAAACTGCTGAACAAGCATTTATCTCTGACTTAAAGCCCTACTTCGATGCCATGGGTGCAGACAAACGTGTCGTTTGGAATGCTGAATATCAAGAAATGGTACTTGAACCCCAAGTAGAATGGGTATATGAAAATGCTGAAACAGGCAAGATAGAAACTGAAAATCTAACCGATCTTGTTAAGAATATCGCTACTGTTGACTCTGAAGGTAAAACAACAACTGAAGCAGCCCAAATAGCAGGTATCAAAGTTAACTTCAACACAAATTACGGTAGTCAATTAGCCAAAATCATTGAAAATGGTGGTGAGTTTACAGCTAAGGTAAATGTTGTTGCAGCTGTTAAAATTGGAACACTCAATTATTTCAGAACAATTGCTGTTATTAACTTGCCGTTCACTATTGAAAAGCCAAGCGATGCAACATTGGCAGCAGCTTATACATTTAACCCGTCATACTATTTGAATAAGATTGTAACAGTTTATGCTAGTGAAATCACTAAAGCCAACATTTTCTCTGCTGGAACTGTAAGTGGATACAAAGCTATTGAAGATGATGCTGACAAGATTGCTGTTAGTGACAACGGTACTATCACATTAACTGAAAAAGGGGAAACTAACAAGGCTTATACGTTAACAGGTGGTAAGGTTACCTATGCAGGCGTACAGTTCCCGATTGCTGACTTCAAAGTTATGTTTGCTGAAAGCAAAAACTATACAACAGTTATGCCTGCTGGTATTTCTATCATCTCTGGTAGTGGTAACATAGTAACTGTGAAATATGGTAAAGCTGCTGATAAGAATGACAAGAACATCTATTACCGTGTAGATAACATTTCTGGAACACAAGATGATATTCAAAATGTAGTTTGCGAAGTCGAAGCTAAATATACCCAATATTTGACAGCAAATATAAACGGTAAAGATATTAAACTTACAGCAAATGCTGGTGATGCAAACAAAGTATCTGTAGCAACCCCAGTCAAAGTGAAATTGACTATCACTACTTCAACAAATGAAAAAGTAGAAGACACCATTACTGTAAACCTGACTCCCTATCCGGCACAGTAATCAAAGTCTAAACACACAGAGATAAGGATTTAATATCCTCCTCTCTGTAGAACTACTCCCAAGCAGAGAGAGAATTATTTTGAGTTATTCAACTCTCATTCTCTCTCTGCTTTTTTATTTATGCCAAACAATCAGTACTATGTCCAATAATTTTTATCAGGCATTCAATAGCATCAGCGATTCGATGACAAAAACCGTTCCTAAAGAAATCAAAATGACAAATGAGGTCGTATTTACAGAATCCACTCCATTGATTTCCAAAGATATTTATCGCACCTACCGACATTGCCGCAATATTGAAATAAGCCACCTATGGCAATACTCTATCTCTCCTATTACATTTATAGTATTTTGTCTTTCAGCCTATGGTTATCTACCTGTATAGATATGCTATCAATGTTACTATTTTCTACCAAAACATCTCCGAAGATACGCTGAACACTTATTGGAAGTTTACTAGTTGTGGTGCTATTTTTATCTCTCACATAGGTACTGTACTCTCTGTTTTATGAATTTAATGGTCGAAGATTCAAAGACATGGTTTGAAATTTATGAAGTTGCCATTGCTGTTTATGAAGAAAATGACAAGTACCTGAACAAAATAGAAAATAATAATAACGAGGACAAAATAGGTGCTTTCCAATTTCAACAATTAGAAAGTTTCGAGACCAAGTTAACTGAAAAGATATTCGACTTGCCTATCCTCAATGTCCAAGGCGGGACTTATCCATCTTCTAAAATCAATTGTGTTATTGGACAAGTAATGCTATCCGTTTGGGGAACAATTACATTTTGCCACATTTAGAATAAATACGACCAAACTCCCAAGGTTAGAGCTAATACTTACTGAAGCACGGAATAACAGTGAATACACTTATATTACATTTGCTGGTATTATTGTAATCATATCTCTACAAGTTCATCACTTCCTGTTCAAAAGTTTCCTTGTTTCCTATCGCCTTATTACGCATCTTGCTGCGATAATTATAAATCGTTGCCAAAGAATACCCCAAGAAATGGGCAATCCGATTACTATCAGTTACTCCCAGACGGATCAAAGCAAATATACGCAATTCCGTAGTCAGCAACTCGCCCGATTTTGGATATATTCTTCCTTCCTCTACCAATAACTCATTAAAAGAAGTAATGAAATGAGGAAATAACTCCAGGAAAGACTTATCAAACTCATTATAAAAATCCTTCCGTTCATCTCGTATGAACTGCTCGGATTTAATCGCTTTAAACAAATCGTCTATACGGGAGGCCATTGCCAGTTTCGCCAAAGAACGACGATAAAACTCCAACTTGTCCAGATAAATCACACATCTGTCCAAATAACGGGCAATGTATACTTCCTTGATCTTCCCCGTCTGTGCCAACTCAGCATTTACTTCCTGCATCTGTTGATTAGCCAGACTCAGATTACGGCGCATCACTGATAATTTCTTCATCCATCGGTACAGATAAAAAATAGCAGCAAGCAAAAATAAAGAAAGTAAGCTGACACTGATTAAAAGAGTACGGGAAATCTGCCTCTCTCTTTCTTCTTTCAATTTATATGCTTTATCAATAATAGGAAAGAACTGCGTTACCTCAATAAACCGCAAACGGGCATTACAAGCTACCGCATCCTCCATTGAACAATTCAAATACTTATAGGCACGGTCCAAATCACCTACCTCATACATCAGTTGAGCCAATTTCTGTAAGGATGCATATTCACGAATAGACGATTTCAAATCTGTAATAGCGGTCAAGGCCAGATAATAAATTTCTTTCTGAATATCTCCCCGCATATCGTAAGCCTCGGATAAAGTATAGTAAATATACCCTTTTTGCCGTTCATCCGGCGTTTCTTTCAATAGGTCCGACAATATAACCAAAGCAGAATCCACCCTGCCATTAATAATCTTTTTCTCGGCCCATACAATGCTCCTGTCTACACAAGGATCAGTAGCAATAAGAATAGAATCCCTGTAAGCATCGGTCTTTTTCAAATATTTCACTTTTTCGGCATCATTGGTGGTATAATCGGCCACCCAACCATAATAAGCCCGATAGGTCCGGTAATAATAAGCCAAAGTTTCCCGTTCCAATTCCAACGGGTCTACCCGCTCCAATTGTTCCAAAGCCTCGTTATACATTCCCATCACCCCCATCACCTCGGCACGGTTAATGACAATCTCATTCTTTAACTCCGGATGATTCAACAGAGGCAACAAATTCATTTTTCCATTAATATAATACAATGCGGAATCAGCTTGATAATGCAGATAAGCGTTAAACAAAGAACCGCAAAGTTCATATTTCTCCCTATTATCTTTAGAACGGTGAAGACGTTGCTTTAAATCCACAATCTCTTTTTCCTTCTGTACATGACAAGCGGTCTTATTATCTATGACCCGATCCAACCTTTTCAACACTTCTTCATTGCTGTTTTTATCAGCAAACAAAGGAGTTGTCAAAGTCAACAAAAACAATATAAAGAAATAGGTTACATTCTTCATCTTATATACTTATTATAGATTCACAAATATATAAATATAAGTAATTAGAATAAAGTTTTTCAACGAAAATATTTTCATTGACGTTTATATTTTCAGCAATACAGCAGAGATAAATACACCTAGTTATCAATAAGTTGAGTCTATAAAACATTTATATTTTTATTCTAGTACTCAAATCTCAGCTATTCCACTCCTACATTTGCAACATCCAAATGAAATGAAGATATAAACACTAATTTCTATATATTATGAAAAGAACATTCGCACTTATGGCATTACTCGCGTTATTCGGTTTGCAACACACAGTGTCCGCAGCCATAATTAAAAAAGTAGCCCCAACCTTCTGGTGGGCGGATATGAAGAATCCCGAACTACAGATCCTACTGTATGGCGACAATATTTCCTCCAGTGATGTAAGCATCTCTTCTAAAGACATTCTTCTGAAAGATGTTGTGAAACAAGAAAATCCCAATTACCTAATCTTATATATGGATTTATCGGAAGCTACTCCGCAGACTTTTCATATTACATTGAAACAAGGTAAAAAGCAAACTGTTGTGCCATATGAAATAAAACAGCGTAAGGCAGATGCTTCCAACGTGGAAGGCTTCAACTCGGGTGACGTATTATATCTGATTATGCCAGACCGCTTCGCCAACGGAAATCCCTCGAACGATGTCGTACCGGAAATGTTGGAAGCAAAGGTAGACCGCAACGATCCGTTCGCCCGTCACGGGGGCGACCTCGCAGGTATTGAAAATAATCTGGATTATCTCTCCAACTTGGGAGTTACGGCAATCTGGCTGAACCCCATACAGGAAAATGACATGAAAGAAGGATCCTATCATGGCTATGCCATTACCGATTATTATCAAGTAGACCGCAGATTAGGTAGCAATGAAGAATTCTGCAAGCTGGTAGAACAAGCACACAGTAAAGGAATGAAAGTTGTTATGGATATGATTTTCAACCATTGTGGCAGCGAAAACTATCTTTTCAAAGATATGCCTTCCAAAGACTGGTTCAATTTTAAAGGAAACTACACACAAACTTCTTATAAAACAGCGAGCGTACAGGATATCCACGCTTCTGATTATGAACGCAAGATAGCCGTAGACGGATGGTTTACAGAATCAATGCCCGACTTAAACCAACGCAACCGCCATGTAGCCCGCTATTTGATCCAAAGCAGTATCTGGTGGATAGAATATGCAGGGATTAACGGCATCCGTCAAGACACACACCCTTACGCAGATTTCGACATGATGTCAGAATGGTGTAAAGCCGTGACCGATGAGTACCCTGATTTCAACATAGTAGGTGAAACTTGGTTGAACAGTAATGTGCTAGTTTCTTTCTGGCAGAAAGACAGCAGACTGGCTGCTCCCAGAAATTCCAATCTCCGTACCGTGATGGATTTCCCGCTGATGGAACAAATGAACAAAGCCTTTGACGAAGAAACAACTGACTGGAATGGCGGATTATATCGTCTTTACGATTATCTTACTCAGGATTTGGTATATGCAGATCCAATGAATCTGCTCGTTTTCCTTGATAACCATGATACTTCACGCTTTTATTTAAATGAAGAAGCCACGCAAAATATTGACCGCTACAAACAAGCACTTGTATTCCTGCTGACTACACGTGGCATTCCCCAGATTTATTATGGGACAGAAATTCTGATGGCTGCAGATAAAGCCAATGGCGACGGTCTGTTACGTTGTGATTTCCCCGGAGGTTGGAAAAATGACCCACGCAACTGTTTCAATGAGGCTAACCGTACTCCGCAGCAAAATGAAGCCTTTACTTATATGCAGAAACTACTCCAATGGAGAAAAGGTAATGAAATCATAGCCAAAGGCAGATTGAAACACTTCGCTCCCAACAAAGGGATTTACGTTTATGAACGAAAATATGGAAACAAATCGATAACGGTTCTCATGAATGGAACAGACAAAACGCAAACCATTAACCTGACTCCATACAAAGAAGTACTTCCAACAACATCAGCCCATGATGTTTTAACGGATAAAAGTATCGACTTGAGTAAAAACTTAACACTCCCGGGGCGTGGAATGCTAGTTCTAGAATTTTAAAACAATCAGTAAAAGCTTATAATTTAATACCAGTACATATTATGAAATTAAAAAAGAATCTTTCACTTATCGCATTTCTCTGTATCTCATTCATTGCGAATGCACAACAGAAACTGAGCTCTCCGGATGGCAATCTGGAGATGACATTTACCCTAGATGGTCAGGGCACTCCTACGTATGAACTGACCTATAAACAGAAGGAAGTTATCAAACCCAGTAAATTGGGATTGGAATTAAAGAAGGAAGACGCAAACGCCAAAACCGACTTCGAATGGACTGATAAAAAAGACATAGACAAACTGGACATCAAGACAAACCTTTATAACGGTTTCGAGCTAAAGGATGTCCAGACATCTACCAACGATGAAACATGGCAACCGGTATGGGGAGAAGAAAAGGAAATCCGTAACCATTATAATGAATTGGCGGTCACATTGAACCAGCCTGCCAATGACAGATTTATAATCATCCGTTTCCGCCTATTCAACGACGGTCTGGGTTTCCGCTATGAATTTCCGCAGCAGAAGAACTTAAACTATTTCGTGATCAAAGAAGAACATTCACAATTTGCCATGGCAGGTGACCACACTGCTTACTGGATTCCGGGAGATTACGATACACAGGAATATGACTATACCGTTTCCCGCCTGTCGGAAATCAGAGGATTGTTTTCAAAGGCTTATACGGAGAACTCCTCGCAAACAGCATTCAGCCCCACCGGTGTACAAACTGCCCTGATGATGAAAACAGACGATGGTCTGTACATCAATCTGCACGAAGCTGCTTTGGTGGATTATTCTTGCATGCATTTAGTCCTAGATGACAAGAATTTTGTATTTACTTCGCAACTTACTCCTGATGCACAAGGAAATATGGCTTATATGCAGACTCCTTGCCGTACTCCCTGGCGTACTGTCATGGTGAGTGATGATGCACGCGATATTCTTGCTTCAAACCTTATCTTGAATTTGAATGAACCTTGCAAATACAAAGATACCTCCTGGATTAAACCGGTGAAATATATCGGTGTATGGTGGGAAATGATTGCCGGTGGAAAGCCTTGGGCATATACCTGGGATGTACCTTCTGTGAGATTAGGAGAAACGGATTATAACAAGGTCAAGCCCAACGGACAACACCCGGCTAATAATGAGAACGTAAAAAAATACATAGACTTTGCTGCTAAGCATGGATTCGACCAAGTGTTGGTGGAAGGATGGAATATCGGGTGGGAAGACTGGTTTGGCCATTCCAAAGATTACGTGTTTGACTTTGTGACTCCTTACCCGGATTTTGATATCAAGATGCTGAACGAGTATGCCCAGTCTAAAGGGGTGAAACTAATGATGCATCATGAAACATCGGCTTCTATCCGTAACTATGAACGTCATATGGAAGCTGCTTATCAATTGATGAACGATTATGGATATAATGCTGTAAAGAGTGGATATGTGGGCAATATGATTCCGCGTGGCGAACATCATTATGGACAATGGTTGAATAACCACTATCTATATGCCGTAACCGAGGCTGCCAAACACCATATCATGGTAAACGCACATGAGGCCGTACGTCCTACCGGGTTGTGCCGTACATATCCTAACTTGATTGGCAACGAATCTGCACGAGGAACTGAATATGAGGCATTCGGCGGTAGCAAACCGTTCCATACCACATTGCTTCCATTCAACCGCTTGATTGGCGGTCCGATGGATTATACACCGGGTATCTTCGATACCAAACTTGACTTTATGGGCGATTTGCCCCACGGACAAGTGCAGACTACACTTGCTAAGCAACTCGCTCTGTATGTAACTTTATACAGCCCGTTGCAGATGGCTGCCGACTTGGTTGAGAACTACGAAAAGCACATGGATGCTTTCCAATTCATCAAGGATGTGGCAGTAGACTGGGACGACAGCAAGTACATTGAAGCAGAACCGGGTGATTACATTACCGTGGCCCGTAAGGCAAAAGGAACCGGCAACTGGTTTGTTGGAGGTATTACAGACGAGAATGCACGTACAGCCAACTTTACGCTCGACTTCCTTGAACCGGGCAAGCAATACGTAGCCACTCTCTATGCCGACGGTAAAGATGCTGATTACAAGGAGAATCCTACTTCTTATCAGATAAAGAAGGGTATCGTAACCAGCAAGACCAAAATGTCCGTGAAGGAAGCGCGTAGCGGTGGTTTTGCATTGAGCTTGATTGAAGCAACTCCGGCTGACAAGAAAGCTGTGAAGAAGTGGAGATAATTTAGGGTAGAAAGAGTTTTTATTAGGCATTAGTGAGGCCCCGCAGAAGTCCAATCTTTGCGGGGCTTTTTTTTGTGTTAGGGTAAGCTCATTCTTATACCGTAAAAATAGCATCAAGACCCGAGTTTTTGGTAAGTCCGTTCTTTGGGGAAACCTTTATTTTTGCACTCAGATAACAGATTGCATAATCATTAAAAATCAGAGATATGAATACGGAT
>OHMV01000519.1_pt1 | contig 9553 bp, 5 predicted proteins | sample 1569451 | NCBI WGS metagenome assembly OHMV01 (sample SAMEA3879595, study PRJEB24766) | human gut metagenome | biome: human-associated habitat; feature: feces | place: USA | collected 1985/1987 | reverse complement strand
CCCTCTTCGCCGACAACCGGATAGTTGATGTGCCAGAAGAATCCGTCCTGCTCTTCGTGCTCTACCTCGGCATCTGAGATGGAAGTCTTACATACCGGACACCAGTTGACGATACGGGAACCTTTGTAGATCAGCCCTTTTTCATATAATTTTACAAATACCTCAAGTACTGCCTCAGAGCAGCCCTTGTCCATCGTAAAACGCTCTCTCTCCCAGTCTGCGGAAGATCCCATTTTCTTTAACTGGTTGATGATGCGGCTGCCGTACTCGTCACGCCACTCCCAGCATTTTTCTAAGAATCCCTCTCTTCCAAGATCACGCTTGTCGATTCCCTGTTTTTTCAGGTTCTCGATCACCTTTACCTCAGTTGCAATGGACGCATGGTCTGTACCCGGCTGCCATAACGCGTTGTAACCCTGCATTCTCTTATAACGTGTTAAAATATCCTGCATGGTGTTGTCGAGGGCATGTCCCATGTGAAGCTGTCCTGTGATGTTTGGCGGCGGCATCACGATGGTAAACGGCTTTTTGCTGCGGTCAACTTCGGCGTGGAAATAGCCGTTGTCTTCCCATTTTTTGTATAAACGGTCTTCAATGCTTTTTGGATCGTAGGTCTTTGCTAATTCTTTGCTGCAATTCTGACACATAATCTGTTCTCCTTTTTTAGTTCTGATAGATAGGCGGTTTTGATTCACAGGACATAATTTCCTATGAATTAAAAAAAGCCCTTCGTATTCCATACGGAATACAAAGGGCGAATATGATCGCGGTACCACCTTTGTTGGTGCTCATGTCCAGCCAGTTCCATATCTGACCGGTCATCCTGTAACGTGGATGAGTCGTGAATACCTGTGCATATCTGCAATGCCTGTTCTTATATCCTGTCATACAGCTATGCTTTCTCAGCATTCCGGTTCAAAAGCTACCTTCCACATATCTTTCTCTGGGATGTCTTTCAGCCGGTGAACTTCCCTCTCTGCAAAGAGTTTATGTGTACTCCTCTTTCTCACAACCTTTGTTTTTTGCTGTTTTTATCATACGAGGGGACGCGGGGTTTGTCAACTGTTTTTTTAGATCTCTTCCTCCACCATACTCTTGTTCCTCGTAAACAGATCATAGATACAAGGCACCACGATCAGTGTCAGCAGTGTTCCATATAACATACCTCCCTCAGTCACGATCGCCATCGGCTGCATCATCTCTGAACCGCTTCCAAGTCCCATCGCCATCGTGGACATTGCAAGGATCGTGGTCAGTGCCGTCATTAAGATCGGGCGCAGTCTCGTTCTTCCGGCTGTGACAATCGCCTCCTTTTTATCCATGCCCTCTCTTCTCAGCTGATTGATATAATCGACTAACACGATTCCGTTATTGACGATGACACCCGCTAACATGACAAATCCGATCATGGATACCACGCCGACTTCATTGTCTGTCACAAACAGAGCAAAGAAACCTCCCGTAAATGCAAGCGGAATCGTGAACATAATAATAAAAGGCGACAAAAATGACTGGAACTGTGCAACCATGATAAGATAAATAAATACCACCGCTAAGATCAGCATCAGATACAATTGGTTCATCGCATCCCGGATCGTCTCATCCTCCCCGGTCATGGAGATCTCATATCCATCCGGCAGCTTGATCTTATCTAATTCTTTCTGGATCTGGTTACTTACCAGCGTCACATTGTGATCTTCATCCACACCGGCTGTCACGCTGATATAGCGCGTCTGCGAGCTTCTGTTTATCACATTTAAGGACTCACCTTCCTCAAACTCTGCGATATCTTTCAGTGGAATATCTGTTGTCTCTCCGCTGATACGGTCTGTATAAGGAAATGTCAGCTTACGGATATCCCCTGGCGTGACATCCGCCTGTTCCCCACTCTGCACATATACTTTATAGTCTTTTAAATCCGTCGAGATCGTTGTGGATGACGTATTCGATGCAAGCTGTTTATAGACAAGCTGATACACCTGCGCTGTTGTCATGCCATATTTTGCAGCTTTTTCTTTGTCCACTTTTACCGTGAAAGACGGTGTCGTATCTCCAAGACCATCGTCCACATCTACAGTGCCCTCCGTCTTTTCCACGACTTCTGCGATCTGCCCTGCGAGTTTCTGCAGCTTATCTAAATCTTTTCCGCTGACCCGCACGGAAATACCGCTTCCGAAAAAGGAACTCATATCCGACGCAGAGCTGTCCGTATTCACGTCGCAGTCAAGATCCGCTGTAAGCGCCTGTATCGAGGCAGTGATCTCACTGCCAGTCGCCCCGGAATCATCGATGAGCACGTACATGGTCACACTGTCCGTACTGCCGCCCATCGACATGATTCCACCGCCGCCTGCCATGGCTCCGATCGAATCCACACCGGAGATGCCAGAGATCTTATCCACAACCTCATCCGCGCGCTCCGTCAGTTCCTCAAATGTCAGCTTTTCATCCTCTTTCGCTGAAACCGTGACCGTGAGCTGCTCTGTCTCCATATTCATGTCCATAAAGGTAAATCCTTTGGAAACGGAAAGCGTCACACTTGCCACCAGAAAAACTACCACACAGATCAGTACGATCGGTTTAAACCGCAGTGCCACACGCAGAACTTTTTCATATCCATCTAAAATGCGGTCAAACCACGGATGTTTGATTTCCCTGGTATTCTTCAGCGCACCGGATGCCATCATCGGTACAAACGTCAGCGCCACAATCAGACTTGCCGCTAACGTATAGGCGATCGTGAGTGCAATATCCACAAACAGCTGCCTTGTGATACCCTCCGTAAAAATGATCGGCGCAAACACACAGACCGTTGTGAGCGTGGATGCAAAAATAGCTCCTGCCACCTGTCCTGCTCCTTCAACTGCTGCCTTCCGGATCGATAATCCCTGATTCCTGAGCCGGTAAATATTTTCGATCACGACAATCGAATTATCTACAAGCATGCCGACGCCAAGCGCAAGACCGGACAATGAAATGATATTTAACGATATTCCGGTAAAATACATCAAAACGATTGCAAAAACCACGCTGAGTGGAATAGAGCATGCGATCACCAGAGTCGGTTTGATATCCTTTAAAAACAGAATCAGAATAAGTACGGCAAGAATTGCACCTACAATCATATTTTCCATGACTGACTGCACAATGGTATCAATGTAAACTCCCTGATTCATCAAAATCGTCATGTGAAGTTTGTCATTTTCTTTTTCCAGTAATTCAAATCTGGTTTTGATCCGTTTTGTTACATCCCCGGTAGAGTACCCGGTCTGCTTCTCAATGGAAAGCATAATCGCAGGATTTCCGTTTACCTTGGAATAGGAATCTCCCGTATCGTCCACCACTTCTGTTTCTGCAACATCCGATAAGCGGATTGGCTCGATTCCATCCAGTCCTACATCCACAAGCACAAGATTTTCAAGTTCTTCCACGGATGAAACCTCGTCGCCGACACGCACTAAATACTGTTTCTTATTTTCATTGACATAACCTGCCGGCATGGAAAAATTCTGTGCTGTCAGAATTTGGCCTAATGTTTCCACCGACAGGATCTGATTCAGATCCGCAGACTCAAGTGCACTCTGTTTTGACTCTTCTAATTTTTCCTGTCCCTGCTCTAACCGGGCTTCCCCGACCGCAAGCTGTGCAGACGCTTCACTCATCTCTAAGATCCCGTCGATCTCCATCCGGTTTAACGTTACATACGCATCATCTAAGGTAGTTTTTCCATCTGTAACCTGTTCCTGTGCAGTCTGCAGAGCTGCCATTGCTGTTTGGATCTCAACCTGTTTTTGTGACAGCTGCGTAATCACCTGCGGAATATCATCGATCGAACTAAGACTCACATTTAACGCTGCTAACTGATCTGCCCACTGCTGATTTAAGGATGTATTCAGTTCTAACAGTTCTTCCTGTAATAATTCCAGACGTTTTCCTGCTTCCGCAATGCTCTCCTGATTTTCCCCGGTCATCGCAAGGATCTGATTGATCTGTTCCTGATCTCCGGAAATCTTCGCCTCCTCTAAAAGTTCTTCTATACGTCTGCTTCCATCGTCACTGTTCATCTGGGCTTCTTTTTGTGCCTGTTCAATGTCTGCTTTTAATCCCATTCCCTGTTCATAAATACTCTGGAGTTCCGGGATTGCCCGCTTTATCAGCTCATCGGTCGCTTTCAATACTGTATAATTCTGACTCAGATCTGATTCTGCCACAAACGCCTGCGACTTACCATTGATCACTTCATTTTCTGCCTGTCCAAGCTGGTTTGCAAGCTGATCTTTTCCGCTTTCCATCTGCCTGCGTCCACTCTCCACCTGCTCGGCAGCCTGATCGAGCTGTTCCTGCGGTTCAGTAAACTGTTCCTCGATCTTACTCTGGATCTTCTGATTCAGTGCATCGATTTTATCCTGATCTAATGTGACATGAATGTTCTCTTCCACAGTTCCGGTTGTAGAAACAGATGCCACACCGTCGATACTCTCAAGCACCGGCGAAAGTTCATTTTCCACATAATCCGAAATCTCTGACTGCGTCATGCCTTCCACATCGGCAGATGCCACCATTACAGGCATCATATCCGGGTCGATCTGCATGATCATCGGCTTCCCGGCACCATCCGGAAAACTGCCCTCTAACTGGTCTAATTTCTGCTGGATCTCGATAATGACCGAATCCATATTGGCATTCTGCTCATACTCTAAGATCACCATCGAATAATTATCGTAGGAGGCAGAACTCACATTTTTGATGCTCGAAGTCGTCGCCATGGATGCCTCGACAGGTGCTGTCACATCGGATTCCACTTTCTCCGGGCTTGCCCCCATATCCGTCGTAATGACTAAGGCATATGGCAGACTCATATCCGGCAGTAGATCTGTGGTCATTTTGGTTAGGGATACGGCTCCTAACACAATGACTAAGATCACGCCTACGATCACAGTATACGGTTTCTTCACACTTAATTTTGACAACACTCTCTTTTGTCCCTCCACCTGAATACGCAAGACATTTGTAATAAACACCTGGCAGCAAATATTTTGCCACAATATATTTAGTTTACCTGTTTCAAAATGGATTGCAAGACTTTCGTACCAGTTTATATTTTTTTAGATTGCTGATTAAGGCAGAATCCTGTGCACAAAAAAGCCCCTGTCAGCTATACACCTATACAAAACTGACAAGAGGCTTTTCTCTTATACCTGCTGTATTCCTACTCTTCCTCTGATTCCTCATCATCCACGATCGCTGCCGTAGCACCTGATACTGCTGACACTACTGCAACCACAGTCGCTATGATGACTACTACAAGTAAACAAATCAGAAAAATCCATAATCCTGTCTCTGTCATATTCCTCTCCATTTCTATGTGTATTTTACAAAGATCCAGCCTGTCCGTTCTTGTCTGCACCCATGTACCCCAACACATCCGATCCTTTATTTCTACTAATCATAGATAATAGTATAGCACACAACCGGCTTATTTACCAGTGACATTGTCAAAGATTTTCATCAAAAATAAGAGTTAAAAAATGAGACCACCCATATGGCAGTCTCATTTTTATGTAGTACAGCAATCCGTTTATTAACCCTTTACGCTTCCAAGTGCAACACCCTGTACGATGTGTTTGGATAAGATCAGATATACAATGATAACCGGGAAGATGGAAAATGCGATCATCACATATACCTGCCCCATATCAAACTTGAGCCAGTCAGCCGCACGCAGCTGTGCGATTAAGATAGGCAGTGTTTTTTTCTTGTCATCATGTAAGATCAATGCCGGTGTGAAGTAGTTGTTCCAGCTGCTTACGAATGTGAAGATCATCTGCACAGCAATTGCCGGTTTCATCAGTGGCATTACAATTGCATTGAAGGTACGGAATTCACCGGAACCATCGATACGTGCTGCCTCGATCAGTGACAACGGCAGTGTACTCTCCATATACTGTTTCATATAGAAAAATGTAACCGGAGCCGCAATCGTCGGCACGATCAGAGGTATAAAGGAATCCTCTAAGTTCATGTTGGAAACAAGTTTGATAAATCCAAGTGCAGTTACCTGTGTCGGAATCATCATGATCATCAAAATAAACGGATAAATGTATTTTTTCAGTTTGAAATCATATGCATGGATCGCATAAGCTGTCATCGTTGAAAAATATACGCTGAGTACTGCACTGAGCGAAGAAACGATCAGACTGTTGAACATACCGTTCCATACCGGAAGCGTTCCATTTCTCAAATTCTTCCAGTTTTCCCACAGATGGCTGCTCGGAACCAGCGTAAAACCTGACTGTAACTCACCGTTTGATCTGGTTGCATTGATAAACAGTACATAAAACCAGAACAGACACAATATGGAAACAATGATCAGTACGATATATGCGATCAGTCTTCTTGCATGAATTCCTACACCTTTTTTCAGATTACGATTTTCATTCATGATCTTCACCCCTTCCTCTTATCATTGCCGGTTATCTTAAATACTACCAGGCTTAAGATACCTGTAATGATAAACAGAACAACTGACAATGCACCAGCCATACCATAGTTCTTGCTGTAGAGATGTTTATTTAAGAACATGATCAGCGTCATGGTAGAACGCATCGGGTCACCGGTTCCATTGGTTAAGATCTGTGGCACATCAAATAACTGTAAACCACCGATCAGAGATGTGATAACCACATATACAAGGATTGGGCGTAACAGCGGCAGTGTGATCTGCCAGAATACCTGCGAAGAAGTTGCCCCATCGACCTCTGCTGCCTCAAACAGAGAGGTATCGATACCCATCATGCCTGCCATCAGAAGGATCGTCGTATTACCAAACCACATCAGACAGTTCATCAATGCGATCAGTCCTCTTGCACTTCCTACATTCGATAAAAATTTATACGGTGTATCAACCAATCCAATCTGCATCAGCATTGAGTTGATGGGTCCTCCATCAGAGAACAACGTAAAGAACAACATGGAAAATGCAGATGCCATGATCAGATTCGGCAGATATACAACTGTTTTAAAGAAACGGGTTCCTTTTAATTTAAGACGTACATCGGAGAACCAGGCGCCAAGTACCAGTGATAAAATGATCTGCGGCACGAAACACATGATCCATAATACCATAGTATTTTTTGTATAAACCCAGATATCTCCATCAGAAAAGAGTTTTTGATAGTTTGCAAGTCCGACAAACTTTGGTCCGACCTGTGTCAGTCCTGACATATAGTTTTCAAAGAAACTGTTGTAAATAGTGCTGACTAATGGGATCAGCTGAAAAATAACGTATACTACAATAAATGGAATCAAAAAGATATACCCCCATTTATTGTACCTTACTACCTTTCCACTACTTTTTTTCATGATAATCTGACCTCCTTTTTCAGAGTGTATTATTTTCATCCACAGAGCTCACAGCATCCTTCACCTTTATCCTGTGTAAACATGCTGTCAGCTCTGCGCTTGGCATTTTAACCTGAATAAACCGCACCTGCCTTCCTTATTGCATTCCGGCAGGCGCAGCTTTTCATTCATAACAACAGAATAGCCGCAGAGCGTGCTTTCCATTGTTATTTTTAGATCATTCATCTTCTTAATATGTTAATTCCGGATATTTCTCTAAAACTGATTTGTAAAACAAGTCTAATGCCTCTTCTTTCGTTGCACTTCCTTCAAAATAGTTCTTCATTGCATGCTGAAATTCTTCGTTGCATCCCTGATCGTATGAAGAAAGATTACTTAAATCAAGTTTGGATACACCCTCATTATAAATACCAAGTGGATTCTGTCCGCCTAAGATCTTGCTTGAATAAGAGCTGTCAGCCATCTCAGCGATTACATCCTGGTTATTTACGAAATCGTCATCTTTCTCGATGATATCTTTCATAACATCATCATTGGTTGTCATCTGAAGCATGATATCTTTTACAAGGCTTGGGTTATCCGTTCCTGTTGCTGCACAGATCCATGTACCACCCCAGAAGAAGCCCTGCGGTCCTTCGGTTGCGCCCCAGCCACCGTTGTAACCGATACTGCCTTCGGTATCTGCTGCCATTGAAAAGTTTACTAACCATGCAGGTCCAAAGTAGCAGAATACATTTCCTTCCGGATAGAAACCTTTCTTCCAGTCATCACTCCACAGTTCGTATGTTCCTGTCTCGCCTGCATCTACAAGTTCTTTGGAATCATCAACCCATTTCATAATGTTATCATCAATATTGATTTTGCCATCAACAACCCATTTGGAAGAAACGTTGTTGGAATATACACGGTATGTATCATTTACGGAAGATGTGATGGTGTAGCCGGCATCTTTCATCTTCTTTGCTGTATCATTAAATGTATCCCAGTCTTTCACATAATTCTGAACCTCTGCCGGATCATCAGAACCTAATACTGCTTTTGCTGCATCTCTGTTATAGAATAATACGCCAGGACAGCCCTGCCATGAAACACCTTTTAATACGCCGTTAGAATCTGTAACAACATCTTTGGTGTACTGATACTGTTTGGAAAGATCTGAATCAGTAATTCCAAGATCAGATACTGCCATTGTGTAATCGGTATCTACATATTTCAATGCATAATCAGCTTCTACTAAGAAGATATCGATCTTGTCATCTGCTGATGCATCAGCCTGTTTTAATAATGTTGCATCCAGATTGTTCTGATATGCATTGTCATCGTTTGGTGTAATGTTCCATTTTACAGTTACATCACCGATCGTACCTGTGGTTGCATCCACCTCAGTATATCCCGGATAATGATCTGTAACACGGCTCTTAAACTCTTCGTTCCAGCAGTAGATGTTAAGTACTTTTCCTTCATCTGAAGCACTTGCATCTGAAGCTGCAGCTTCGGTCGCCGGTGCTGCCTCATCTGTGGTTGCTGCGTCACTGCTGCCCGTATCTGCTGAGCTGCTGTTTCCGCTGTTTGTGCTGGTGTTTGCTGCGTTATTACCGCCGCATCCTGCCATCATGGTTACAAGCATTGCTGTACATAATAATGTGCTAACGATTTTCTTCTTCATAGAAAACCCTCCTCCTTAATATGTGGTCTTTTGACCATTGTTTTTGTTGTTTTGCTGCTTTGAAAGCAGATAGTCCGGAATCTTCTGCCGCTTCTCCGCATACATCTCTGCAAAAATGCTGTCCGCATGTAGCTGCAACTACATTTAAATGCGTCCAACAGATTTACCTGCAACTAAGATCCCTTCTATAACGACTCTCTCTACGAGAGTTGTTCTCGGTTTCTCAATGGAGCCAATCAGCCGCTTGGCTGCCTCACTCCCGATCAGCTCTGTGTCCTGTCTGATCGTCGTAAGCTGAGGATGTAACAACTGCGACATCCTCGTTCCGTCATATCCTGCAATCGAAATATCCTGCGGAATCCGAAGTCCCATCTCTATGATGACATTCCTTCCTCCTATTAAAGAGGTGTCATCCGGATAAATGATACAGGTTGGCGGATCTTCTAAATTGAGCAGCTCTTTTGTCTGTTTTGCTGCCTCCCTGGTCTCTAAGTAATCTGCTGTCCGGATGTATTCATCCGGAAT
>OHMV01000510.1_pt1 | contig 9623 bp, 21 predicted proteins | sample 1569451 | NCBI WGS metagenome assembly OHMV01 (sample SAMEA3879595, study PRJEB24766) | human gut metagenome | biome: human-associated habitat; feature: feces | place: USA | collected 1985/1987 | reverse complement strand
TAAAACTTTTTATAATATTCTTTCTTGTTTCCGTTGTGGTTGGCGACATTCCATTTGTTTCCTTGTATCTAAGGTATGAACTAATATTTTGTGGTCGCAAGTCACTAAAATCAGAAACTTCTATTCCAGAAATTGATTTCTTATTAATGATATTACTTTCAATCAACCACTGTAAAAAATCTTTAATTGCCACTAAATAATTTAACGCTCCACTTTTACTTTCTAACTCATTCAAAACTGTGGTGCATTTAACTCATCCAACTTCCTATCAAGCTTTTCAGCATTTTTGTTTTGTACTTTTATCTTATAACACATATTCATCACTCCTTTGTGTAATCTGCTATCGCTTTTGCAATAGCTTTAGCTGCCATTTTACTCTTTAATGACCTCTGAATAGATTCTGTATTCCAAGGGACATCACTAAACTCAGCTAACTCACCACCACAATTCCAATTCGGAATACTAAAGAATCCTCCATTTACATATTCTCCGAAAATCACGCTATAATAATTTCCATTATACTCAACACCTATATGGTGAATATTTTCAACATAAGCATCACCATTATAACCGATTTTATAATTTTCCATATTAATCAACCTCTCTTTCCTACATACATATTCTCTGTTTTCCATTCAGGTAGCAGCTCATTATTCTCATCATAATATTTTGACTTAATTTTCTTTGCATATTTCATTCGCTCGTCAAAATCATCGCACCACCTAACTTCAAGATTTTTAGTTCTCATTTGTAACTTTGTACATAGACAACACAAGTTTTTTACATGATCCTTTTCTCTCATATTCGGTCTGCGTATTTTATCACCAACTTGATTTTTGCTAAGACATCTTAAGCAGATAAACTCACTTGCTCTGCTCGTATTGTCGTGTCGTTTACTCATATTCATTACCTCATTTTCTGTACTAAAAAAGAAGCAGATGATTTCTGCTTCTAATGCTTATTTCTATATTTAATTCGCTTTCAATAAGAAAGCAATTTTTCATTCTATTTCTTAATTAAAAACCTATCAGCTTCGTCATATTCAAGAAAACATGCATGAGAGCTGTCTTCCGTATAAACCGTTATCCCAGTTTCGTATTGATCAAAAAAATACCAATATCCCTTTTTAAATATATAATCTGTTCCATCATTTGCATTAGTATCTTGCTTCATTTGTATCATATAGCTTTTTGCAATATCTTTTAGCAATTCAATGTCATTTATATTATCTAAATCCATTTAATCATCTCCAATCTATTTACCAAAAAATCGTCATTTTAACCATTCATTTCATTTTTATATGATTGAATTCTGCGAGATAATTTTTCTTTGTAATCCTCATCAGATGTATAAAGAATAATATTATCACCTTGTACATCAAAATGAACCTTTTCATCATCAAAAAATGCTTTATCACAAGTAAGTATAGTTCTTATTGGATGATTACAAAGCTGTAATCCTTTAGCAATACCAAGTTCATAATAAACTCCACCACGATTCCCTGTAAGATCGGCGATTAAAATAGTTGAGTCAGTTATATCATCCACAATTTTTCCAATAATAGAACCTTCGTATTCTTGGTCGTTCACCTTAACAATAGAATAATTAGCAGTTTGTACGATTGGTGTAAGAACCTCTTTATACAGACGTTCTCTTTCATCATCAAAGCGCATTGCAACAAACACTTGATGTCTTGACTTAATTGGTGGAGGAGTTATTACATTTGCAATAGATTTATACGCCCGTTTTAAAATAGCAACAAGAGCATCATTATATTGCTTAAATGCACCTCCATGATCTTTTATCGTGTTAATGCAATTTTTAGTTTCTTGTGAAAGTAAATTCATGTTTGACAAAACATCTTCAGAATCCATTGCCCATTCAACTGCATTTGGTTTTAAAGGATTGTCAATTAATCTTTTTAATTCTTCTTTTTTGTTCATTTACATCACCTCTTCTAATTTTCCAAGTAAATCATTCTTTCTTAGTTGAAAATAAACTGAAAATCTCTATCATTTATTTCCACTGTAACAAGTTCTTTATTGTTGTCAAGAATATCTACAACCGCACTTTCATATTTTGCATATGCTGATGTGCATTCATATTCCTTACCCTCTGTAAAGTGGTCGTCTGTTTTTCTACAAATAGCTTTATTATTTTCCATTTTTCTACCTCCAATCATCGCAAGAAAGTTAAATTTACTTGACATTACATGTTATCAAACAAGTCATTAAACATAGAATTTATTTCACGCTTATATTTCCTATCGGCTCTGCTCATAGGTGCATGTTTAAGTTGACTTTTTTGAGTCTGTCTTTCTTTTATGTATATCATTTTTTCAATTACTTCGGCAGCTTCAAAAATTTCATCATTTTCACCATCTGGCATCATACTTGATAATTCCTTATAAGCTACTTTTAATGCTTCTAATTGAGTCATATAATACTTTCCCCTTTCCATTTGCAAGCAAACTTAGATTTCATTAACTTTTGCAAACTTATTTCCTTTTTTATTTAACCCATTTTTTAAAAACAACTTAACCATCTTTTTAACTTCATAATTACTTGGATGTTTGTCAGATGTTTCCCATCTTATATCTACTATTATATTTTTAGAAACATAAAACATACAATTTCCAAACTGATATACAATGATATTGCCTCTATTATAAACATGTTCATTTTCAACAGAATCAATTAAACAATTTAATTTTATCTTCAATACATCATCTGGAATATTTTTATCATGTTTTGCATTTTCCCTGTATTTACCCAATGTTGTAAGCGACATTGTTCTCATTTCAATCACCTCTTTTGTATATAATTCCACAAGAAAACTTGGATTCATTGGCTATTATTTGTCTTCTAAGTCCAAAACATTTTTTACAGCATCTTTTATATAATCCATTTCAAATTTGTAATTCACCATTTCTCTTAACGATTCTTCTAATTTATACGAAATGGATTCTTCAACTACATTTCTCACATAGTTTATCATAACCTGATCCCATTGATTGTTGCAGCATTTAGACACATCTACATCGGAGGCTGCATCCATATTATAATCACTCCAATCATATTGTGTATTCATAAATGTTGTAGATAAATCATTGTCTTCACACTTTCCATACAACCATTCTGCAACAGAAATCGAATGTAACTCTTTGCCAATTTTATTAAACACATTATCATCTGTAAATAACCAATATTCTTTATCACTTGACAAATAGCAGGTTTTTTCATTATTTAATCGTTCCGTAATTTCGTCTGTTAGCCATTCAACACTCACAATTTTCATGTAATTTATCTCCAATCTTCAAATGAAACTATTATTTATTGCTCCTTCCATTCTACACAATATCACCCAACAACTCAATTACTTCGTCAAGTTTCTCATTCGCTTCTTCCATATTATCAATTGCATCTTCAGAACACATTCCTCTATAACTGCTTTGTAATCCTTCTGGCATATTATCAAATGCATTCTGTTCTTCGTTTAATATAGAAGATAGCTCACCTGAAACTTTCTTCAAATCGGTTTTAATCAAATCAATTTGAGTTTTGAGTTGCCTTATCTTTTCTCTTCTCTGATTATTCATTACCTATCACCCCATAATGCATGGACTACATCATAATCACTTGGCATACATGTACATGTCAAAGCTCCAAAATTCAACTTATTAAATTCTTCTTTTGTAATTTCAATTCCCATATCGCCATCAACAGTAGTATTGTAATCAAGTTTTCCCTGGCATTCTGGTCGAAAATACCATACTCTATAGAACTCTTTACCAGTCTTACTATTTTTACCACTAAACAAACAGGTAATTGTTCTGCCTGTGCTGATTTCAGTTGTAACAGTTTTTCCGAAATATGGATTGTATTGACTATATACATTTTTCCCGTATTTTAGATTTTCCTGTTTGTCATGTTCGCTCATAGCAAATAACTGTTGTGTACCTCTTCCATAAGAAGTATCATATACTCTACTACTGTTTACTCCAACTGTAGAATATAACTTAACTCCGTTTATGTCTGTTGTCTCAACTCTCTTTACTCGTTCACCGTTGATGTATTCATTACACAATCTGTCTGCATAATGAACATTTCCTTTTTCATCAACTGTACGAGTAATTTTCTTCATATCATAGTTATCTTTAGCTGCCTTTACAGCACTTCCTGCATAAATTCCTAAAAACGCTAATAGTCCTCCGAACATACTCATCAACCTCTTTCTCTTTTATATTATCTTCTCCATTTTTCCATTTCGTCAACTGACTTCTTATTTAAATTATTATACATATCTTGTCTCTTACGAGATTCTTCCTTTTGATTCGCTTTCCAAGGAAGATACACACATAAATACATTGCCACTAAAAATCCGATTAATTGTGCCATAATCATTACCTCTTTTCTTTCCATTTGTGTTCTGTTATACTATTCTTTATCGGAGGAGCTAACCATGATAGAAGAATTTATAACAGACGTTTGCGAATTGCTTGAAATAGGAGTGCCAAAAATTTCATATGACACTACTCATTTCACTACTAAAACAACAATGGCTCTATGTGAGCCAGAAACTAATACAATTTACCTTAATAAAGTAGATAAGCCAAATCCAGATTATGTATTTTCCATTGCTCATGAACTTCGTCATATTTATCAATATCAAACTGACGAAAATTTTTATTTGTCAGGATATAAACCATCTAATGAATGTTCATCTATTGAAGAATATAACCTTCAAATTGCCGAAGTAGATGCTAATGCTTTTGCTTCCATTATAATGACTGATTTCTTTTCAATAAAACCGCAATGGAATGGTTTATCTGACAAAGCTATTGATACTATCGAAAAACGAATCGAATTCCTTTTGACTACTGAATTTGTTTTATAAACCTAAATCCGTTTGCCGTAGTTTTCTTTTTAGAACCATCCTTACGATAGAACCAAATTCCTTTTATAATACCTTCTTCGATGACTTCTGTTGCTTTTGGATGTTGTCTACTGCCAGACCATTCTAAGAAAGCACATTCCCATTTCTCTTCTGATGGTTTGCTTTCTACTTTTTTGTCTGCTTTATAATCTGAAAGCAATTCTTCAATTTTATCATCTGTCAAATTTTCTATTCTATCTACATCTAATGAATAGAAATCTGTTTTATTGTAATGGTTACTTGTATGATGCCATGAAGAATATATTAAGCAAATTTCCTTTAATACTTTTACTGGAAGCTTCTTTAATTTCTCTATTGAACATTTTAACTCAACTTCCTGTTCTTCTATTACCTCAAAAATGTCTGCCTTTGTCCATTTACTTAATGGCTTTTCACCATCTTCGTAAGCTGCTACTGCATTGTTACTCATACTAAATCCGTTATATCCTGCCATATTCATCAACCTTCTTTATTATATATTATATCATGTGTTGTGTCCTATTAAAAGGACTAGAAAGTTCTTTTTATCGTAGTTCTAATCCAAGTACATCTTTTAAATATAAAGCTTTTTCTTTATCTTCAAGAACTCTTCCTTTTATATTTCCATCAACTTCAATTGCTGTTATTACTTTAAAATCTAAATCAGAATGAAGAAATTCATTTATCATATCAAGACGCTGCGTTGTTACAACAGGTGGATTTTCTTCTCTTGCTATTTCTATCCACTCTGGAAGTTCAGTATAATGTGTTGTTTCATCTGGATAATAAACAATATCATTATCCATATCAATGTTCAGTATCTCTTTTGCATATCTTTCAACAGCATTATTCAGCACAGCTGAGTAATCAGGCTTGACAAAACAGAATGAATTCGTATAATAATAAAAGAACTTTTTGTATGTGTATTTGAAAATACTAAAATCATTTAATCACCATCCTTTTGAAATTTCCGTTTCATTGCCCAACTTTTATTTCGCTTCTGTCATAATTAGTCTGTATTCCAACAATTCCTTTTGGACTTTCACATAAAGCCCATCCAAAAGCAAGACAATTATGTAATCTAATATCAGCTATATCTCTATCGCAACCATAATCATTAACAAGATAATCAATTATCTCTTTATCAAAGTCTTCTGGATATTTCCGTCCTATACAAAATACTTTTTCTACCTTCATATTATCACTCCTAACTAAATCGCCGATTCATTTACTTTAATTCAATTAACTCTGCTTCTTCGACATATTTTCTTGCAGCATCATATCCATTTCTATTAAGTTCACCTTCAATGCTAAACCAAAGTGAATCTAAAAAATTTGGAACAGATGCAAAATTTTTATTTGGATATTTTTCTCTATATCGCTTATATGCGATTTTATACAATTCATCTACTAAATCACGCTTCATCGTATTTCCTCCTTTTACATTAAGAAATCATCGTTTCATTTACTCATCAAGAATACCTATCATAGATGGTATCTGACACACTTTGAGCTCACCATCAAATAATTCTCTATGTTCTCTGGATTCAAAATATCTTTTTGCTTTATTATAAGCATCTTTTTTTGAATCTGCTTTTACTTCAATCATTCTATCGTGGAATATTGCTATATAATTTCCATCTTTAATTCTTACCATAATATATCTCTCCTTATAACAAAGCCTGAGCGTTGGAACTCCTCATTTCATATTATTCTCAATTTCTTTTAGTCTCTCTTCTGAACCGCCAAATTCGTAACACTTACATGGTTCATTATCAACAGATACATCTTTCCCATATTTCTTTCCGAAACACCTTCCAAGCCATTCTTTTCTACATAATTGACAATTATGCATATTCATTTCCTTTGTTATGTGCATATAATTCACCTCATTTTTAGAATTGTGTTCTAATAGTTATTTTTAAGACATTATCAATAATCTTCCATTCTCTGGCTGTATAATAACCAAATTGTCTTATAGCTTCATTTGCATTATTATATCTATGCGTATCTGCCGGATACGGAAGTATTCCATAACCTTCCATTCGGTGTGATAAGCGTTATTTTCTTTTATTTCCTGATGTTCAGTATATTTTGGTTCTGGACATACAGAACCAATCTGGCACACCGGAAACAGGAACAGGAAAAAGACGAAAAATATAAGGCAGAACTTCTGATAGCTGCAAAAAAGGCAGAGGCTGCCAATGAGGCAAAAACAGAGTTTCTCCAGCGGATGAGCCATGATATCCGGACTCCGATCAATGGAATTCGAGGCCTGGTCAATATGGCAGACCATTATGCAGATGATATGGAGAAGCAGACGGAATACAGGACAAAGGTGAAAGAGGCATCCAATCTGCTGCTGGAACTGGTAAATGATGTCCTGGATATGAGTAAGCTGGAGTCAGGTGAAATTGTTCTGGAAGAGATTCCATTTAATCTGAGCAGTATTTCCAGGGAAGTATTTGTTGTGATCGAGCAGATGGCGGCAGAACAGAATATCCGGGTTGCGTGGGAGAAAAAAGAAATCACACACCGTGATTTTATTGGAAGTCCGGGATATGTGAAACGGGTGATGATGAATGTCCTGTCGAATGCAGTGAAATATAACAGAGAAAACGGACAGATTTATATCAGCTGCATGGAAATCCCATCCGAACAGCCGGAAATGACGACAATGGAATTTGTCTGCCGGGATACCGGAATCGGAATGGCTGAGGAGTTCCAGAAGCATATTTTTGAACCATTTGCACAGGAATATACGGGAAGTCGCGCAAAGTTTGCCGGAACCGGACTGGGAATGGCTATTTCAAAGAAGCTGGTCGAGGAAATGGGCGGAACCATTACTTTTGAAAGTAAAAAAGGCGTAGGGTCGACATTTGTGATCCGGGTTCCATTTAAAATAGATCTGGATGCGGATAAGCGTGAAGAATCGAAGGATGTATCCGAAAAATCTATAAAAGGGATGCATGTTCTTCTGGCAGAAGACAATGAGCTGAATATGGAAATCGCTGAATTTTTGCTTCAGAATGAAGGTGCTGAAGTGACCAAAGCATGGAATGGTCAGGAAATTGTTGAGCTATTCAGAAAAAGTGAAGCAGGTGAATTTGATGTCATTCTTATGGACATTATGATGCCGATCATAAATGGTTATGAAGCTACAAAGAGGATCCGGTCTTTGGACAGAGAGGATGCAAAAAAAATACCAATCATTGCAATGACAGCAAATGCGTTTACGGAGGACAGAATAAGAGCAAAAGAAGCAGGGATGGATGAACATGTTGCTAAGCCTGTTGATGTGGAATTACTGATAAAAGTAATCCATAAATTGGTGAAACATAATTGACACTGTAAAATAGAAAAATACAAAGGAAACTCAGAGGAGAGCTCATAATGAAAAAGAAAAAATGGAGCAAGGTTTTGTCTGTATTTTTAGTGATGGTGACAGCCGTATCGCTTCTGTCAGGCTGTGGCGGGAAGAGTGCGGAAAAAGAAGATGCAGAAACAATCACAGTATATTTATGGAGCACAAACCTGTATGAAAAATATGCACCATACATCCAGAAACAGCTTCCGGATATTAATATTGAATTTGTGGTAGGTAATAATGACCTGGATTTCTACCGGTTTCTGAAGGAAAACGGTGGATTGCCGGATATTATAACCTGCTGCCGGTTTTCACTCCATGATGCAAGCCCACTTAAAGACAGCCTGATGGATCTTTCCACAACCAATGAGGCAGGTGCTGTCTATAATACATACATTAACAGTTTTACGAACCAGGATGGCAGCGTAAACTGGCTTCCTGTGTGTGCAGATGCCCATGGCTTTGTAGTGAACAGGGATCTTTTTGAAAAGTATGATATTCCTTTGCCAACGGATTACGAAAGCTTTGTTTCTGCTTGCAGGGAATTTAAAAAAGCAGGTATCCGTGGTTTTGCGGCAGACTATTATTATGATTATACATGTATGGAAACGCTGCAGGGACTGTCTGCATCAGAGCTTTCTTCTGCAGCCGGACGCAAATGGCGTACCATCTACAGTAATCCGGAAAATACAAAGAGAGAAGGCCTGGACAGTACAGTCTGGCCGGAGGCTTTTGAACGTATGGAGCGATTCATAAAGGATACAGGATTGAGCCGGGATGATCTGGATATGAATTATGATGATGTGATTGAACTGTACAAAAACGGTAAGGTTGCCATGTATTTTGGCAGCTCTTCCGGTGTAAAGATATTTCAGGATCAGGGCATCAACACAACATTTCTGCCATTTTTTCAACAGAACGGCGAAAAGTGGCTGATGACTACACCCTATTTCCAGGTGGCATTAAACCGTGATCTGACACAGGATGAAACACGCCGGCAGAAGGCAATGAAGGTGTTGAATACAATGCTTTCAGAGGATGCTCAGAACCAGATCGTTTATGAGGGCCAGGATATATTAAGCTACAGTCAGGATGTGGATATCCATCTTACAGAATATCTGAAGGATGTAAAGCCTGTGATCGAAGAAAACCATATGTATATCCGTATTGCGTCAAATGACTTTTTTGCCATTTCTAAGGACGTGGTTTCCAAAATGATATCAGGAGAATACAATGCAGTGCAGGCTTATCAGTCATTTAATACCCAGCTTCTTGAGGAAAGCCCTATTTCTGAAAATATAGTGCTGGAGCCACAGAAAACATATTCCAATATCTTTCATAC
>OHMV01000500.1_pt1 | contig 9780 bp, 8 predicted proteins | sample 1569451 | NCBI WGS metagenome assembly OHMV01 (sample SAMEA3879595, study PRJEB24766) | human gut metagenome | biome: human-associated habitat; feature: feces | place: USA | collected 1985/1987 | reverse complement strand
GGTATTCATGGGTCTGATGTTGACCAATTAGTTCCATACCTCGTGCGTTACTACTATCTAAAGGATGGTGTTGTATCGAAGAAGGGCGGGTATTATGTATATGATAGCAATGTTGTCAATGCCGTAAAGCATTTCCAAAAAGATGCGGGCTTGACCCAAGATGGTAAATTGACTTCTGAAGTGTTGACAAAACTTAAATCTTGGAGCTCATCTCAAACAACTATACCTTTGGGCTTCCGTGATTTGTCTGCTGCTGCTGAGACATCCGGCTTTGATGTGGATGAACTAATAAAGCTTCTTATTAATGCCGGATACTCCCCTGACCCTGCAAAGTTAAAGAAGAGTGGTACTCATTATGTTTTCACAGATGATGTTCATACAGCATTGAAAGCATTTCAGGCATATCATAGCATACAACCTGACGGAGAATTGAATGCTGTGACATTGGCAAAACTTAAATCCTACGATAAATGACCATAAAGATAGATAGAAGAATATATAACGATAGCGTTATTTCCAAAGCTATCTATTGGTTATCGGGCGATTTTATAATCGTCCGTAGTATTCTTGATGATAATACGGAATTGTTGTCAATCACAGCCAATAATGCAAATGTAGCTGAGGATGCCATAAAGACAGAATTGATGCAGACGCTGAACGACTTCAAACTGCGTCAAATTGTAGCTGATGAGACCAGAGATATTAAGACAATTCTCTATGCTAAGGCTTTTGCCGAGGATGAAGATTTAAACGAGGAAGATATACATGACTGACAAATCCTATTATCTTTTGCCGTTTGATTTCACAGAAATATCAGGAAAGGAAGTTCTTGTGAATGAGTTGGGAGATATGATTGTATCCCCCAAGGGGACTGTGCAGAAGATTATAGATAGGACTTTACCTAAGGATGACTTGTATAAATCTCTTGTCGCGAATTTCTTTATCTCTGAACAGATAATACCACCTTTGGCTGAGATTTATGCTGAACGTCTGAGGGAGAAGAAACGTTTTTTGGAATCATGGACCGGACTCCATATCTTTGTCTTGACACTTCGGTGCAATCAGAATTGTGTATATTGTCAGGCTTCAAGTCAGAATGAAGAAAGCAATGGATGCACAATGAGCAAGGAGACTATGGCGAAATCTGTCGAACTTATGTTTCACTCTCCGTCCGACTCTATAACAATGGAGTTTCAAGGCGGAGAACCTTCCCTTGTTCCTGACCTTATTGAGTATGGGATACAGCTTGCAGAAGAGAGAAACAAAACCGAGCATAAAGAAATACATTATGTGCTCTGTACAAATAGCATCCATCTTACGGAACGGATGCTGGAGATTTGTGCGAAATACGGAGTAGTTATCTCTACCTCATTAGATGGGCCAGCCTTTTTGCATAACTCTAACCGCGGTAAAAAGGACAGCTACGAAAAGGTTGTCGCGGGCATTGAGAAAGGTCGTAAAGCTGTCGGTAATGACAAGGTATCAGCATTGATGACAACCTCAGTTGAGGGGCTGAATTACCCCATTGAGATTGTTGATGAATATGTAAAGCTTGGCTTCCATGCGATGTTTCTTCGCGCCTTAAACCCTTATGGTCTTGCAACGCATAATGACAATTGGAGTGATTATACTGACCGATTCATTGAGTTCTACAAGAAAGCATTTGAGCATATTCTGGAGTTGAATAAGCAAGGGACATACTTTGTCGAAGAGTTCGCTGCTATTGTTCTGAGAAAGATGCTTACCCCATATTGTACCGGATTTGTTGACCTACAGTCTCCGGCAGGAGTTATAAACTCTGTCCTCATTTACAACTATGATGGCGGTGTATATTGCTCGGACGAATCAAGAATGCTTGCTGAATTCAACGATTACACTTTCCGTCTTGGCAGTGTTAACGACAAATACGAAGACCTTGTATTTGGTAAGAAAGCCAAAGAGATTGCAAACGTATGGGCAAATGAGGCTCTTGCCGGATGCTCGGATTGCGCATTAAAACAGTATTGTGGCGCAGACCCGGTAAGAAACTATTCTACGCAAGGCGATATGTATGGCAATCGAGCCACATCCCTTCTATGCCGTAAGAACAAGGCGATTATAGAGTATCTAATATCATTAATCATCGAGCGTCACGATGAGGTGATGCCTATTTTCAGAAGTTGGGTATCATGATAGGTGATTTCAGAATAGATAGCAATGACAACACGTTGTTCACCACAGCGAGATGTAACAACAACTGCATCATGTGTTGTCAGCCACCATTGGATAATGACGACATAGAGGAGCTATTTGAGCGTAATATCGCCATTATTGATCGTGCTCCTAAAGACATACCTATTGTCGGTATATCTGGTGGAGAACCCACCCTTCTTGGCGATAGGCTAATTGATTTGATCAAACATATTCGTCAGACACTACCTGATTCTGACATTCATATCTTATCAAACGGAAGAAATTTCAAGGATATAGATTATACCCATAGAGTTGTAGAGGCTGCTGATGACAAACTTTTTGTCGGAATACCGTTGCACTCCGACTATTATAGAGATCATGACATAATAGCAGGTGCAAAAGAGGCATATAATGAAACAATGGCAGGGATATTCAACCTTGCCGCCTTTGGTGCCGCTATTGAGTTGCGCATTGTTATCAACAAACTCAATTTTATGCGTTTGCCACAGATGGCTGATTTCATTCAAAAGAATCTCCCGTTTGTGGCATGGACAGCGTTCATGGCAATGGAACACATCGGTCATGCGGTTTCCAACGAGCTGAATATATGGATTGAACCGATTGACTATGCTTATCAATTGGAAGAGGCTGTATTGACGCTCGCCCAATGGAGGAAGGAAGTCGCTGTTTACAACGTACCTCTTTGCCTTATCCCGGAGTCAATCCATCCCTACGCACAAAAGAGCATCAGCGACTGGAAGAACAAATACCTTCCAGAATGCGACCAGTGCTCTCTCAAATCAAAATGTTGCGGCCTTTTCGCAACCAGTCATAAACCATTTAAGGATATCAAATCGATATGACTCTTCAAGAAGCATGGTACAATATTATTGGGATGGATAATTCTGAAAGGATGTCATCATCCCAAATATTCTCCATTTTATGTGATTATGGAGTCTTTACAACATTCCCCAAATTAAGGATTGCGGTAAAAACAGCTCTTAATTATGGTCTATGGGATTTAGTATCTTCTAAAAATACCAATGCCCAGATATCACAATTAAGATCCAAACTCGAAAATGATGGGTTTGCAAATGGCGTAATTGATAGTATCATATTATCATTTACTACTATCGAACCACAGGCAAACTCCAAAGATGGATCTTCAGAAGGATATTGCTATGGTGACCCATATGCTACCCAATCACCAAATGCAGAACCTGCTCTCCCTTTTAAAATAAAAAAGGCTATAGATGATAATATAACCAAACTCCCATTAAATGGTAAAGATGAGATAATTGCATTAAATAGAAAACTTTTTATCGTCCCTGAGTGGAACCATGACAATAAAGTGGTCATTAATGAACTTAGTATTTCAGATAAGGAGATTATTAATTCCGACCCATTGTTCTTATCAACATACTCTTTATTGGGAATACAAAGTTACAAACAAAGATATTGTTTGAGTTATGATATAACAAGTGATATTAATCGCCCTCAAATGAATAATCTCTTTTCCTCATTAGTCAAATTTTTCATTTTTGTTATTGCACGAGGAGGAAGAGTTCATTCAAAGAACTGGATTACTTCAATTAATTTAAAGGATAAATATGCCATAAGTACAGGCGACTATGAATTGGCTTTAGATTTACCCATAGAAGAAATTGAAGCTCTTGTTATAGTTCCCGAAAATGGAGATTTAGATATGCCTAATGTTGATCCCAATTATAGAGTATCTATATTAGAAACAAAAATTTCACGAAGCGTTGGAGATTTCCAGTTGATCAATTGTCCAATTATATATGAGACGATAAGTAATATATACTCTCGATTGAATATTGAATTATCTGATTTCAAAGTATGGGGATTTGATCACTCTATTTCATTGTCATTTCTTATCAAAGGACATGCCAACTCTCTATCTGGGTATAGTATTGGCAATAACTATATAGTTGCAATCTTTAATCAAAACGACAAACTTGTTGATACGCAACACATATTTATAGGAAAAACTGGATATATCGGTCCCAGAGGTGGATTGCATGATACGTTTATGAGTGGTGGAAAAATACGCTCTGAATATTTGATGTATTTCGATATTAAAATAGATACAACAGAAATAGGTAAAATAATTATTTCTCCCTCAAACTGATAATATAATGGAACTTCATAAAGCATTACAGCATATTATACAAACAGAAGGACAAGATATTCTAAAGGAGACTCGTCTTGTCAATATTCTTGATGACTTCAATGCCTATCAGGATATTCCGGCATCTAAATATATCTTGCGTGCAATTATAGCCGAAGGATATACGAACAAATTATTGGCATTAGGCAAATGGGATAATAACGCAGAGATGCTTTCACAGAAATTCTCTGCGATGACGGGATTTATTCCAGAATCAGTATCCATAATTTTCCAATCTATCGCTTTTGGGTTGGGCTGGGTTAGTTCCATAAATAAGGGACAATCAGGGACGGGGCAAAACCAACAAAAGAAATCTCAATCAAATGCTTCTCAACAGCCTCGTCCAACAATTCAGTCTGGATGGAGAAGTGACATGACGGATGATGAAAAAGAGGAATATCTTTTCTCTCTATTAGAATACGATAATTCCAGGGAGAGTCAGCTCCATGTTAAATTGGAGAATCTATCTTTTGAAGTTAATGAGGATGAAGAGATTGAAATTACCTGTGAATTCCAAAGGATTAGCAAGATTCCTGGCACAGGCTTCGCATGGTTACATTGCGCCTTATATGATTTACGCGGAAGGATGAAATATACTGATTCCATTGGGTGTATTGAGAATAAAGACCCGAAGCTCAAACCGATTTGGAATAAATGGTATAAGCCATTGGCATCTCAGGTTAGTAAAATAAGGCTTTATTGGGATGATTAAAGGTATGGGAACGTGTAAGTATTGTGGACAATCGGCAGGATTCTTTTCTCGCGTTCATAAAGAATGTGAGGAAAAGCATGAACGTGGACTTAAAGGCATGGGCGACCTCATGCGCAGATACTTTAGTGGTGCGGTGTCGGCAAATGACCTGAAGGCGAAACTGACGAAAAACCGACTTCCTTATTTTCTATCGGATGAAGATATTGCATCGGTGGCAATTACCGCAATAAAATCATTTGGTGACTCGCTTAAACGCCCATACCCATCAGATACATTGCAACGTATTAAGGATTTTCTTAATGCGATAGCCATTCCATACTCCAAGTTAAATGAGAAAGGAGATATGGATGCTTTAGCTATGAAGATGTTCCAAGGATATGTCGTTGATTTCTTCGCTAAAGGCGTACCTTTGAGCCAAATAAGAATCAGCACAGACTCCGTGACATCTGTTCTTCCATTGAGTCAACAAAAGAAAGATGAAGCCTACTACAATGTTCTGAATAAGGCTGCGGATAAGTTTATGGCTGATGGATGGTTGGCTGATAATGAACAGCGGCTTATCGAATCATATACATCATCTCTTGGCATCGCTCTAAATTGCCTCCCAATGCAATATCAAAGTGAGAGCCTTGCACGAATTGGACAGGCTATTGTACTAAAAGATTTGCAGAAAGGAGTCCTTCCTCAGAAGCCACTTACGGTACCTGTAATGTTAGGTCGAGGTGAATGCGCTCTATGGGTTTACGATAATGTTACCATGTTCCAAGAGAAAATTACCCGAGAATATGTTGGAGGTAGTCGTGGTATGAGTTATCGTATCTGTAAGGGTGTAACTTATCGAACAGGGTCGTTCAAAGGACACCCAGTTGAAAGAAGCCACATGGACAAGGTTGGTGTTGGCTCCCTCGTTGTGACCAATAAGCACCTTTTCTTTCATTGTCCGACGGCAAGTGTAAAGATTCCATATTCAAAACTTGTAGGCGTAACACCTTATTCCGATGGTCTTGAAGTTCATAAGGAAGAGGCAAAGCCTAAGCGCACAGTCTTCCAAGGCTTTGACGCATGGTTCGTCATGAATGTTCTTAACCAAGTTAATAATATCTGAATGTTATGAGGCAATCAGACAATATATCGTTAAAACGTCTGCTCAGGAAAATGAGAGTATCTCATGCGACCGAGTTGGATGAAATAATCGGGTTTTATAAAACCATTCTGGAGTTAGAACGAAGCAAGGAACCTGACATTGCCAATTATTATCCTTATGCCCTGCATTTTAAGGATAATGATAGTGATGTCTTGCTTATTGATTTGCCATGTAATGTAAATTTTACTAAGGTATTTCTTGATAATAAAGACTTGACGTTTCCTAAAGATCTTTATGTAGGATTACCAATAATTCGCAAAGATAAACCCGGACAAGTAGTTGTATTCAGTCTGACGGTTGATTATGACGATTTGAAAGGTTATGATCCCTATGAGAACCTTTTGCCAATCAGACTTTCCAACCTATCGTTAGATAGCCGACATATTGACGAACTGGAACTGACAGAGGATAAAATAGCAGAAATTGAAGGTGAAATAGGTCAAGTAAGAAGTCTTAATGACCTACAGGCGCTGGTGAAAAGACATTTGGGCGAGAATGTCGATTTGAAGATGGAATTGCAGCTGGGACTGAGTTCCAAGAATATTGCTCTATCTCAGATCTCAGCCGAATTAAATCGGCTTAATTCCTCGATGGTTGAGAAAAATGATCTCCTTAAGAGTTTTCTTACTCATTCGGAATTTGACAATCTAATTGAGAATGTGTCTGTTGATGAACTAATACCGATAAGCTCTCTGGATGATAGTCAAGCATCTGTAGTAGCCCATGCTCTCAGTAATAGATTTTCTGTTGTTACAGGAGCTCCAGGGACAGGTAAAACCCAGGTAATATTGAATATCATTGCAAACGCTTTGATGAAAAATAAAAGCGTTTTGGTTGCAAGTAAAAACAACAAGGCTGTTGATAACGTCAAGGAGAGATTTGATATTGTTGATTCAAGTCAATATCTTATACGCTTTGGCAAGAAAGAATATGTACGGAGTCAGACCATTCCGGCCTTGTCCCAAATTCTCAACCGCATTAATGTTCTCCAGAATCAACCAGATTTTCTATCGGCCTTGATTACTCAATATAGAGACATTATATCTACAATAAAAGCCGCAAAGAAGAAACTCTCAAGAATAGATGATCTCAAAGTTTTAATTCCCAAAATACTCGCTGATAAATCGATTCTGGAATCGCAAATCGAAGATGAGAATCAGCGTTTTAAGATTTCTTGTGAGGACATAAAAAATAAATATTCGGATGTGTCTCATTTGGAGAATGTTTCATCTGATTCCGTTAGTCATGTCGCAAGTCAAATCACTCGATTGAGAAATTCTCTGCAACGTAAGTATTCCGGCATCTCTAGTATATGGCATAACTTATTCTCCAAGAAAAAACACGCAGAGACACTTCTCGGATATGTCGAAGAGTTGCCGACATCGGTCAAAGCGGAATTAAGAGAACGAGATCTTACTCGTTCTACTGATGATTTTGAGAATGGCAAGGACATCATAAAATACGCTATTCTTGTACTAAAACTATTGGAGAGGATTGCGGATTTCCAAAGCGTTTCGGACAAAGAGCAGAGACGTCATTCTACAAATATTTTTGGTCTAAATTCTCGTATTAGTAAGATAACCCAGGACTATAATAGTCTTGCACCTGAGTTGGAAGAATTGACCAAGAAAAAGAGCGAGTTGATATTTTCAATCCGCCGGTCTAAAGATGCTCTTATAAATCTCGGTCCACAATTGGTTGCTGCGAAGATTTCGGAAATTGAACGAGGACAAGATGCTCCCAGAAAAATCAGCTCATATAAATCTTTCCTTCCAGACAATATCCCTTGGAAAGATAATGAGATAGCCGATTTTATACGAAGAAGCAAGGAATTCTTGTCAGTTTGTCGATTGATAGCTGTAACAAGCCTTTCTGTAAAATCAGGATTCCCCTTGGTGGATAAACTGTTTGATATTTTGATTATTGATGAGGCATCGCAGTGTGATATTGCTTCGGCATTACCATTGATTCTTAGAGCAAAGCAAGTCGTTATCATCGGAGACCCAATGCAGTTGAGACACATCACTTCTGTAAGAGCCGAAGAGGAGGATGCAATCCGCGAACACCTTGGTTTATCATCAAGACCTCATCTCAAATATGCTGAACTGTCCTTATGGGACTATGCTGCCGACTTCTTGGCTCATGCCAATCAAAATAGCTCTCCAATAACATTAGAGAATCATTATAGATGTCATCATGACATTATCGGCTATTCAAACTATCAGTTTTATGGAAGATTCCTAGATAAACCACTAAATATAAAGACTGATGAAAGCAAAATGACACTTCCTCAGCAAGGTATTGTGATGATAAACATTCATGGTAAGCAAGAATCGGAAAATGTTAATACCAACAAAGTCGAAGCAGACAGAGCTGTTTCCATTGCAAAAGAAGTGTGCTCTCTGAAAGCAGATGTCTCTATTGGCATAGTTACACCTTTCCGTGATCAAGCAGACTATATCAAATCCCGTCTTGACGATTCTATAAAAGGAAATGTTGAGGTCAATACAGCCCATGGCTTTCAAGGAGATGAGAAGGATGTTATAATTTACAGTCTGGTTGTTACAGATAATTCTCCGCAACGTAAAGTCAACTGGATTGATTATATGGTACCAAATCTTGTGAATGTTGCCGTTACACGTGCCCGACAAACGCTATATATAGTTGGTAATGCCGACTATATTAAGTCTGTATCTCCGGAACGGAATGCTTTGGGATACTTAATTCGTTATGCACAGTCTAAAATCAAATGATTATGGAAGAAGGTGTAACAATCGAACAGATTATAAAAAGAGCTATTGAAGATAATCTGACCTTGGAAATAGAATACGCTAAAAATAGCTATGAGAAATCTTCCCGTATCATCAGTGATGTCAAACTTAATGCAGAATATGGTGCGGGCTATATAAGTGCATTCTGCCATATGAGAGAGGAAGAAAGGACCTTCAAAATATCGCGCATTGTCGATGCGCGAATTGTACAAAACCCCAATAGAAGAACAATAAAGCCTCAGTCCAACTATGAGTTTGATGCCAGTAAGCCCATATTCAATCTCTATGGAGAGGAATATTAATAACAATGTCTTGTTTAAGAATCACATGTCATGAGTTTGAATTTGTTAAATGCGACACGTAAAATTAGTCACCGCGAACCTAATACTCCGATCACTAAACATCAGCTATTTAATATGCTTGTTGATTATGGAGCATTCAAGGATTCGACGATTCTTAAATTTGCTGTTAAAAATATTATTACTGAGGGGTTCTGGACCAAAGCTGCAAAAATATTTAATATTAAATATGGTGAACAGGGATATGACCCAAATGCAATACAGCGTCTTAAAACCCAGATTAGTCTCACATTTGGCTATCCAGATGTCATTATTGATATAATTTTAGATTCAATCTGGAACACAGATGAGTGGGATAAGAAATGGGACCCAAAAGATCCTGGCCTATGTCTCCACTTTGAAGGGATACCCATTACAGGTCGAACTTACGATTTTGTGAACAAGTTGATAGAACTGAATTTCTCATGGGATATATACAAGAGATGCCTTGT
>OHMV01000489.1_pt1 | contig 9901 bp, 7 predicted proteins | sample 1569451 | NCBI WGS metagenome assembly OHMV01 (sample SAMEA3879595, study PRJEB24766) | human gut metagenome | biome: human-associated habitat; feature: feces | place: USA | collected 1985/1987 | reverse complement strand
AGAGTTATTTTAAAAGGAACAGCCGCCAGTACCGCAAGGTGCTTCATTATTTCAAAATTTACTGGCACCTTATTGCGACAAACCTATTGTATACGTTAGGATTGTATATACATAATTTTATATTCTGGACGACGGACTTAAAGATGACGGTGGCACATACGTTTGTCTATGCGCCTGCATATGATATGGCGACCTGTCTGGCAATGTTTACGAATCTTTCGTCGACCATCATTTTTATCAGCCGCGTGGAAATGCATTTTCATGAGAGGTACAAGGCATATTCGGAGGCTGTTATCGGTGGCAGATGGGAAGATATCAATAATGCAAAAAACAGAATGTTCCGCCAGCTTGCATCTGAACTTATGAATCTTGTGAGAATCCAGTTTATTGTCTCGGTCGTGCTTTATCTGCTCTGTGTGATATTTTTGCCGGGAATGGGCTTTTCAGGACTTGTGATGCAGATTTATCCGTGTCTTGCAGCCGGTTACTTTATTCTTTTTTTGCTGTATGCGGAACTGATTTTTCTGTATTATTTTAATGATATGACAGGAGCACTTTTAACGGCGGTCTGCTTTTGTCTGGGTACGTTTTTTGGAACGCTGTTTTCAAAACAGCTTCCTGATATCTGGTATGGTGCAGGACTTGTCATGGGAAGTTTCTTTGGCTTTACCGTCGGATATTTCAGGCTTCGCTGGGTGGAACGCCATATGGATGTACATATTTTCTGCCAGGGTGAATTGTTTAAGATAAAGCGGGGAAGAAAACCTTCCGCAAAAAGTTATGACAGAAAAGAGGGGATAAAAGCATGATATTGAAAATGATGTTGATTGTTGTTGGAATTTTTCTGCTCATTTTGGATCTTTTTATGTATGCAAGGCAGAAACGGATGGGATCGGACTTGGCTGGGCGATTGTTTCTGCGACATTTCTTGTATCTGGCATTGCGGTAAGTACGGATGCAGCCACATACCTGTGGAATGGAGCAAAAAGTGTGGTACTGTTTGCATTTGCTGTGTTTGTTGTTATAATCCTGTTTTTATTTAAAATCAGTATGGCAGTGTCTGTTGTGGTGGTAAAAAACCAGGAACTGGCGATGCAGGTATCACTGCTCAATCAGGAAAATGAAAGAATATTGCAGGAACTGAAGGGGCTTGTGGATGAAAAAGAAAATATTGTTCGTGATTAATACATTAGGCGGAGCCGGTGCTGAGATGGCACTTTTAGAACTGCTTGAAAAACTGGAAAAGGAAAATGAAAAGACAAAAGATGTGCAGTATGAGATCTCTCTTTATGTTCTGATGGGGCAGGGGGAACTGGTGAAAAAACTGCCCAAAGAGGTCCTGCTGAAAAATAAATCTTATCAGCCTCTGTCGGTTTTGCAGAAAGAGGGAAGACATTTTATGTATAGGACGATTTTAAAGACCATGTTCGTCCGGGGTACCGTATTCTGTCTGCTGCCATATCTTTTGTCATCACTTGCGGATATGTTAAAACGGCGGAAGGTGCTGCCGGATAAGCTGCTCTGGCGTGTGCTCTCCGATGGAGGAGAACGTTTTGCGGAAGAATATGATCTTGCAGTTGCCTATTTAGAGGGTGGATCTGCATATTACGTTGCAGATCATGTCCGTGCAAAGAAAAAGGCGGCATTCATACATATTGATTACACAAAGGCAGGCTATACCAGAAAGTTAGACCGTGACTGCTATCTGAAATACGACGCCATTTTCCCAATCGGGGAGGATGTAAAGCAGCAGTTTTTAAAAGTCTACCCGGAATGTGCCGGCCGGACAAAGGTTTTTCATAATATTATCGATACAGAGAAAATAAAAACAAAAGCATCGCTGCCCGGCGGATTTTCTGATGATTTTGATGGCATCAGGCTTCTTACAGTCGGCCGGCTGACGGAACAGAAATCTTACCCGACAGCAATCAGGGCGATGAAAAAAATCAAGGAGAAACATAAAAATGTCCGCTGGTATGTTCTCGGAGAAGGACCGGAACGAAAGAGACTCGAACATCTGATCGATTCTTTGGGATTACAGGAGGATTTTATTCTGTCAGGTTCTGTGGAAAATCCGTATCCGTATTACAAAAGTGCAGATATCTATGTACATGCGACCGGATTTGAAGGAAAAAGTATTGCAATACAGGAGGCGCAGACGCTTGGACTTCCAATCATTGCATCGGAGAGTAACCGGGAACAGATCGAAAATGGCGTGGATGGTATTTTATGCAGATTAGAACCGGAAGCGGTTAGTGAAGCTGTATGCAGGATGATGGAAGATGAGAAACTGAGAAACCGGTATCGGGAGGCATCTCTTAAGAAAAATGTTGTCTATGAGAAAGATATGGAGCTGCTTACCGGTTTACTGTTTCGCTGACAGAAAAAATACATACAGCAAAAAAGAGGAGTGGGATGGAAATGAAAAAGCAAAAAGAGTTATTGATTATTATGCCTGCTTATAATGAGGAAAAGAATATTGAAGCGGTGCTTTATGAGCTGGAAAAGCCGGAAATTTCATCCATTGCGGATATTCTTGTTATGAACGATGCATCTTCTGATTCAACAAACTGGGTGGTGAAGGCACATGGCCATACATTAGTTACGCATGTGTTTAACCTTGGTTATGGCAGTGCACTGCAGCTTGGATATAAATATGCAATCCGAAGGGGCTATTCTTATGTTATTCAGATGGATGCGGATGGGCAGCATGATGTCTGCAATATTCCAAAGATTTATGAGAGACTCCGGCAGAAGGATGCAGATGGAAGATATCCGGATATCGTGCTTGGATCGAGGTTTATGGAGGGGAGTTCTGATTTTCCGGTTTCCGTGACCAAAAAACTGGCATATGCGCTGTTCCGCCAGATGATCAAAATGATGACGGGACGTCATATCTGTGATCCGACGACAGGACTCCAGGGACTTAGCCGGAAGGCATTTTTGTACTATTCTAAATATAAGCATTTTGATGATAAGTATCCGGATGCAAATATGATCATTCAGATGCTGCTGCTTGGATTTAAAGTGGAAGAGATACCGGCAGTCATGCACAACAGGCAGACGGGAGTCAGTATGCATTCCGGACTGAAACCGGTTATTTATATGTTTCGCATGGTGTTTTCGATTATCGGAGTGGTATTCCGTGTAAAAGTATTAAAAATTGATGCGGGGGCGGGGAACGAAGATGTTTTTCTGGAAGAACAGAAATAAAAAACATTTTACAGTCAGATTTCCGGAGGAGAGCAGGGAAGTATGTACAAATCCGGGCAGAGGATGGTACCATATTTATACATTTACACTGGATAAAAGAGAGAAAGATGGACTTTTATATCAGCCTTACTGGGATGATGAAACATTAGTGCTGGTACGGTTTGATATCGGGGCATTTCGTGGAATGAGCCTTTCAGAAGAGGCACTGGAATATGCAGATGAAATTTTAAAATGTTTTCACAGCCGGGGAAAAGAAATCATTCTGCGCGTTTTGTATGATACACAGGGGAAAGGAATGGAACGGGAACCGACATTGTTCTCCATTGTTTTAACTCATATGAGGCAGCTTGGAGCTGTTGTGCGTGCATATGAGAGCGATATCCTTATCACGCAGGGGTTATTTATCGGTAACTGGGGAGAAATGCATGGATCAAAGTTTTTAGATCAGGAATACATCCGGAAACTCTATGCTGCATGGAGGAAGGCAATTGGACCCGACATCAGAATCGCGCTCAGGAAACCGTCTTTTTGCCGTATGGCAGTGACAAATGAGAATGACAAAGCAGTACCAGGGGTATTTGATGATGCGATTTTTGGCTCAGAAAATCACATGGGAACTTTTGGAGTGAAACGTCGTGCGGACAGTGCATGGACAGAGGACTGGTGCATTGCAGATGAAATCGGTTATATGCAGGAAACCTGTGGTCAGATCCCGTTTGGAGGCGAGGTGCTTTCCGGTCAGAATCCTGCTGCAAAGGAAATGCTGCGGGCATTGTGTGATTTGCGGGTTTCATATTTGAACAGTATCCATGAAGAGCAGGTTCTGAACCGGTGGAAGCAGATGGAATATGGGGAATGGGGCAGTTTCTACCAGTATATCGGTGCACATCTGGGGTATCGTTTTGTGGCAGGGAGTGCAGTATTTTATACGGACAGGATTGAGGTGGAGATAGCCAATACAGGATTTTCAAATATCTGTGATAAAACAGAACTTGCACTTGTAAGAGAGAATGAGGATGGAACGGAAGAAGTGTATCAGGCAGATTATGATCTTCGGATGCTGGCAGGACAGGAGACGGTAAAAATCGTATTTCTGCTGTCAGGACTGCAGGATGAGAAGGACAGATATTTTCTGAAACTGACAAGATGCAGAGGAAACGTGGCAATCCGTTTTGCAAATGAAGGGGGAGAAGAACGGTTGTATCTCAGATAAAAAGGGAGCATGGAAAAACATGACGAAAGAAACAGATAAGATCAGTGTGATCGTGCCGGTATATAATGTGAAAAACTATTTAGAAGACTGCGTGCAAAGTATTACACACCAGACGTATCCGGATCTGGAGATCCTTCTGATCGATGATGGTTCCGATGATGGTTCCGGGGAGATCTGTGACAGACTTCAGATGACGGATGCACGGATCAGGGTATTTCACGAAAAACATAAGGGTGTATCCGGTGCAAGAAATAAAGGACTGAAAGAGGCGGCTGGCGCATATATCGCATTTGTTGATTCGGATGATGTATTAGAACCGGATATGTATACCTATCTGATCCGGCTTTTAAAAACACATGAAGCACAGATTGCTGCATGTTCCGGTTGGTATAAATATGATGCCGGTGTGGGGAAAAAATTTGAAAGTCCGGCAGATGTGGTCTGCATGAACGGAAGAGAAGCGCTTGGTGTTTTGCATGAGAGAAGCTACCTGCGTGCCTATGTCTGGAACAAATTGTTTCAGCGGGAGGTCCTTGACGGAATTCGTTTTTCAACGGAATTGTCGTTTGCGGAAGATTACGAGATGTTCTGCCGGGTATTAGAACAGTGTGACACGATTGTGTGCGGAACAAAAGCGGAGTATTACTATATGCAGAGAAAATCCGGCATATGTAATCGTGGATACGACGGGATATACCAGAAGGCAATGATGATGTTTGAGGATTACTGCAATGTGTATTCCCGCAGATATCCCCAATATAAAAAAATATTTGAGAACCATTATCTGTTTGACCTGATGGGGATGGCTGCCGCAATGAGCCGGAATGGCAATTATGTTGCTGCAGACTGCAGAAAAATAAAAAAATACGTCAGGCAGAAACTGCCACAATATCTTACAGATAAAAAGGTTTCTCTTTACTTAAAGGGAAGTGCCTGTGTGATCAGTGTCAGTGTGAGGGCGTTTGGTGCGGTCTATCGGATGCTGCACTGCGCAGAATTTGAATAATCTGATAGAAACTCTGAGAAAAATGAAAGAAAGGTGAGAACACATATGGAGAAGAGCAGAACAGAATATTCGACCATGAATACCGTGGTTGCCATGATCTCAAGGATTGCTGCGATTCTGATGGGGTTTGTGACACGTGTGGTATTTACACACACACTCAGTGAGAGTTATGTCGGAATCAATGGACTTTTCACGGATATCTTAAATGTACTCTCACTGACAGAGCTTGGTGTGGAAACGGCGATCAGTTATGCACTCTATCGTCCAATCGCACAGGGAGATATCAGAAAACAGCAGATCCTGATGCGGATGTTTAGGACATTTTATCGTATCACGGCAGGCTGTGTGGTAGTGTTAGGATTGTCGATCATTCCCTTTTTTGATGTTCTCATGAAAAACCGGCCGGATGTTGATCATCTGATGCTGATTTATTTTTTATATCTGGCAAATTCAGTCGTTTCTTATCTGCTGGTATATAAACGTACCCTGATCGAAGTGCATCAGTTAAACTATATTGTTCTTTTATACCAGACGGCATTTCTGATCTTACAGGATATCTGTCAGATCGTCATTTTATTTACGACACACAACTTTATTTTTTTCCTGAGTATTTATATTGTATGTACACTGCTCTCTAATATCTGCATTTCCCGAAAGGCGGATCGTATGTATCCGTACCTGAAAGAGAAAACGAAAGAGCAGCTGCCGGAGGATGAAAGAAAAGATATATTCCGCAATATAAAAGCCATGCTGATGCATAAACTTGGAAATGTGGTGGTCAATAATACCGATAATCTGCTGATTTCTTCTTTTGTGGGCGTCATCAGTGTTGGCATTTATTCTAATTATTTCCTTCTGATCGGCTCAGTCAGACAGGTGTTAGACCAGATTTTTCAGGGAATCACCGCAAGTGTTGGTAATCTGGGAGCTACAGAAGATGAGGGCAGGGTAAAAAGCATTTTTGAGACTGCTTTTTTTATCGGAAACTGGCTTTACGGGGCGGCGGCGATCTGCTTGTATGAACTTTTAAATCCGTTTGTGGAGCTCGCTTTCGGAAAGCAGTATCTGTTTGATATGCCGGTGGTCTTAATCTTATGTATTAACTTTTATATCAATGGAACGAGAAAAGCGGTGCTGACATTCCGGGACTCGCTTGGATTGTTCTGGTTTGACCGGTATAAAGCACTGGTGGAAGCGGTGTTAAACCTTGCTATTTCACTGATTCTGGTATGGAAATTTGGAACATTCGGAGTGTTTGCCGGAACATTTCTCTCTACCATGCTCACCTCTGTATGGGTGGAACCATATGTGCTGTACAGACACAGACTGCATGCGAAGGTGGCTCCGTTTTTTGTCCGCTATGTGATCTATACAGCGGTAACCGGTGTGATCTGGTATGGAACAGACCGGCTTTGCTTATTTGCGGATGGTGGAAGGGTGATCGTATTTTTAAAGAGATTTTTCATATGTGCTGTGGTGCCGAGCCTTGTGATGCTTCTTTGCTTTTGCCACACAAAAGAATTTGGAATTGTAAAGAGAAAAGCACTTGCTATATGGAAAAAGAGGTGGACAGATGGAAGAAAAAAATAAAGAGAAAGAACTTATATTGTGCAGTCTTTTGGATGCAGCACTACATGCAGAACCGCATGTAGAAAATCAGGCAGCTTTAAAGCAGAAATGGGAACGATTAAAACAACAGGAAACGGACTGGGAAAGTATTCTTTCCATAGCGGATCGTCATCGTGTGCTGCCGCTTTTGTATGACGTATTGGAAAATATTCTGCCAGAGGACGGGGCAGACTGGAAAAGAGTGCAGGAGAGAAGTACGCAGACTGTATGGCAGTCCTACCGTCTGCTTTTTATGAGCCGGTATGTGACAGGTCTTTTGAAAGATGCGGGAATTGATACGATATTATTAAAGGGAAGCGGCGTAGCAGGACTTTATCCGGTGCCGGAACTGCGCAAGTCGGGGGATGTTGATCTTTTAGTTGAGAACGGAAAGATGGCGCAGGAGGCTGGCAGATGTCTGCAGGTGCATGGATTTGTGGCAGAGAGCGGACATCAGGAAAATCACCATCTTACTTATATGAGCCCGGAAGGAATCCGTTTAGAGCTGCACAGTGCATTAGTGGAGCCGTTTGATTCAACGGAAGTGAACACTTTTTTGGAAAAATGTCAGAAAGATTTTTTTGAAAACAGGGTTACTGAAAATGTCATGGGAGTGGATTTTTTCCTGGCCTCGCCATCATATCAGGCATTTTATCTGTTATTACATATGCTGCAGCATTTTTTGCGTTCCGGATTTGGCTTAAAACTTCTTTGCGACTGGGTTGTATTCTGGGAACATGGATGTACGGCAGAGGAGGAAGCAAAATTTTTAACACTGGTCAGAGAATGCGGCATCTTAAATTTTACATGCGTGGTTACGTTATTTTGTGTCAGATATCTGGGATTATCAGAAAACAAGGTGCAGTTTCTGGAAAAGGCAGGAGAAGCCGGGGCAATGAAAGAGGAGGCTTACCTGGAAGAGTTTTTTACAGAGATCATGGAAGCCGAGGAATTTGGTGAAGCAGATTCAAAACGCATGGTAGCCATGAGGGGAACAGGATGGATTGATTATATCAGGGAGTTTCATCATCAGATGCACCTAAGCCATCCGAAAGCCGGGCAGTATAAAATACTTTATCCCATTCTGTGGGTAAGGACATTTTTCGGTTTTGTATACCGCAACCGGAAACTTCGTGGAATATCAAGTATTGCCATCTTAAAAAATGCAAAGAAACGAAGCCGGCTGGTAACGAAGATGAAGCTGTTTCAAAAGAATAAATACGAGGAATAAGATGAGAAAAAAATTACTGTTTTTCATTTTGTTTGTGTTAATGATCACCGGAATTGCTGTGGGGATACATGATTATTTTCACTGGCAGGTAATGCTTACCACGGAGACTTTTACGGAATCTACGGAGAAAATCTGGAATCCGAATCGTGGATTTTATCATATTTATGGTTTTCTGATTTCGGATGAACCGGCGGATATGAGTGAGCAGTTAGACAGGCAGATGCAAAAAGATACAGATCATGCCCTTGCCATGGCGCAGATCAATTTAAGGGAATACCGGGACAAAGAAATATCAAAGGAAGGTCTGCAGAATATCGAAAGACTTTTTCAGGCGATGTCTGTGACAAAAGAGCACTGGATCGTACGGTTTTTGTATGACTGGAATGGGGAAAATGAGAAGTATGAACCGGAGAGTATCGATTTTGTGATAAAACATATGCAGCAGGTTGGAGGAATATTAACAGAATACAGTGACTCTGTGTTTACATTACAGGGGCTCTTTGTCGGCAACTGGGGGGAACTCAATGGGACAAAGTATGCAGATCAGCAGTCTTTACAGCAGCTTGCAAAACAGCTTGTAAAATCGACGGATAGCCAGATGTATCTTGCAGTGCGGACACCGGTACAGTGGCGGAAGATCCTGGAAAGTGCAGATGCAGACTTGCAGGAAGATCGTAAAAATCCGCTGTATGACAGGCTTGGACTGTTCAATGACGGAATGTTAGGAAGTGGCAATGACTGTGGTACTTATGGTGAAAAAAGTGCCGCAGAGGCAGGTACAGATCAGGCGTGGAACCGCATGGAAGAACTTACTTTTCAGGAAAAATTGTGTTCCCGTGTGCCAAATGGCGGGGAGGTCATCATAGACAATGAATATAATGATTTAGAGTGCGCTATTGCGGATTTAAAAACCATGCATGTGACTTATCTGAATCAGGACTATGATGCGGCAGTATTAGAAAAGTGGGCGTCATCTGCGGTACAGACATCGGACTGCTTTGACGGGATGGAAGGACTTTCGTATATAGAGAGGCATTTAGGTTACCGTCTGGTGTTGTCGGATGTTTTTATGCAGCATGATTTCTGGGAAGATACGGCAGAAATAAAAGTGTCACTTAAGAATGTCGGATTTGCACCGGTCTATAAAGAGTGTGAACCGGTATTCCTTGTGAAAGATGAAACAGGTCAGACGATTTATGAGGGAATCCCCTCAGGGGATATTGCGTCACTTGCCGGGGGAAATGAAGCAGAAAAAAAGGAGAACTTTTTAACAAATATACCGCTTCGGGGTGTAAAGGCTGGATGTTACAGTGTATATTTTGCGGTGCGGGATACGGCGACCGGCAGTTTTATCACATTCGCAAATGATCAGAAAATAGAACAGGAAGGATATAAGATCGGAACCATTTTACTGGAATCGTAAAATGATTCCGATTTTGTTTAGAAATAATTTCGAAAATATTTAAGAAAAGCTGTCCGTTCTCTTAAGAGTTTTCCCGTAAGATTATCTGTGAAAGGAAAGGGAGGGAAGCTTAGGATGGAGAACAGAGAAAAATATCTGAGTTTTGTGGTTCCATGTTACAACTCTGAAAGTTATATGGCGAGGTGTATCGAATCGCTTCTGCCGGGC
>OHMV01000485.1_pt1 | contig 9922 bp, 10 predicted proteins | sample 1569451 | NCBI WGS metagenome assembly OHMV01 (sample SAMEA3879595, study PRJEB24766) | human gut metagenome | biome: human-associated habitat; feature: feces | place: USA | collected 1985/1987 | reverse complement strand
GAAAGCTCACCTGCGATAAACTTAGTGTTTTCAAGGACTTGAGAGATATTTGATAACAAAATATAACAGTTATTAAATCCCTTGGAATAGATAAAATCTCAATTCCAGTTTGCCAGATTCATACCTAACAGGTAGAACAGATTTTTTTATGGATAAGATGATGCTGGGGCGAATAAAGTTTTTTATCGTTCTATCATTGATAGTACCTTGAAAAATTGCACAAAGATCGGACTTTTTTTGTGACTTTGGGAGAAAATCAGAAAATCTTAGTATGCCTGTTAATTTAAAAAATTCTGAATAATAACTTTCTCTGCTTCTTCCTCTGTAAGTCCAAGTGTACGAAGTTTCAGAAGCTGTTCATCTATAATGGCTTACCGCCAATGTTTGTTAGTGATTTCCCGCACAGCCATGCTTATCCTCGCCACAATGATGCTCTCCGCATGAATGACCATCCTCATGATCGTGGTGTGTACAGTGAACATCCGGATTGTATGTCAGACTGCCTTCAAGATATGCTTTTACAGCTTCGTCTGCATCACCTGATACTCCACCGAACAGTTTTATTCCCGCAGCAGCAAGTGCAGCCTGTGCTCCTCCACCGATGCCACCACAGATCAGAACATCTATATCTGTTGAATTAAGAAATCCTGCAAGTGCACCATGTCCCTGTCCGTTTGTGTCCACAACCTGTGTGTTAACAATTTTGTTGTCCTCAAGATCGTACACTTTAAACTGCTCTGTGTGTCCGAAATGCTGAAAAATCTGTCCGTTTTCGTATGTCACTGCTATTCTCATTTTATCCTGTCTCCTTTATGATTTCTGTTTTACTGCTTGTTATTATAGTTACATATCACAATCCTATCTGTGATAGTCACATTTCTGGCACTGTTTCATCTCATTTTCCACATCTTCCTTATAGAAAATATCTGACCACCGGCAGATACTCTGCAATATCGGAACAACCGAATTTCCTTTTCCTGTAAGTGAATACTCAACTCTCGGCGGTATCTCATCATATGATTTCCGGTCGACAATACCATCGGCTATGAGATCTTTTAACGTTGCTGCTAAAACTGCGTCTGTGATGTTATACATTTCTTTCCGTATCTCGCTGTAACGCAGTTTTTTGCTGGCGGAAAGCACGCATATAATACGCGATTTCCATTTGCCACCAAAGACCGTATTCAAGCGGACAACGGATATCAGCCTCTAATTTTTTTCTGTATTCTGCCATAAAAAACACCATTTTTCACACTAATCACCTTCAGGTTTTTGGTAACTGCTCAAAATCTCTGAGCCAATTACATATATTATAACCTGAAAGTAATCTTTTTTGAAGTAACTATGAAATTTATTAGCAGGTTTTAAATTTCTTTTTTATTATCTGCTCCCGTTGTTGTTAAATGAAAACCAACCCATTGCGCATTTCCCCTGCCTGTGATACCATAATGAGCAAATTTGCCATCATTTTTTTATCCAGCACAAAAGACTTTTGCAGGAAGGAATCCCCTATGAAAAAGCACAAAAGCATTACCATCCTTCTGATGTGTATGTTACTCCTCGTGTCTGTCTGCGCAGGCATTTTATTTGGAAGCGTGAATATTGCATTCAAAGATATCTTAAATTGTCTGACCGGGACAGACCGCAGTTCTACTTCTTATATTTTAATCACTACCGTGCGCATTCCGCGCGTGCTCGGCGGACTTTTTGCCGGGATCGGGCTGTCCTGTTCGGGTGTGATCTTACAGGGCGTAATGAACAATTCGCTGGCAAGCCCAAGCACGATCGGTGTCAATTCCGGCTCCGGTTTTGCGGTCATGCTCGCCATGATCTTTTTCCCGGCAAACTCATTTACACTTCCGGTCTTTGCGTTTTGCGGCGCCCTGATCACCACACTGCTGATCTTTTTTCTGGCTGCGCTCTCAGACAGTTCAAGGACTACGATCATTCTTGCCGGAATTACAGTCTCAAGTTTTTTAAGTGCAGGCATCAATACGATCAAACTTTTAAATACGGATATCACGGTGAATCTGACGTCTTTTCTGATCGGTTCCCTCTCCGGGCTTACCCTAAGCAGGCTGATCCTGCCGTGCCTCTGTATTGCTATTGCATTCTTTGTTTCCTTGTTTCTCGCACAGCCGTTAAATATGCTCGGGCTTGGGGATGACATCGCGCGCTCCCTCGGACTGCGCGTTTCACTCACCCGCTTTTTGCTTCTGTCCCTCGCAAGCATCCTTGCCGGATGTGTCGTCAGTTTCGCCGGCCTGCTCGGCTTTATCGGACTGATCATCCCGCATATCTGCAGGCGGCTTTTTGGCAATGATGCACGTTTTCTTTTGCCGTGCTCCGCACTTTTGGGCGGCAGTTTTGTACTGTTATGTGACCTGCTCGGACGAATACTCTTCTCTCCGTTTGAGCTGCCCGCCGGGATTATCATGTCGTTCGTCGGCGGACCGTTTTTCCTGTATCTGTTACTGAAAAAGAAAGGAGGGCGCAGAGTCCATGCTTGAATTTCGCAATGTTTCCGTTTCCTGTCAGCACATGCCGATCTTAAACGACATCTCATTAACTTTCCGTGACGGGGAGATCACCACGATCCTTGGCCCGAACGGCTGCGGCAAGACTACCCTGGTCCAGTGCTTAAACGGTGCTTCCACGGTGACCGCCGGACAGATATTCTTAAACGGGCAGGATTTTCTTAAAATTTCCCCGAAAGAACGTGCCCGGGAAATTTCCCTGCTCCCACAGGTCCGCACGATCATTCCTGCTATTCCGGTTAAAATGCTTGTGGAACACGGGCGCTTTCCTTACCTTGGATTTTCCCGCCGGAAATCAAAGGAGGACACTGAAATTGTAAACCGTGCCATGGAATTTACCCACATCAGCCAGTATGCCGACCAGTATGTCGACACGCTCTCCGGCGGTATCAGACAGCGCGTGTTTTTTGCCATGGTGTTAGCGCAGGATTGTGATTACATCGTGTTGGACGAGCCGACCACCTATCTCGACCTGACCGGGCAGCGCGAATTTTACGCCATGATAAAGGAATTAAAAAAACAAGGAAAAACGATTATTCTGATCTTACATGATCTGAGTCAGGCGGTGCGCATCTCAGATACGCTGGTTGTCATGAACCGCGCCGGTTCCCGATCTCTTAATGAAGCAGCGCATGCCGGTACAGACTCTGATGTTAAAGCAACTGATTTTCCCGGCAGCATCGCCATGGTTGGCACGCCCCAGGAGTGTCTGCAGTCGCATGTGATCGAGGATGTGTTTCAGACAAGCTGGAAAAGGTTTACGGATGAAGATGGGGAGTATTACTTTTTTGAGTAATACTCTTTTTTGTATGAATTTTTCTTGACATATGGATTAAAATGATGTATTTTTATTTTGCATTTGATTGTGCACAATTTAATTGTTTTAAATCTTTTATTTTGAAAGGAAACTTTTACTATGAATTTTTATGATTATGAAGCAGAGGATGCAGGATTTGAGATTCTTGATTTCCCATGTAATCAGTTTGGGAACCAGGCACCGGGAACAACCGAGGAGATCGCATCTTTCTGCGACGCAAAATTTGGAATTACCTTTAAACTTTTTTCCAAAATTGAGGTAAATGGAGAAAATACGCATCCGCTGTACAAATATCTGAAAGAACAGAAAGGTTTCGGAGGATTTGATCCAAACCACCCTCTCACCCCGCTGCTCGAAAGCGGATTATACCGCACCCAGCCGGATTTCCGTAACACCCCTGATATCAAGTGGAACTTTACGAAGTTTCTGATCGACCGGGATGGAAATGTGGTAGAACGGTTTGAGCCTACCACCTTTTAGCATTTCTATCCATGCATCATCTGAAATCAATTCTGCTTTATAGGATGTTTTGAGCACTTCACGCGGCGAACCCGCAATAAAACCCGTCATTGCATAATATTCTACCAGTATATCCTTCATAACTTTCCATGCCAGATCAAATGTGATGCTAAATTTTGCACTGGTTCCACTCAATACAAAAGAATCCGAAAGATCCCTCTGTTTTGCTTCTGCAAGTGCATCAAAATCCTTCACACCGGACACGGCAACATCAATGTCACTTCTCTCCCGTGCTGTTCCTTTCGCTCTGGAGCCAAATAAGATCACCTCCACCGCCGAAAAATGTCTGCAAAGTTCTGCAACCGCCTGTATTACTTCTTCTGCCCTCACAAATACTACCTGCCTTTTTCACATATTGAAATCATTTTAGCAGACGTTGCCGGCAATAGCAGCGATTGCCTTTGACGTGTATTTATGTTTTAATATGAACACTTAAAGATTTTTCACCAGCAGAACGGAGCGTACAGGTCTTTATTGACAGTTATTTTCTGAATGAAACAGGTCTGATCAGTGTGCATCCAAATGAAAATACGGCTACCGTATTGTTAAAAACAGAAGATTTATTACAGATCATAAAAGAACACGGAAACGCCGTTGATGTTGTTTCCATCTAATCAGATAATATACAAAAAGGAAACACACTCTGCTTTAAATGTGATCCATTCACTGCAGTATGCTTCCTCTTTTTTTAACTACAACTCCATCTCTGCCGTCTCCCCGATCACAATAACCGCCGGAGACTGCATCCCGGATTCTTTTACTTTTTCTGCAATATCAAAAAGTGTTCCTCGCACACTTACCGTTTTTCCATCAAAATTTCCCTGCACCACTGCTGCCGGTGTTTCCGGAGATTTTCCATACTCCATCAGCCGTCCGGCCAGTTTTGAAAGCTGGTGCATTCCCATCAGAAATACAAGCGTGCCCTCCACTGCCGCAAGTTCTTTTAGTCCTTCCGGCAGACTGTCCGCAGTGCCTTTCGTATGTGCCGTCACCACATGAAAACTGCGGCTTTTTCCACGGTGTGTTACCGGGATTCCTGCTGCCGCCGGAACCGCAATGGCAGATGTGATTCCCGGCACTTCTGTCACCGGGATTTCTTTCGCCTTTAACGCTTCCATTTCCTCACTGCCTCTGCCGAAAACAAACGGATCTCCGCCTTTTAAGCGCACCACGCATTTGCCTTTCTTCGCATGTTCGATCAGGATCGCATTGATTTCTTCCTGTTCCCTGCTATGTACACCGATCCGTTTCCCGACATAAATTTTTTCACAGCTCTCCGAAGCGTGATCTAACAGACGCGCATCGATCAGATCGTCATAGACAAGCACCTCGGCTCTCCGTATTGCATTTAAACCGCGCAGTGTGATCAGGTCATATGCACCGCAGCCCGCACCGACGAGCGTTACCATGCCTGTACTGGCGATTTTCCCTAATCCAGTCTGTTCCGCACTCTGGCAATAATCTCTGATCCTCTGCCTCGTCTCTTCCTCATCCGGCATGCGGTTTTCATCCATGCAAAGCTGTGCTGTCTCTTTCAAAAATCTGGCTCTGATCCTGTCATCTGCAATCATTTTTTTTGCAGGTTCCCGGATTGATTCTAAATAATCAAGGATCTCTTCCATCTGATTTGGAAGTTCCCTCGCCATGCGGCTTCTTAATTCTGCCGCGATCTGCGGACTGGCTCCTGCGGTGGAGATTCCCGCAGTCAGTTTTCCTTCTTTCACAAGAGACGGAAATAGAAAACCGCAGTAATCTTTGTCATCCACCACATTGACTAAAATTCCTTTTTCCTGACACAGTGCGCTGATCCTGTGGTTTAATTCCCTATCATCGGTTGCCGCAATGACAAATGCACAGCCCTCGATATCCTCCGGCACAAAGGGACGCTCCTCACACATAAATGCCGGATCCTGTTTTAATTTGTCCATAATATCCGGTGCTATTATGGTAATCTTTGCACCGAACGGTTTCACCTTTTCTGCCTTGTGTGCTGCAATCCTGCCGCCACCCACGATCAGGCCTTTTTTATTTTCTATATCAATAAAAAACGGAAAATATGCCATTTTCAAACCAAACCTTTCTCACTCCGCCTCCGGGTACAGAATATCTGCCAGCTGCTTATAAGCCTCTCCCCATTTTGCATTCGGTTTTAAGTTGAATAAGCGCTTATCAAGGATATAATAATGATCATTTTTCACAGCGGTCAGGGATGCCCATGCCGGGTTTGATGTCAGAAGATCTTCCACATTTTTCATGGCGGCATCGCTGTCATTTCCCTGAATCGTCACAAAAATATACTGTGGATCAGCCGCAATGATCGCCTCCATGCTGATGTCATCTAACAGGCTCTCGTCGCTGTCTGCGATATTCACACATCCAAGGTCTGCCAACATTTCCCCGCAGACATTTCCGTCACTGCCCTTGGCCTTTACATTGCTTGATGCTGCCCGAAGGAATAATACAGTCGGATTACTGCCGTCTGCTCTCTGCTTCATTGCCTCTACTTCTTTCTGCACATCAAGACCATTTTTCTGGTACAGGTCATCCCTGCCGGTGATCTGTGTACAGATGGAAAGCATATTTAAATAATCATCAAAATTTGCAACGTCAAAATAGGCAACGGTAATTCCTGCCTGTGTCAGTGTTTCCTCCATTGCAACGTCTGCATCCGTATTTGCACTCGCGATCACAAAATCAGGCTCCGCTGCAATGAGCTGCTCGACATCCGGCTCCAAAATGCTTCCAAGATTTACCACACTCTCATCAAGGTCTAAACCAAGGCTCTCCCAGGAATCATTTGCTGCTGCAACGACGTTTCCGCCTGCTAACATCCATACATCCGTAAAACTTCCGATCAGCGTTGCCACACGATCAGCAGATTTCACTGTCACCTCACGTCCGAGATCATCGGTAAAAGTATAACCCTGTGTCTGTGTTTCGGTATTTGTTTCCAATGTCTCAGTCCCTGCTTCTGATGATCCAGCGTCTACTTCCAGTGTCTCAGACAGTTCCATATCTGCTTTACTGTCCGTTTTCTGCTCAGCCACAGCCGGCACATTCCCTGCTGTTTCATCTGCGGAAGTCTCCTTTGCTCCCCCGCAGCCGGCAGAAAGAAGCAGCGCTGCAAGCACGCCTGTCAGTGCCAGTTTCTGATAAATTTTTTTCATGTTTTTCATCCTCCGTAAGTTGTTTCTACATTTTTGACATTATATTTTTTGTTGCTTTTTTTGTCAACTATACAGGTCTCGCAGAGGGATTAAAATTTCAAGGCATAAATTTGACTTTTTCATCATTAATTGCTATAGTGGGAAACGTTCCATACAAATGCTAGGGGTGCTGTTTATACCATATGGTATTGACAACGTGCTGAGAGATGATTTCATCGACCCTTATTACTTGACCCGGATAATACCGGCGTAAGGAAGCGTTTTCTTTTACTTTATTCTGGTAAGAAACAATCCCCCGTGTTTGTAGACAATAAAATGTACGCTCCGCGAACATTCTATTATCATGAATTAGGATTCTGGTGTCAAAAGGTGGCTCACAACTTAGCGATTGTCAAATTGCACAAAGTTGGGACTCGTTTTGTGACTTTGGGAGAAAATTAGAAAATCTTAGTATGCCTGTTAATGCATAGTGTTTTGCTGCCATGGATGGCAGCAAAAGTCTTAACGTCCCATGGACGGGACGTTTAAGACGTACACGTCACTCCTGGAAAATCTAAATCAGGCATACTTAGTTTTTCTTATTTTCGGACAGCGGAACAAAATAGATCCGACTTTGTGCAACTTGACAGTCAAAAATTGAAAACCACCTTTTGATACCAGAATCAAATCAGGAAAACAAGGAGGATTTATGAATAACTTTTTTGCTACACCGGAAGGAGCCTGGGGAGACGGCTCCGTACATCTTACGATCACCGGAATCGTGATCATCGCATTACTGCTCATCGTTGCAGCGTTTGTGCGTCAGAAGAATGCAAGCCGCAAAGCAGCTCTGACTACCAAACAGCTTGTTTACTCTGCGGTTGCCATTGCACTTGCCGTGGTATGTTCCATGATCAAACTGTTTGAAATGCCAATGGGTGGCTCCGTCACATTACTTTCCATGCTTTTTATCGTTCTGATCGCATACTGGTATGGCCCTTATGTCGGCATCATGACAGCCGTTGCATATGGTCTGGTACAGTTTGTAACGGAACCGATCTTCTACACGATCCCACAGATGCTGCTTGACTATCCGCTCGCATTCGGTGCACTCGGTCTTGCCGGATTTTTCAATAAGAAAAAATGGGGACTTCAGATTGGATATGTAGTCGGCGTTTTCGGACGTTTCATCTTTTCCACGATCTCTGGCATTGTATTTTTCGCATCCTATGCACCGGAAGGCATGAACCCGATCCTTTATTCTTTAGGATATCAGGCCTCCTATCTGGTACCGGAAGCAGTCATTACACTGATCATTATCAGCATACCGCCGGTTGCCAAAGCACTGGCACGCGTAAAACAGAATGCAGTAGAAGCATAAAATCAAAAAAACAGCCATACCGTTTTTATTTCAAAGCGGTACGACTGTTTTTTTAGTTTTTTTAGTTCTTTTATGTATTAATCCAACAGCATCTGTACGCATCCATACATTCCGGCATCATTTCCAAGTCCTGCAGACACAAACTTTGTGTTGCGGCAGGCATGGAAGGATGTCTCCACAAAATGCTTCTGGATGCTCTCGATCAGGATACTTCCTGCTTTGGAAACGCCGCCACCGATGACAACAACTTCCGGATCAACCACACATGCAATATTAGATAAGGTAGATCCTAAGATTCCGCAGACTTCATCCACTAAACCAAGTGCCACTGCATCTCCGCTCTTTGCCTCATCAAACACATCTTTTGCAGTCAGTTCCGGGAAGTTTCTAAGGCTTGTCTCATCGTTGGTCTTAGCAAGTTTTCTCTTTGCCACACGAACGATACCGGTTGCGGAAGTGTACTGCTCTAAGCATCCGTACTGTCCACAGTTACATGCCTCGATCTCATCATGATTTACGGTAATATGTCCGATCTCACCGCCTGCTCCGTTAAATCCTGCAACGACCTTTCCATCTACGATGATACCGCCGCCGACACCGGTTCCAAGTGTTACCATGATAACGTCTTTACAGCCTTTTGCTGCCCCCTGCCACATCTCTCCGAGAGCTGCAACGTTGGCATCATTTCCTGCTTTGACCTTAAGACCTGTCAGATTTCCGAGTTCTTCCTCTACATTCACGATTCCCCAGCCTAAGTTTACACAGCGGTTTACAACACCGTTGCTCTTAACCGGACCTGGAACACCGATTCCAACACCCTGTACATCATCTTTGCTGATGCCTTCCTGTGCCAGTTTATTATCAACTGCCTGTGCGATATCAGACAGGATTGCTGCTCCGTTATTTTCCGTGTTGGTCTTGATCTCCCATTTATCGATCAACTTGCCGTTTGTTTCAAAAAAACCGATCTTACAGGTAGTTCCCCCGACATCAATTCCAAATGCATACTTTTTCATTTTCGATCCTCCAGTATTCTTCGCAGCAACATACCTGCCACGCGTTTTTTTGCTCATATTAAGGTAATGATAACGTTTCCAAATTTGTATGTCAAGCCTTCATCAGTGCTTTCTGCATTCCAAATCTGTTCTGTTGTTTCTGTGTTCTGCTGCTCACTGTTGTCGTTCGCCTTGTTGTTATTGCTGCGGTTAGTCTTACTGCTGTTGGTCTTGTTGCTGTTGGTCCTGCTGCTGATCTTGTTGCTGTTGTTGTTCCTGCTGTTGTTGCTGTTGCTGCTCCTGCTGCTGATCTTGTTGCTGTTGGTCCTGCTGCTGATCTTGTTGCTGTTGTTGTTCCTGCTGTTGTTGCTGTTGCTGCTCCTGCTGCTGATCTTGTTGCTGTTGGTCCTGCTGCTGATCTTGTTGCTGTTGTTGTTCCTGCTGTTGTTGCTGTTGCTGCTCCTGCTGCTGATCTTGTTGCTGTTGGTCCTGCTGCTGATCTTGTTGCTGTTGTTGTTCCTGCTGTT
>OHMV01000470.1_pt1 | contig 10110 bp, 7 predicted proteins | sample 1569451 | NCBI WGS metagenome assembly OHMV01 (sample SAMEA3879595, study PRJEB24766) | human gut metagenome | biome: human-associated habitat; feature: feces | place: USA | collected 1985/1987 | reverse complement strand
TTTTTTCCAGACAATATGCTCTCACCAGTGGTGACGGACGGTACATGCGGTAAAAATCACGGATCTCCTGTGGAATATCGATGTATGGGTTGGTATCATCGAGTTCCTGTTTTACCAGTTCATCACAGAATACATGCCCCAGTTCCTCCGCGGTCATCGGTTTTAGAGTTGCCGGGTTCAAAAGCGGTGCTGGTTTGTTCTTCATATCAGCGCGCACATTGTACCATTGTGTCGGCATCTCATTCTCTTCCAGATAAATTTTATACGGTATTTTCTTTTCGCTCATCTTCTCCTCTTTTCCGCAACTTTTATCGTTACTTTACTGTTATGATTCTCTGATTCATGATTTTATCTATATTTTAGTATGTTAGCACATTGAAGTGTCGCAGTCAATAACTTTGGATCTTAATATCGGCATCGACGAAAGCCGTAACACCTGTTTACCCCAAATTGCGTTTCTTTTTATTCCACTCTTGCAACACTGCTGACACCCTCCGGCGTCCGCTGCTTTGTCACAATTATTTTTTTGTCGATCTGGTCTTTTAATTCAGATACATGTGAAATAATTCCTACCAGACGATTTCCCTCGGTGAGCTGCAGCAATGCTTTTAACGCCTGTTCTAAGGCATCCTCATCGAGTGATCCAAATCCCTCGTCCACAAACATGGAATCCATACGGATTCCACCCGCATAAGACTGTATCTCATCCGACAGTCCAAGCGCAAGTGACAATGATGCCTGGAAAGACTCCCCACCGGAAAGCGTCTTTACACTGCGCTTTGTCCCGTTATAATGATCAATCACACAAAGTTCCAATCCTGCTTTTTCCTTGCGGCTTCCTGTCTCTTCCTCACGTTTTAATTCATACTGCCCGCTGCTCATCGTAAGCATCCTCCGGTTTGCTCGGATCAGTATCCTGTCAAAATAAGCCATCTGCACATAAGTTTCCAGTTCAATCTTTGCCTTACCGTTTAACATTCCACTTGCCGTATCGGAAAGAGATTTCATCCAGACATACTTTTGTTCGGTCTGTGCGATCTCTTTTTGTTTTTTGTTGACATTTTTACAGATTTCCCTATTAGTACAATAAGATGTATATTTTGAAGCCCTGTTTTCTTCCATCTCATTTCTTTTTGCACGCAGTTCTCCCGCCTGCTTTTCGATCTCTTCTTCCGGAAACGATATTGCTTTCTCTGTTTCCTCAATCTGACGAAGCAGCATCTGAATGACGCCCTTTTCCGTCTCTCTGTTTTTTTCGTAATTATGATACGCTTCTCTTGTCTTTTCTCTGTTCTCTTCTAAATTTCTTTTTTTCAGGGTAAACTCGTTTATCTGTGTCTGTACCCTCTCTTTTGTTACATCCTTTACCTGCTCTTTCAGCTCATTGAGATTCTTTTCTTCATTTGCGTACTCTGTCTGCAGACGTACCAGCTCCTGTTCTGCCACATTGATCTGGTCGGCAAGTGTTTTTATTTCTGTTTCATCGAGCGGAATCTTTTTTTCTAAGGCAGTCTTTTTTCGTTCGTCTTCCTGTTTTTTGGAAAGTTCCGCTTTTTTCTCATCGGCTGCTCTTTGCAGCATAGTAATCACAGACTGTACATGGTATGGTTTTGCATCAAAATCTTCTATTGACAAAACCTGACTCCCATCAGCGTTTTTTATGGTCTGTAATGTATTGACATCTGTATCTCCAGTTAAAGTGCTCTGATTACATGTAATTAAATTACATGCAGATTTTATATCGTCACTGATCTGCTTTTCGGCAATTTCCCTGTTTCCGGTCAATTTTGCAATTTCTTCCTGAATACTGCTGATTGTTCCTCTTATCTTTTGTATTGTTTCTTCGCTTTCTTTTAATTCATCTTTGATCTGCTCTGCACGTTTCCTGTTATTTTTTGCCTGTAAAAACTGCGTGTTCCGTTCGTTTTCAATCTGCATAAGCTGTGCAAAAACAGTTTTTTGATCCTCTGTCTGCTCTATGCCAGTTCCACAGTCTGCAACGTTTTTCTTCCACTGCTGTTTCTGCTGTGTGCACCGTTCTGTCGCCGTGGCAAGCATCTGTCCAAGATTAATGTTCTGTTCGTTTAACATAACCAGTTCATCCTGCGCAGACTGCATCTGTTCTTCTAATACATGCTTGACATCCAGATCCTTTTTCGCTTTTTCTTTCTGATCTTTATATTCTTCCCTTCTCGCCTCATCAGCACTCTTTTGCCTTTTTGTCTCCGTCTTTATTTCATTTAAAGACATTCTGACATCAGGCTCACCAAGCAGTTCTCCTGCATCCTTTAGGACTGCTGACATTTTCTCATTTTCCTGTGTCACGAGCTGATGCGCTTTTTCACTCAGTCTGCTGACTGACTCCCTTGCCTTTTCATCCTCCGCTTTTGCCTGTTTTAACACTTCCCGATCCGGAGTTTCCTGTGGTATGACTGCCAGTGTCGGATGATGTATGGCTCCACAGACCGGACAGGGTTCGTCTTCCTTTAATCCCTGCGCCAGCATTCCCGCCTGTGCATCCCAGAATTGCTGTTCTATCCTCCGGTATTGTTCACTGATCTGTTTCTGCTCTGCGGCTGCTTTCTGATACTGTTTTTGAGTTTTCTCCCTTTCTCTGCTGACTTTCTCCCAATCCTCTAACCTGTTTTCCAGCTCTTCGAGCCTGCGTATCCTCTCTGATACTTCCAATATTGCTTTCTCTGCCTGTTCTCCCCTGCTGTCTGCACCAGAAAGCTGCTCCCACGTTTCTTTTTGCTGCTGTAAATCCCTGCTTTTTACCTCATATGATTTCTGTACGTTTTCCAGTTCTGTACCAAGTCTCTTTACTTCTCTTTCTGATGTGTTCAACTGTTCTGCAATCTCTGTCAGATCCTGTATTTTCTGTCGGATTTCTTTTACTTCCTTCTCATAGGCAATCTCCTGTCCTGCCGCATCCTTGTTCTGCTCCTGTTCTTCTTTTAACAGTTGCTGCTGTTCTAAAAGACTGTTTTCTGTTTTCTTTTTTAAATCAAGTTTTTCCTTTTGATCTGAAATATGCTCCTCCAGCGCACGGCTCCTGTCTCTCTGATTTTTCAGCGTATCCATTTTTTCTGTGATCAGTCGCATTTCATGCTCTATGCGTTGTATTTCCGCAGTAATGCCCTCATAAGATTTTAAGGTCTCTTTTTCCTGCTGCAGTTTTCCCTCCAGTTCTGTTCGTCTCTGTTCATCCTGCTGCTTTTTCTGAACCTTTTCTTCCATATCCTGGTGCTTCTTTTCCTGCGACAGACCAATTTCCTGTATTTTTTCAAACAACACCAGCTTCTGTTTATATTCTTCAATCGTTCTGCCTAATTTTTCACAGCATTCCGCTTCCTCTCCTGCCCTGTCCATATCCGCTTTTGCCTGCACCAGAAGCGCTTCTAAGTCCTTCAGCTTCTGCTGTTTTTCTTCCAACAACCGCCTTCTGTCTGCATTTTCACGCACTTTCCCGCTAAGTTCATCCATATTTTTTATTTGCTGATCCAGCGCCTCTTTTTCCTTTTGCAGGCACTCCAACGCAGATTCTTCCGCTTTACAAAGTTCTTCTAAAAGTGAGATTCCCTCCTCGATCCTGCCGTCAAATTTTTCCTTTTTTAAAAGATTTATTTTTTCTGCGATCCTTGTCCCTTCTTCATCCAGAGAGTCACTCTCACAGACAATTCCCTCCATATACTGATTGATGCTGCGCCGCAGTTCATCATATTCTTTCCACTGTTTTTTTACGGCATCTTTCAGTTTGTCCTGCAGCACACGATAAATATCCGTCCCGAATATCTGACGAAAAATCTTTCCTCTCTCCTCCGTATTGGCAAACAATACTTTCTGAAAATCCCCCTGTGCGATCATTGCTATCTGGGTAAACTGTCTGCAGTCTAAACCGATCAGCTCTGTGATGGCGCGTGTGACCTCCCTGCTTTTTGTCACTGGTTCTCTGTCATCCGGGTACTCTAGTGTGGCATTTGCCTTTTCCGTTGTCATTCCCGTTCCACGTCCCTTCGGACGCATATATTCCGGGTTACGCTCTACTGTATACCGTTTATTTGCGTACTCAAATGTCAGACGCACGAATGTTTTCACGTCATCTTTTGCATATTTGCTGCGGAACATATCCGCTTTGCGCACATCACCACTGGCTTCCCCGTACAGCGCAAACGTGATTGCATCAAAGATCGTGGTCTTTCCTGCCCCGGTATCCCCTGTGATCAGAAATAATCCCTGCGATCCAAGCCGTTCAAAATCTATGGTCTGCTCCCCCGCATACGGGCCAAATGCACTTATTGTAAGACTGACTGGTTTCATAAATCGTTCCTTTCCTGCCGCTCCTATTTTCTCTCAAATCCCAAATATCTCGTTCCCTGAAACATCAGTTTTCCTGTATTTGCTTCTCAAACTATTTTTTCAGGAACTTGTCAATGTACCATCTCTTCCATCAGTTCTCTGACAAAATCCTGCTGTTCTTCACTCATCTGCTGATTATTCTGTATCTCGTAAAATTCTTTAAACAGTTCCATCTCTGATTTTTGCTCCACATGTTCGGTCACCTCAACCTGCCTGCTCTGTCTGGTTCTGCTGTTATCATAGACAAGCTGCATCAGATTCGGGTATACCGTCCGAAGTTTTGCCATTCCATCCGGCACATCTTCCTCATCGGTCAGTGTAATCTGCAGATAATCTTCTGTTTCTGTGCCCTCATAGAAATCTTTCGACATCAGTTCCATGTATGTTCCCCGGATCTTTCTCAGATCACGAAGCGGTTTTAACGGAACTTTTTCAATGAAAATATCTCCCTTTTCCTTTATCTCCAGGACAACAACGGACTTTTTCTGTTCCGCCTCGGAAAAAGAATATTTGAGCGGGGTTCCGCAATAGCGCAGTGTCTCCCTCTCGATATGCTGCGGGCTATGAATATGCCCTAATGCAACGTAATCAAAAACATCAAACACTTCCGCCCCGATCTGGTCTAATCCACCCACCGAAACTTCCTCCGACTCACATCGCGAAGCCCCTGTCACAAACTGATGTGCCACCAATATATTCCGCTTTGATGCGTCCACCGGCATATGAGATACGACAAACTGCAGGGCATCCTGATATGTTTCCACTGTCTCCACATCATCTTCCTGTGCCAGATCCTGTTTTGTCCCGGCATCTTTTTTTCCAATGGATATCCCCTCTGTCACTTTCCTCCACGCATGGCGCACGACCGCCGGGCGGATAAACGGCAGCAGCCAGATGCAGAGTTCCCCATATGCATCCTGACATGTAACACACCTCACCTCTCCATCATAAACCGGTGAAACATAGACTTCCCGGCTGCTCATAAGCTGTGCACCAAATGCAATACGTTCCGCGGAATCATGATTTCCACTGACTGCAAACACCTTTTTCCCGCAATCAGCAAGTCCCGTGAGAAACTGATCAAACAACTGTACCGCCTCCGCAGACGGAACCGGCTTATCATAGATATCCCCCGCGATCATAACCGCATCCACCTGTTTTTCCAATGCGATCTCTTTGATCTGCCGTAAAATATATTTCTGATCTTCGATCATGGAAAACTCATTGACTCTTTTTCCAATATGCAAATCCGAGATATGAAGAAATTTCATGCTCTCCTCCTATACTATTTCATTCGTAATACTTTACTTAACTATACCATATAGCGTCCCGAAATACAAACATATGTTTTGTTTTTGTTGCTTTTTCACAAAAAAACAGATCTCAGAAAATAAAAACCACTTTCTGGAGATCCATTTTTCTATTTATTTTGTTTCCATTGTAACAGCAATGCCGAATTGATGATGACGAGCACAGAACCTGCATTATGTACCAATGCTCCCACGACCGGATTTAAAATTCCGATGATTGCAAGCACGATCGCCACAAAGTTAAGCCCCATCGAAAAACTCATATTGCATTTGATCGTGATCATCATCCGCCTGGATAATGCAATCAGATGCGGCAGTTCTTTTACTTCATCATCCACCAGCGCAATATCTGCTGCATCCAACGCAATATCACTTCCAACACCGCCCATCGCAATTCCGATATCCGCTTTTTTCTGTTCCGCCGGCAAGGTAATCTGCGCTAAGACATCCTCACACGGCACATCCTCGTCAACCATACGGTCGATTGCCTGTACCTGACCAATGATTTTTGACAGTCTTATTTTTCACTTATCTCTTCCAGAATTTCTATCGGATGCGCATCAGTAACAAAGATCATTCCATCGTACAATTTTTCCGGCGATTGTGATGTGCGGTAACTGCGTGGGAAAAGTCCCATAAAAATTGCACTGTAGCCCTCTCCTAACGATCCCATAGAAACATGATCTGTAATCTGCTCTTTCAGTTGTGAATTTTCCGGAACCTTTGAAAAATCCAGCCAGCTCATATCATAACCAGCTTTCTTCGCGGCTTTCGCTAGAGGATCATAGGAATAAAACGTGTGCGTGATACGCTTTCCATCATTTTTCGGAAGATTGCAGTTCGTCTTGTAAAAATCCGTTCCAATCGCAAAATATCCGTCCCCCAGTTCATCGGAAAGAATATTCCCCATCACTCTGGTACCTGCGCCATAATTTCCAAACCGCTCTATATGCCCATTGTGACCTGAAATAAAAATACAGGAATTGCCCCTCTGTTCTTCCATAGAAAGGATCCACAGCACATTTTCTGCCATCAATTGGTCTCTGAGCACATTTCCTTCTACGGCAGAATTGATCACTTTCCCAAGAGAAATATTCTGCAGCAGCGTATCTGCCAGATGATCCGCCTGTACAATGTCCTTTACATCTGATTTTTGTAATTCTTCTTTTATTTCTGTGATCACTCTGCTCTGCTGTTCAACATCATACTCACTGTGCTGTTCTTCTGTATCCTCCAGTTTCTTCAGTTCTGTCACATCTATCCCCGCCTTTTCACATGCTTCAATCAGATACTGCAGATTATAGGACCATCTTTGCATGTCAAACCCATAAAACCTTAAATCATCTCCATCTTTTGCAGTCTCATTGTATTTTCGCATATAAGAGATCAGATCTGCCATCTCATCAGTTCTGTATATTGCAAAGCCAATCGCCGCGGCAGCCTGCTCTGCCGTTCCTTCCCCACCGTGAATGTAGCGGTTCACATACTCGCATCCACCGTAGTCTCCCTCCAGTGCAAATGCTCTTATCCCGGCATTTTCCACCAGATTTTGAAATACGGAAAGTTTTAACTGCTGAAACTCTGCATTTCCATGGGATGCCTCCCCCAGTGCCACAATTTTTGTTTTCTCCGGTATCTTTAAGTCCTCCACCTGCTCTGCATATTGTGCAAATTCCGTTGTATCTGCACATGGTCCGGTTCCAAATCCTCCAAAATGGGAATATATGCTGCCGGCGGCAACTATACCTAACAGGATTATACCTGCGACAGCCCAGATTCGCGAATGTTTTTTCTTTTTCATAAATTTTCCTCCCCAAAAATTATCTGCTTTACTTAATTCACGACTTTATCTTAACAAAAAAGGAAATGTACCGCCATTTTATTAGCTTACATTTCCCTGATAAATCTTACATTTTTGTAAGATTGGAAGAATCTTCAAATTTATATTGCAAGATAACTTTACTTCCCAAAAGTGTGATCGCCTTTTGTGGACAATTACATATACAGCGGTAACACATCGTACATTTGCTGCCTGGATGAGGTCTTCCATTCTCCATCGTGATATTTTTCATGGGGCAGATTTTTGCACACTTACCACACCCCACACAATCCTGATTTATTTTCAGCTGATCCGTATATCCCGCTGTCTTTTTATAAAACCAGAGCCTTTGTCCAAAAAGTCCTGCTATATGGGCGAAAATTGTCAACCCCTCCGCAGGATAATCCCCCTGCCTGATCCGTTCTGCAGCTTCTTTCAATTTTTCATCCGCTTTTCTGATAATCTTTTCATTTTCTTCTGCAGATTTTTTCAACATTTTACTGTCACATATGGAATCCGGCATTTTAATATGTACGCCGCCTAAAATCACTGCTCCGTATTTTTTCAGAAGTCTTGCTGCACATCCGGAGCCGTCCCCGCTAAATGCTCCCATGGTCGCGACACATATCATTTTCCTGCCTTTCCATAAAGAGGCATGCATTTGGATAAAATCTCTTACCATGTATGGTGCATTCGAAAACTGCGTCGGATACCCAAGGATCACTGTTTCGTTTCTTTTTATTTTATCAATGATAAATTCATCTTCTAACGGAACCACATCGGCTGACGCATCGATTAATTTTACCAGCTTTGTAACGCAGTATTTCGTATTACCTGTACCACTCAAATAAATTCCTAACATACACTTACTCTCTCCCGATAGAATTTTATGCATTTCCTTTAAGTGCAACCTCAACCGCCTTCTTAATAACAATACTCGAATTCGTCGCACCTGAAACTGTATCGACGTCTATTCTCTGTTCATCAACGATCTCATTTGCAACAGCTTCCGCGGCTTTGCCACGTTCCTGTCTGTGTTCTAAAATACGAACATCTATAATCTTCCCACCACTCACATCTACTTCCACTTTTGCATATATAAAATTCACATCATATTCTCCGATATAAACTCCATCCGGAATATCCGAAATATTTACTTCTTCAATAGTCGTTTCCTTTACCGCCCGCTTATACTCTCCAACACGATCTATATAAGCAGTTCCAAAAATTGATGCTAAAAGAAGAAACAACATAATAAGAATCATCACTATCTTTTTTCTGGATATACTCATTTCAAACTCCTCATCTTTCTATTATTCTGGTATTTTCTCTATGGAATGGTACAACATGCCAAACCCATCCTCTAAAAATTCACTCTTCGATAAATCCATCGACATTTTGATATATTCTTCCTTATTCGCTGCAAGCTGTATCAGTCCTGCTAACATTCCCCAGAACTGAAAGATCGTAGGCATTATTTTTAAATCCTCTCGCAAATCACCATTTTGAATGCCTGCCACTAAAAATTCTTTCATTTTTTCATTGATTTCTTCCCCCACATGATAGGTAGCTTTCTCTTCTGGCAGGTAATCATGATCTTTAAAATCAACATTAATTTTGTCCAACACCATTTTAAAATAAAACGGAAATTCCTCCTGATACTGTATTAAACCTTTACAGATCATATCGTATCTAGCCCTTGTTGTCTGCTGCTCTTCTAACGCAGCAACTATATATCCATATAATTTTTGCATGCTCTCTAAAACCAGCAGACCAATGATCTCCTCTTTGTTTTCAAAATATACATATAACGTAGCTTTACTGTATCCGGCAGCTTCTGCAATATCACTCATGGAAGTTGCCGTGATTCCATTTTCCATAAACAGTACCGATGCCGCTGACGCAATATTTTCTCTATGTACTGCCCTCGGTTCTTTTTTTCTTCGTCCCATATACCTCTCCTCTTCAGTTAATTAAACTCTTGGTTTAATTATATTGATAAATATATGGATTGTCAATCCTTACCTTTACACAACACAAAAACCCGCACAAACCTTTCGGTTCATGCGGGTTTTCCCCCTATATATTACCTTTTCCCAAAAATAACATATCCCCTTTTTAATTGATGCAATACAAATTATTTGTCTGCGATAGCAGCCCTGTGCATGCAGCACAGACTGCATTTTACCTTATAACAAATTATTTATTTGCAATCGCAGCCTGTGCTGCAGCCAAACGAGCGATCGGCACACGGAACGGTGAGCAGGATACATAGTCAAGACCAAGTTTGTTGCAGAATTCTACAGAACTCGGATCTCCGCCGTGCTCTCCACAGATTCCTACGTGAAGATTCGGATTAACCGGTTTTCCAAGTTTAATAGCTGTCTCCATTAACTTACCAACACCTGTCTGGTCAAGTTTTGCAAATGGATCGTTCTCGAAAATTTTCTTATCATAGTAAGCATTTAAGAACTTACCAGCATCATCACGAGAGAAACCATATGTCATCTGTGTTAAGTCGTTTGTACCGAAGCAGAAGAAGTCAGCCTCTTTTGCGATCTCATCAGCTGTAAGAGCAGCTCTTGGGATCTCGATCATAGTACCTACTTCATACTCAAGTTT
>OHMV01000467.1_pt1 | contig 10137 bp, 8 predicted proteins | sample 1569451 | NCBI WGS metagenome assembly OHMV01 (sample SAMEA3879595, study PRJEB24766) | human gut metagenome | biome: human-associated habitat; feature: feces | place: USA | collected 1985/1987 | reverse complement strand
CACCATCGACCTGGAGGGTAAGACCGACGCCGAGATGATGGCGCTTGTCGAGGCTGGCAAGCTGGATCAGCTCAACCTGAACGAGCTGCTCTTCGTTGCGGAGTCGATCGCACAGGACAACGCTACCAAGAACATCGTACTGGCTTATGCTGCCGAGAAGTATAACGACGCCCGCGCTTACAACAACCTGGGTATCGTTCTTACGGAGGAAGGCCGTACGGCTGATGCTTTGAAATGCTTCCAGAAGGCCGCTCAGTTGGGCGAGGCTTCCGAGGCGCTGAACACCAACCTGGCTCTTGCCAACCTGGCGAACGGCAATATGGCAGAGGCTCAGAAGTATGCCAAGGGCGCTGATGCAAAGGCGAAGAGCCTGGTCAATGCAGCACAGGGTAACTACAACGACGCTGCCAAGCAGCTCGACGGTATGAATGCCGCTATCGCTAACACGATGAACAAGGACTATGCGGCTGCAAAGCGTGCTATCGCTAAAGATATGAGCGCAGAGGCTGATTACCTGCGTGCCGTGATCGCTTCGGATGAGGGCGATATGAGAACGGCAGAGGCACAGTTGAAGAGCGCCGTGAAGAAGGATGAGAAGATGGCGAAGAAAGCCATGAAGGATATCCACTTCAAGAAACTCTTCGAAGAGGGCCTGAAGTTCTAATCCGTTCGGATTCGATGAAAAATATCCGCACCGGAAACGGTGCGGATATTTTTTGTCTGTTCCGGCAGGATGAACTTGATTTCGTATTCTGTCCCCGTAAGTTCTGCAATCGTTACCTTTAAAGGAAGATAATATTTTTTTGAAATATAGCTTAGGGTCATCTGTTCCGATGGAACCAGTATATATAAAGTGCTGCCCTCGACGCCGTAAACTTCGAGCGGGCGAATCCAGGTATCAAAAGAAATATCACTGATATCATGCTCATGTTTGACGGTTGAGAGAATCTCGTCCCATTTTTCTAAAATTTTATCCATTTTAATCCTCATTTTTGCGCTGTATTTTGCGCATAACAAATATGAGCTTACGCCCAAATTTGTACGCTCCTGATAAAAAATCCTACATAGTTCTATCCTACACTATTTTTTTGCTTTTATCAATGAAAAGTTTGTACAGGGTATTTTAAGTTAGGGTGAATGCAAAAAAACCCAAATTTGGGCAAAATAGAGAGCCTGAATAATAAAAATTTGCATGAAGGGAAAAAATATGTGTGAATAAGTCGAAAAAAGTTATAGACCGCTAAATATAAGGGATTATCCTGTTTATAAACAGATTATCCGTGGATTATCCATAAAATATCCACAAGTTATCCACAAATTGGGGATAACTTTGCGAAACCGCTAAAAATCGGCATTCTTCAACCCACATTTTTTAACATTTTCGGGGGATAACTGTGGAAAAGCAAATAACAAGATATAGGATGATAGAGTTTCTTCCTTATATATATAGTGGTCAACATTTTCCACAAATGGATAAATGTTGAAATGTAGATAAGTAAAATGAGGTCAAACAAAATTTTAGTGCTTGACTTGAAACATTTTTCTGCTATAATTGAGAATGATGTTTTTTAACTGAGAATATGCGTCTTAGGACGTTTTCTATCGCATCGTCATTTCAGGATGATGGTGAATGCTAGGCAGAGGAGGTGGATATAACATGAAGATGACATTTCAGCCGAAGAAAAGACAGAGATCAAAAGTTCATGGCTTCAGAAGCAGAATGAGCACAGCAGGCGGAAGAAAAGTATTGGCTGCTAGAAGATTAAAAGGAAGAAAGAAATTATCAGCATAGGCCACATTTTTGTGGTCTTTTCTTTCCTTAAGAAGAATGGATGAATAATGAGGTGGTGCATTTTGTACCACCTATTTGTTCATTCAAAGATATTTTATGGGTAAAGTAAGCAGAGACCTTCAAACAGACAGAAGGTAGTTGGTGCCTTAGATAAATAATCAGAAAGGGCATACTAGGATGAAGTTTTCGGAATCATTAAAAAAGAACAGTGATTTCCAGAAAGTGTACAGGCAGGGAAAATCCTATGCGAACCGTTATCTGGTAATGTATGTTCTGGAAAATCATACAGAAGGAAATCGTCTTGGCATATCCGTCAGTAAAAAAGTTGGAAACAGTGTTATCAGACATCATCTGACCCGGCTGATCCGGGAGAGTTACAGACTACATGAAGACATGTTCAATAATGGTTTGGACATTGTAGTCATCGCAAGAAGTACGGCGCGCGATATCAGTTATCATGAAACAGAGAGTGCCCTGCTGCATCTTGGCGGTCTTCACAAAGTAATCAATCGTTAATTGCAGAAAAAAGAAGATGGAATCATTTTGAAAAAAATATTAATTGCTTTAATTAAGTTTTATAGAAAATATCTTTCTCCGATGAAAACGACCAAGTGTCCATATTGCCCGACCTGTTCTTTATATGGGTTGGAGGCAGTTGAAAAGTACGGAGCTCTAAAAGGGGGAGCACTTGCTTTATGGAGAATCTTAAGATGTAATCCTTTTTCAAAAGGTGGATATGATCCAGTTCCATAGTGGAGGTATTTACAAGTGTCAGATATGTTATTAACAGCATACAATGGTGCTATTTTAGGACCGATCGCCAAAGTACTTGGCTGGGTAATGAATGGTATTTATGCGTTGATGTCAATGATCGGTATTGAGAATGTTGGTCTTTCCATCATTATCTTTACTATCGTGATCTACGCTATTTTGTTCCCGTTAACTTACAAACAGCAGAAATTTTCAAAGTTATCACAGAAGATGCAGCCTGAACTTCAGGCGATCCAGAAAAAATATAACGGAAAAAAAGATCAGGCATCCATGATGGCAATGCAGGAAGAAACACAGGCAGTATATGAAAAATACGGTGTTTCCATGATGGGAAGCTGTGTGCAGATGCTGATCCAGATGCCATTGTTGTTTGCTCTTTACCGTGTATTTTTAAATGTTCCGGCATATGTATCCGGTGTAAAGAACAATTTCTCTACGCTGGTTGATGGAATTATGGCAACAAGCGGTTATCAGGATAAGATGACTCAGCTCGTTACAGATTTAAGAGTTATGACAACACCGGCAGCAGATTTTACAGTGTCAGATCCGACTGCTCTTTCGAACTCTATTGTTGATGTTTTATACAAAATGAATTCAGCGGGATGGGAAAACTTAAAGAGTGCATTTCCTTCTTTGACGGATACCATCAATGCGACTTATGATACAGTTTCACATGTAAACAACTTTCTGGGACTGAATATTTCAGATACACCATGGCAGGTCATGACGACGAACTTTGCGTCACATAACTTCCTGTTTGTAGTATTAGCACTTCTTGTACCGGTTATTTCTTATCTGACCCAGGTACTTAACATTAAGCTGATGCCGCAGGCTGCTCCGTCTAACGGAAATAGCGATAATGATATGGCTGCACAGCAGATGAAAATGATGAACCGCACTATGCCGATCTTTTCATTTGTAATGTGTTTTACCGTTCCTGTAGGTCTTGGTATTTACTGGATTGCCGGTGCCGTAGTACGAAGCGTTCAGCAGTTTTTCTTAAATAAACATTTTGAGAAAATCAATCTTGAGGATATTATTAAGAAGAATCAGGAAAAGGCAAAGAAGAAACGTGAAAAAATGGGAATCGCTGAAAATCAGATTTCCAATGCTGCTAAGATCAATACAAGAAAAATTGATGAACCGAAAAAAGAAGAGAAGAAGTCTAACATGAGTGAGGCACAGCGCGAGCTTGAATTAGAGAAAGCAAATGCCGCAAAATCAAAGGCAAAAGCCGGAAGTATGGCCGCAAAAGCAAACATGGTCCGCGATTTTAATGAGAAAAACAGCAGAAAATAATAAGAAAGGATAGGGGTTTGGAATGGAATATATTGAAATTTCAGCAAAAACAGTCGATGAAGCAATCACAGAAGCACTGGTAAAACTGGGGACAACCAGTGACAGAATCGAATATGAGATCGTCGAAAAAGGAAATAACGGTTTCCTTGGCATCGGAAGAAAAGATGCGGTGATCAAAGTACGTAAGAAATATTCTGTGAATGATGATATCAAGGATTTCTTAAATAAAGTATTTGAAGCGATGGACTTAAAGGTTGAGATCGTTATGACTGCAGAAGAAAACAGTAATGTGATCAATGTTGATTTAAAAGGTGATGACATGGGCGTTTTGATCGGAAAAAGAGGACAGACCTTAGATTCCCTTCAGTACCTGACAAACCTTGCTGTTAATAAAAATGCAGAAAGTTTTGTAAAAGTAAAAATCGATACCGAAGATTATCGTAAGAGAAGAAGAGAAACATTAGAGAATCTTGCAAAGAATATTGCATACAAGGTAAAGAGAACAAAACGTCCGGTTTCTTTAGAGCCGATGAATCCTTATGAAAGAAGAGTGATTCATTCTACCTTGCAGAATGACAAATTCGTAACAACACACAGTGAAGGAGACGAACCTTATCGTCATGTTGTTGTAACATTAAAGAGACAGTAAACCGGTTTTCATCCGTGTGTGATGAATGACACAAAAAAATTCGTGGCGGATAAAGAAAACGTCCACGAATTTTTTTGTATATGGAAATGAGGTATTATGCGAACAGATACGATTGCTGCGATTGCAACAGCTATGTCAAGTTCAGGAATTGGTATAATAAGAATCAGTGGAGATGAGGCAGTCGGGATTGTCGACCGTATTTTTTCAATGAAAAACGGAAAAAAATTATCTGATATGCCGACACATACGATTCATTATGGTCATATCAAAGATGGGGATGAAGTGATCGATGAAGTTATGGTTGTACTGATGCGGGCACCAAAAAGTTACACCAAAGAGGATACCGTGGAAATTGACTGTCACGGTGGTGTGTATGTCATGAAACGGGTGCTTGAGACAGTAATCAAATATGGTGCGCGTCCGGCAGAGCCGGGAGAGTTTACAAAACGGGCATTTTTAAATGGACGGATCGATCTTGCACAGGCAGAGTCTGTCATAGATATTATTCATGCGAAAAATGAATTTGCATTAAAGAGTTCAGAACAACAGCTTTCCGGTTCACTTTCGGCTGCAGTAAGGAAAGTCCGTGAAAAATTGCTGCATGAGATCGCATTTATTGAGTCTGCATTAGATGACCCGGAGCACATCAGTTTAGATGGATATCCGGAAACACTTCATGGAATTGTGGAAGAAGCGCAGAAAGAGATTCAAAAGCTTCTTGCAAACAGTGACAATGGAAAAATTTTAAAAGAGGGTATTTCTACCGTCATTATTGGAAAACCGAATGCCGGAAAATCATCTCTTTTAAATACGCTCGTGGGAGAGGAGCGTGCTATCGTTACAGATATTGCTGGTACCACGAGGGATGTACTGGAAGAACAGATCAACTTAAATGGAATCATTTTAAATGTGATCGATACAGCGGGAATCCGTGAGACGGACGATGTTGTGGAAAAGATCGGCGTGGATCGTGCAAAAAAATATTTAAATGAGGCAGATCTGGCAATTTATGTTGTGGATACATCGACACAGTTGGATGAAAATGATTTTGAAATCATGGAACTCTTAAAGGACAGAAAAGCGATTGTTCTTTTGAATAAGTCAGATCTTACACCGGTTACCGACAGCGAATCGATCAGGAAACATCTGGATAAAAAAATGATTGCAATCTCTGCCAAAGAACAGACTGGCATTGAGGAATTTGAGGAGACAATCCGTGAGATGTTTTTCACTGGAGAGGTTACATTTAATGATGAGGTGTATATCACAAACATTCGCCATAAAACCGCTTTACAGGAAGCACGGAATAGTTTAAATTTAGTGGTGCAGAGTATCTTAGACGGAATGCCGGAAGATTTTTATTCCATTGATCTGATGAATGCATATGAAGAACTGGGAAGTATCGTTGGTGAGGCAGTCGAAGATGATCTGGTGAATGAGATATTTAGTAAATTCTGTATGGGCAAATAGTTGTCGCCATTGGACGACAACTATTGGAAGAATGCAAAAGCGGCATTCTTCTGGCGTGTTGGAAAGAACTGTAAGAGAGGTAAAGCAGCATTCTTCCAGTGTGCTGGATTTGATTTAAGATAATTTAGAAAGAAGGATAAAAGATGCCTGCGATTGAAGAAAATTATGATGTGGTAGTTGTGGGTGCTGGGCATGCAGGATGTGAGGCGGCACTGGCATGTGCAAGGCTTGGACTGGAAACAATTATTTTTACGGTCAGCGTGGACAGTATTGCGATGATGCCTTGTAATCCGAATATTGGAGGAAGTTCAAAAGGCCATCTTGTAAGAGAAATCGATGCACTCGGCGGACAGATGGGTATCAACATTGACAAGACGTTTATACAGTCGAAGATGTTAAATAAGTCCAAGGGGCCGGCGGTACATTCTCTGCGTGCACAGGCAGATAAAGTGAATTACAGCATGGAAATGCGGAAAACGCTTCAGAACACAGAGCATCTTACAATCCGGCAGGCGGAAGTGGCGGAGATCATTACAGTTCCGGCAAATTCTGCTGATGGAGAAACAGCTGCTGTAGAAAAAAAAGATGGACAGATGGTTGAGATTAATGGTGAGCTTCAGAAAATTACCGGGGTAAAGACTGTTTCCGGTGGAGTTTATCATTGTAAGGCAGTTGTGCTCTGTACGGGAACTTATTTGAGAGCGCGTTGTCTGACCGGAGAGATGATTACTTATACCGGACCGAATGGTCTGATGGCAGCAAATCATCTCACGGATTCCTTGAAAGCACATGGAATCGAGATGTTCCGTTTTAAGACGGGAACACCTGCGAGAGTGGATAAGCGTTCTCTGGATTTTTCAAAAATGCAGGAGCAAAAAGGGGATGAGAGGGTAGTTCCGTTTTCTTTTACGACAAATCCGGAGGATGTGCAGATTGATCAGGTTTCCTGCTGGCTGACGTATACGAATCCAAAGACGCATGAGATCATCCGTGCAAATCTGGATCGTTCCCCGATTTATGCTGGAATTATTGAGGGAACCGGTCCGCGTTACTGCCCGTCGATTGAGGATAAAGTGGTAAAATTTGCAGACAAAGACCGTCATCAGATTTTTATTGAGCCGGAAGGAATCAATACCAATGAGATGTATGTCGGTGGTATGTCATCTTCTCTGCCGGAGGATGTGCAGCATGAGATGTACCGTACATTGCCTGGAATGGAGCATGTAAAAATTGTGCGAAATGCATATGCAATTGAGTATGACTGCATTAACCCAGACCAGCTTTATGCATCATTGGAATTTAAAAAGATTAAAGGACTTTTTTCCGGTGGACAGTTTAACGGAAGCAGCGGCTATGAGGAAGCAGCATGCCAGGGACTGATTGCAGGTATCAATGCGGCTATGAGCATTTTAGGAAAAGAACCACTGGTTTTAGACCGCTCGGAGGCTTATATTGGAGTACTGATTGATGATCTTGTGACCAAAGAAAATCATGAGCCATACCGGATGATGACTTCGCGTGCGGAGTATCGTCTGCTGTTGAGACAGGATAATGCAGATCTGCGCCTGACGAAAAAAGGTTATGAAATTGGCCTGATTTCAAAAGAGCGTTATGACTGGGTATGTAAAAAGGAAGAACTGATTGCACAGGAAATCGAGCGAGTGGCGAAAGTAAAGATCGGCGCAAATAAAAAAGTACAGGAATTACTGGAAAGTTACGATAGTATTCCTCTGAACACTGGAACATTTTTAACAGAACTGATCCGCAGACCGGAACTGGATTATGATAAACTTGCACCGATTGATCCGGAGCGACCGGATCTTCCGGCAGAAGTTGCCGAGCAGGTAAACATCAGCATCAAATATGATGGCTACATTAAACGTCAGATGAAACAGGTCGAGAGCTTTAAAAAACTGGAAAAGAAAAAGATTCCGGAAAACTTTAACTATGATGATGTACCGAGTCTGCGTATTGAGGCACGTCAGAAATTAAAGACCTATTCACCGACTTCCATCGGACAGGCATCCCGTATTTCAGGTGTATCACCGGCTGATATTTCGGTGCTTTTGGTTTATATGGAGCAGATGAAATATCATGAGAAAGAGTCTGCAGAATGATAGAAAGACGAAACATATCTGTAACGGCAATGGTATTTTATAAAAGAAAAAAGTATATCGAGATATGAGTGTTGGATATGCATACTAAGAGAGAATGGAGATCAGAATGAGTTATAATCTGGAACAGTTTAAAGATGGATTAAAAGAACTTCAGATCGAGTTGAACGAGAAACAGATCAGTCAGTTCCTTAAGTACTATGAACTTCTGGTAGAAACGAATAAGGTAATGAATCTGACCGCCATCACGGAATTTGATGAGGTGGTAGAAAAACATTTTTTAGACAGTCTTTCTTTGTGCCGTGTATATGATCTAAAAATTGATGCTAAAATTTTAGATCTTGGAACCGGGGCAGGATTTCCGGGAATCCCGCTTAAGATTGCATTTCCAAATTTAGAGTTAGTGCTTGCCGATTCCTTAAACAAAAGGATTAAGTTTTTAAACCAGGTGATTGATGAACTGGAACTGAAAGATATTACTGCCGTTCATGCAAGAGCAGAAGAACTGGGAAGAAATAAAGATTACAGAGAACAGTTTGATGTATGCGTTTCCCGCGCGGTTGCAAATCTTTCTTCACTCAGTGAATACTGCATCCCATTTGTGAAGGTTGGAGGAAAATTTATTTCCTATAAGTCTGGCAGTATTGAGGAAGAAGTAGCAGAGGCAAAAAAAGCTGTTTTCGTTCTGGGTGGAAAAGTGACGGATGTGTATAAATTTGATCTGTATGAGCAGAAACGATCTTTTGTTGTGATCGATAAGGAAAAACATACACCGAAAGCATATCCGAGGAAAGCCGGCACTCCGACAAAGGAGCCGTTACACTAAAATAATAAGGGTAAAAGAAAGACATTTTATAAAAAAATAAAGTGTCATAAATAGAAAAACATTTTGTAAGAAAATAAAGTGTCATAAATAGAAAAACACTTTGCGTGAAAGCATCGTGTTATTGATCAAAAAAGTGACTGTGAAAAATTCCGACAGTCACTTTTTTGTATATTCATGTATTATTTTTCTTCACGTTCGAAAAGCATACGAATTACTTCTGCCAATTTATCCGGTGCCTCTAACTGAGGAAGATGTTTTACATTGGAAATATAGGCAGTTTCAATCATGGAACTTTGCTTTGCATAGCTTGTTACGATCTGAACGGAATCTGGATTACTTCTGCTTTCCACAACATAGAAAGGAATGGAAAGTTTCTTGAGTGCATGTAAAATACAGTTATCCATGTACTGGCCTTCAATGCTTGCCATTAAATATTTTCCGTGGCTGCCATTCATGTGGGAAGCTTCGTAGTAAGCATCTAACATTTTAGAAGAGGCAAGCTGCGGTTTGTTAAAATATTCTGTATAAAATAATTTCTGGATATTTTTTTCATGTGTTTTTACATTGTAAATAAATGTTCCAAGAATAGGAACTTCCAGTAATGCCTTCTTTAAAGTAGAAGAATTACTCGGTGTGCGGTTGAATTTTTCCGGCATTGGCGGATTGATCGCAATGATCTTATGGAACAGATGATTATTCATGTTTTCTGCCAACGTTACAAAGGAAATAGAAGAACCGGTTGCAATTACAGTCGGGGCATCTTTGATAACTTCTTTTACAAAATCTGTAATAAGCTGAACATATAAATAGTTGGTGTAGGTCAGATAAGGTTTCTCGGAACGTCCACAGCCTAAGAGGTCGATCGTATATACCGTATGCTGTTTTTCAAGTTTCTTTGCATAACGGCACCACTCATAAGAAGAACTGAGTGGACTAAGATCATGTATTAATAAAACAGGTGTCCCGGAACCACGTCTTGTGTAATATATTTTGCCATTCTTCCAATCAAAAAAATTACCATTTTCCGTCTTTAATATATTTTTCATTGAAGCTGTAAAATCAATGAAACGATTTACTAAATGGATGGTTCCGGCGGCAAATGCAGTTAACAGAAAAAAGTGTCTGATGTTTTTTTTCATACTTTTATTCATAAATGCCTCCATATCTGCCAAATAACAGGCGTTTTTTTATAATAATATTATAGCCGCTTTTGTCT
>OHMV01000466.1_pt1 | contig 10154 bp, 11 predicted proteins | sample 1569451 | NCBI WGS metagenome assembly OHMV01 (sample SAMEA3879595, study PRJEB24766) | human gut metagenome | biome: human-associated habitat; feature: feces | place: USA | collected 1985/1987 | reverse complement strand
CCGCGCAGGCTGGCCGTTCCTGCTTTATGCGGGTGAAGGGCGGCCGCGATCCTGCGGCGTGGCGGCCGTATGGGGACGGCCGTTTCAAGGAGTGTCACACGCGGGCCTTTTTATAAAAACATGGAAGGAGTGACGGCTATCAAAGAAGCGGAAAAGCCTTCCCTTCTGGAACGTATATACTCGTGGGAAAATCTGCTGAACGCATACCACGAAGCAGCGAGCGAGAAATGGTACCGCAGCGACGTGCTGGCCTTCTCTGCGAGGCTGGAGGAAAATCTGATTGAAATACAAAACTCCCTGATCTGGCGCACTTACAAGGTGGGCCGATACCGGGAGTTTTATGTCTCGGAGCCAAAGCGCCGCCTTATTATGGCGCTGAGCTTCCCGGATCGCGTCGTGCAGTGGGCTGTATATCTCCAAGTCAACAAAGAGCTCGACAATGGCATGATCTACCATAGTTACGGTTGCCGGGTGGGAAAAGGTACAACAAGGGCGGCCGACCGGCTGCAATACTGGGCGACACTCGTTGACCGTAAGCCGGGGCCGAGCTGGCACTACTTAAAACTGGATATTTCAAAGTATTTTTACCGGGTAGACCATAAGGTTTTACTCGGTATTTTGCGGCGCAAATACCCGGACGAGGACGGCTTTCTCTGGCTCATGGAGACGATCATCAACTGCGACCACACGCCCTTCGGGCTTCCTCCGGGAAAGACGGCCGACGAGGTGCCGCCTTCGGAGCGGCTCTTTGAGGTGGGTATGCCGATCGGGAACCTCACCAGCCAGCTGCTTGCGAACGTCTGCCTTAACGAGTTGGATCAGTATATCAAGCACGAGCTGAAAGCGCATTTTTACGAACGCTACATGGACGACATGGCGCTGCTGCACCCATACGCCGCAGTGCTGAACGTGTGGCAGGTGAAGATCGAGGGCTACCTCAACAATGAGCTACACCTCGAACTTAACGGCAAGACAACGATCGGACTCGTAAAGCGCGGGATCACCTTTGTAGGCTGCCGGATCTTCCCCGGCTACCGAAAGCCGACAAAGCAGAGCGTCAAAAAGATGAAGGCGCGTATGCGGTATATCGCCAAGGAGTACGAGGCGGGGTTGATTGACTTTGACGCAGTAGACGCCACCATGCAAAGCTACTTCGGTATGCTGAGCCACTGCTCCACTCACGGGCTCCAGAAGTGGATCGAGAAAAATATAGTTTTCAAACGAAAAGAACCGGCCACAGAGGCAAAGGAGGTGAACCTATGGACATAACCGCAATAATTATCGCCGCGAGCATACCGTCGGCAATCACTGGCTTTTGTTTCTGGCTTATTGAGAGAAACATCAAAAAGCAGGACAAAAAGCGAGAGGCTGAGGAAGAAGCCCGGCGCGAGGACATGGAGAGGCGCGAAAACTTACGGCAGCAGCAAGAGTTTTACCTCGTCCAAGGCGTAAACGCTGCGATCGCGCTCGGCGAGGCCACGGCCAAAGCGGTGCAGCGGATCCCTGACGCTCACTGCAACGGAGACATGCACGCGGCGCTGGAGTATGCCTCGAAAGTCAAACACGCACAAAAGGACTTTCTGGCTAAACAGGGGATCAATTCCATTTACGAATAGGAGGCGACGACCATGTGCGAGGAATACACCGGGCCGGACGCCGTTGTGGATCCGGCGGCTCCGGATCCGCGGCTCCGGCAACTGGCCGAAGAAAACAAAAAGCTCCGGGAGCAGATCCAGCAAATGCGAGCTGCCGCTGCAGCAAAAAAGAAGGTTGAGTTTTCAAAGCTCATTTTTCTGGGCGTAAGTATCGCCACCATAGCGATCACCGTCTTTTCCTGCCGCATGATCTGGATCACTATGGACACCTCCGTGCTTGCCTATCTGATCCCGGCGGTATTTGCAGAAATGGCCTCGGCGACCGGCTTCTATTACACCAAGGCAAAGGCAGAAAACAAGATCAAGCTCATGGCCCTGAACGGCGTCAAGCCGGAGCCGTCGAGCTTTGAAACCTATTAGCAAAAAGGAGGGACTCATGGGACTGACAGGAAAAAACAACGAGGAAAAGGCGTGGAACTTCCTCAAAGGCAAGATCCCGAACGACTTCGGCGTGGCGGGCCTTATGGGGGAACTGTTCGCCGAGAGCGGGCTCAACCCGCAGAACCTCCAGAACTCCTACGAGAAAAAGCTCGGCTTTACGGACGCCACCTACACCGCAGCCGTAGACTCCGGGAGCTATGCCAACTTTGTGCATGACTCCGCAGGCTACGGCGTTGCACAGTGGACGTTCTGGAGCCGGAAGGAGGCGCTGCTCAACTATGTGAGGGCACTCGGCGTTTCAATCGGGGATCTGGAGGCGCAGCTCGGCTTTTTATATAAAGAGCTGAGCAAAAGCTACCCCTCTGTTTTGGCAGCTTTGAAAACAGCTACCAGCGTGAGGGCTGCAAGCGACAAGGTGCTGACCGACTTTGAAAGACCGGCCGATCAGTCCGAAGCGGTAAAAATCAAACGGGCGGGCTACGGGCAAACGTATTATGACAAATACGCGAAAGCCGCAGCTTCCACGCCCTCAGAAGGAGGCAACAATATGAGTAATAGTCCATTGGTAAACTGTACCGTAAAAAGCCCGAACCATAGCGGGAAACGTACACACAGCATTGACACACTGACACCCCACTGCGTTGTGGGGCAGCTCACAGCGGAAGGGATCGGCTCCTGTTTCCCGGCGGGGCGCGAAGCGAGCTGTAACTACGGGATCGGCAAGGACGGCCGCGTCGTCCTCGTAGTAGACGAGTGTAACCGGAGCTGGTGCAGCTCCAGCAACTCCAACGACCAGCGGGCCGTAACGATCGAGTGCGCCAGTGACAAAACAAATCCTTATGCTATGAACTCGGCCGTTTATGAAAAGCTGATCGAGCTCTGCGCGGACATCTGCAAGAGAAACGGAAAAAACAAGGTTTTGTGGCTGGGTAGCAAAGAGAAAACTCTCGCATACACGCCAAAAAGCAACGAAATGGTGCTGACCGCGCACCGGTGGTTTGCAAATAAGAGCTGCCCCGGTGACTGGCTCTATTCCCGTTATGGCGAGCTTGCCAACAGGATCAACGCCTTACTGGGAACGGGCGGCAGCTCTGGCTCCAGTAGCGGATCCACTGGCGGCAGTTCTGACTCCGGCTCTGTTCTCTACTATGTCCAGAGCGGCGCGTATTCTAAGAAAGAAAACGCCGACGCTCAGGCCGCAAAACTCAAAGCGGCAGGTTTTGAGGTACTTGTAAAGAAAGTCGGCAATCTCTACAAGGTACAGACTGGAGCATATTCCAAGAAGGCAAACGCTGACGCGCAGGTATCTAAGCTCAAAGCGAAGGGCTTCGACGCCTTCGTGACAACTAACGGCGGCACGGCCTCGACTTCCTCGGAGATCTCAGTCGGAGACACTGTTCAATTTGCGGGCGGGCCTCATTATGTCAGCGCCACCGCTTCTGCGAGCTCTGGCACTCCAAAAGCAGGCCCGGCCAAAGTGACGGCTATCAAAAAGGGAGCAAAACACCCATACCACATCATTCACACCACCAGCGCCTCCACTGTTTACGGCTGGGTGGACGCTGACAAAGTATCAAAATGATCGAGGGACTTTTTAATTTGATCCCCTTCGTCATTCTCGTAACTTTAACAATTATATGGATACGGGCACTTGTGAAATGGGACGGGATCCGACGCTGCGACGAGCGGTGCGACTCCTGCCCGTTTCCTTCGTGCCGAAAAGGAGGAAAAAATGACAGAAACCATGCAGCAGATCGCCGACGCCCTCATACCGATCCTTTGCCTGCTCATTACAGCAGGCGGCGGCTATCTGGTGGCACTTCTACGCCGCCAGACTCAGCAGATCGAGAAAGATCTGAACAGCGAGACGGCCTCGAAATATATCGAACTGGCAACAGACGCCGTGGAGCAGGCCGTGACATATACAGCCCAGACCTTCGTTGACGCTCTGAAAGCCGAGGGAGCATTTACAAAAGAGAAACAGCTGGAAGCATTTCAAAAGGCAAGGGACAAGGTGCTGGAAATCCTCGGAGACACTACCGTAGCCGCTCTGGGCGAGATTTACGGAGACTTCGACGTGTGGCTCGACACTAAGATCGAGCAGGTATGCCGGGACATTAAAGTGCCGGAGGTTGAAAAGGCAGCCACTACCACGGCAGCGGCGACAGCGGCAAGCGTAGCGAGCACAATCGCCACCACAGCAGTGCAGCAAATCGCGGCCGAAGCGACACCGGCAGGCGAACCGGTAGAAAGCGAAGTAAAAACAGAATAAGGGTGGGAAATCTCCCCACATAATGAGAAGGCCCGGCGGGAGAAATCCTGCCGGGCATTTTTCTATTATTCAACAGTCTGGCCGATAGCTTCGAGCGCCTCCCGGATCTGACTGAGGTTTTCCTGCGTGGCGTCGTCCTCCACACTCTCAGCTCCCCGGTAAACATATTTGACGGCCTGCTCCAAGTCCATGCCAAGCTCTGCATAATCCCTCGCGGACTCGTCACTCTCATAGGCATATTCAAGCCAGTAACCATAAGAAATGGCCTGCTCCATTGTTTCGTTGTCCGTGTAAAAATCAGGATAATGCTCTGCAATGAAAGCCACGGCCTCGTCTCGTTTCGCGTCTGAAACACCGTTTTCCTCAACATCTTGCTTCGCAGCTAAGGCCAGCGCGTCAACTTTTGCGCTTGTGTTCGCCTCTGGCTCCGCTTCGTTTTCCGTTTCACTCGTTACCTCAGTAACCGGCTCCTGAATTTCCGGGGCCTCCGAGGTGGCCTGTGTTCCCGAAGTCTGCGGCTGCTGCGTTTCGGTATTTCCTCCTACTGCTGCCGCAATCAAAACGACCGCCACAACTGCGATAATGATCCACTTCTTTTTGCCCCGTGGGGCCTCCGATTGCTTCTGATCTGCGCCCTTTTTCCGCATAATGTTTTTACCTCCTGCACATGCTTGAATTAGCGTTTTTTCGCCTTTAGTCATGTTTGGGATAATTATACCGGGCGAAGCATGGTAATGTCAATATGCGTTCTACCTATCTTTGGCATAAAAAGGAGGCACTGAAAAAGTGAAAATTTACAAGCGCAAAGACGGCAGGTGCAACGCTTCGGGGCCTCAAATCAAGGCGCTGCGTGAGGCTGCGGGACTCTCTCAGGAGCAGCTCGCGGTAAAGATACAGCTTGCCGGGCTAAACTTGAACCAGAAAGCGATCAGCAGGATAGAAACCGGCGATCGAGTAGTCCCTGACTACGAACTTATATTTTTCTCTGAGGTGCTGGACGTACCGATCGAGCAGCTACTCAGCGCGGAAGAATAAAGGCGGGAAACCGTCTTTTTTCTTATGTGAAAAAACGAAAACCCGCTTGACAACACGCCAATATTGGCGTGTAAGGAGGTAAGCCATGGAGATTAAGGAAATAAGAAAACAGAGAGGACTCACGCAGAAACAGCTCGCTGATCAGATCGGCGTCAGCCCTCGGTGGGTGCAAAAGCTGGAAGCTGGAGGGATAAAACTGGAAAATATCACATTTATAAACGCAATCAAACTGATCCGGGCATTGACTCCATACGACGACGAAAAACAGATTGCGAGGGATCTATATGTCATAGCCCGGCGCATGTTAAGAGAGAACGCATAAGGGAAACACACACGGGGAGTGGCTGCGGCCGCTCCCTTATTTTTGTTTAGGGAGGAAAAAGGACATGGCGCGACGCTTCAAACATTTAACAAAAACCGATCGGCTGCGTATGGAGCAGCAACTCAAAGACGGAAAGGAGCCAAAAGAGATCGCAGAGAGCCTCGGCGTTCATGTCTCGACCATTTACCGGGAGAAAAAACGCGGACAGTATGAGCACCGTAATAGTGACTGGACGACGGAGATCCGATACAGCCCAGACATAGCCCACGATCGGTACCGGGAGAACCTGAAAGCCAAGGGGCCGGAGCTGAAACTGGGGAAGGATCGCAAGCTCGCCGAATATATCGAGCACAAGATCGCTGACGAGCAATACAGCCCCGCGGCGGTGCTGGGAAGGATCAAGGCGAAAGGCTTAAAATTCAACACTACGATCTCGGTAAACACTCTTTACAGCTACATAGAAAAAGGCGTATTTCTCCGGATCACAAACAAAGATCTCCCGGTAAAAGGAAGCCGTAAACGAGAATACCGGCATACAAAAGCCCAGTCCAGAGCGCCAAAAGGCGAAAGCATAGAGAAACGCCCGGAAGAAATCAATAGCCGGGAAACCTTCGGCCACTGGGAAATGGACTGCGTGGAAAGCGCCAAGGGCTGCACCACAACGCTGCTCGTATTAACCGAGCGGCTCAGTCGCCGGGAAATCACACGGAGAATGGAAGCGAAGAAAGCGGAGAATGTCGTGGCCGAGCTGGACGCTCTGGAAAAGAGATACGGCGAGCTTTTCCCTCTAATTTTCAAGAGCATAACGGTAGACAATGGATCGGAGTTTGCGAACTGCGAAGGAATGGAACGGAGCAGCCTCCGCGAAGGCGAGAAAAGGACGAAGTTATACTACTGTCACCCGTATAGTGCATACGAACGCGGCAGCAACGAAAACCAGAACAAGCTCGTGCGCCGCCACGCCCCGAAGGGATCGAGCTTTGAGGACATGACGGACGAGCGGGCCGACTATATAGAAGGCTGGATGAATGACTACCCCCGGAAAATGTTCAACTGGCACACCCCGGAGGAAGTATTTCAAGCAGAAATAAAGGCCCTCAGCGGGGCCTTATAAAATATTTTTGACTTTTTTCGCATTTACTCTTGACATTTACCAAATTCATAAAATTTTTATAACTTTTTCAATTTGGCAAAGGATGCAAACATCTTCTTCACACCTACACCGGAAAAATCAACGGTAACCTCATAATCCCTGCCGCCGTCAATAATCTGCTTTACGACTCCGGTGCCGAATTTCAGATGGGAAACGGTATCACCCACAGCATAATCCAAAGGCTTTTTCATTGCGGAATTGCCAAAGTTTCTTGCCTCCGGTACGCCAGTTCTGCGCAGTGCCATCGGCTTTGCCGAAAATGCATTTTTCGCCATCATACTTGGTTTCGGAATATCCGGCATTTTTTCCTTCTGGATGGTTCCCGCTAAAAGTTCCCGCGGAATCTCTTTTACGAAACGGGACACCTTATTATACTGTGTTTCTCCTCGTATCATACGCATTCTTGCGCAGGATATGGACAACCGCTCCTTGGCTCTTGTGATTCCCACATAGGCAAGACGACGTTCTTCTTCGATTTCCGCTGTTGGATTTTCCGCACAGATTGCACCGAATCCCGGAAACAGTCCGTCTTCCATTCCTGCCAGATAAACCTGTGGAAATTCAAGACCCTTCGCACTGTGCAGCGTCATCAGCACAACATAGTCCTGTGTCTCATCCACACTGTCAATATCTGCAACCAGTGCTACTTCCTCTAAGAATCCGCTTAAGGTGGGCTCTTCCTCGCTTTCCTCATAAGTAACCGCTTTGGAAATCAACTCATCGATATTTTCCATTCGCTGCTGTGCTTCCTCTGTATTTTCTGCTTCCAGCTCACGGACATAACCGGTTTCTTCAATGATTTCCTGCAAAAGCTCTGATACACTGATATACGGCAACTTGCTCCGCATACTCTGAATCAGCATTACAAACGGTCTGATTTTTGCAGATGCCCGTCCGATTGTGCCAATCTCTTCTGCCATTTTTAAGGCATTATAAAAGGTAAGGCCGTTTTCATCGGCATAATCCTGCACCCTGCTTAATGTCGTTGCTCCAATTCCACGTTTTGGCACATTGATAATACGGCGTACCGCCAGATCATCCATGGCATTGTCAATGGTCTTAAGATAAGCCAGTAAATCCTTGATTTCTCTTCTGGAATAGAAGTTTACGCCTCCCACAATCTTATATGGTATGCTGGCTGTGATAAAACGTTCCTCGAAAAGTCGGGACTGGGCATTGGTACGGTATAATACGGCACAGTCTCCGTAATGATACATGCCTTCCCGCACTTTGCTCCGGATATCTTTTGCTACATAGTCTGCTTCATCAAATCCGGTTTCAAACTGATGAAATGCAATTTTTTCACCTTCCTCATTCTCTGTCCAGAGGCGTTTTGCCTTTCGTCCCACATTATTTGCAATGACCCCATTGGCTGCATTTAAAATATTCTGGGTGGAACGGTAATTCTGCTCCAGCTTGATGGTAACTGCATTTGGAAATTCTTTTTCAAAATTCAATATATTATAAATGTTTGCTCCACGGAATTTGTAAATGGACTGGTCATCATCACCTACCACGCAGAGATTCTTATATTTGCCTGCCAGCAGTTTAATCAGCTGAAACTGTGCCGTATTGGTATCCTGATACTCGTCCACCATAATATAACGGAACCGCTCCTGATAATAATCCAGCACTTCCATATCTGACTGGAAAAGCTCTACGGTCTTTACAATCAAATCATCAAAATCCAGTGCATTATTTTTCCGTAACACCTGCTGATATTCCCGGTAAACGGCTGCTTCCTTCATTTTCCGGAAATCTCCCTGCGCCCGAAGGGCATATGCTTCCGGACTGATCAGCTCGTCCTTTGCAGAAGAAATGGCCGCAAGCAAACTTTTTTCCTTATACATCTTCGTATCAATTTCCAGACGCTTGCAGATATCCTTCATAATGGTCTTCTGGTCTTCTGTATCATATATGGTAAAGTTGGTTCCAAATCCGATATGGTCAATAAAACGGCGCAGAATTCTCACACAGGTAGAATGAAAGGTAGATACCCAGATATTTTCCGAGCCATAGCCCACCATGTCATCAATACGCTCCCGCATTTCGCCTGCAGCCTTATTGGTAAATGTAATCGCAAGGATATGATAGGGATTGACTCCCAGTTCCTCTATCAGATATACCGCCCGGTGGGTCAGCACACGGGTCTTTCCGCTGCCTGCGCCCGCCAGCAGCAGCACAGGTCCTTCTGTTGTAAATACACCTTTTTTCTGTTCTTCATTTAATGAATCGTATATACTCATAATGCTCCTTTACTCTCCTCAATACCACTCCGCTCAGTATACCATACTTCCTTAAGGGATGGGAACATATTTTCTGTATTTCTTTTCAGATTTCTTTTTGTACTGTCCGTCGAACGCATTCATGAGTTCTTTTCCCTTATGTTTATTCTATTGTAGTTGCATCACGCAATGTCATTTACACATCACAGCGTCATTGTATATGCTTTCTGTCATTTTTCTTCTTGTTATCTAGTTTTCAATACTATATAATAGGTATGAGGTGAATTCAAATGACAATTGATGCCAAAGATTTATTAAACAGTATTTTATCCAGTCTGTCGCGGATTGACTATATCCGTCCGGAAAGTATTCCAAATATTGACCTTTACATGGATCAGATTACAACCTTCATGGATACCCAGCTTGCAGCGTCCAAGCGTCATCCCGATGACAAGATTCTGACCAAAACCATGATTAATAACTATGCAAAAAACAATCTGCTTCCACCGCCGGTCAAGAAGAAATACAGCAAAGAACATATTCTGATGCTGATTTTCATTTATTATTTCAAAAGCATATTAAGTATCAATGATATCGAAAGTATCTTAAATCCTCTGGCAAAACGTTTCTTCAATGCAGAAGGAGATTTCAATCTGACAACTGTCTATGAAGAGGTGTTCAGTCTGGAACGGGATGAGGTAAAAAATCTGATGAAGGATATTACCAAGAAATTCAATACCAGTTCTACCACCTTTGCAGATGCACCGGAAGAAGACCAGGATTTTCTTCATACCTTTTCCTTTATCTGTATGTTAAGTTTTGATGTATTTGTAAAGTGTATGTTGATTGAAAAGCTGATTGACGAGACGAAAGAAATGGAAAAAGAAGCCGAAGATGAGCAGCGTGCTGCAGAAAAGAAAGCTTCCGAAGAGAAAAAAGCTTCCGAGAAAAAGACTTCCGGAAAAAAGTCGAACGAATAAAAAGCCATATGCCTTGGCACATCCTCGCGGAGCGTTTTTTACTTTACAGGAAAGCAATTTCCTGTAAATCGAAAAAGCACCAGTTTTTGAACTGGTACTTTTCTTTATTATTTACATGATTTTGTGTAAAA
>OHMV01000457.1_pt1 | contig 10241 bp, 9 predicted proteins | sample 1569451 | NCBI WGS metagenome assembly OHMV01 (sample SAMEA3879595, study PRJEB24766) | human gut metagenome | biome: human-associated habitat; feature: feces | place: USA | collected 1985/1987 | reverse complement strand
AATCCAAAGGGAGAACTGAATCTTAGAACGGCAATCAGCCGCTATCTCTATCAGGCGAGAGGGGTAGTCTGCGATGAAAAACAGATTCTTCTTGGTGCCGGTAATGAGTATCTTCTGTTATTGTTAGCTCAGATTATGGGGCGGGATAAGAAAGTGGCAATGGAGAATTATACTTATTTGCAGGCATATTATACTTTCTGTAATATGGGATATCGGGTGCTGGCAGAAGAAATTGATGAAGATGGAATTTGTATGGAGGCTATCCGGAAAGAAAATCCGGATATGGTTTATGTCATGCCATCCCATCAGTTCCCGTTGGGAAATGTCATGCCGCTGCGAAGAAGGCTGGAACTTTTACAGTGGGCGTCTGAAGGAGAAGAACGTTATATCATAGAAGATGACCACGATAGTGAGTTTCGTTATAAAGGAAAGCCGATTCCGGCTTTGTGGGGAAATGATACCGGAGAACATGTGATTTATATAGGAACTTTTTCAAAAAGTATTGCACCATCTCTTCGAATCAGTTTTATGGTACTGCCCCATTCCCTGATGGAGCGGTACCACAGTTCCTGTGGTTTCTATGCCTGTACGGTGCCGCGGAACAGTCAGGAAGTATTGTGCCATTTTATGGAAGAAGGGCATTTTGAACGGCATCTGAATCGTATGCGTAATAACTATAAGAATAAGCATGATACTTTTATGCGTCTTTTAAAGCAGGAAGACTGGATCTGCCGCATTTACGGTGATAATGCCGGCCTGCATGTATTGGTAGAACTGGAAGTGAAGTGGAAGGAAGAAGAGGTGGTAGAGCAGGCGAGAGAGCAGCATATTGAAATTCATGGACTGGGTGAATATGTGATTCAAAAGCCAAAGGAAAAGAAAGTTCCGACACTGGTGCTTGGATATGGTAATCTGACAGAAGATGAAATGGAACAGGGTCTTGCTGTATTAAGAGAGATTCTGGATAAATAAAAAAGACATTACATATCGGCGGCTTGTCGAATGTAATGCCTTTTTTACTTTCTATATTGCGTTAGAAAATTCTATTTCTGGTTATTTTTTTCTAATTCCTGCATTTTCATAGCACGAACTTTTAATGGAAGACCAAACAGCGTGATGAATCCATCTGCATCATGGTGATCATAAAGGTCTCCGGTTGTAAAGCTTGCCAGTGACTCACTGTAGAGAGAGTATGGAGAAGTTGTTCCGGCTTTGATGATGTTTCCTTTGTAGAGCTTGAATTTCACTTCACCGGTTACATATTCCTGGGTAGACTCAACGAATGCCTGAACTGCTTCACGTAAAGGTGTGAACCATTTTCCTTCGTAAACAATCTGAGCCATACGATTGCCCATATCTTTTTTAACATCCATAGTAGCACGGTCTAATACGAGTTCCTCTAACTGACGATGTGCTTCCATCAGGATAGTTCCGCCAGGAGTTTCATATACACCACGGGATTTCATACCAACAACACGGTTTTCTACGATATCGATGATACCAATTCCATGTTTGCCGCCTAAACGGTTTAATTCACGGATGATATCGGAAACTTTCATTTTCTTTCCATTAACAGCAGTAGGAACACCTTTTTCAAAGGTCATGGTTACATATTCGCCCTCATCCGGAGCTTTTTCCGGAGAAACACCAAGAACTAAAAGGTGGTCATAGTTTGGCTCATTTGCAGGATCCTCTAACTCAAGACCTTCGTGACTGATGTGCCATAAGTTACGGTCACGGCTGTAGCTCTGGTCAGTAGAGAATGGAAGATGAATGCCATGTGCTTTGCAGTATTCAATTTCGGATTCACGGGAATCCATTTTCCATTTGTCATCACGCCAAGGAGCAATAATTTTAATATCAGGAGCAAGTGCTTTGATAGAAAGCTCGAAACGAATCTGGTCATTTCCCTTACCGGTTGCACCGTGGCAGATAGCAACAGCATTTTCTTTTCGTGCAATTTCAACTAATTTCTTGGCAATACCAGGACGAGCCATAGAAGTTCCTAAGAGATATTTGTTCTCATATACGGCATCTGCCTGAACACATGGAACAATATAGTCATCACAGAATTCATCTGTAATATCTTCAATATATAATTTGGTTGCACCGGATAATTTTGCTCTTTCATCAAGACCGTCCAGCTCTTCACCCTGTCCGCAGTCAACGCAGCAGCAGATTACTTCATAATCATAATTTTCTTTTAACCATGGGATGATAGCGGTTGTATCAAGTCCACCAGAGTACGCTAAAACAACTTTTTCTTTCATAATAATAGGTATCCTTTCTTCAGATGTTTTTTAACTAGGACTAATATACAACAAAAAAATTAAATACGCAAGCGAAAAAATATACATAATATACTTATAAAAATGCATAATTATATACAAAGGGTACATATTTATGTATAAAAACCGGATAATATATTAACAAAAGAAGACTTATAGAATCACAAATTAACTGAAAAAGCGTGAAAACAGAAAATAATACTTGCATAATGCATAAAACGAATGTATAATTATGCACTGTAAATGGCATGCAAATTTCGTGTGTGCCATAATCTTAAGAAGAAAGAAGATGTAAAAATGATTAAAGCAGGAATTATCGGAGCAACCGGATATGCAGGAGCAGAACTGGTAAGGATTCTTATGGGACATCCTTCCGTAGAGATTAAGTGGTATGGCTCCAGAAGTTATATAGATAAGAAGTATGCAGATGTTTACCGTAATATGTTTGAAATCGTAGAGGATACCTGCCTCGATGATAATATAGAAGAGCTGGCAAAGCAGGTGGATGTTATCTTTACAGCAACACCGCAGGGTTTCCTTGGCTCTGTATTGAATGAGAAGATTTTATCTGAGACAAAGGTAATTGATTTGAGCGCAGATTACCGTATTAAAGATGTGGCTACTTATGAAAAATGGTATAAAATTGAGCATAAGAGTCCACAGTTTATTGAAGAAGCCGTTTACGGACTTTGCGAAATCAATCGTGAAAAGGTGAAAAATGCAAGACTGGTAGCCAACCCGGGATGCTATACCACCTGTTCTATTTTAACCGCATATCCGTTGGTAAAAGAGGGACTGATTGATGCCAATACATTGATTGTGGATGCAAAGAGCGGCACTTCCGGTGCAGGACGTGGAGCAAAGGTCAATAATCTGTTCTGTGAAGTAAATGAAAATATGAAGGCATATGGCGTGGCAACCCACAGACACACACCGGAAATTGAAGAACAGTTAGGTTATGCAGCCGGAAAAGAGATTACCATCAGCTTTACACCACATCTTGTTCCGATGAACCGTGGTATCTTAGCAACAGAGTACGCATCACTGGTAAAGAAAGCAGACGGAAGTTATCCAACCAAAGAAGAGATTCGTGCAGCTTATGAAAAATATTATAAGAACGAGAAATTCGTCAGGGTATTAGAGGATGGTGTGTGCCCGGAAACCAAATGGGTAGAAGGAAGCAACTATGTAGATGTGAACTTTGTAGTAGATGAGCGTACCGGAAGAGTGATTATGATGGGTGCGCTGGATAATCTGGTAAAAGGAGCAGCCGGTCAGGCGGTTCAGAATATGAATTTATTATTTGGATTAAAGGAATCGGAAGGTCTCGAACTGGTACCGATGTTCCCGTAAGCAGGAGAGAATATGGCAGAAGCTACATATATATTAAGAACAATGATAGAAGACGATTTTAATGAAGTCCATGCACTCTGGATGAGCATTCACGGATTTGGCATCCGGAGCATTGATGATTCGGAAGAAAATGTGAAACGTTTTATCCGAAGAAATCCGGACACCAGTATCGTAGCGTGTATGGATGGAAAAATCGTAGGAGCTATTCTTTGCGGACAGGATGGAAGAAGAGGATGCTTTTATCATGTATGCGTCCATGAGGATTACCGGAAACATGGTATTGGAAAAGCAATGGCAATGATGGCAATGGAAGCATTGAAAAAAGAAGGCATCAACAAAGTAAATCTGGTGGCATTTACCAGTAATGAGCTGGGCAATGGATTCTGGAAGAATATGGGCTGGACATTCCGGAAGGATATGAATTATTATGAATTTGATTTGAATCCGGAAAATGTAACTGTATTTAATCCATAAATAAATTTGGAAAGCAGACAGCTTAAGATAAAAGACAGAGGAAAGCAGGACAGGAGGCATATTATGAAAAAAGTAGAAGGCGGCGTTACCGCAGCAGAAGGTTTTCAGGCTGCATCCACAGCAGCAGGTATTAAGTATAAAGACAGAACAGATATGGCAATGATTTATTCCACAGAGCCATGTGCAGTTGCCGGAACATTTACCACGAATGTCGTAAAGGCAGCACCGGTAAAATGGGATAAGGACATTGTAAAGAACAGTGCATTTGCACAGGCAGTTGTAGTAAATGCCGGAATTGCCAATGCATGTACCGGAACAGAAGGATTAGGATATTGCAAAGATACCGCAAAGAAAACTTCAGAGTTAATGGATATTCCGGAGGATGCAGTTCTTGTGGCATCCACAGGAGTAATTGGAAAACAGCTTCCGATTGACCGTATCTGTGCTGGTGTGGAACAGATGAGTAAAAAATTAAGTGGTGATTTAACTAGTGGACATAATGCAGCACTTGCTATTATGACAACAGATACCCATGAGAAAGAGGCTGCAGTGGAGGTGGAGCTTTCCGGTAAGAAGGTTACCATCGGTGGAATGTGTAAAGGCTCTGGCATGATTCATCCGAATATGTGTACCATGTTAAGCTTTATCACAACAGATGCGGCAATTTCAAAAGAAATGTTGCAGGAAGCACTGAGCAGTACCGTAACAGATACTTATAACATGATTTCCGTAGATGGAGATACTTCCACCAACGACACCTGCCTGGTACTGGCAAATGGCCTTGCAGGCAATGAAAAAATCAAAGAGAAGAATGAAGATTACGAAACATTCTGTGAGGCACTTTATTATGTCAATGAAGCACTGGCTAAGATGATGGCAGGAGATGGCGAAGGCGCAACTGCTTTATTTGAAGTAAAAGTAGTGCATGCGGCATCCAAAGAAGATGCGGTTATCTTAAGCAAATCCGTAGTAACATCAAGTCTTACCAAGGCTGCAATCTTTGGACATGATGCTAACTGGGGAAGAATCCTATGTGCATTGGGCTATTCCGGCGTGGAATTTGATCCGGAGCAGGTTGACCTTTACTTTGAAAGTGCAGCCGGCAAGCTGATGATTATCAAAGATGGTGTTGCCGTAGATTATTCCGAGGAAGAGGCAACTAAGATTTTATCTGAAAAAGAAGTAACTGCCATTGCAGATATGAAGATGGGTGAAGCCTGTGCAACAGCATGGGGCTGTGATTTGACCTATGATTATATTAAAATAAATGCAGATTATCGTTCTTAAAAAAGATTCGTTAAAACATACTTTTTAAGAAAAGGAAAGAGGATTGGACAGATGGAAGAAAACAGTATGCAGGAAATATTGAAAAAAGCTGAGGTATTAATTGAGGCATTGCCATATATCCAGCGTTTCAACCGCAAAATTATCGTAGTAAAATATGGCGGAAGTGCAATGGTAGATGAAGAGTTAAAGCAGAGCGTTATCCAGGATGTAACTCTTTTAAAACTGGTTGGTTTCAAACCGATTATCGTTCATGGTGGCGGTAAGGAAATCAGCAAATGGGTTGCAAAAGCCGGAATGGAGCCGGAATTTATCAATGGACTTCGTAAAACCGATGCACCTACCATGGAAATTGCAGAGATGGTTCTTGGAAAAGTCAATAAATCACTGGTTCAGATGGTAGAAAAGCTTGGCGTGAACGCAGTAGGTATCAGCGGTAAAGATGGTGGACTGCTGAAGGTAAATAAGAAATTATCCAATGGACAGGATATCGGGTATGTGGGTGAAGTTAAGGAAGTAAATCCAAAGATTTTATATGATCTTCTCGAAAAAGATTTCCTGCCGATTATCTGCCCGGTAGGTCTTGATGATAATTATGATACCTATAATATCAATGCGGACGATGCAGCGTGTGCAATTGCCCGTGCCGTACAGGCAGAAAAACTTGCATTTCTTACAGATATTGAAGGTGTATACAAAGATCCGGATGATAAATCTACACTGATTTCCGAACTTAAGATTTCAGATGCACACAAGCTGATTGAAGATGGTTATATTGGCGGCGGAATGCTTCCAAAATTAAATAACTGTATCGATGCCATTGAAAATGGTGTATCCAGAGTACATATCTTAGATGGTAGAATTGCACATTGTCTGTTACTGGAAATCTTTACAAACCGAGGAATCGGAACAGCAATTTTAGGAGATGCGGAGGAAAAGTTTTATCATGAATAAACAGGAATATATGGATTGTGAAGATAAAGCGTTATTACATACTTATAATCGTTTCCCTCTGGTATTAGATCATGGTGAGGGCGTATATCTTTATGATACCGATGGAAAGAAGTATCTTGATTTTGCGGCAGGTATTGCAGTAGAAGCGTTAGGATACAGCAATGAAGCGTATAAGCAGGCATTAAAAGACCAGATTGATAAAATTACACATACTTCAAATCTTTATTATAATGTCCCGATTATGGAAGCTGCAGAAAAATTCTTAAAAGTTTCCAAAATGGACAGGGTTTTTTTCACCAACAGTGGAGCAGAAGCCATTGAGGGAGCAATTAAGGCAGCAAAAAAATATGCCTATACCAGAGATGGTCATGCAGACCATGAGATTATAGCCATGAATCATTCCTTCCATGGAAGAACCCTGGGTGCATTATCCGTAACCGGAAATGCCCATTACAGAGAACCGTTTGAGCCACTCTGCGGTGGTGTGAAATTTGCTGATTTTAATGATATTGAAAGTGTAAAAGCTCAGGTAACAGAAAAAACATGTGCCATTATCTTTGAAACCGTGCAGGGAGAGGGTGGAATTTATCCGGCAGAGGAATCCTTTATGAAAGAGATTTCAGCACTCTGTAAAGAGAAAGATATTCTTCTTATTTTAGATGAAATCCAGTGTGGAATGGGAAGAACCGGAGAAATGTTTGCATGGCAGCATTATGGAATCAAACCGGATATTATGACAAGTGCCAAGGCATTGGGCTGTGGAGTGCCGGTAGGAGCTTTTGCCATGACAGAACGTGTGGCAGAGAAATCCTTGGCACCGGGTGACCATGGAACCACATATGGAGGTAATCCGTTTGTCGGAGCAGCGGTCAGTAAGGTAATGGACTTATTTGAAGAATTAAAGCTTACAGACCATGTAAAAGAAATCGCAGTTTATCTGGAAAGCGAACTGGATAAGCTGGTAGAAGAATATGATTTTATTAAAGCCCGCCGTGGTATGGGACTGATGCAGGGGCTTGTAAGCACAAAACCAGTTGGAACCATCGCAGCAGAAGCATTAAAAGAAGGTTTAATTATTATAACAGCCGGCGCAGATGTAATCCGTATGGTGCCGCCACTTGTGATTGAAAAAGAGCATGTGGATGAAATGATAACGAAACTGAAAAACGTACTGGATCGTATGTAGGCAGGGTATATGAAAAAGAAAACAAAGGAAATCATAGAAACAACAACGCTGGCAGTGGGAGTTATCCTGCTGTCAGCGGCTGCTTTTTACAGTAGCAAAGAAACAGGGAAAACAGAGTTAAAAACAGACAGAAAAGAGCAGATAACATCTGAGCAGGAAACAAAAGAAGCATATGAAGCAGCGCAAAAGGAGCTATCCTTTTGGTACAGCGATGCAGACTGCAGGAATTATTTTGAACAGTGTGCAGTGGATTATTATGCCAAAACCGGTATCGCAGTGGGGATCCGTTATGTAGATGAGGAATCTTATCTTGAACAGATTTATGATGCAACGATGACGGAAGAAGACTATCCGGATTTGTATCTTGCCTGGAATGATGCAAAAGACAAGGCGTATTTATATGGTGTTGCAACGGAAGAAGAATACCCATTGTTTTTTGATACACTGGTGATGGTATATCAGAAAGAGAATTTTCCGGAAGCACCGGAGAGTATTTCGGAAATTTTAGACTATGGACAGAATAACCTTTTAGGAGAAGGTGTAGGAAATCTGCTGGAATGGAATGTGGCAGATGGATTTTATGATTATCCATTTGTGGGGACTGAAGTGGAATGGAATGAGACGGACTATACCCTTTTGACGACATATGGAGAAAAATATAATGATGAATTAACTTTCTTTAAAAACCTTTCAGAAACTGTGGGAATTGATACGGATGAAATTGACAGAAATCAGGTGGTGGAGAATTTTAATCAGGGAGCATCTTTGTGTGCAATCATTGATTCTGATGATTTAAATAAGATGACAGCAGAAAATTATGGCGTTTGCGGGCTGCCGATGTTAGACGATACCACACCGATGCAGGGGGTTGCCAGAACGGGGATTCTTTTGGTAAATGAATTTTCGGGGGAAAAAGATATGGCGGCTGATTTTGCTGCTTTTATAGAAAAAGAAGAAGTGGATGCCCTGCATGCAATGACTGGTCATATTTCTACAGATGAAGGTGCCAGCCGGGATGAAGCAGAACAGGCAGCTTTTATGCAGTATCAGAACAGCCAGCTGGTACCGGATGCTGCAAATGCAGGTGAGTTCTGGTCAGAATTTACAAGGCAGATGAAGGCATTGTGGAATGGTGGAAGTCTGCCACAGGAATAATTTGAAAATACTACTTGTATAAAGGGCAAATTTTCGTTAAAATAGAAAACAGTAAGCATTAGGGGACTTTCTTGCATAACAGAATTTATGTAAGGGAGTGATACGGATGAAAAAAGTCGGGTTATTAGCTCTGGCTTTATATTGTGGGATTATATATACGGCATGTGGAAAAGAAGATACCGTATATTTTGAGCCGGATACGCAAATGGAGAGTGAAGAGGTTACAGAAGCTGTCTTATGCCCGCCGGCTTCTTGTTATGTATATGTCTGCGGTGAGGTAGTGCACCCGGGGGTATATGAAGTGGCAGAAGGAGCCAGGGTCTGCGATGTATTAGAACTGGCAGGAGGCTTAAAGGATGCTGCAGCAAAAGAGGCACTCAATCAGGCAGAACCGGTTGTTGACGGACAGATGATAAAGGTGCCGGATCAGGAAACTTACCTTTTGCAGCAGACAGGGAGTGCTGATTCGGCAGCAGAGCCGGAGGATGGTAGAATTAATCTGAATACTGCATCAAAGGAACAGCTTATGACACTTTCCGGAATTGGAGAATCAAAAGCTGAGACAATTATTTCTTACCGGGAAAAAAATGGCGCATTTCAGACTATTGAAGATTTAATGAATATTCCCGGAATTAAAAATGGCGTTTTTGAAAAAATAAAAGATAATATAAGGGTTAACTGAGGTGTAAAATGGCAAAAAAAGTTCTGGTTGTGGACGACGAAAAATTAATAGTGAAAGGAATCCGTTTTTCATTGGAACAGGATGGAATGGAAGTAACCTGTGCGTATGATGGTGAAGAGGCACTGCGTCTGGCACAGGAGAATAAGTTTGATATGATTTTACTGGATATCATGCTTCCGAAGATGGATGGATTTGAAGTGTGTCAGGCAATCCGGGAGTTTTCTAATATGCCAATCGTCATGCTGACAGCAAAAGGCGATGATATGGATAAAATCTTAGGACTGGAATATGGTGCAGATGATTATATCACAAAACCGTTCAATCCACCGATTCTGCTGGCAAGAATAGGCGTAGTACTAAAAAGAACTACTGATAAAAATGCAGAGAAATCAAGGGGTAATGCCTTGAACATGGAATATAAAGGTGTAATTCTAAATGTTGTGGGAGGCTGCATAGAGCATGAAGGGAAAAAGACAGATCTTACGAAAAATGAGTTGAAGATCCTGCATCTTCTATATCAGAAAAAGGGTGAGATTGTTCCGAGACTGGATATGATCGAATATCTGTGGGACAATGAAGTCTTCATAGATGACAATACATTAAGTGTGAATGTTACAAGACTCAGAGGAAAACTGGCTGACATCGGAGTGACGGATTTCATTGAGACAAAACGGGGAATGGGGTACCGCATATGAGATTTTCGGAATATATAAAAGATAAGATTCTGATATGTCTGCTGCACCTCCTGTGTATGATATTACTGATGGGGTTCTTCTATATTACAGGGTATAACAGAAACGCAGCTGCACTGATTCTCATTTTCTGGTGGATCATCCTTGGGATATGGATTGTGACAGGATATTAT
>OHMV01000455.1_pt1 | contig 10283 bp, 6 predicted proteins | sample 1569451 | NCBI WGS metagenome assembly OHMV01 (sample SAMEA3879595, study PRJEB24766) | human gut metagenome | biome: human-associated habitat; feature: feces | place: USA | collected 1985/1987 | reverse complement strand
CCTATCAAGGTTTGCCCGTTTCCACACATCCTTATTATCAAGATGTGCTTCATCAATCAGCTCAAATACTCTTGCTGCACAAGCCAGTGCATTCTGTAACTCAGTTACGACACCGGAAATCTCATTAAAAGGCTTCGTATACTGATTTGCATAACTTAAGAAACAGGATAACTGCCCAACACTGATTCCACCATGGATAGCCGAAACTGCGCCAAACACGCCAACACCTGCATAAACTAACGCATTGATAAAACGGGTACTCGGATTGGTAATGCTGGAAAAGAATAAGGCACGAAGGGAATATTTTTCCAGTCTTTCATTAATTTCATCAAAACTTTCCAACGCCTCATCTTCATGGGAAAATGCCTGGACAATTTTCTGGTTTCCAATCATTTCATCGATTAAAGCAGTCTGTTCTCCTCTTGTCTCTGACTGCAGTTTAAACATGGAGAATGTTTTCTTTGCAATAAATCCTGCTACCACAAAAGACAACGGTGTTAAAAATACGACCACTGCCGTAATCTTTACATTGACGCTCAACATAAAACCTAAAGTTCCGATAATTGTTACCACACCGGTAAACAACTGGGTAAAACCCATCAGAAGTCCATCTGCGAACTGGTCTACATCTGCAATTACACGGCTGACTATTTCACCATAGGAATGAGCATCTAAATATTTCAGTGGAAGAATTTCTATTTTACGGATAGCATCCTTACGGATATCCCGGACAATATTATAAGTCATCTTATTGTTGCAGACATTCATAATCCACTGGGCAACTGCCGTAATCAGAATGACTACCACCATTTTCTTAAGGATTGGTGTAATATAAGTAAAATCTACTTTTTCTTTGTCTACGATATAATCAATGGCATCTCCGGTAAGAATCGGAATGTATAAGGTTAAAATTACACTGATCACCGCTAATGCAATGGACAAACCTAAGAATAACCAGTACTTTTTCATATACTTAAGGATTCTTCCAAGGCTTTCCTTCTGTCTTGATTCCTTTTTCATATCAGTGTCCTCCTTCCGTCCTCTTAAACTGCGAATAATAGATTTCCTGATATACGCTGCAATCCTTTAACAGCTCTTCATGGGTGCCGGTTCCTGCAACAGTTCCATCATCTAATACGATAATCTTATCGGCATACATAATGGATGCGGCACGCTGTGATACGATAAATACGGTCGGACGGTTTGGCATATTATGAATTGCCTGACGCAGTTTAGCATCGGTAGCATAATCCAGTGCAGATGAGCTGTCGTCCATGATAAGGATTTCCGGCTGTTTTACCAGTGCTCTGGCAATTGTAAGACGCTGCTTTTGTCCACCGGAGAAATTCTTTCCACCCTGTTCTACTTCCGCATCCAGCTTACCGTCTTTCTTATCTACAACTTCTGCTGCCTGTGCAACGGAAAGCGCCTGCTGCATCTCTTCTTCCGTCGCATCCTCTTTGCCCCAGGCAAGATTGCTTCGGACGGTTCCCGCAAACAGCACTGCTTTCTGCGGCACAATACCAATCTTATCTCTTAAATCCGTAATCTTATATTCCCGGACATCCATGCCATCTACCATAACCTGTCCCTCCGTGACATCATAGAAACGAGGAATCAGATTGACCACAGAGGACTTCCCGGAACCGGTTCCACCGATAATACCAATGGTATCTCCTGGCTTTGCTTTAAAATCAATGCCGGTTAAGGTATCTGCTCCGGCACCTTTATAACGCATGGAAACATTGCGGAATTCTACGGTATATCCGGTATCTTCCTTTTTGCTTCCATTTCCATCCACCATGGAAGTCTCCATCTCAAAAATACTCTGCACGCGGTTTCCACAGGCAATTGCCTTGGTTACCGTAATAATCAGGTTTGCAAGCTTTACTAATTCCACCAGAATCTGGGACATATAGTTTACCAGTGCTACTACTTCGCCCTGTGAAATCTTTCCGATATTTACCTGAATTGCACCTGTCCAGATAAGAATAACCAGTGCCACGTTGATGATAATATAGGTAAGCGGATTCATCAATGCTGAAATTTTTCCTACGAAGAGCTGTACATCCGTCAGCCTCTCATTACTCTCATCAAAATCTGCAATTTCTTCCTGCTCTTTATTAAAGGCACGGATAACACGGCTTCCGGTCAGATTCTCCCTTGTTACTCCAAGGACTTTATCTAAAGATGCCTGCACCCGGCGGAACAACGGAATTGTAATTATCATAATTCCAAATACCACAACGGATAAAACAGGAATCGTTACCACAAAGATAAGCGCTGCCTTTACGTCAATGGTAAATGCCATAATCATGGCACCAAATACAATAAAAGGAGAACGCAAAAACAGACGGAGTACCATATTGACACCGGACTGTGCCTGATTGATATCACTGGTCATTCTGGTAATCATGGTATCCGTTCCTGCGGTATCCATCTCTGTATAGGACAATTTCTGAATATGGTCAAATAATGCATGACGTACCTTAGTTGCAAAACCTACTGCCGCTTTTGCCGCAAAATACTGTGCAGTAATGGAACAGGTCAGTCCCACTATTGCCAGCAAAATCAAGATTCCACACATTTTCAAGATGAATCCGCCATCTTTATTGCCAATACCGGTATCAATGATTGCTGCCATAACCAAAGGCACAAACAATTCAAAGGATGCCTCTAATAATTTAAATAATGGACTTAAAATGCTCTCTTTTTTGTAATCCTTTAAAAAACGCAATAACTTTCTCACTGTACCTGCTCCTAATTAGTGATCATCTAATATTCCCTTTTTCCTATCTTTCTATGGTTGAATCTTATCTTTTTTTAATCCATCCATATAAACTTTGGTTTCAGCCACAACCACACCGCTCAATACAGTAACTGCAATCAGGTTCGGCAGAGCCATCAGTCCGTTGAAAATATCTGCAATGGTCCATACAGCAGATACTGTCATAAACGGTCCGATAAATACCGCTAAGATGTATAACCAGCGGTATGCCTTTACAACAGCCTTCTTATGTCCGGTCAGATACTCCAGACAGCGCTCACTGTAATAATCCCATCCTAAGATTGTGGTAAATGCAAAGAATACCAGACATACCATCAGGATAAAGGATGCTACCTGATTTGGGAACGGAAGTCCGAGCTGGAATGCCTTGGTTGTAACGGCAACACCTTCCAAGCCCATGTCCCATGTACCTGTAAGTACGATTGCAAGACCTGTCATGGTACAGATAATCAGTGTATCAATTACAGTTCCAAGCATGGAAACCAGTCCCTGTTTTACCGGATAATCGGTCTGGACTGCTGCAGCCGCAATTGGTGCACTACCAAGTCCTGCTTCATTTGAGAAAATACCACGGGCAATACCTTTCTGCATTGCTACAATAATACTTCCCATTGCACCACCGGCTACCGCCTTAAATCCAAAGGCGCTCTTTATAATGGTTGCAAATGCTGCTGGAACCTCTGTAATATGCATCACAATAATAATTAATACAACTAGCACATAAGTCAGTGCCATAAATGGTACAATGACCTGTGATACTGTAGAGATTCTCTTAATTCCACCGATGATAACAAGCGCCACACAGATGGTAAGAATAATACCTGCAATAATTACAGTCCAGGAATAAGTTCTTCCAAAGAGGTCAACTGTCCAGATGGTATCCGGGTCAAAGAAACCCTTTACTGCACTGGTAATACCATTAATCTGTGTAAAGGTTCCGATTCCAAATAAGCCTACACCTACACCAAAGAAGGCAAATAATTTTCCAAGCCATTTCCACTTTGGTCCCATTCCTTTTTCAATATAATAAAATGGGCCGCCGATGATATGACCATCTTCTGCCACCACACGGTACTTGATTGCCAGAAGACACTCACTATATTTTGTGGCAGTTCCTACCAGTGCTGCTATCCACATCCAGAATAACGCACCCGGTCCACCTTCTACCAATGCAGTTGCTACTCCGACAATATTTCCGGTTCCTATGGTTGCTGATAATGCAGTGCAAAGTGCTGCAAAACTGGATACTTCACCGGATTCGCCACTCTTTTCATTTTCAAACAAATATTTTACTGCTAATGGTAATTTCCTAATCTGAAGTCCCTTCAGGCGGATGGTAAGAAAAATTCCCACTAGAAGGATCAATACAATAAGTGGTACACCCCAGACAAAATTATCAATTTTACCAAGAATGTTGTTAATCTGGTCTAACATTTTTATTCGCTCCTATTCTCTTTTGATTCCAATTTAAATGGTTAAATACACTTTAGCATAGCACAGTTATCAAGTGCAATCAATAATTCTATCTTTTTTTTGCATAATTTGTATAAAAATACTCCTTTAGGGTTATATTACGGATGAGGTGATGACAAAATGATTTTAACCGAACAAGAGACTATGCTGTTAAATGATTTAAAACAGCAGGAAGAACTTTGCCGCGACAAATATGCCTTTTACAGCAGCGAAGCAAAAGACCCTGAATTGAAACAGTTATTTGAGGTCATTCAGAAAGAAGAAGCAGAACACTATGACACCATCAGCAGTCTGCTTTCCGGTGATACGCCTGATGTTGGTATAGCTGCCCCGAAGAACTATCAGCCAAAAGCTGCTTACCATGCATCCAGTGAAAATGCCGACAAGAAGCATGATGCATTATTGTGCAGTGATTCCATTTCCAGTGAAAAGTATGTATCTTCCGCATACAACAACGATTTATTCAGCTTTGCTTCTCCAAAAGTCCGTCAGATTTTAAACCATATCCAGACGGAAGAACAGCAGCATGCAGAAATGATTTACCGTTATAAAACTGCAAATCAGATGGCTTAACCTGCAGATGCATTGCAACTGTCAAAAAGGCATCGGAACAGGAAATTTTTCTGCTCCAATGCCTTTCATGCTTTTTATACTTATTATTTATTTTCGCTGCTCACGGTTCTTACATTTCATCTCATACATTCGCTCATCTGCCCAGTTAATATACTGTTCCATGGATGCCTCGGTATCCGGCTCCTTCTGGTAATAACCGATACTCATAGACAGACGGTACGGCAGCTTCTCATCCCTCTGCCACTGCTTTAACAAGGCTGTTATCTGAGCTTTCTTTTCTTCAGCCTGTTCCCAGCATAAAGCATCAGAAACCACTAAGAATTCGTCCCCTCCATAACGGATAATCAGTTCCTTTTCACAGAACGCCTCCTGTAATGCCTCTGCTGCAAAGCAGATTGCCTGGTCACCCGCTTCATGACCAAACTCATCATTGATTTTCTTTAACCCGTCCATATCAGCAAAGATAAATAACAATCGACGTCTGCTGGTATTTGCCTGTTTTACCATATCTACCACAAAACGGTTGATTCCCATCCGGTTATAAACTCCTGTCAGGCTATCGCGGACTGCCATATTATCAATGTTACGGGCAGCATTCCGAAGTTCTGATACATTCTTTAACTTTTCCAATGCATTACTGATATTACGAATCCAGACATAATAATTCGGAATATGTTTTGTATCCAATGTACCGGTCAGTATCATATATCCCAGGCAATTATCCCTGAAATGAACCGGCATATAGAGATATTCCCCTGAACCTCTGCCATTCCACATTGCCGGGAACATCTGCTCACTGGTAAAAGAATAAAATTCCGGCATGCCGTCCTCATTATTTAATTTGGTTATGTATATCTTGTTTTCATAATCCCGGGTAATTGTGCGGTTGCGTAAAATGCTGTTACCACGGCCGGTCATCTCATAATAAATACTCTTATTCAGGCACAGATATACATCCTCTGTCGTAAACTTTCCAATATTCTGGCGGATACAGAAGATTAATTCTTCCAATGATTCGCACTCCATCATCTCATCTTCCATATTGCGTATCTGATAAGTATATTTTTCATTTTCTTTTTTTTCAAAGTATAACGTTTCTATCGCAGATACCACGCGCTTTTTATCCTCTAAAACACAGCCACAGCTTTCATGCACTGCAACACGGGAAGATAAAATCAGCTCCTGTTTCTTCCCTGTCTCAATTTCCTGCAAAAGTAACTGCATAGCGGTATAGCCCAGTGTCTCCTTTGGTCTGGCTACCGTAGTAATTCCCGGAATATAGCGCTGGGTATCATAAGAGCCATCAAATCCTGTTACTGCTATGTCCTGTGGCACCTGATATCCCAACTGTTTCAAACGGTTGCAGGCGCCTAATGCCATCTCATCATTGGCACAGCAAAGTGCCCGTGGTATCTTTCCAGCCTCTTCCATGGCATCCACTACCTGTACGCCACTGTCAAAGGAAAAATCCCCATGCCATACCGCATAATCTTCTGTTGAATAGTTCTTTTCTTCCACAAAATCTTCAAATGCCTTCTGGCGGATATTACTCTCTTCATTTGTTGCATTTGCAGCTACAAAATGAATTGGATGATAGCCATGACTGTCAACATGCTCTATCATCTCCCGCATTGCCTTATAATTATCTATTCCAATCAGGCTTAAGCCTTCTACCTTTTCCTCAAAGCTTACTGCAGGAATGCCAGCGTGATGTATTCTTCGGATAATTTCCTCTTTTGTTGGTTTCTCCCAAATTGTATTGGTCGCAAGAATTACGCCATCAAAACGTGAAAGATTAGCCAGCGAATATATTTTATTTTCTCCAAGCACATGCTTGTCCGAAATCTCACTCCCTGTCTGACAGGTAAAAATAGAGATTGCATAGTTTGCTTCCTTTGCCTTACGAATAATACCATTGATTAATCTGGTCTGATATTCACTATTCCATCCAGCTAAAAAGACTGCAATATTACCCAGTTCTTCCATTATGTTCCCTCCAGCATATTTCTTTTATTTTACCACAAATATTCCGGCTTTCCACCTACTTTTTATTAAACTCCTTAAATTTATTTACCAGACATTTTTATACGCCGCAGTGTGCATCCTCGCGGAGCGTTTTTTACTTTACAGGAACGCAATTTCCTGTAAAGTAAAAAAAGACCTGCAAAATAACAGGTCTCTTTTTCTACATCTTCTTTATATATTTTCTTCAGTTTTCTTATAACTGCGTTGTTACGAAAATATCGTAAATTGCCTTGATGGCATTTTCAAAATCAGAATTACTTACTCCAATGATAATATTTAACTCAGATGACCCCTGGTCAATCATCTTAACATTGACATTCGCATGTGCCAGTGCTGAGAAGATTCTTCCGGATGTTCCTCTGGTGGAACGCATACCGCGTCCTACAACTGCAATCAGGGCGATGTTAGACTCTAATTCTACGCTGTCCGGCTTTGCAAGGCGGTGAATTGCAGATACAACTGCCTGTTCCTTGCCTTCAAATTCCGGCTGATGTACAAATACGGTCATGGTATCAATACCAGATGGCATATGTTCAAAGTTAATACCGTTTTCTTCAAATGCAGAAAGCACTTTACGTCCAAAACCAACTTCTGAATTCATCATATCTTTATCAATATTTACAGATACGAAGCCTTTCTTTCCGGCAATACCGGTAATGGTATATTTGGACTGGTGACAGGTTGTTTCCACAATCCATGTTCCCTCATCTTCCGGTGCATTGGTATTACGGATGTTGATTGGAATACCGGCTTTACGGACCGGGAATACTGCATCTTCATGTAATACGCTTGCTCCCATGTAGGAAAGTTCTCTTAACTCACGGTATGTAATTACTTTAATTGGTTCCGGATTGTCAATAATTCTTGGGTCTGCAATCAGGAAACCGGAAACATCAGTCCAGTTCTCATATGCTGTAGCATGAACAGCCTTTGCAACAATAGATCCTGTAATGTCAGAGCCGCCTCTGGAGAAGGTCTTAACACTTCCGTCCGGCATGGAACCATAAAATCCAGGAACTACAGCACGTTCAACCTTGGAAAGACGTTTGCTCAACACTTTATCTGTCTTGTCTGCATCAAAGTTACCATCTTTATCAAAGAAAATTACTTCTGCTGCATCCACAAATTCATAGCCTAAATAGTTCGCCATTACAATACCATTTAAATATTCGCCTCTGGAAGCTGCGTAATCAGAACCTGCCTTAGCTGCAAAGTTCTTCTCAATTACTTCAAACTCATCTTTCAGAGAAAGCTTTAAGTTCAATCCGTTAATAATGGAATCATAACGTTCTGCAATCTTTTTTAATTCCTTATCGAAATCCTCATCATTTTCCGCCAGAGCATAACATGCATATAACATATCTGTTACCTTGGTATCTTTGGAATTTCGTTTTCCCGGTGCACTTGGTACAACATAGCGGCGTTCCGGGTCTGATGTGATAATCCTGCCTACTTTTGCAAACTGCGTTGCACTTGCAAGTGAACTTCCACCAAATTTAACTACCTTAATCATCGTCATTTGCTCCTTTACTATCTCATAACTCAAGATTGTATCTTATTTTTCCCCATTTGAAAAGAAGTAAATGTAATTTCCATTTAAAAATTTCAATTTAATTTCTATTCAATTTATGCTTCTTCCTGTTTTTTGGTCTTTAATAGTTTGGTAAAGCAGCTTGCTGCTACCATAACACCTAATACCATCAGAAGAACTGCAACAATGAGCTGCAAACCATCTACTAAGAATACTGCAGTTCCATTCATTACATTGCTTACCAGTGCAATGAATTTCTGAACCAGTGCAGTAAAGGTTACTGCCAGCATGCTTACCATTGGTACATACAGCGTCCAGCCGGTACGTCCGGTAGTCTTTAAGAATACAGCCAGTGCAATCAGAACAAGTGCTGCAAGCAACTGGTTTGCGGAACCAAACAGCGGCCATACATTGTTGTATCCGCCCAGTGTTAATAAGTATCCAAAGAATAAGGTTACGATTGTTGCAAAATATTTATTGGTCAGAACTTTCTGCCAGCCCGGCATCTTGGAAGTGTCAGTAGTATCCCCATAAAACAGCTCCTGAAACGACATACGTCCGATCCGTGCAACAGAATCGAGAGAGGTCAGTGCCAGTGCAGATACACACATCGTCATAAATACGGTAGCAACCTGTACCGGAATACCGAATTTTTCGAAAAATCCTGCAACACCAGCAGAGAAAATAGAAAACGGAGTACCCTCCGGCTTTGTTCCGTTTACGGCAACCGCACCAACAACAACCAGTGCAATGACTCCGAGCAGTGACTCTACCACCATGGCACCATAACCGACCATCGGCATATCTTTCTCATTACTGATGGTCTTTGATGATGTTCCGGAAGAAACCAGACTGTGGAATCCGGATACCGCACCACAGGCAATCGTTACAAATAAGGTAGGGAACAGATAACTGCCATCTACATTAAATCCGCTAAATGCATTCAGCTTCATAGTCGGATGCTCGGCAATAACACCGACAACCGCACCAATAATCATGCCCAGCAACATGAAAGTGGTCATGTAATCACGCGGCTCCATAAGCAGCCACATCGGCATGACAGAGGCAAGGAACAGATATGCCATAACAATATAGATCCAGGTACTCTTTGTCGCATACATTGGAAGTTTCATACCAATGATAAACATGACAACCAACAGGGCAATGGCAACCACTGCGCGAACCCACTCTTTCATTTTCCCGACCTTTTTCTGAATCAGGCCAAAGATGATGGCAACAACGATAAACAACATGGAAATGGATGCTGCTGCGGAATTCGCATAGCCTGTTGCCTTTGTCATCCCTTCCACACCTTTTCCGACAAACGTTCCGGCAACCATATCGAGAAGTGTAAACAGCCAGCAGAACAGCATAAATAATTTCCGTCCGGTTCTTCCGATGTATTTCTCGATGATCATTCCCATCGATTTTCCTTCATTTTTAACGGAAGCATACAGTGCACCGAAATCCTGCACGGCTCCGAAAAACAGACCTCCGATCAGCAGCCATAACAATACCGGCACCCAGCCGAATACGGATGCCAGGATCGGTCCGGTGACAGGTCCCGCACCTGCAATGGAAGAAAACTGATGGGCAAACACTGTCAGTTTGGAGGAAGGAACATAATCCTGTCCATCTTCATGCGTATAAGCCGGAGTTTTTGCTTTCGGATCCAGCCCCCATTTGTTGGCAAGCCAGCGTCCGTATAACAGATAGCCGGCACCAAGTACCACAATTGCAATTAATACGATAACTAAACCATTCATTGTTTTTTCGCCATTTGGCGACTCCCTTCTTAATATTTGCAAAGAGAATGGAACAGGAATAAAAAAACCTCCGTCCCTATATACCTCTTATCAGTATATAAAGACGAAGGCTTATGTTATGCTTCCG
>OHMV01000449.1_pt1 | contig 10362 bp, 9 predicted proteins | sample 1569451 | NCBI WGS metagenome assembly OHMV01 (sample SAMEA3879595, study PRJEB24766) | human gut metagenome | biome: human-associated habitat; feature: feces | place: USA | collected 1985/1987 | reverse complement strand
GGATCATTACAAAATCCATGTCTGCTTCTGCAACCTGTTCCCAGTTTACGGTTCCATTATAGCTTGATAAATCAAATCCCTGTCCACGAAAGTCTGCTGCCTGCACAACGGTAACCGGGATTATTGTAACCATCCATAGAGTTGTCATTACCATCGCCAGAACACGAAATCCATTTGTTTTTATCATTTTATGTCTCCTGTTTATCTTAACGTGTCAGCATGCCGTGATGTTCTTCCATAAATCCGCTGAAGTGAAGATTTTTGTAACCGAGTTTTTTAAATTTCTTCATGGCAACGTTTGGTTTGTGGTAATAACTTCCGATAATATACAGTCCGGTTGTTTTGTCCGGAAGCCGGCGGCAGACACGTTCTTCCGTGATTTTTTCGATTGGAAAATTGATGGCACCGGCTACATGTCCGTGCGCATAATCTTCTTTGGGACGGCAGTCAATGAGGACTGCGTTATCGGATGTGGTTACTTTATTTTTGGCCTCGTTGACGGTCAGTTTTTTCATAAAAATGCTTAACATTGTAAAACCCCCTTAATAAAAGATGCAACTATTCAGATTATTATACCCTATTTGGTAAAGATTGCAAGAAAAATAACGGTGGGCACAGCCTGTGTTTCCCGTTTTAAAGGATAATTTTAGGAGATATAATAATTTATCAACACAACCGCCTATCTGGAATAAAACGGAAAGGACGAAAAACAGATTCGTCAGTTGGAACGTGCTGTTACAGGATATTTTGAAAGATAATGAACGTATTTCCCATAAACAGGCAGTGGAGAAAGCATATCAGGAAGATTTATTGTCAATCCCTGTCTCTCCGACGATTTCAAGCAAGTTTGGTATTAATACGGAAAAGCCGCAACGGTAATAATAATTGTAATTTGCCCATCAATCCGCTATACTATAGCTAAGTATAGCGGATTGATACGTTTTGTGGAGGTTCATATGGCATGCACTTTAAAACTGCCGGTAGGAATTGATAGTTTTGAAAAAATCAGAAGGAATAAATTTTATTATATTGACAAGACAAAGCTCATAGAGCAATTGGTTGAAACCGGTGGAGAGGTCACTCTTTTTACGAGGCCACGTCGTTTCGGTAAAACTCTGAACATGAGTATGCTTAAAGCCTTTTTTGAAACCGGTGCGGATGAGTCATTGTTTGATGGCTTATATATTGCGCAAAATAAGGCACTTTGCGAAGAACATATGGGAAAATATCCTGTTATATTTCTGTCATTAAAGAGCGTGGAGGGATTGAAATATGAGGATGCTAGATATCGTATTACTGAGCTCATTGGAATAGAGGCAGAAAGATTCGGCTTTTTAGAAGATAGTGAATATTTGTCAGAAAATGAAAAAAAGCGCTACAAGGCGATTATTGCATTGAAGGATGGAACGAATGCAATGGATGAAAAAGTGCTTGTATCGAGTCTGCAGATTTTATCTCAATTATTATATAAGCATTTTGGACAAAAGACTGTAATATTAATTGATGAATATGATGTACCTCTGGATAAGGCATTCCAGAATGGTTACTATAAAGAGATGGTTTCACTCATCAGAGGGCTCTTTGGACAGGCACTCAAGACTAATGAGTTTCTACAGTTTGCCGTACTTACAGGCTGTCTACGTGTATCCAAGGAGAGTATTTTTACAGGTCTCAACAATTTTGAAATCAATTCCATTGTAGATATCGCGCATGATGAACAGTTTGGTTTTACTGATGATGAGGTCAGGAAGCTGCTTTTAGATTATGACAGGTCTGAGCGATACCCTGATGTAAAGGAGTGGTATGATGGCTATCATTTCGGTAATACCGACATTTATTGTCCGTGGGATGTAATCAATTTTGCCAAGAAGCTGGTTTGGGACCCATCAGCCAGGCCGAGTGCATTCTGGATTAACAGCAGTGGCAATGACATGGTGAAGCGCTTTGTGGACAAGGCGGACCAGACTACGAGAGATGAGATAGAAAAGCTCGTGGCTGGTGGTTTTGTTGAGAAACAGCTCCGCCTTGACTTGACCTATGATGAGATTGACAATACTATAGACAATCTGTGGAGTGTACTTTTTACAACAGGCTACCTGACTAAGGCTGGTGAGGTCAGGCTGCCTGACAGCGAGAGCTATGCCTACAAGCTGGTGATTCCAAATAAAGAGGTGCGTGAAGTGTTTGTTCTCCAGATTCAGGAGTGGTTCAAGGTTGTTGTCGCAAAAGATGATGATACCATGAAGCTTTTATCCAGAGCCATCCTTGATAAAGATGAGAAGCAGATTGCAAGACAGCTTAACATCGTGATGAGCCGCATGATAAGTATACTTGATACCAAGGCTTCTGATGATATGAAGGAGAACTTCTATCACGGTCTGCTCCTCGGTCTGCTTCGCGGAAGCAATCCGGGCTGGCTTATTAAGTCAAATCGTGAGTCGGGAGACGGTTTCAGTGATATTTTAATCAAGCCGGAGGACCCGGATGCAGGTATCGTTATTGAAGTGAAATATGCAAAAGAGATGATAAGCCTTGATGCAGCGTGTGAGGCTGCTATGGCGCAGATTAAGGAGAAGAGGTATGATGAGGCTCTGCGCGATGAGGGCAGGTGCGATATTTTAGCATATGGTATTGCTTTTTGCAGGAAGAGGTGCAGGGTTGTAGGAGAAAAAATAAATGATTAAAAACATAGTATTTGACATAGGAAACGTGCTTGTCAGGTTCCAGCCGGACGAGGCAATGCGTGAGATTGGCATTGAAGAAAATAAAATAGCAGCTTTAGCCCATGCAACATATGAAAACCCTGTCTGGGTTGAGCTGGACCGTGGTGTAATTCCTGAGAACGAGATAATTGATGAGATGGTTAAGGTGGCTCCACAGTATGAGGAGGATATCAGGAGATTTTTCAAAGAGGGAAAGGCTTTTGTTGTAAAGGCATCCGACTATGCAGCAGACTGGATTAAGGAGTTAAAGAGCAGAGGCTATAAAGTGTATTTGTTATCGAATTATCCAAAGGAATATTTCGAACTTCATACACACAGTGAACTTAGTTTTGTGTCACTTGTTGACGGCAAAGTCATTTCAGCTATGGTTGGGATGATAAAGCCTGATGCCGGTATCTATCAGTGCCTGTTTGATAAATACAATCTGAATCCGAAAGAATGTGTGTTCATAGATGACAGACCGGAGAATATCGAAGGTGGCAGAAAGCTTGGTATGGAGGGAATTGTGTTTACAGACTATGAGACCGGAAAGAAAAAGCTTGAGCAGATGCTGATGGCAAAATCAAAGGAAGACTAATAAAGGATTGGAGCATTACAGATGAAGACAGCAATAGTATATGCATCAGTGCATCATGGAAACACAAAAAAGATAATTGACGAGATAGCAAAGACAAACGATGTCGAGCTGATAGATGCGACACAGACGGTAGAGAAAGACCTGTCGGAATATGATTTAATCGGTTTTGCATCAGGAGTATACGGAGGAAAGTTCCATCAGTCGGTGCTTAAGTTTGCATCAGTCAATCTCACAGACAATAAAAATGTATTTCTTATCTGCACATATGGTGGCAGACCTGTATTTAAGTCAATTGAGCAGGTGATAGCATACAAACATGATAGCATTGTTGGAAGGTTTTCGTGCAAGGGATTTGATACGTTCGGACCGTTCAAGCTGATTGGCGGGGTATCAAAGGGACATCCGGATGAGAAGGACCTTGCGGCGGCAGTGGAGTTTTACAACGGACTAACAGAACAGCCAGTGTTTCTGAAATAGAGAAACACTGGCTGTTTTTATAATAGTATTAAATATTACATCAATTCTTCATCTTACCAGTAAACCAACTGTATAATAATAGTATCATTAATGGTATAATAGAGACATTAAAGTCGGGATTTGGCGATTGGATAAATTTAGTTTTCGTTGTAAAAACCTTTATTTTAGGGCATTGCTACGTAAAGTAGCAGAAAAATAGTGAAATGACAGCTAATGTTTCTTGTTTGGTAAAGGTTAATTTACTAATCTGTGAAGGCAGTAAAACAAACCGAAAACGGAGGTAGAAAAATGACTTTAGAAGAACAAATTAAACATTACAGAAAACAGGCTGGACTTTCACAGGAGAAGATGGCTGAGAAAATCGGTGTATCAAGACAAGCCATTACAAAGTGGGAAAATGGAACAGGAACACCGGATATTGCAAATCTGATGGCAATAGCAGATCTCCTCCAAATATCAGTAGATGAATTACTTTCGAATGAGAAATCAGAGAAAAAGCAGTCTAATTACATCTATGAAAGTCGTACTGAATACGATATTGACGGTAAGAAGAATTTTGATATCAAGCTTGGTGGAGCATATGCTGTAGATTTAAAGGCATATCATGGAGAAAAAATTGAAGTCGCAATGTTTTCAAATGTCTATAAGAATCTTCTGGCAGATTATAAAGTAAAGATTGATGATATAAAAAACCGAATCGATATTGATCTTAACAGATTTAATGAAGCCAGTGAAGCAGATGCAAAGGAGAGTTTGGTCATTACTATTTTTATTCCAGTAAAATATATTGGAAAAATCGAATTATCAGTTAATGCAGGGACACTGAATATTACTGATATAGAAAATGAACATATTGAGGTAAATGGCAAAATTAGCGAAGTTACCCTTCAGGGAAATAAAAGTGAAATTGAGATAGATTCAAATCTTGATATGCAGATCAGTGTTTTATCACATGAGGGTGCGCTTGAGATTAATCAGTTGTCAGCAACATCAAGACTTACAATTCCTGCAGATTATAGATTTAGAAGCACAAAAAAGGGAATAGCAACTCATATTTATTATGAGAGACAGGGCAAAAAGGTTGATGACTTTTCAGATGCCGAAGCAGACAATTACATTGAGTTCAATGGTATAAAGAGTGAGCTTGTGATTGTAGAGGCTGAGGTGTAGTCATGGAAAAGAAAGGCCCGTATCCGTTATGGATATGAGCCTTGAAGAATTGGAGAATTGTAAGCCTTAGATTTTACAAGTAAAATCTCTCCAGTTTTGTTTTAAAAAATTGAATTAATGGACCGTTGAAGCAGGCATTTATAATTGTACCAATCCCTACTACCGACCAGATACCTGCCCCAGATGCAATGGCAAATATGATTCCGATAATCACAACAACATCTGAAAGAACCCTTGCTTTATGGAATGGAATTTTCTGATGTGTCAGTTTCTCGATTATGACTGCGACGCTGTCATATGGAGCGATTCCCATATTTGCGACCATATATAATGCCACTCCCATAGATGCCATCAGCTGAGCAAGCAGCAGTGCAAGGATACGCAGTGGCAGATTCATCTGAATCTGCACTACATCATTCGCTACATAACAAATAAAGTCTGCAATGTATCCGACAAATACCATATTGATAATGGTACCCGCACCAATGCAGGATCTTGCCTGAAAGAATACAACTACAAGAATGATCGCATTGACAAGCAGCTGCCACGTTCCAAAACTCCATCCGATAAACCCGCTGATTCCAAGATTCATTGCACTGAATGAATCCACGCCAAATTGTGAAAGTCGTAAGAAAGATACACATAATCCTATGAACAATATTCCCAGTACCATTCCGATGATTCTTTTTGTCTTCGTCATTTTCTATCTTACCTCCTGAACTTTTTTGCCTTTCAGCATATATATTCTAGATTCAAAATCAGTACAAGGAGTCACATTCCCAGGCACTTCACCAGCTGTCACATCGGATGTGATCAATCCATAATTCATTAATTCATCTCCGTAATTTTCTGTATGGTTCCATACATTTTCATAAATCATATCCGGGTTCAATCCCTGTAATCTGACACGGCTATACGGCTGATTCACTCCATTTAAAACACGATAGTAGCCTACGATTGCAAGCGTGCGGTCTTCATTTGTCACCATCCATACCGTCTCATTTCCTTCGAATGGACTTTTCAGACGATAAAATGTTCCAAACTGTAACACTTCCCGGTATTCTTTCATAAATGTGATCTGTTCTTTTACTTCTTTGATCTCTTCTTCTGTCAATTTGTTGAGATCCAGTTCATATCCAAAAGTTCCAAAGTATGCTACATTCGCTCTTGTATGTAATGGGGTATTGCGAAATACCTGGTGATTCGGGACAACAGACACATGGCTTCCCATACTGCTGAGCGGATAACACATAGAAGTTCCATACTGAATCTTCAGACGCTCAATTGCATCCGAATCATCACTTGTCCATCCCTGTGGTGCATAATACAGCATTCCCGGGTCAAATCTTCCGCCACCGCTGGCGCAGGATTCGAATAATACTTCTGGAAACTCATTTGTCAAACGTTCATACAGATCATATACACCTAAAATATAACGATGGAACACTTCTCCCTGTCTGTCTGAAGGAAGTTTGCTGCTGTAGCATTCTGTAATGCTTCGGTTCATATCCCATTTAATATATGAGATTTTCGACTCCGATAATAACTTTGCCATCATTCCGTAAATATGATCTACTACTTCTTTTCTTGCAAAATCGAGTACATACTGGTATCTGCCGTGTGATGTATTTCTTCCCGGTGTCTGTAAGATCCAGTCCGGATGTGCTCGATAAAGATCAGAGTCTTTATTTACCATCTCCGGCTCAAACCAAAGACCGAATTTTAATCCAAGTGCTTCAATTCTTTCTGACAGGCCTTTGATGCCATTTGGCAGAAGCTCTTCATTTGCCACCCAATCACCAAGACCGGCTCTGTCATTCCTTCTTGCGCCAAACCATCCGTCATCTAAGACAAACAGTTCTACTCCACATTCTTTTGCTTTCTTTGCAATCTCTACAAGGCGATCTTCTGTAAAGTCAAAATAAGTTGCTTCCCAGTTGTTATTTAAAATCGGTCTTGCCTTATCACGCCAGTATCCTCTTGCGAGTCTCTTAGCATACAGCTTCTGGAATGTCTGACTCATGCCATTTAATCCATTTTCACTGTAAACCAGAACTGCTTCCGGTGTCTGAAAGCTTTCTCCCGGTTCTAATTTCCAATCGAATCCTTCCGGATTGATCCCGGCTGTAATTCGTGTCACATCATGTGTATCTACCTCTGCCTGCATACGGAAATTTCCACTGTATACAAGGCTTATTCCAATTGCTTCTCCTGCATTTTCATCTGTGTTGTGACGTTTTAAAGCAAGGAACGGATTATGTTCGTGAGAAGAATTTCCGCGCATACTGTCGATAGCTGTTATGCCTTGCTCCAATGTTCGATTCTTAATATAGCGCTCTCTGGACCACGCACCGGACAACTGCATCCATTCATAATCCTTATCCGGAAGATCCAGGCTTAAGCTCATCATATTTAATACATGCAGATTTTTCTCACCGGCATTTTCAATATAAGCACTTCTTGCAATTGCACTATATTCATCAAAAATCGTATATAAAAGCGCCAGTTTTGCACCAGTCAAAGCGTCTTTCAGGAAGATGCGCAATGTCTGCGCTTCCTCCTCGGACTCTGTGTAAGTTGCCGGCAATCCGGAGAGTTTTGGTTTTCCGTCAATAATCTCATAGCTGTCATATTGGAACTCACTGATCCTGCTGCCATTTTCCTGCAACAATTCAATTGCCGGGTGTCTGTAGTCTGTCGTACCGTAAACAGGATATTCCTGTCGGATATGTTCCAATGAAAAAGTACGATCCCATTCATATATATATGATGTCATTGGGCGTCCACATTTTTCAACCAGATAAGAAAAATCTGCTTTATCATGAAGTCGTTTTCCAAAATATAATTGTCCCAGATGTCCATTTTCTAATACACATAAGATATAACTGATTTTTTCATTGTATAAATGAAAAGTTTTCGTTTCCTTGTGAAAAATAATCTGTCTCATATACTACCTCTTTTACAATTGAACCTGTGCACTTGTTCCTTATGTTTGTTGATACAAGTATAGCGTACAAAAAAAGCATCCGTTATACCTTTTTGTTAAGATTTATATCTCAAATGTTAGGTATCAGATGCTTTTTTTAACATTTTATCTATTCTTTTTCGATGTTTCCTACATAAATTGTTTTATGCTTCTTGTATTCTTTCAGCTCATTTTGTGCACGGATCAATCGTTCTCGGGCATCCTTTCTGTTGTCATTACGATATTGGGTCGGCGTTATTCCCACTTTCTGCTTGAATACTTTACCGAAAGCAAGGGAATTACGATAGCCGCAGGAAACTGCAATCTCCTCCACAGACAGATTTGTAAGTGCGAGCTGCTCCTTTCCTCTGGAAATTCGAAATTCCGTCAAAAAATCTTTCGGAGAGATTCCAAGACTGTTCATAAATATTGTATATAAATAGCTTCGATTTAGTGCCAAATAATTTGCTATATCTTCCACTGTGATTTTCTGTGAATAGTAATTCTTTATATAGGCAATTGCTTCCTGCACATGTATGCTTTCTTTTGTATCATTCGAATATTGCTGAATTTCAATCCCACGAGCCAGTACTGAGAAAAACTGATAGAGCTTTCCCTGGAGATAATAAAGATTTTCTGCAGTTGAACTCGTATGATGAAGCATTTCAAATACAATTTCTTTCAGTTCTTCTCCATATTCACATTCGCATGTAAGCTGACGACTGTTCAGTCCGAGATCTCTGACAAATCTCTGTGCTTCCGTACCACCAAATCCTACCCAAAGGTAAGACCATGGGTCCGTTTTATCTGCCTGATAAAAGGTAAGGCTTTCCGGCTCGATCAGAAAGGCCTGTCCTTCTTTCAGCTGATACTTCGTTTCACCTACCTGATAGATACCTTTGCCCTTCATTACATAATGCAAAATATAATTGGGTCTTGCGGCCGGTCCATAGCTATGTAATGGCTTGCATTCTGCAAATCCGCAGAAACACAAATGAAAATCTTTAAACTTTGGTTTTAATAGTTGTAATACGTAAGAATCTTCCATAATCTGTATCCTCTCTTAATCCTGCTTACGTGCTCTTCATGTTTGGTTTAATGGTTCTTTTTCCTGCCAGGCACAGAAAATCTGCAAGTCTTCCGGGAAAACCTTTATCTAAGAAAAAAATACAATATTAACATGAATATCATGAATATAATATTGGAGGCTGTGAATATTCCCAAATACTTCCCTCTCAGATTCCTGTTTTCTTTTGCAATATATTTGAAACTTATCAGGCTTGCCATGGATGCAATCAGAGTGCCGAGACCTCCAATATTGGTTCCGACAATTAAAGCCCGGTAATTATCTGTAAAGCCGGATAAAAGAAGCGCAGCGGGAACATTGCTCATAATCTGACTGGCAAGAACAGCAGTAAGTGTTTCCCTTCCTGCCATGATTCTTTCCAGAAAACTGCTGAATTGCGGAATCCTTCCAAGGTTGCCGATAAAAATAAATAATGCGATAAAGGTGGCAAGCAGGGAGTAATCCACCCTGCTTATATTTTCCCTGTTTCTTAGCAGCATATATATAAGAACCAATACAAGAGGAATCTGGTATGGAATGATACGTGCAACAGTGAGCAGGCAGATTGTAAATAAGATCAGGTAAGCGGCCAGGTATTCCATGTTAAGTTCTTTTCTGTCAGAGAATCCCAAAAGAGTTTTATCTTTTTCGGAACCGCATACGTGAGGTGCTTTGGCAGCGGCTACCTGTATCCATATCAGAAGAAGGATAAGTGCTGTGGCGGAATAGGGAAGCATCAGGGTTATTAATTCTGCCGCGGACATCCCTGCTCTGGCATATAGATAAAGGTTCTGCGGATTTCCGATTGGTGTGAGCATGCTTCCGAGATTAGCAGCGATTGTCTGCATGGCTACTATTTTAAGAAGCCAGTAATTGCCCAGTTCCTTTGGCAGTTTATGCACAATGATCAGTGCAAGAGGAACAAAAGTAATCAATGCCACATCATTGGTGATCACCATTGACAGGAAGAAACATAAGAGTACCAACAGCCTGATCACACCCACAGTTCCCGATGTTCCCATCAGCAATTTTTTGGCAAGTATATCAAAAACACCAACAGCCTTCAAACCAGCTACAATTGCCATCAAACAGAAGAGGAGCCCGAGAGTCCTGAAATCGATATAAGTAAAATAAGCCTTATCCGGTCTGACCCAGAACATAGAAAGAAGCGCCAGGATCACTGCAATTGACAAAACGGTTTCTTTCCTGAAAAAAACATATAATTTTTGTAACATAATATTTCCTTTCCGGTCTGATACGACCGCGTATAAGTATATCACAGAAACATCCAGAAAAAAGAATATCATTTTGTATTGTGGATTGTGTTTGCGATTACCGCCTCATTCCTGTATAATAAAAATGTTATCAATGGCGACATCATTTC
>OHMV01000444.1_pt1 | contig 10426 bp, 10 predicted proteins | sample 1569451 | NCBI WGS metagenome assembly OHMV01 (sample SAMEA3879595, study PRJEB24766) | human gut metagenome | biome: human-associated habitat; feature: feces | place: USA | collected 1985/1987 | reverse complement strand
CTGCTTCTGATTGGTATTATACAAATGTCGTGTTGTGGATTTTTGCTAACATCAATAGATAGTGCAAAAAATCGAACTACTAAAAGCGCCATAGCTTCTATTGGATTCCCATTCATAGTTGCTTATTTTGTTAATGCTCTACTGTCATTCTTTTTTCAGGGGGATGAATTCAGATGGGATGTCTTTAATTATTTTGGAGATTGGCAACCAGAAGCTATTGAAGAACAGTCAAATTTGGGTTGGAATCAGATGTATCAGTTTACTCATCATACTGTAGAGAGTCCCGGTTTCTTCAGCCTTTTACTTGGCTTCTTGCTTTTGGCGTTATTTATTGGTTGTGCTTATGGATTATTCAATAATTCAAATCCCAGACTACAATTTAAGGTAAAGTACGGCCTTTTATCCTTATTCTTAATAATGATAGCAGAGACGGGCATCTGCATTTATCCAACAATCAAGCATAAAATACAAGAGACAAATTTCTTACATAAAGAAGCGAGTATCAATGAACAAATCGCATCACAGCAAGAGCATAATAATGTTTTAATTTCATCTCGTGCATCTGAAACAAAGGATTTGTCGTTTAAAGGTATCAAATTAGGAATTTCATGGGACACAGCCATTGGCTATGCTCAGACTATTGTAGAATCGGATTCATCATCAAATCACTATTTTAACAGGGTTGAAGATACGTATTTTTATACCTATTTCCGATATAATAACAATATTATGGAGACTTTTACCAAGGCTTATGAGGGGACTCCGTCCAAAGCCGGTGATAATGATTGGCTTACTGGGAAACTACTGAAATTTAACACTACTTTAGATAATCAGGACGTAAGTGTTAAGATATTTGGATTAGAGAACAAAGTCTATGCAATAACAATTACTCCATCCGGCATTTCTTCGTATAGTGAGTTTAAAAAATATGATGATCTTGTCGAGTTGTATGAAAAAAAATATGGTGAACCGGAACTCATTCGTGATAGGTCATATTATGAAGATAGTTACTATTCGGATAATACCATATATGGGTGGACTTTCAAAAATGGTATTGTCAGACTCACTAAAGAATATGTAGCATACGTGCCGTCATCATTTTTTACGTTAGCTAAAGATATAGCCATCAAGAAAAGGTTGGAACAAGAAGAGGAAGAGCGACGGCAACAGTATCTACAATTCCAACAAGACTCAATTAAGAAAGCGAAACAATTATCTGATAGTCTTCGCCAAGTTCGTAACCATAGAAATGCCATAAACGAAATATAGCATATGAAGTGGCTAAAACCGATTCTTTTCACAGCCATATTTTTTAATCCGATAGTTCTACTGATTCTATTCAAGAGCTACTGGGTTTCGTTACTTTTCCCCTTCGTAATTGTAGTGGGTGGGTATTATGTTTGTAAGATAAAGAATCTGCGTTGGATTGTTTGGTTATTCAATATTCTCGCTATCATTGGGATCTCGCTTAATGCAGAATTGGTTTTCAGAAGTTTATATGCTGATAAGGGTGTCCCTAACATCTATGAGGTAAGAGGTAAATACTATTTCAATAAGCCATATCTGAATCAGAAGTTTGATGATGAGGAGTTTAATAGTCGTTATCTAACTAATTGTCAAGGTTACAGGATTGATTTATTATCTAATGCGAGTGATCCGATAACACAATGTGATTGGTTGTTTTTAGGAGATTCATTTACTCAAGGCGCACAAGTCAACTATGATGAAATGTTCTCATCATTATTGTATCATGATTTCCCGGACAAGATTATTGTAAATGCTGGTATGAGTGGAGCCGGACTGTATGAGAGTCTTAACTATCTAAGAGATGAGGGTATCAATCTTCATCCGAAGAGAATAATCCTACAGATTGGCGCATTCAACGATTTCTATAATATCCGGGAACGAGAGGCAGGCTGGAGTGAATATCTAATGGAACATTCAGAGTTGTATCGCTATATACAGTATAATCTGATAGATAATCCTGTACTTCCTCTCGGAAGGTGGACAGAACCGTTCTTTGATAATAAAGAGGAAAATACTAAATACAATATCTTCTATAAAGAGTCCTCCTCTGATAAAGAGGATGATAAATTCGCATTTGCAGAAGTATTATCAAAGTTTAAGGATGAAGCTGACAAGATTGGTGCCGAATTGGTGGTTATGCTTATTCCTTCTAAAGAGCAAACCTCTGATGAGATGCTTGATGTGGTATGCCAACGGTTCGATATTAATAAGAACGAGTTGGATATGACGGCGACAAATAAGCTGACAAGAGAGACTTGTACCCGCTTAGGAATTGGACTCATTGATATGTTCGATAGATTCAGAGAAAATGAAAAGTTTCCATTCTTTATGAGGGATGAACATCTTAATTCAGATGGCCATAGGCTTATAGCTTCTGAGTTGAAATCTGCATTTACAACGGAGAAATCAATGTATAATGTATTCAGCCAAGGCAACAAGAATGAACGGTATCCGACTTTCTTCGATGACGGTATGTCCGTGTTATTCCAATCTCAGGAAGCTGAGACCTATCTCATTAAAGCATCAAATCTTATTCATTCTCGGGAAGATATTATTTGGTCGAGTCCCAAAGAACTTATCCATCCGATAATATCGAGAAATGGGACATGGCTTGCATTTACACAGGGAGATCAAGATAGAGGCGAAACAGATGTCATATTGTATAACCGAGACACTGGAACCGATTTTAGGATCAATCCGGTTGGGTATAGAGCAGCCATAGCAGCGTTCAGCAACGATTCACGATTCATTGTTTATCCTAAGTGGAAAGATAATGAGAACCCTGTAATAAGTATTTACGATATAAGTGCCAAGAAAGAGATTCTTTCAATTGGGGACAAAAAAGCAGAATGTTGGCGACCAATTTTTGCCCCTGATGATTCTCTAATATACTATATTAGAATGGAATCAGACGGTTTATTTAGTATTAGAAGATTTGACATTGCTTCGCAGACAGATAAGCAAGTGCTGAAAACAGATTATAATATCTGGGATATTGCTATCTCTCCCAATGGCGAAAAGATAGCATTTGCCGGGAATAAGGATGGAAACTGGGATTTGTTTATATTTGACATAGCCTCAAACAAAGTTTCTCAGATTACTAAAACAATAGGCAATGAGTGGGATCCTGTATTTTACAATGATGATGAAATCTGGTTTGCTGGTGAGTTCGGAGTCAATAATGGGATATATAATATGCGGTTGAAATGATAACGATATTGATATTCCTCATTGCGTTGCTTGCTTATTATACTTTTGGGATGCGCTATCAGAGTATTGTTCTGACGGCGTTGAGTCTCTATGTATATTGGCAGGTCGCCGAATGGAGTGTCATTATAATTGGAGCCGTAACGTTAGTCAGTCTTCTTTTTTGTCGACTTCTCACCATACATAAAAAGAGACTATATGTAGTTCTTCCAATACTATGTATAACTACTGTGTTCCTTCTGCTCCGTGAGAGAATCGCCGGGTTGGTGTTGCCGATAGGCTTTTCTGTACTCTCTTTCACTTCGATTAGCCTATTGGCTGACCAATATCGTTGTCCTCGAAAGTTTCGTATTTTTGATATATTAAGCTATTTGTTATTCTTCCCCAAAATATTTGCCGGGCCTATAGAACGGGCCTCTCAATTTATTCCAGAATCACATATACGATTTAATGGAATGGAATTTTATATAGGTATTAAGTACCTCATCTTCGCTACTTTCATTAAATTCGTAATGGGGGATTGGTTTTGTAGTACGGCAATATCTGCATACGGATTCAATCAAGCAGCAAATATACTGGTGTTTGCACTTGGCTTCTTTTATGATTTCTGGGGATATACACTTATGGCTATTGGCGTAGGGAAACTGTTTGGATATAATCTCTCCATAAGTTTCAATAGGCCTTATGAATCTCGTACATTGCGGGAGTTTTGGCACAGATGGAACATAACACTTGGTACATGGCTTCGAGATTACATCTATATCCCGCTGGGCGGGAATCGAAACAGCACATTCAAATGGGTTGTTCTTGTCCTGCTTGTTTTCCTTTTGAGCGGCATATGGCATGGCTCAACACTTCCGTTTATCTTATGGGGATTGTGTCATGGTATTCTCCTTTGCGTAGAAAGAAAAATTATCAAACCGAATAGATTCAATCGGTTTGGAATGACTATTTATCGCATAGTTGTTTTGGCTCTCATAGCCTTATTATGGCAATTATTCATTATTGAAACTATTGAAGAAGTAGTGCCACTGATTCAGTCACTATTTATATACGAGCCATTAGTCCCCAAATACCTATGCCAACTTGGTATGTGCTTGATTGGTATGTTCTTATTGACATCGGAGAAGTCTATGACAATTTTAAACGGTCTGCAATCGGAATCAACGGCTATTGTAGTAGAGGTTTCTGTTCTTTCACTTATGGTGGTGTCGCTTTTGCTATTAAATTGTCCGATGTCATTCAATTTCTTCTATTTCCGATTTTAACCATGAGAGTACTTGGTATATCAGCATATTATCATGATTCATCAGCTGCATTGCTCGTTGATGACACCATTGTTGCGGCGGCTCAGGAGGAACGATTTACACGAGTTAAGCACGACAATTCTTTTCCAGTAAACGCATGTCGTTTCTGTCTTCAAAAGGCAGGTTTGGATTTATCCGAAATTGATGTGGTCGTATTTTATGAAAAACCATTTCATAAATTCGAGCGTATATTGGTCTCACAAATTTCCACCTTCCCCAGAAGTCTGCCGATGTTTCTGAAATCAACTCCTATATGGCTTAAAGATAAGTTAAATATGAGAAGATTGATATGTAAAGAACTAAAGACTGTATTTGGATTGGCTCCAAAGAAAGTTAAGTTCGTAGAACATCATTTATCTCATGCTGCTTTAGCTTACTGTACTTCCGGGTATGACAAATCGGATATATTAGTTGTTGATGCTGTTGGGGAATGGGCAACAACCTCAATTATGAGAGCGGAAGGAGTGTCTTTCAAGATTGTGAAAGAGCAGCGTTTCCCGGATTCTATTGGTATGTTGTATTCAGCATTTACCCAATTTCTTGGATTTAAGGTTAACTCCGATGAATATAAGGTTATGGGACTTGCTCCATACGGATTTGAGAATGACCCTCAGACTCAAAAATACATACGAATTATTGAGACCAATTTACTTTCGTTAAAGGAAGGCTTCCCAATATTGAATCTTTCATATTTTAGTTTTACTTATGGCGATTCAATTATAAAGAGAACTAAATGGGAGAGATTGTTTGATCTCAGTGTAAGAAAGGATAGTGATGAAATTGTACAAGCTCATATGAACCTTGCCTTTGCTATCCAGAAAGTAACAGAAAATATTCTATTAGGGATACTCTCTTCAATGAAAAAGGAGTCCGACACCGACAATCTCTGTCTATGTGGCGGAGTGGCATTAAATTGTGCTGCCAATGGTACACTTTTAAAACAAAAGTCCTATTCTAATATCTTTGTGCCTTTTGCTCCTGGAGATTGTGGCTGCTCTATAGGAGCTGCGTTAGCTTATGCAATGATTTTCTCTGGGAACAGTCATTACCATATTTCGCCTTACCTCGGACCCGAATATACACATGCTGAGATTAAGCATACTTTGGAAGATAATCAGCTTGATTTCATTGAGATTAACGATGAAAAAGAATTGTGTAATCACACAGCCGAATTAGTTGCTGACAACAAAATAATCGGATGGTTTCATGGTCGTATGGAATTTGGCCCAAGAGCCTTAGGTAATAGAAGTATTTTGGCAGATGCACGGAATCCGAAAATGAAAGAACTGGTTAACAGCCGAATTAAGTTTAGAGAGTCGTTCCGTCCGTTTGCACCAAGTGTTACCACTGAAGATGTTTCAATAATCTTTGAGGGGTGTCAAAATTCACCATACATGATGTTTACTTATCAAGTAAACTCTAAATCACTTCCGGCTATTACACATGTTGATAATTCAGCACGAGTACAAACTGTTAGTTTCAAAGACAATCCGCGTTATTATACATTGCTGGAATCTTTCAAGGATTTAACAGGATGCGCCGTGGTACTGAACACCAGCTTTAATATCATGGGGGAACCTATTGTATGTACTCCACAAGAAGCAATCAATACCTTCAAAAAAAGTGGGTTGGATTATCTAATTATTGGTAATTTTATCGTTAGAAAATAGTATGGATTTCTTGAAAGAATTATATAAATTTGTTTCACAAACAAAGAAATGGTGGTTGGTCCCACTTCTCTTTGTATTGCTCATTGTGGGCCTACTTGTTATTTTTGCTGATAGTGCGGTTGCCCCATTCATTTACTCCTTGTTCTGATATGAACCGAATACTTGAAATATTTCAGTCCATTGGAAAAGCCATAAGCAAAGTCTTAGTTGCGACTCTGCTAACTATTGTATATTTGCTCATGTTCCCACTATACGCTTTATTCTGCCGATTTAATCGAAAGATAAATATCCGCAATTTTGTTGTGACCCAGAAAGATTTAGACTCAATGTTTTAATAAGCATCTTTAGGGAAAGAATAGATTCGGGACAATCACGGAAATCAATTTATAAGATTGAGCTATCTCTTTAGGTATAATATACCATTAAGATAGTTTTCATAGGGAGCCAACACTAAAGAATCTGACGCTAATTTTTTGAAAAACAACTCTCGTATTTCATGTGAGTCTGAAGGTTTCTTGAAAAGTGCTATACAAGGAGTATGTGTTGCTCCTCCTGTAGCTCGGCTATAGAAATACTCATCAGCAGTAGAAGATACGAAAGGTATTTGATTATTACCTTCTTTAGTAACTTCATATATCAATGCTTTCCCAACTATTCTATATTTATTTTGGTGAGTTTATACGAAACTACCCCGAAATAAAAAAGAGCGGCAATTCACCGCTCTTTTGTTTTATTCTTCGTCAATTTTTTCTTTCACATACTGACAATGGCTACATAAACCTCCATTATCTAATGCCTCCAGCATTTCACTCCAAGGGATAGGACATCCACACATTTCACATTCCGATACATAATTGTTTTCAATAGCCTTATCAAAAACATACTTTTGTTTATCGGACAAGCTGTCATATCCTTTGTCCAACATCCGTTTTGCAATGCCTGCTTCTTTGTCATCCAAACGACCAGACTTTATCAAGTCATCTACAAAGCCGTCAAAATCTTCTTCATTAAATCTAATATTATCCATAATTCTCAAAATTAAATTTGTTCCACATTTTCTAGCTCTAACAATACACCACCATCCGTAATCTTTTCAACTTCGGACATTCCCAAGTATAAACGAGTATAGTCGGGAGCGGTAAGAGCAAGTTTATCGCCAATCACTTCCCTTACCGAATAAGCTTTGGTCTTGTTTCCGATGGGGTAAACCCAATCTAAAAGTTGTATCATAAGTGTTTAATTTTACGGGTTAAACATTCTCCTGTCCTTCGATACTCGCAATATCGGAGGACATTCTTTATATAGCAAACAATGTGCCAACCTAAATAACTCTTGATAAGAGTGGCGCAACAATAAAACCGTATTATTAGCCGTTATATTCGTATCAAAGTTATAAAAGAAAAGCCACCGTCATAGTGCCAAACTGACGGTGACTTTGAAAGAGAACTCATCACTTTGTTGGAGCAAAGGTTGAGTGAAAATGTAGTAGCATTAAAGATTGCTTGGAACAGGCACTAATTTGTCGGCAGGAACGTCAAATGTGTCTGTTCTTTGATTACACGAACTACATAAAGGCACAACATACCACTTTTGGTCTGTGCTATCAACTTTTTGCACATGAGCACCAACCAATTGTGTTCCAAGGCATGTCGATTCAGAACAATAAGTAGGTTTATAGCCTTTTTGCGCAACCCAGTAATCAAGCCAAGAGTTATATCCCGAAGGTTTGGCAAATCTGCTTGAGCCAACGATATTTTTGACTTTCATAAATTCTTGGTCTATTTTGTTAATAATGTTAACTTCCTTTTTAACGAAGAGGAACTCCGCCATCTTAATCGGCAGGAAGATTGGGAGAAAACTGCCGATATGCTCATCATTGAGCTTTAAGCTTAACGGTATGCCGATGGCACTACAATTAAGAAAGAGAACGTACTTCTTTGAATTTCAAGAGTAAAGTTACAAAATTTCTTCGTAACTTTGTGCCGTCTTAGAGAAGACAACGTTTGAAATAACTGAGAAGTGCCTTATTTCTTGTGAAATCGCCAAATTAAACAACGAATACACGAGGCACGGTGACAGCTCATATAACGTGGGCTGCCTATCCGTGCGTGTATTCAGGTGTTTGGCGATACCTACAAGAGTGCAAGGATGGCAGCCCACTTTTCATATACTAACATTGATAGTAAAACTCTCCAAGTTGGATGCCTGCGGAGAACTCTTGTAAAATTCGCCATATGAAAAGAGTAATGGTAATGCTGATGGCTGTATTCCTTTGCAGTCTAAGCGCGTGGTGCCAAGCATCCATGATTGTAGCACTGGGAACGGAGGTCATAGAGAACAACTCTTTTGACTCCGCTGAAGAAAGTTTTAGGCAGAGGCGTATGCCCTTGCAGACTATGCCTTCTGGAAAGTACGGCTATATGTCGGAAAGACCGTTGTTAATGGCAGTCATAGATGCTACCTCTAACGGAAAGATTAAAGAGGTTGACTTCCTATGTGGAGCAGCGATGTGGTGGGAGATAGGTATTCACTTGGAGGAAGCAGGATATACACTTTCAAAAGAGAATACCGCCACACTCGGAAATGGAGCCGTTGTTCCGCAGAAAATATATACAAAGGGAACCATCTTGTGCTTAGTGCAAACGCTTGATAATGATACGAAACAAGTAATCTTCAAGCGTAAGCCAGCGCCAAAGAAAAAGAAAACGACAAAGAAACGATAACACCCCAGCCTAAAAGACAATAGCCGATGTCCTCACGGATGTCGGCTATTTGCGTATTCCATAAATCCTTCGTAAATTTGCGGTGCAGTCTTTTAGCAGGGATATGCAACCGTAAATCAGATTGTTATTGTTTAACTTCAAAAACAAAGGTTTATGGAAATCCTTACTATTTCTTTCAATTACAATCCTTTCAGTAAGAATTATGACGAAAGGGGAATTGGTTTCTATCTTATCAAAGGGAGATATACGGCAGTAATTTTAAGGAATTACTTTTGACCTTTTCGTTTATCACTATCCTTTAATAACTGGGATATAGCTTTTCCGAAATCTACTGGCTGACCCATAGGCTTTTTCAATACTTCTATGGGTTGGTCCAAGATTGCCATATACTCTCTGTCCTTCTTTTTCTTGGGCTTCATTTTCCTACTATCTGATTTTGGGTTACACGGATATTCGTATTAGAGATTGCCATATCAAAGCGTACCTTGTTAGAAACTCTGCGAGTATTATAACGGAAGCAAAACTCATCAAAATATCGCTGCATATACTTACGACTGACCCAATTATATATCGCATTAACAACACGCTTACAGAAATTGCCCCAAAAGCCTTCTATGGAGTTAGTATAAGCGTCACCGACAACGTACAGACCTTTGCCATGGTCAACCATTTTCGTGGTATAGAGTTTACGCACGAGGTCATAGCCACACCATTCATCAGTAAACAGTATTGCCGTCCTTGCTATTGACTTTAGAATAGGCGGTGTAAGGGATTTAACCGAAGTATCCTTTACCACCTTGCAAATCACGTTGCCGCCACGTTGAAGCATACCGAGTACAGGAACCTTATCCTTAAAACTTCTGCCCTGACTATTCTTGACTTTCTTATTTGCGTGACGGTTTTTATTCTTGCCACCAACGAATGTCTCATCAAGCTCAACTTCTCCGTCTAACTTCTCCATATGTATGCTATGGAATGTTCTACGGATTTTGTGAAGTAGGAACCATGCCGTTTTCAGTGTCACAGTAATATCCTTTGCTAATTGTGTGGCGGAGATAGACTTTTTGTGGTTGCATATTAGATAGATAGCCATAAACCACTTGCGGAGTGGCAACTTTGTACCTTCAAAGATAGTACCCACACGCACGTTGAAATTCTTGCCAGTGTTCTTACACCGATAATTACCATCGCCACGATGGTAAACCTTTGAAGAAGGGTCATAGGGAGATACTACTCCATTCTCCCAACGTTTACTTTCGAGGAAGGCGATGCAAGCCTCCTCATTTGGGAATGCTTCAAATAAGTCATACAGCGAGTTAAATGCTCCAAAGTTTAGATTTTTCATAAGCCAACCTGTTTGGGGTTGGGTTTAGTAACTTTGGTGACTTTTTGTAGCAGAGCCTAAAAACGCCTAAAATCCGTGGAAATTAGGCGATATTAAGAGATAAATATTTTAATGACAAACCAATACAGTCAAATGTTAAACTTTCTA
>OHMV01000436.1_pt1 | contig 10508 bp, 9 predicted proteins | sample 1569451 | NCBI WGS metagenome assembly OHMV01 (sample SAMEA3879595, study PRJEB24766) | human gut metagenome | biome: human-associated habitat; feature: feces | place: USA | collected 1985/1987 | reverse complement strand
AACGGATGCTCGTTGTCGATGGGCATTACTTCGTCATAAACCTTGGTGTCTAATACTTTTGGAACGAAGCCGGCGCCAATTCCCTGGATCTTGTGGGCACCGCCGTGTCCTTCAGACAGTACAGGAGAAGTTGCAGGCTCTACTGCTACTACCTTTACATTTGGGTTCTGCTCTTTTAAGTATGTGCCAACGCCGGTAATGGTACCGCCGGTACCTACGCCAGCTACGAAGAAGTCTACCTGACCCTCTGCATCTCTCCAGATTTCAGGACCTGTGGTCTCTTTGTGGATCTTTGGGTTTACAGGGTTTACAAACTGGCCTGGGATAAAGCTGTCCGGGATCTCTTTTGCCAGCTCATCTGCTTTTGCGATAGCTCCGCTCATTCCCTTATCACCAGGTGTGAGAACGATTTCAGCTCCATAGGCCTTTAAGATGTTGCGGCGCTCTACGCTCATGGTCTCAGGCATGGTCAGGATCACACGGTAGCCCTTGGATGCTGCTACAGATGCAAGTCCGATACCTGTATTTCCGGAAGTTGGTTCAATGATAACCGAACCTGGCTTTAAAACGCCTCTTGCTTCTGCATCTTCGATCATCGCTTTTCCTACACGGTCTTTTACACTTCCTGCCGGGTTAAAGTATTCCAGCTTCAGTAAAATCCTTGCCTTTAATCCTTCTTTTTTCTCCAGATTTACCGGTTCTAAAAGTGGTGTGTTTCCTACTAATCCTGCTGCTCCCTTAACGATTCCTGCCATAATAAGCTCCTTTCCATGCATTGTATGATACCAGATCCTTCACCTTTTGATCCTGGTCCCATATGCCTATCTGTTTACTGGGTTTTGATTTATGGGTATTATAAAACCTATAAACCCACTTGTCAATAGGTTTATAGGTTTTTTGTATTGCTGACCATAGCTCCGCTGGCATCCATATAATACCAGGTATCTCCCACCTGTACCCAGCCGGTCTGTTTTACATAATCTTTCATGTAATACCATTTTCCGCCGATCTTCTTCCAGCTGTTTGCAGGTATCTTTTCACTGTAATCGGTAAATGAAAGTTCAATGGTCACATGATCATTGATCCCGTCTACATTTCCTTCCTGTGTACACTGCCAGATGGTACGGTTTGGATAGCTGTTAATGGTAGCGGGCGTACCAGATATCGTATGGGATTTCTGCTGTATTTAAGTGATTAGTGAGCCAGTCATTATTTGCATATACGATGGGACAGTAACCTGCATCTGCGATCACTTTACAGAAGGCATTGACATTTTCCGTGATCTGGGCGGTACTTAAGCCCTGTTCCAGCAGGTAATTGGACTCCACATCATAGGCAACCGGATATGACACCGGAAAATCCTTGATAACCTGGAGCACATATTCTGCCTCATCTGCTGCCGTCTGTGCATCCAACGCCTGTGTATAGAAGAAAACACCTGTTTTTATACCATGAGCTGCTGCTTCCGTTATATTCCGGTCAAAATACGGATCTTTATCCTTATAATAACCAATACGGATCATGGCAAAACCGACGCCATCTGCAGCTACTTTTCCCCAGTCAATGCCATTTTCCCGGTTTGCACGGTTCTGATATTTTGTCACGGTGATACCTTTTGCCACTGCCCCTTCAATGGGAGTGCCGGAAGCATCTACATAACTGCCATTTTCAAAGTCCCATGCTTTTGCCTGGGCTGCCATAGGAAAAGCCAGCGAAACTGCAAGCATAGCTGCCGCTAATTTTAAAGATCTCTTATATTTTATATGCCAGATCTTATTCCCGTTCTTTCTCATTTATTATTTTCTTCCTTTCTCTGCTTTGCATTTTTAAGTTTTACTCTCATTCTTTGATTATAACATTATCCCATTATAAAAATATTAACTTTTGTCGAAGAAAGTCTAAAAATTCTCCTACCATTCTTCTAAACAGTCAGCTATAATAAATACAGTTATGCAACACGGGAGATTTTTTATGTCTAAAGTTTGGGAATTTTTCGAAAATATGAATGAGGCTGTTTATGCCTCTGATGTGGATACATACGAACTGCTCTATTTGAATAAAGCGGCCAGAGATCTGTTTCAGTTTAAGGATGAGTCTGATTATAAAGGAAAAAACTGCTATGAGATCCTGCAGCAATGTTCTTCCCCCTGTGCCATGTGCACCAACAACCGCTTAAAACCCGGTGTGTTTTATGAATGGTCCCGTTTTAACCCGCTGGTGCGCCGTTCTTATCTGCTGAAAGACACCATGGTAATTGACGATGGACGCAGAGTCCGTATTGAAATGGCAATTGACCTGGATATTCATGAACTGGCTAAACGTTCTTTTTCTGAATTTACAGACAATGAAGCACTGATCAATGAGGGACTTCGCTGTGCACTGGCAGAAGAAACACCGGAACAGTCTATTGATACATTATTACAGTATCTGGGGCAGATGTTCCAAAGTGACCGTGTTTATATTTTTGAGAAAAATAAACATGGCAATTTTGACAATACTTATGAATGGTGTGCTTCTAAGGTTTCCCCTCAGAAAAATATTTTACGCAATATCCCGCCGGAAACCATGGGTACCTGGATTCCTACCTTCCAGAAAGGTGAAAGTATTATCATCCGGAATGTGAATGAGATCGTATCTTATGACCCCACTGTATATGAAACACTGATACCGCAAAACATTGCGCGCCTTATTGTCAGCCCTATTTGCCGTGACCGGGAAGTAATCGGTTTCTATGGTATTGACAATCCGCCACTTGACCGTATGGATCATATTGCTTTTATGCTCCAGCTCCTTGGACATTTTATCAATTCCATGCTGCGGCGCAGAGACCTGGTTGGGAAACTGGAAACATTAAGCTACCATGACCAGCTTACCGGTGCGAAAAACCGTCATGCCATGAACGAAAAGCTGGCTTCTCTTGCAAACGGTGGAAGTCTTGGCATTATTTACAGTGATGTAATGGGCTTAAAGCAGATCAACGATGATTTTGGACACCAGGCGGGTGATGAGGCGTTGATCTATGCCTGTGAAAATTTAAAGGCTCATTTTCCGGATAAATGTGTTTACCGTATTGGCGGTGATGAATTTCTGGTACTGATACCGGGTATTACAGAAAATCTTTTTCAGTCTATGATCCGTTCTATGTTAGTTGACATGGCTAAAAGTTCGGTTCACCTGGCACTTGGTTCTGTCTGGGTGGATGACTGCACCGGAAAAGTAGAAAAATCGCTGTCTGAGGCAGATGCCAGAATGTATGAAGATAAACGTGCTTATTATGCCAAGAACCGGCAGTTAGACCGAAGGAGACACTGATCATGGTGTCTCCTTTTTTATTAGGATATACCCGAAATGAGGTGAGCATTTTGGGGAAGATCTATGTGGGGTTACGGAGATGATCCATGATCTTACAGAAAATGACCGCTGCCAGTGTACTTACCATTGTTGCTGCAAAACAGGGACCGGTGACGGCTGCCGGGGATGTACTGTGATACTGGCTTCTGTATGCAATGATATTCACCGGGATCAGCTGAAGGGATGAAATATTCATGATCAGAAAGGTACACATTTCATTACTGGCAGTGCCTTTCGAGACTGCGTGAATTGTCCTTTTCGCCACTTTCTCTTTTCTGCGCTCTTCTTCTACCTTTTCCAGTTCTTTCATGGCTTTTAAGCCTGCAGGTGTCGCCGCCCAGCCAAGTCCCAGGATATTTGCAATGAAATTTACACAGATCTGGCGGCTTCACAGTCTGGCGGCAGATCCGGAAAGAGGAATTTCAAAGCCGGTCCCATTTTCTCTGAAAGCTGTTCTACCAGCCCGGCTCTGCTTCCGATCTCTAAAATCCCGTTCCAGAAAACTACGATCCCCAACATGGTGATACTCAAGGTCACGGCTTCCCCTGCTGCGTTTAAGGCTCCTTCTGTCACCTGGGCCATTCTCCCATTAAATGCTCCCCACAGGATCCCCAGAAAAAGCATTCCGCTCCAGATATAATTTAACATATTCCTTTTTCCTGTATTGCCTATACGCCCATTTATACACATTTTATGCTCTTTCACACAGAGAAATACACATTCTTATGGTGGAAAAAGTTATCCACAATCTAAATCTTGTATTTTCTCTTCTTTTTACCACATATCTTGTGTTTGTCGGTGGATAATGTGGATAACTTTGGGGATAACTCTGTTTATAGTGTGTGTAAAGCATGGGGAAACTGTGGGGAAATATGGATTTTTATGTGGAAACCGGAAATTTTGTGGATTTTTTATCCACATTTTGGCAGATTTTGCGGTTTCCTTTTGGGCTTTTCCTTGTTTTTTCCTGCTTTTTCTTGTTTTGCCGTTTTACTGTTTTTATTTTACCGGCATATACAGTTCCAGGAAATAAATGTTGCTGTCTTCTCCTAAAAACGAAGTCATATTATTGGAATACAGAACTCCTGTTGGCTCTGCTCCCTGTTCCTTTCCCCAGCGGACCATCTGGCAGGCTGTTTCTTCATCGGGATAAATATTTTCAGACTCCAGGATCGTATAAATACAGGGAACGGGTGCAGTCTGCGGATATTGTTCCAGATGGAAGTCACTGCTGATAAAGGGACCTACTTCCTGATACAGAAACAGCTTGGTGCCCTGCTCCTGCATCTGCCCTTCTTTTATGGAAAATTCGGTATAGAAATAAGTCATGTCCAACCCGCCTGTTTCAGATGACAGGGAAAACCATTTTTGCAGACTTGCGTGGAGACTGTCGCAAACTCCTAACTGATAGGCTACCGGAAAATTTTTCCAGGTACATTTTCCACCGTATTGCTCTGCCATTTGAATATCTTTTGTGGCAAGCCGCATACGGGCAATGGCCTGCTGATGATAGTGGATCTTCATCTCTTCCTGTTTTATACGGGTCTGCAGATGTTTTTTCATATATTCTACAGAATTCTCGCCTTTTATGTATCCTTCGATTTCTTCCAGGCTGTCATTCATTTTTCTCTTATATAGGATAACCATCAGTCTGAACAGGTCTTCTTCCAGATAATAACGGTATCCGTTTTCCTTTTTTCTCGCCTTTATGATCCCTTTTTTTTCATAAAAACGGAGAGTATCCCGGCTTACGCCCACAATTTCGGACATATCGCCTATGAGATACTCTCGCTGTTTTATTTCCGTTCTGTTTTCTGCCATGCCTTTCCAGTCTCCTGTTTTCCCATTTTCTCACGATCAACATTTCTTCCGAATGTGTTTATGAATGTTATCTTATCCGGATTTTGCGAGCTGGTCAATGGGACGCAGAAAATCGAAAGGAAACTGTAAAGTTTTATCTGGATATTTATCTTACTCCAAATTTGGTTCCCCGTTTGATGATACCGTTGCTGTTCCATTCATTGTAAACATATGGTCCGCCATCTGTGGTACCGTTTTCTGTAAATTCATGAGTTCCGCCATTATAGCTGTAGTTGCCCGTTACCATTTTGCAGGTACTGGTATCAAAATAATAAACATTTCCGTTGATCTTCATAATACCACCCTGAAGTTCTCCGGTATCAGCCGCATAATACCAGGTGCCGTCCTTCTGGATCCAGCCGGTTCTCATTAACTGGTCATCGCCAAAGTAAAACCAGTGATTTTTATACTGTACCCAGTTATTGGTGCAGTAAGCTCCATCACCCCACTGATACTTTACGCCTTTTCCTGTACCTGTAAAACCTGCTGCAAAAGATGTCATAGCGCTTCCTGCCGTCAGAGCCAGCGCAAGTACTGTAATAGCAAAACGTTTCTTCATAATTAAATGCCTCCTGCGTTTTTATATATGACAACGTCCCCCTCATGGAACATGTCCTTTTGTTTTATGCAGAAAGCATACACCTTGAAGTTACTCCAAGGTCAAGGCAAGTAAGGATTTTGTAAGGGTTTGTAAGAAAAAACGGCCATACCTTTTTATGGGTATGACCGGTATTTTTGGGGGGACTCGCGAACTCGTACCAACATGCTTATCTGTCTGCTTACGCAGGCGGTTCATGCGTTACAATTCTCCCACCAGTTCTTTCATCACATCATCTACTTTTTCAATCTTTTCGGCTCTGTAAGCGTTGCTGCCGCAGAAGAGAAGGGCGTTGTCTTCGTCTCCTTCTGCTGCATTTACCAATGCCTTTGTGATGCAGTAAGGAATGGTTTTGATATCGCAGTGTTCCAGACACTGGAAGCAGGTTTTGATGGCCGGACGGACGCCGTCTTTGATCTGCTGTAAAAACGGATTTAAGATGGCACGTCCTGGCATTCCTACCGGGCTCTGGGTGATAACGATATCTTCTTTTTTTGCGTTGATGTAAGCCTGTTTGTAAGCATCCGGAGCGTCACATTCTTCTGTCGTGACAAAACGAGTTGCCACCTGTACGCCTTCTGCCCCCAGTTCAAACTGGTGTTTTACATCTTCATGGGTATAAATTCCCCCGGCAGTTACTACCGGGATATGTTTCTGGTATTTTTCTTCGTAAGTCTTTACCACTTCCATAATGGAGCGGACTTCTTTATCGTAGGCTTCCTGGTTATAGGTATTTGGCACATCTTTGGTGTCTGCGCCGTACTCAGCCAGTTCTTCTCTGGAAAAGCCCAGATGACCACCGGCTAAAGGTCCTTCTACTACTACAAAATCAGGAACCTGCTTGTATTTTCTGTCCCAAAGTCTGCATATGACCTGTGCAGATTTGGCAGAAGACACAATGGGAGCCAGCTTTACTTTTTTTACTGCCTGCTTGCAAAATTCTTCGCAGTTTTCTTTTGCGTCTGCAACACCGGCTTTCATCTCTTCGTAAGCAGCCTGTGCATATTCCGGAAGACGTACCGGAAGACCTGCGCCGGATACAATGGCATCTGCGCCGGATTTAATGGCTTCCTTGACCCACAGGTCATAGTGCTTGGTGGCTACCATAATATTAAAACCGATAGCTCCTTTTGGCGCAATCTCTCTGGCTTTCTGCATCTCCCGCCTGATAGCGCGCAGATTTGCCTCTACAAAGTTGGTCTTAAAATCAGGTTCCCTGAAACCGATCTGTGCTGTGGAGATCAGTCCCATGCCGCCGGAAGCTGCTACAGCTCCCGCCAGTTTATGAAGGCTGATGCCTACGCCCATACCGCCCTGGATCACTGGTCTTTGCAGTACCAGATCTCCTATTTTTAAAGCTTTGATCCCACTCATTACATTCTCCTAAATCTTTCGTATCTGTGCTCTGCCAGCTCTTCTCCTGACATATCCTGATACTTCTTCATAAATTTCACCATAGACCGATCCATATAACCTGCAATGCGGTACAGAGTATCTGTATTTGCCGGTTCTTCCTCCGGTATGATCCGCTCGATCAGTCCCAGTTCCTTTAAATCAGCAGCGGTCACTTTCATGACTCTGGCTGCTTCCGGCGCCTTTTTACTGTCCTTATAAAGGATAGACGCAAAGCCTTCCGGTGATAAAATGGAATAAATGGCATTTTCCATCATCCATACTTCATTTGCTACTGCCATAGCCAGCGCGCCGCCGCTTCCGCCTTCGCCGATGACGATAGAAAGCACCGGTACTTTTAAATCCGACATTTCAAACAGATTTCTTGCAATGGCTTCTCCCTGACCTCTTTCCTCTGCTTCCAGGCCGCAGAAAGCTCCCGGTGTGTCTACAAAGCAGATAATGGGGCGTCCGAAGGTTTCTGCCTGCTTCATTAAGCGCAGCGCCTTGCGGTAGCCGTCTGGAGACGGCATACCGAAGTTGCGACGGATATTGTCCTTGGTATTCTTTCCCTTCTGCTGTCCGATGACAGTCACCGGCATGCCGTGGAACATGGCAATACCGCCAACAATGGCTCCGTCATCTTTAAAGCAGCGGTCTCCATGGAATTCCATAAATTCATCAAAAACAGCGTTGATATAGTCAAGAGCGGTGGGTCTGTCTGCCTTTCTGGAAAGAAGGACTGTATCCCAAGCACTCTTTTCTGTGTTTTCCTGAGACTGTGGAGCTGCCAGGGTATTTACAGGTATATCTGTCTTAACCCCGTTCTCTTCCACATCCATATCATGTTTTCTATGCATGTAAAGGATCCGTCCGATCACATGCTTCTGGTCCTGACGTGGAAGGATCATGTCTACAAAGCCATGGTCTAACAGGAATTCCGCTCTCTGGAAGCCTTCCGGCAGCTTCTGTCCAATGGTCTGTTCAATGACTCTTGGGCCTGCAAAGCCGATCAATGCCCCTGGTTCCGCAATGATGATATCGCCTAACATTGCAAAACTTGCAGTTACTCCGCCGGTTGTTGGATCTGTAAGAACGCTGATAAACAGCTGTCCTGCTTCATGGTGACGCTTTAAGGCTGCGGAAGTCTTTGCCATCTGCATCAGGGAAACAATGCCTTCCTGCATTCTGGCACCGCCGGAGCAGGCAAACAGGATCACCGGAAGTTTTTCTTTGGTAGCACGTTCTACTGCCTCAGTGATCTTCTCCCCAACTACATGGCCCATACTGCTCATGATAAAGCGGGCGTCACAGACACCTACAACAGCAGGATTTCCGTCGATCTTTGCCTTTCCAATAACAATGGCTTCATTCAGATTTGTTTTTTCTCTGGCTGCTTCTACCTTTTTTTCGTAATTTGGAAAATCCAGAGGATTGGAAAATGGCATTTCTTTATTCCATTCCTCAAAAGTTCCTACATCGGTAAGCATTTCGATCCTGCGGTAAGCATGAACACGGAAGTAGCCGCCGCATTTGGGGCATACATAGTAATTGTTCTTTACGTCTTCCACATAGATCGGCTGCCCGCATTTATTACATTTGCGCCATAAGCCTTCCGGGATGGATGGTTCTTCTCCTTCATGGCTTACCGGTCTGTATTTGGTATCTATTTTTGTATACGTTTTTCTGAACATGTTGCGCAGCATACGACAACTTCCTTTCTGCATTATCCTTATTCAGGATCATAAATATCCGTCCGCGACCTGGTCGCGGAGGATTTTTCCAGATTAAAATCATTTTATGTAGTCCGGGAAATACTTTTCAATAAATCCGGTGTCTGTATCACCCTTCTGAAAAGCCTCATTTTCCAGGATCTCATACTGAAAATCAATATTTGTTTCAATGCCTTCTATGATGACCTCGCCTAAAGCACTGCGCATTTTTGCAATGGCAGATGCCCTGTCTTTATCGTAAACGATCAGTTTCATAAGCATGGAGTCATAGTTGGCAGGTACTTTATAATCATTGTAAATGTGTGTATCCACGCGGACTCCATTTCCACCAGGAATATGCACGTTGGTAATGCGGCCCGGACATGGCATAAAGTGCTTTTTCGGGTTTTCCGCATTAATACGGCATTCAATGGCATGTCCCTTGATCTGGATGTCTTCCTGTGACACACTTAATGGCTCTCCTGCAGCAACACGGATCTGCTCTTTGATCAGATCGATGCCGGAAACCATCTCTGTTACAGGATGCTCTACCTGGATACGGGTGTTCATTTCCATAAAATAGAAATTTTTGTCTTTATCCAACAAAAACTCAATGGTTCCTGCATTTTCGTAATTCACGGCTTTGGCTGCCTTTACTGCAACTTCACCCATTTTTTTACGAAGTTCAGGGGAAATGACCTCACAAGGGGACTCTTCCATTACCTTCTGATGACGGCGCTGGATGGAGCAGTCACGTTCTCCCAAGTGAACAACATGGCCAAATTTGTCACCCATGATCTGAAATTCCACATGACGTGGTTTTTCAATATATTTTTCAATATACATGGTGTCATCGGAAAATCCCTTTACAGACTCTAACTGAGCTGCATTAAAATGCTCTGTAAAGTCCTCTTCGCTTCTGGAAATACCGCCGGAAGAAGCCTTGATCATGACCGGAAAACCGATCTCTTTTGCCATGGCAAGTCCATCTTCTGCTGTGTATACAGGCTCTTTGCTTCCAGGAACAACAGGAACTCCGGCCTGCATCATGGTATTTCTGGCTTCTGACTTATTTCCCATGCGGTTGATGATCTCAGCAGACGGTCCGATAAAGGTAATGTTGCACTGCTGGCAAAGTTTTGCAAAACGGGCATTTTCTGATAAAAATCCAAATCCCGGATGAATGGCATCTGCCTTCATTGCAACAGTTGCGGAGAGAATACGCTCCATATTCAGATAGCTCTGGCTGGAAGGAGCCGGGCCAATACAGATGGCTTCATCTGCCAGAAGAGTGTGAAGACAATCCTTATCAGCCTCAGAGTAAACTGCAACGGTGCGAATGCCCATTTCACGGCAGGCTCTGATGATGCGGACTGCGATCTCACCTCTGTTTGCGATCAATATCTTATTAAACATTTCAAATCTCCTATGGACCAGTATTATCTATCCGATCATAAAGGTCAGTTCGCCAACAACTGCGATCTTGCCGTCTACCGTAGCAGTTGCTTTTCCTACGCCAACCGGTCCCTTCTGCTTGATGATCTCACATTCCAGTCTTAAACGGTCTCCCGGAACTACTTTGTGCTTGAATTTTA
>OHMV01000425.1_pt1 | contig 10722 bp, 8 predicted proteins | sample 1569451 | NCBI WGS metagenome assembly OHMV01 (sample SAMEA3879595, study PRJEB24766) | human gut metagenome | biome: human-associated habitat; feature: feces | place: USA | collected 1985/1987 | reverse complement strand
AGAGACCAATAGGCCAGTACCACCGCTCATCCTGCATAGATTCCTGAACCAACTTCCAGTCCGCAGGCAGCGCGATAGCCAGCTCCGCCCGCTCCAGCTTGTATTCCGCCAGTTCTTCCGGCACATTCATCCGGTGAGCACCCATACCCATGGTGACCAGGGTATAATAGTCCCGCTCCTCAGTGGGCGGCACGATGCAGATGTCCACATGGATGTCCGGGGAGACCAACTCGTGGAACACATTCTCGACCTTACCGAAATACTGCTCAATGTGACCCTCGACGGCCTCCATCTCCTCCTCGGTGTAGACTTCGGGATTACTGAATTCTTCCTCATCCTGCGTGTCATCATTGTCTGAGTGGTCGCAGCTGTCATCCTCCGGATCTCCCTTTATAGGCTCGTAACCGATCTTCAGGGTCATCTGTTCCTCTGGCAGAGAGACACCGGGGCTGCGGGTGATGGTGTGCTTATCGTCCGCAGAAAAACCGATGGTCTCGCCGTCTTGCAGCGTCACATCACACGCTAGCACATAGGAGGCAAGGCTGGCCAAAAAGTCCCGCAGTTCCTCCGGCTCAGCGTCGGTGTTCAACACCTCCATTTCCTCCTTGCCAAACACATCCATGCCGTAGGTGTAGCCGTTTAGGCCCCCCTCGCTCCGGTACAGGCCGAACCAAACCCAGTTGAAGATGGGCAGTTCGTCCTCTTTGAGCATATCGGCAAGGCCCTCATAGAAACGAGGCTCAAATACCACGCCGCTGGTGTAGACACCGGTGGCATATTTCTGCTTGCAGCACACTGCCATCGCCTTAGTGAACAGCTTACCCCGTTCCAGCAGTTTTTCCTCCTCGCCCAACACAGCCACCATGATATGGGCCTTGTGCGCTTTGGCCACTTCTACGGCCTCTGGCCACATATAGTTGTTTTCGGCGTTGATCTCTGCTTCATTGTCAGGGATGTGACCGTGGAATAGTGTCACGATCAGCATCATATTGCCGACCCGCATTACCACAGCGTCATCGCTGTTCTCAACATCTTCGTCGCCCTCATCCGGCTCCTCATCTACGATACCCCATTCTTCCCGCAGATCTCGAATCAACTGCTCCTTGTCCCACTCTGCTTTGGAGAGGAGCACAGATCCGGCAAAGGAACCCTTATGGTCGGTTTCCTCCTCGTCGGCGTCATCCTCAAGATCCTCTGCATCTTCATCCGGATCATAGAGGGATTCATGCTCCAGTCCGCGGATAAATTCCTCAAAGCTATCTGCCAGATGGGTAATTTTATAGTCATTTTCCTGATCCACATGGACTACCGCAGGCTCTCCCTGGGGACCGCAAGCCCGGTAGTCCAGGAAAATCATATCGTGTCCGGCGCTTGGACAGTCACAGATGGCCACACCGATGGCAGGATACTCCCACTCATCGATCATAAACTGGCTGCCCAGCTCTCCACAGAGGGAGCAGCTCTTTTCCCGTCCGATTCCGAAAATGCCGGTGATGGCCACATGATCATCTGACCAACAGGTAGGCTCATCGCAGGGATAGCAGGTGTTCACCGGAATGCCGCCGTTGTGCTGCTTCATCAGCCAGATGTAGGCGGCGGGCAGCTTGTAGCCCAGTTCCTCCTCCACGCTGGCAATCAGCTCATCGGAAGGCGGATCACTGACATATTCTTTCAGTGCATACCAATTATCATCCCAGAAGTTGGTGAGGTCGAAGCCCTCAAATGGGGTATCACCGGGCACGAATTTGGCCTTCTTCTTCCGGCTGCGCTGGCGTTTCCGGATCTCCGCCTTACACTCCCGAATTACCGCCGGAGCATTTTCATCCTCCGGGTCCAGCTCCGCCCACCGCTCGGCGTAGGGAATGGCCTTTTCCTCCTGGCCGTAGAGATACTGATAGCCATAGGCCATCCGCATATTCCACTGGGCCTTGTTCTGGCCTTCCTCCCGGACGGACACCAGAACCTCAATGGCCCTCAGAAGGGCTTTGTCTCCCTTGGATTTCAAAGTACCTTCGTCATGGTCCCCGATGATGGCGTAGTTCTCCAGTGCACGGGCCAGGGCGTAGGCGGTGCGGTAGTTCCTCCAGTTCTCCGGGATGGCATTCAGTGCCTGGATACAGCGGGTGTACTCGTCTTCGTCGTTCCACTGCTCCAGCTGAGCGAAGAATGCTTCGGCGTTCTGTTGGGTGTAAGGAATATAGTCCATGCCCGTCAGCGTTTCGTCCAACTCGTCATCCTGATTCTCAGTTTCTGTCCCATCATCTTGTTGCTTTAGGGATACAGAACCGGCTTCACGGCGGAAGGTGTGGAAGATGGCCCATGGGATGTCCGTGCCTTCAAAGAACTCTTTCGCCATGTTCAGCGCCTCTTGGATGTCCCAGGCGATGAAGTCCACATAGCCACAGTAGAGGCCGGTAGCCCCGCCGGTGAGAGTGAGCACTTCCGATCCTTCATCAGTGGTAAACACTTCTTCCAGCTTGTCCCGGAAGTCAAAGATCTTCTGACTGCCTTCCTCCTCCCGCAGGGTATCCAGAGGATAGCAGAAGAAGCCCGCTACTGCGCCGTCAGCATGGAGATCGTCCATGAAGTCATTGTCGGCGTTCAGGTAGCCGTTGATGAGCGGCACACAGCAGGTGGAACCGGCCATTACATCCAGCCGCCAATCGGCGTCCGGGTCCTTGTTGGGTTCCATTTTGTAGCCAAGATAGCTCTCCAGATAGGCATTGGGATCGGTGGAGAGGTCCGCTCCCTTTTCTTTCAGCTTGTCAGGCAGCTGGGACAGGAGGAAGGACGGCTCTGCCTTGGGTTCCTCCAGCACATCAAAGCTGTCTATGTACCTCATGTGGGGGATCTCGCCCAGCACTTGGTCGGTGAGGGTGGTGAGCATCCACCAGGCCCGGCCTTCCTCATCCCGGAGCATAGGCAGCAGCTTTTCACAGTAGGCGGAGATGGCGAAGCTGTTTTCACCCTGCTCCTCCAGCCAGATCTGCACATCATCCCCGGAGATGTCCCAGCCATTCTCAGTACGCAGACCGATGTTCTGGAGGGGCTGACGGCCCACAAGGATGTTCCAGTGCTCCAGCACCTCCTTGGGGGCGTGCTTCTGGAAGTAGACCAGCTCAAACAGTTTGACTTTGTCGCCCTCTGGGGTGAGGATCAGTTCATGCTTTTCGCCGCCCACGCCCAGCTCAAAGGAGATTTCATCAAAGGCCAGATTCAGGGTTTCCTCCATTTGGGCCACGAGTTCTGCACCGCGGGTGTGATCCTTGTCGTCATCCATCATCTGGCGCAATTCTGCTTCCATCTCGGCAAAGGTTTCCCACCAGTTCTCTGTCCGCTCCCGGAAGCACTCCCAGAACTGCGGCAGAGAAATACCCTTTTTGCACCGGTCGATAAACTCTTTGGTGTCCTCGTCACCAGGTCGAGCTTCCAATGCCTTTTCAAAATATCGCAGAGCCCGGCCCTCCTGATCCAGATAAAAGTAGGAGTAACCCATGCGGAAGTTCCAGTAATAATCGTCCTCGAAGTATTCCTCATGGGGCTTTAGCAGAGCGAGGGCCTTTTTGAGCATTTCTTTGCAAGTTGGCTTATGTGGGTCTGCCAGATTGTTATAGGCACGGGCCAACTCGCTGTCCATCTCAGGGGTACGCTCCTCGGCGGGGATGGCCTCCAGCGCATCAATAATTTTATGTTGTTTGCTCTCCTCATGCCACTTCTGGCACTGCTTCAAAATGTCCATATCAGGGTCCTCCTCGTCCTCATCCGGTTTCCAGTCTTTGATCTGCTGGAACACGCCATTCTCATCCCGCTCAAAGGCGCAGGGGGCGGGGGTGTTCAGCAGAGAAATGATGTCGGGATCGTCGTTGCAAATTGTGTTCAGCTTGTAAATCCCGGCGTTGTTGGGGTCGTCCATGTACGCCTCGCTCTCGTCACCAGCGGTGAAGCGCCAGCCACTGTCCCAGCCGCCGTCCGGCTTCTCCCTGCAGCAGTAGCCAACCTTGCAGCCCTCCACCGTGATGCGGTTGGTGGCGATACAGCCATCGGCGCCCTCCCAGTCGGGGAGCAGATCTTTTACATCTTCCGCCTTTACATGGTAGTTCCGGTTGCGGCCAGAGGCTTCGTACAGCTCCTTCCGCAGCGCCTCCACATCCCGAGCCATCTCCTGGATCTCCTCGTTGTCCATCATCTCACTGAGGTCATATTCCAGCGGATTCTGGGCAAAATCCGCCAGTGCCTTGTTCATGGCGTCATGCTCCTCTGGCGTGACGGTGATGCGGATGCGGCGGGCAGGGGTGTTGTACTCGTCCAGATCCTGAAGGTTTACACTGCCGCTGACGCTGCACTCCAGTAGGATGGCGGCCAGATCAGTGACCACATCAATGGCGAAGTGGAAGTCCATCTCCACGCCATCGGAGTGTGTAAACTCCAGATACTCCACGGTCTGGCGGAAGTCCCAGTTTTGTTTGTCCAGCCCAATCTTGGCAAATATCTCGCTGAGGGGGATCTCCTCTTTCTTCTGGTCTTCCAAAAATGCCACAAGGTTCAGACTGTCATCGGAACCGCCAATAAAGTTGCCCCAGTATTTTTTGATATACATTTGTCGTGCCTCCTGTTCTGAATCCAGTCGATCAATGAGCTGATTCAAGTGTTCCAACCACGCAGGAGCGATCTCACCGCTGTCCTCGTTCTTCCAAAGATCCACAATCTCACGGATGCCGTCCTCGTCCGGCACCTCGTTTTTGATGTCGGTGAGCTGCCGCAGCAGGAAAGCAAGGGCTTCTTTGGATGCTGTGAAACCGGTGACTTTATCCCATATAGCTTCTTCATGATCGTAGTCCAGTTTGCTGTTATCCTTCCATTGGAAATACAGCTCCGCCAGAGCCATCGCAGTATTGTCAAAGAGGAAGTCGATTTGTGAGAAGTCAGATCCCAGCATGACTTCCTCTTTCATCAGTTCGATCATCTCGCCCAGATCCATTACCGGATGCTCCGGTACATATTCATTTTTGAGGATGTCCAGTACATCCAGCCCTTCGTCACGCTCTAATGCTTTTATGCCCCATGCTCCCATGTCGGCACCTCTCTTTCTTTATTTTGTATCAAGCTTCTATTGTCAATCATGGTTCTCCAGCCGAATGATAGGCCGATAAAAGTCATAATCTCCGTTTAGTTCATTGTCCTCCTGCACTTCCGGCTTACAGTGGGGCGAACAGGGTAGGAAACCGAGAAATGGGCCCAGCCCACCGCAGATATTGCATCCGCCATCGCCGCCACAGGTGGTAAGTCTATCAGCCTGCACCACTTCCCGCATATAGGGATCGTAGGCGATGGACAGGCCGAAGAAGTTGGGTTCCTCCATGTCATAGGGCCGGTTCTCATCCTCATCCATGTCCTCAAACCAGTGCAGACGCATGGAGTAGTCTAACCCATCTCCCCACGGGAACAGGGTCCGACACCCGCCGCCACACAGGTAGGACCACTCGTCCGCCGTAGGCAGCGAAAGCCCCTGCTTTTCCAGCCCGGCAAGAAGCGCATCGTAGTCTGTGCGGTTATAGATGCAGATCTGAAAGCCCTTTTCCGTCCGCTCAATGCGGGCCGACTGATGCAAGGTAAGACTGCTGCTGTCACTCCAGGCAAAATCACGAAATTCCTTCAGCCAGTCAGGGTGGGCGGTCAGCCTGGGATCGTCCATCTTGACTGGCTCCCAGCAGAGTTCCTCCAGCTCCCGGCCCACCAGCATGGGGCCAATGGCCGCCTGCCGAACGGGAGCCATACTTTCCCGGATCATCTCCTCCGGGTTCTGCGGTTCCATTTCCCATTCCCGGAACAGATACTCCAATTCCTCCCGGCTCTCCTGATTCAGTCCCACGGCAAACTGCTCCCAGCCCAGGGTGACGGTATCGCCGGGGACAAAGACGAACTCCCGGCCATCTTTCTTGAAGATGCCGGTGGTGCAGTTCTGGCCCCAGCGGTCAAAGGTATGTAGACCGAGAAAGGTCATATCATAACGAGCAGCCAGGCTTTCCATCAGCGCCTGCTTCTCGGTGGTGTCCATTTGATTGAATTGGGTGCGGAATAGTCTTTCGTTCATAACAAGTCCTCCTACAGCCTATCCAGGTTTTCCTGCAAATCGCCCTGCATCAAGTGCTGGGCAATGGCTTGGTTCAGTGCCTTATGGGGGTGATAGGCTGCCTGCTCTACATCGTGCAGGCACTCCTCCATCAATGCCTCCGGAGAAATGCCTTCCCGTTTGCCATAAAGATGGCCGAAGGCATAGCACACGGACTTGAGAAAGCCGAAAATATAGTCGTGATTTCCACGCATACTGGGCAGGTCATTGAACGAGCCCATGCCGCCATAGGCCCGAAGGTGGTGGGCGACCTCACGGCGCTGGGTCCACTCCTCAATATCCCGCTCCAGCCAGTCGATCCAGTTTTGGAACTCTGGATGGTCTGCCAGAAGGATGGAGCGCAGACAGGTCAGAGCCTCGGTATAAATATCAGACTGTTTCATTGGCCATCGCTCCCCCAAATACCTCCATAGAGCACACCATCTTTTCCAAGGAACAACATCCGGCTGCGAAGCAGGCTGCACTGCTCCACAGCGACCTTGTTTCCGTCACAGGTGGGAATAGCCTCCTGTTTTTTCCCAAGGTGATCACCATGAGCGGTAAGGAAGTAGAATTTATCCCGTTGCTGGTATCCGCCTTGAAACAGGAAGGTATTGCCGGACGGGGCAACAGAAAAAGCTCCGCTTCCTTCGATTGGCAGTTCAAATACAAAGTCCTCTTTGAAGTTCGTCCGCACCAGCCGGAATTCATCGTAATAATAAAACCACAGGTTTTCTTCTTCGTCCAGGCTGATGGCGTAGCAGTCATAGATGGAATAGTTCTCATTCTTCCAGAGAGGAGTTCCCTCCGATGTCCATGCAATCAGGCCGCAAGCGCCCAGAGGTTCATCCCAACCGTAATTACCAAATACACCTTCGTCAAAGTAGCTGGTAATGATGGTGCCATCTTTTTTTACCACACAGTCTTGAATGCCATCCCCCAGGCAGAAACGGGACAGCACAGCTCCGTCCCGGCTGACGATCCAGGCGTTCTGGTCGGGGCCGTTTTCCCGATAGGCGCATCTTGCCCCCAGCAGGAGGAAGTGGTCACCTGCGGGCCGCAAATAATGGAACTGGAACTTCAAGAGGCCAAGAGGAAACAGCGTCGTTTCCAGCACCCGCTGTTCCGCCCAATCCAGCTGGATTTCCACTGCGGTATAGGTGGAAGGAGTGCTGAGCCAGTCCTTACCCTGTGTTTCGGACGGCTGTTCCATGAGAAGATAGACTTTTCCATCCCTTTCCGTGAAAAAGTCTGTCACTTCTGTGCCCTCCAGATGGTTTTCCCGGCGCAGCTGGTTCAGGTCAATGATGGAGAACAACGGCAGATTTTTGGCTTTTATAGGTTTGTTCATAGTGTCTCCTCCTGGCTACTTTAACGCTCCATCATAGGTGTGAGTTTCCCAGATGGCCTCAAATTCCGCCTGCTCTATGATGCAGGCGTGGAATTCCTCGCCCCAGACATGGGCGTTCAATTCCTCCACGGTGGGGATCGGCGTGATCTCGATGGCGCCGTCGTAAAGGTCAGGGATGTTACGGGTGCGGCCATTCGCAAAGATGTCGATGGAGCGGAGGGCCAGCCGCTCATTTTCGGTATCCACTTCATAGAGGATGACCGGTGGTTCTCCCTCCGGTGCGCCCTCCCAAAAGAGCTTGATGTACTCGGTCTTGCCAAGATAAGTCCGCATCGTTTTTTCATCAGCACAGGCCGCCCGGATCATTTTGGCCAGCATCATCAAATCGTCGATGTATTGGGAATAGACGCAGAACACATCCTCGTCGGAGTCGAAGTGAAACAGATCCATGCCGCTGTTATTTTTCTCAAACTCCCGGATCACGCCCCGGACCAGCCGTTCCCAGTCTCCGCTGCTGCCGGTCAGTCCCAGCCGGCAGAATTCTTCTGCCCGAAACCCATCGCTGATTTTCAGCAGAAGGGAGATCGCATAGGGGTGGTGGGGAATGAGAAAGAATGGCGCGATCTGCTCCGGCTTTACCCAGATTTTGAAGGGCGGACGCGGATCGGGTATCCAGGGCAAGATTTCCCATTCGTCCTCCGGTCGGTTTCCGTATTGGCAAAGGTCTTTCATAGTGTTCTCCTCATTCGATGTCGTTTCGTTCTTCTTTTACATCCAGTGGAGCGCCGTCCAGAGATGTGATCTGTGACAGTTCTGTTTCCGTCAGATTCTTCAGGAAAATGCAGTATTCATTTGGGTATCCGCCCACAAACTCCATTTTGGGCATCCCGATCTGCTGCGGGTCGGTAATCCACAGGCAGGGTTCTCCCGTTGCCCAAAAGTGAGTCAGCGTAAGAATTTGGCCGTTGTAAATTACTTTCTGTTCCATCCTCATTTCTCCTGCATTTGCCTCAGCAGCTTCACGATCCGCTCCCGGTTCTTTGCGGTTTTCATGAAGGTGGGGAGATGGTCAGCCTGGGTCATTTTCGCTCTTCCCGGCGGCTTTTCCCGCAGGTCGGCGCTGAGATAGCCGATCAAATAGGCAAGATGTTCCCGGTTGAGTGCCCAGACCGGTTTGCCCTGGAAGGAGGTCAAAAACCATAGTTCCAACCTGAAATAAGGTTCTCGCCCATCCCTGATTTCGCCAATATATGAAAACGCCTCCGCTGTTTTATGAACTTCTCCTGACATGGTTGTTCCACAATAGGGACAGGCCACATGGAGAACGGAAAACTGCTGCTTTGCCTCATCTTCAATATCCACCCGATAGTATCTGCCGCAGTTTTTGCACTGGTTATGGACATCATAGCGGTAGATCGTCCGGTCGCGGGTCTCCTGATGGCCGCAACTCAAACAGCGGAAATAGGCGTTATCCTCATCCGCTGTCACCACACCCGCGCCGTGGCGCTTGGGGCATTTCACCTGAATGCCGGAGGTCAGGGCGTTGTATGCACTGTATGTAAAGTAGGGTTTATCGACGATTCGGCTCATGCGCCCACACACTCCTTTCATCCGTCTTTCTCTAAATAAAATCCCCATACGCAGTTGGAGAACTCTCCAGCAGCAAAGCGGTGGATCTGCCCATCAATCTCTACCTGCCAGACCTCGAAGGTATGGTCTTGGTGATAGATGGGGTCTTTGATTTTTACCCGCTTGCCGGTGGTTTGCCAGTCGTAGTCAAAGATGTTCACACCGAACAATTTGCATTGACCGTCCGGGCCAAAGGTTTCATATTCCCAAGCCATGTGATGCCTCACACTTCCGTGCGCTGCCAGCCGTTCAGCCGCTCCTGCACCGCATCAATCTTCCAGCCTTCGCCCACACGCTTCATAAGAAAGCGGCGGTCAAAGCCGGTGTTTTTCTCCCTGGTGTAGATGTAGAGCTTGTTTTTGGTGATCTGCTCTGCGTCAAGGAATTCTTCCCCGTTGTAGGTGCCCTGGGCGCTGTATGAGAGGCCCAGAGGTCGATAGCCCGGACGGGGCTTTTCGCTCACATACTTCTCCCAGATCGCCAGCAGGCGGGGCACAGCCTCGGGATCTTCAAACCCAGCCTGCTCCATGTACTGCTCCCATTCTGTCATTTCGGCAAAGAAAGCGGACAACACATTGCGGCATTCCGACGCTGCCTGCTCATCCAGCTGGACGGGCTTTTTGGCCTTTTCCCGCTGGAGCTGGAAGAAGTGTTCCATCTGCTCCTGGGTGAATTGCACATGGGCCACTGGCTCGATGCGGTTGTTGCCAGCGATGGCCAGCAGGCCCTCATAGGTAACGGCGGTATGGTCGATCTGGATGTGGGAGAGCTTGGGGATGGAGGCCGCCTGGAGCAGACCGGCATCATCCAGCCCGGTACGGTTGAGCGTCAGAAGGTCCAGCTTGCAGCCTTGCAGAGCGGACAGACTGCTGCCGTGGATGGCGGCGTTACCGTCCAGCAGCAGATAACGCAGCTTGGGCATAGCGGAAAAAACGGGGAAACAGGCGTCAGTGAGCGCACCGTCCTCCACGCCGAAGTTGGCCATGCTTTTATGTCCGGCAAAAGGGGCAAGCAGTTCATCCGTCACCGGATAGCTTTTCACATGGAAGCCCACCAGGGTGTAACCGGCCAGCCGTTCCATGAGGGCCAAGGTCAGCTCCGGGATCTCAAACTTCTTCTCTCCATCCAGGGTCAGGACACCGTTTTCCCAATCCGCTGTTCGTGCCCGTTTTGGTAATTCCATAGCGCGCCTCCTTATTCCTGCTCTTTGTAACTGGCTTCAATGTCGATGAACCGCACATACACGGCGCAGACTTCGCCCTTTGCATCATAGCCGAAGTAGACGGGATAGTAGCCGTCACCCCAGCCAGAGGCAAAGATGGGCAGGTTGCAGTCCGTGTCCGGCACTGTCCAGTTGAGCCAGTCGCCATAGTCCCCCTGATATTTGGGGGTGGCTTTGGCGTTTTCCTCCAGAAGATCGCAGAACAGGTCGTTGTAGGGGTCGATGTCCGGGTCCTCCTCCAGCCGCTTGGCCCAGTATGCCTTGAAGGCCGCCTGGGTCTGGATGTCTGCAATACACCCCATCCCGGCATCCACGCCGAAACCGAAGTAGTCGTCATCTCCCAGCGCCGCGTCCAGCTCCTCATTGCCTGTCATGCCCAGTTCATAGCGGACAGGCTTCTCCTGGCTGACC
>OHMV01000423.1_pt1 | contig 10766 bp, 9 predicted proteins | sample 1569451 | NCBI WGS metagenome assembly OHMV01 (sample SAMEA3879595, study PRJEB24766) | human gut metagenome | biome: human-associated habitat; feature: feces | place: USA | collected 1985/1987 | reverse complement strand
CATCTTTCTGTGCTCCCTTCATTTTCCATAACCTTAGTTATCCCGTTATGTCAATTGTAAAATATCAGATAACCTTCCCCATATTTTAATCAAGTAATATCATGTGATGTCAATTTATCAAATTTAATCTGTAAATCATCCATATTGCCGGATGTATTATGATTTTTTAAGATACCGTAAGCAATCGTATTTTCTGCCGCCTGCTCTTTGGTCACTGCTGCCCCGGTCTTTTTTACGACCTCTTCGATGGCATTTGCACCGTCCGGTACCAGTTCATTTCCATTTACGAGATATACACCGCTATCGTATAATTTCATGGTTTCCTCCATTCTTTTGCCCATTTTCTATTAGATCCATTGTTTAAAATTATATAGACAGCATCAGCAAAAATCAAGTACTTTTACACGTTAAACCGAAAGCATTGGAAAGCGCATGCCCTATCTGCTGAAAACAGCCGTAAATTTACTCTCTTATTCATCCGTGTCTATTGTTTCCCTGTACATCGGGAATGTGATCGAAGCCTTAAACAGATCTCCGTCCACCCCGATGAAAAAGATGCCGCCCATAAGCTGTGTCAGACTCTTTGCAATGGAAAGCCCCAGTCCGCTTCCCTCGGTCGTTCTTGAGGCATCCCCACGGATAAAACGCTCTGTCAGATCTCCCGCATTACTGTTTTCCAACGCAAGGGAACGCTCCGAAACATTTTTGATGGAAAATGTCACTTTTTCCTCCAGTACATGCACATCCACATAAACTCTTGTTTTTTCCAGCGCATATTTTGCAACATTATTATAAAGGTTTTCGATGACACGGTAGAGCTGTCTGCCGTCCGCAAGGATCATCACTTCCGTTTTCGGGAGTTTGGTGACGATTGTAAGCTCTTTCGCCTCAAATTTTTCATTAAACTCGCCTGCCGTCTGATAGATCAGCTCCACTAAGTCAATCTTTTGCATATCCAGTTTGACATTTCCGGATGTAATACGCGATGTCTCAACCAGATCCTCCGTCAGCTGCTTTAACCGCTGTGACTTGGCATCCAGGATCCGGATATAACCATTCACCCGTTCATTATCAATATGTTCCAGTTTGATCAGATTGACATAATTAATGATCGAGGTCAGCGGTGTTTTGATGTCATGTGAAACATTCGTGATCAGGTCTGCTTTCATGCGCTCATTTTTCGTACTGTCATCCACCGCATGCAAAAGACCGCTGCCAATATTGTTGATCGCTTCGGCAAGTTTTTTATCCTCACCATGCAGTCCTTCTGTGTCGATCTTGTTGCTTAGCACACCTTCCGTAATTTTTTCCACGCCTTCATATACCTGATAATGTTCCACTGCAGAACGCAGCAGGAGATATGCCTCCATGCCGCTGAAGATTAAAAGCAGTACCAGACAGATTACCCGGTGGTAATAAAAAGCTCCCATCGCAAGCACGAAACAGACGATCATGTGGACTGCAAAGACAACCAGCACGCTCACCGTCACCGTCCGTTTTTCAAAAAACTTGTCCATCCCTTTTACAAACCAGCAGGCAAGGCTGTTTTCCCACATCACTTCCGCCTTCATCCGGCGCACCATGCTCAGATAAAAAATGAGAAACAGTACATCAATCAATAGACTGACCGTTCCCGATGCGACCAACAGTCCCGACACGTTCCACGTTTTATTATTTACATGGGACAAAAGCATGATGAGCTCACTGGTTGCTGCAATAAATACGGCGGTCACGATCTCTGTTTTTATCCGGTCCACAAAATTAAGATGAACTCCTTCTTCCCCATCTCTGTGTCCGGTTGCAAGTGTCAGATATACAAGACTTAATACCCATCCCATCAGACTGACCAGCGCAGCAACAATACTGACTTTGATCCACGGATGCAGTCTTACATACTCCATCTCGGCATCATACAGATCGTCTTTTGCCGTCAGATCCGTATCCACTCCGATCACAAGCACCACATTTTCCAGCGGCAGATACATCTGGTTATTATAACTGTCAAAAAAGTAATTCTCCATGCCGCGGATATCCGTTCCAAATTCCTTTTTCTCCATATCATAGATCAGATAATCCCCCATGGTCTTTGCCTCCATGAGAACAGTCTGTGTATCAAACTCCTGGCCTTCCACCGAATCCGGCTGATTGGTATACCACACCCCATTCTGTTTATACCAGTAACAGAAATTGGTGTCTTCACGCCTAAACTCATTTGTATACTGCAGATAACGCTTATCGTCCTCCGCACTCCGCTTATTGCCTTTTTGTAACAGATGCAGATAATCGGTCAGTTCACTGCATTTCTGCTCCATGCATTTGGTATAGTAGCCCGAATTAAAAAAATCATCTGTACCGATATCCGTTACCTGCAGAATATTTTTGCTGATCAGTGATGCCAAAAGATAGACAGCGATGGTAAGTATTACCGTAAAAAACAGGTGCAGGATCATCCCTGCCAGCTTACTGCCGTATGTGTATGATTTCTTTTCCATATGAAGTCTCCATCCCCGTGCCTGACATTATCCTGTATGCCGGCGTACGGAATCCCTCCCAGAATCAGTTCTTGTCGATCTTGTATCCAACGCCCCACACAACCTTTAAATAGCGCGGCTCCTTCGGATTGATCTCGATTTTTTCACGGATGTGGCGGATATGTACTGCCACCGTATTGTCCGCTCCGATCGCATCCTCATTCCAGATGCTCTCATAGATCTGATTAATGGAAAATACCTTTCCCTGATTTTTGACCAGTAATAAAAGGATGTTGTACTCGATCGGTGTCAGCTTTACCACTTCTCCATCCACGGTCACTTCTTTTAAATCATCATTGATCGACAATCCACCGACTGTATACACCGATGCGCTGTTCTCTGCCGCATTTCCAAGCTGGGTATAACGTCTTAACTGTGATTTGACCCTCGCTACCAGTTCAAGCGGATTAAACGGTTTCTCCACATAGTCATCCGCCCCGATGTTAAGTCCTAAAATTTTATCCGCATCCTCCGTCTTTGCAGACAAAATAATGATCGGAATGCTGCTCTCCTCACGGATTTTTAAGGTCGCACGGATTCCGTCCAGACGCGGCATCATCACATCCATGATCAGAAGATGAACCTCATTTTCTTTTAAGATCTCCAGTGCTTCTTCGCCGTCATATGCCTTTAAAATATGGTATCCTTCCTGCTGTAAATATATTTCGATCGCTTCCACGATTTCCTTATCATCATCACACACTAAAATTGTCTGCATAAGTTCCTCCATTCTTTTTGTGTCTTACTTCAAGTATTACACCAGATCTTACATTTATTTTAACAGGAAAGTTTAAATTGTTATAGAGCGGATTTCTTAATATTCCTTTAAATTCCCACTGCATATACAACATTTTCCACATTTCTTAATTTAATTTAAGAAATTGGCCTTAAATTTAAGAAATACTTTATTGCATCCTATTCATCCCCGCCTTATGATATCTTTCGTACCCGTACTGGTACACACAGGAATTCCGTAGATTTTCCACAGTTTTCCCGTAAATAAAATAAGTTTTACACAAAACGGAGGATAGTGTGAAAAATACATTTTTCACACGCAAGATTTGTGCTTACGCACAAACTTGATATGCGCAAAAGACATCGCAGGAATGGAGGATTCTTATGAAAAAAAATGTGCACACTGCAGGCAAAAGCAGAAAGCAGAAAAAAATCATGCTCCTTATTCTGGAGTTTGTGATCATTCTGCTCCTCGCCATTGCCCTTTTTATCACAACCAAATTATCAAAAATTGAAAAGAATAAGCTGGACATGAACGACGTTTCCATCAATGACGATCTCTCCGATGAGACAAAAGAAGCGATGGCTCATTACAAAACGATCGCACTCTTCGGACTCGACAACCGTTCCAACGGCAGCCTCTCCAAAGGAAACAGCGACGTTATCATGTTGGCAAACATCGATACGAAACAGCATACCATCAATCTGGTATCTGTTTACCGTGATTCTTATTTAGATACCGGAAACGGCACTTACCAGAAATGCAACGCAGCCTACGCAAAGGGCGGACCGGAACAGGCACTGTCCATGTTAAATACCAATCTTGATCTTGCAATCACCGACTATGTAACCGTCGACTTCAATGCGATCATTGAATGTGTCGACCTGTTAGGCGGTGTCGACATCACGATCACCGATGATGAGGCAAGTCTGATGATCGGTTATATGAAAGAATTAAATGAACTGACCGGACACAATTCCACACCACCTGCCTCCGGCGGAACTTACACCTTAGACGGCGTACAGGCATGCGCCTACGCACGAATCCGTTATGGCGGCGGTGATGACTACCGCAGAACCGAACGCCAGCGTACTGTTTTGACCGCAATGATGCAGAAAGCGCAAAAATCCAACATTCTGACACTCAACAAACTGATCAACGCAGCTTTTGGGGACATTCAGACCAGTTTTTCCAACACGGATCTCCTTGCCCTTGCCACAAAAGTTTTCAGTTATGACATTGGAGATACAACCGGTTTTCCATATGAAAAAACAACGCACAAATATGATAAGATCGGCGATGTTGTCATTCCGTGCGATCTTGCTTCTAACGTTACACAATTACATCAGTTTTTATTTAATGATGAAAATTATACCCCATCTGCAACAGTTCTTTCAAACAGCCAGCAGATCATCTCTAATACAGGATATAAACAGGGAGACGGCCATTAAGGCTGTCTCCCTGTTTTGTCAGTTAATTTCCCAGTTCATTTATTTTTTCCCTGATGGTGTCCATTTGTCCGGCCACATCCTGTATGGACTGCTCTATCTTTCTTTTCCGTCTTTTTACCAGCAGTCCCCATTGTAAAAACAATACTCCATCGATGATAAGATACAACACCGGCAGACTGATCCGTTTCCCTGCTACATACCCGATAAAGACATACAGGATCATTGGATTTATGACCGCAATGGAAATCATCGTTGTCAGGTCACTTCTGCGTCCCGTAAAAACATACAGGCTTTCCCATTTTTTGTGAAACTCTTTTTCCTCCGGCTTCTCTAACATCACATTCTCCTTTTACTCTTTATGATGTCTGGAGAAGAAAGAATGTTTCTCCGGTTTCTTCTCGCCGGAAGCTTCTCCGCCCTCTTTCCAGTGGAAATATTCCGCATCCAGATTGACATTGACATTTACCTCTGCTTTTGGCGCAGCTTCCTCTGGCGTATCTTCGGGAATTTCTTCGGGCAGTTCATTTTCCGGCACGATTCCTGTCTTTTCAAAATACTCCTGGTTGATCTTGATCTCCGGCTTGATTGCAGCATAAGGCGATGGCTCTGTCTCCCCTTTTTCCTTTGCCCTTTCTTTTTCAATCTCACGATTACGATCCTCGATCAGGTTTAAATATTTGTCTGTATCGGCAAGATTCTGCAGATGTCCTTTCAGGTCTGACTGGTCTCTCCGCACAATGTCTTTTTCTTTCTGGAGTTTTTCATTGGCATCTTTATAAATTTCCTGCATGGCATCCGTCGCCCTCTGCATGATTTCCTGTACATGACGCAGTGCTTCATTGGTATACATCACGGACGCAGCATACACATCCTCCGCTTTTCCGCTGGCATCTTTTAGGATATCTTCCCCGATTTTAGCTGCCTCACGTCTTGCACGCTCCTTGCCCTGCATTGTCAGTTCATACTCTTCCATCATCGCGTAGATGGCCTTATTTAACTCTGCAAGCAGCTCTAACATTCTTTTTTTATCAAGGATAATTTTACTGCCAATACTGTCATAAGCTTCACTGCCTGCAAGCAATATATGCATTTGTCTTAAAATTTCTTCCGTTTTGTCCTGCGCGCTCATGGTTCTTCTCCTGCTTTACTTCCGCTGCGTCTTTTTTCTGTCCGGTATTTTACTAATTTTAACACTAACCGTATCAGCAAAACAACCAGTAAAATAGCGATCAATACTATTCCTGCGATCATGACGGCATATTTATTCGGATTTTTTATTAATTTTATGAGATTGAACGAATCATCTACCACTTTTCTTTCATGCAATCCGGCATAATATTGTGGAATATCCGCAATTCCATCTCCATTTTCATCCGGAAACGACTCCATATAATGTGCGATCGCCGTCCATGCCTTTAATTCCCCGCCATTATCTGTCAAAATCACATCTTCAAAATTTTCAATCGGTGTTCCGTCTGCCTTTTTCGGCACAACAGACAACAGTCCATACGATGTTTTCGTCACCGCAGACAGCATCTGCCCACTGTAAAGATCCGCCACCACGCGATACATTTTATCATCTTCTAACTCCCTGCGATTGCCATCTGCATCCAGCAGATACACATCGGTAACACGGTTTAAGATCATACGATGCGGGTTGTAAGTAAACTGCAAACCGTACATATACAAACGTGCAGATGTCATCAGATCAGACACGGATGCGTCGATCTCTGCCACAGTTTTTAACTCTTTTCCTGTCAGATATGCTTCGATCAGCGGATACCCCGGCACACCGTCCGCACCGATTCCAAGTGAAAACGAATTAAACACATCCTCCACCGTAATGTTTCCTTTTGTATAGGTATCACGGATCGTTCCACTCGGCGCGATCGCCACATCCACGGGAGTGCCATTATAATCCGTACTGTTTGTGACCGCATAAGCATAGGCATCTGCGATGAGATCCCCCAGATTATGCTCGGTATGGATGTTGTAGAGATCCTCCAGGCTGTCAAATGCTACATCATTTTCCGCAAGTACCTGTTCTCTCGTAAACCCAAACTGTGCCAGATAATCGGTATCTACCGTTGCCATAAACGAATCAATTTCTTCCTGTGTTGCAGCATCTTCCGCAATATCTGTCTCGATCGGAGTAAGTTGATATTCTTTCATGCTCCATCGCCCATCATCCTTTTGTTCCAGCGATAAGGAACCTAAGTACTTGCCATATTCCCCTGCGGAAACGATATAGGTATCCCCATGTACAATCGGCTCCTCCAGTTTTGTATGCGTATGTCCACTGATGATCACATCCAGATCCGGCACTTTTTTTGCAAGAATTTCATCCTCTGACTTTGACTCATCTTCTGAAGTTCCACTATGGGAAAGACAGACGATAATATCCGCATCTTCGTTTTTCTTAATTTCAGCTACGGTCTTTTTTACTGCTTCCACCGGATCCGTAAACTGCAGTTCACAGGTCGGTGCACATGCCAGTGCATCTTTTCCGAATACGCCAAGCAGCGCCACCCGGACATCGCCCTTTTGCACCGTCACATAATCTTTCGTACCGTATTCCGTAAATGCATCACGGATCTGCTGCTGTCCTTCTGAGAGTCCCTGCTGTTCCATGGCATCCCAGTTGATATTACAGACAAGAAGTTCCGGCACGGTATCTCCGCTTTCCGCCGCGGTTTCAAGCATCTTAGCAAGTCCCTTTGAACGATAATCAAATTCATGGTTGCCAAGTGTTGTCGCCTCGCAGCCCAGTGCCCCTAACATCCGAATCTCTGCCGCCTGTGTCTCAAAAACGGTCTGCACCAGCGTTCCCATGGAAAAATCTCCACCATCCACTACTAATGTATCCGGATTTTTTTCCTTTTGTTCATCGATCAGCGTCTTGATCCTTGCAAACCCGCCGATCATTTCCTGTTTTTCGTCCACAACCGTTGAAAAGCTGTTCAGATGGGAATGTGTATCATGCACAAACATGATATCAATCATTTTAGAGTCCGTCTGGTCTGCCGCCTTCACACTGCCGGACATCCCCGTCATTCCCAAAACCAGAACAAAAACAAGGACTGCAGCCAGTCCCATTTTCCAATTTTTGATCTTTTCCCGTAACATATAAGTCTCCCTGTCTTACAAAGCATAATTTTGCTTTTTTTACTTATATTTTACTTGAACTTTTAAAATTAGTAAATGGTGGTGCAGTCCTAATTTTTACTTTATCCAAAATATTTTTTACAACAGATTGATCCTGTCTATGCAACCGTAAATTTCTTTGTGTCCTTCCGCAGCATCAAAGATGCCTCCTGCGTCTGTTTCATCAGTTCACGCATATCTTCTGCCTGTCTGTCAACATTGGTAACACGCTCTGCAATGCTTCCGGTACTTGCCGCACCATCATTTGCAGCTTTCGCTACCTCCTGAATGTTTGCAACCACTCCGCTGACCGAAGCTAAAAGCTGTTCGGATGCCGCGCTGAAATCCGTTACAAGTTCTTCAACATAGTTTGCATCTTCATTATAATCATCTGCCATTTTTTCAAAATCATCAAAACTCTCCGTGACGTCTCCTCCCACAAACTCTAACAGACGTTTTGCATCTGTGGTCAGTCTTGCAACTGCTGTCTGGACACGCTCTGTCACTTCCTGGATATTCCCGACCGTGCTCGCCGACTGCTCCGCAAGATTACGGATCTCATCTGCAACAACTGCAAATCCTTTTCCTGCCTCACCGGCTCTTGCTGCCTCAATAGATGCATTTAAGGACAACAGATTTGTCTGTGATGCAATACTCTCAATTTCTTCGATAACCTGTCCGATTTCCTTGGATGTCACGGAAATACGCTCCATTGCCTCTGTCAGTTCTGTCATCTTCTGCTGGCTTACCGCTGCTGTTGTTCCAACGTCTTTCGCTTTATCATGTACAATATCAATCGACTTACTTGTTCCAAGAATCTGTTCTGTGATTTCTGAAACGCTCTGTGCTAAAGAATCAACGGCCACTGCCTGATCCGTTGCATTTTTGGCAAGATCCTGTGCGCTGACTGCAAGCTGGTCGGATCCCTGTGCCACCTGATTCGAAGATTCACGGATTGATTTTAAAGCATCACTAACATGTTCTGTTGTTGCAATCAGTTTTGCATGCACCGTATCAAATTCTCCCACATAAGCATCCCTGCATCCGGATTTTACCGTATAATCACCTTTTGCAAATGCATCCAGAATATGATTAAGATCTCCTATAATCCGTTGCAGCGTAGTTGCTGTTTTGCGAAAATCTTCTGCAAGTTCTCCGATCTCATCCTCCGACTGATAAGCAATTTCAATATCAAGTTCTCCACCAGAGATTTTTTCTGCCACACTACTTAGTTCCCTGACCGGTTCTACAATATAGTGTATCAGCATCTTAGCCCGTTTCAATGTTGCCAGAATACTGCAGACTGTTATAATCGCAAGCACAACAATACCTCCGGCAAGCACAAAATACTCTGTTGCAGACGGAACAATTTTTACTGCAAACATTAAAAATACTGCAAACGCCACGCTGACCACATATAAAACTATGATCATTTCAAAGCTTCCGTTTACCTTTTCTTTAATACTCTTATTTTTAAATTCCATTTCTTTATCCATCTTTTGCCTCCATAGCTAAAAAGCTGTCATCTTCCGTGATTCTTCAGTTGCGGGACAATCATGCTAAACAGATTTCAGGAAAGCTGTGCCTCAAGTGCTGTTTTTGCCTCTGCGATCGCCTCCAAAATACCAGCCGGATTTTTGCCTCCCGCCTGTGCCATATTTGGACGTCCGCCGCCGCCACCGCCGACTTTGCCGGCAATGCTCTTGATCAGGTTTCCTGCATGCGCTCCCTGTTTCATTGCTGCATCAGTTGCCATAACGATCAGATTTACTTTTCCTTCACAGGAAGAAGCAAGTACGATCACACCTTCACCAAGCTGTTCTTTTAACTGGTCTCCAAGATCACGCAGACCGTTCATATCTACACCGTCTACGGCAGAAGCAAGTAATTTCACACCTTTTACTTCCACAATCTGATCCATGACATCTCCAAGCGCCTCTTTTGCTGCTTTGCTCTTTAAGGACTCGTTTTCGCTGGTCAATGCTTTGATCTCTGCCTGCATATGCTCGATTTTCTCTGTTAATGTCGCCGGTGTTGCCTTTGCCGCTTTCGCTGCCTCTAAAAGTTCTTTCTCTAAATTGCGATAGTAAGCAAATACGTTGTCTCCGGTCAGTGCCTCGATTCTGCGGACGCCTGCTGCAACACCATTTTCAGAGATGATCTTGAATGCTGCTATTTCGGATGTATTCTTTACATGAGTACCACCACAGAATTCTTTGGAGAAATCCCCCATGGATACCACGCGGACAGTCTCACCGTATTTTTCGCCAAATAACGCCATGGCTCCTGTCTTTTTCGCCTCATCTACAGTCATCACATCTGTGCGTACCGGAATTGCCTCTGCGATCTTATCATTGACGATCTTTTCTACTTTTTCAAGTTCCTCCGGTGTCATGGCTGCAAAATGACTGAAATCGAAACGGGTACGCTCGCCATCCTGATAGGAACCTGCCTGCTCTACGTGGGTTCCTAATACTTCACGCAATGCTTTCTGCAGTAAATGTGTTGCGGAATGGTTCTTACAGATCTTTGCACGGAGTGCTGCATCTACCGAAAGATCTGCCTCATCTCCTGTTTTCATCATACCGGAGATCATCTTTCCGACATGTCCTACTTTTCCGCCAAGTAATTTGATCGTATCCTCTACCTGGAATTCTCCGGCTGCAGTGCGGATGATACCCTTATCTCCCTGCTGTCCACCCATGGTAGCATAGAATGGAGTCTGTTCTACGATCACGGTTCCAACCTCTCCATCAGATAATGCCTCAACGATCTCCGTCTCTGTGGTAAGTACGGTAATTTTTGACTTGCAGTTTAAGGAATCATAGCCTACAAACTCTGTGGTAACAGAAGGATCGACAGACTCATATACTGTCTCATCAGCGCCCATGTAGTTTGTCACTT
>OHMV01000415.1_pt1 | contig 10984 bp, 7 predicted proteins | sample 1569451 | NCBI WGS metagenome assembly OHMV01 (sample SAMEA3879595, study PRJEB24766) | human gut metagenome | biome: human-associated habitat; feature: feces | place: USA | collected 1985/1987 | reverse complement strand
AAGACACCGATGAACGTGATCGTGGGGGCAACGGCGTTAGGACTTGAAGAGACGGAACATCCGGAGCGGATGGAAGAGTGCTTAAACCGGATACGCGGCGCGAGTGAATTTCTGATGGGACTTTTGAATGATCTGGTGGATATGTCTAAGATCGAAAACGGAAAGTTCCATCTTCATCCCAAGCCGTATTCGTTTACGGAATTTTTAAATGAAGTGGAAAATATGATGGAGCCGATGTGTGAGCGCAAATGGATCCGATTTCATATGCCGCATGAGGAGATCAACATTAATATGATGGTTGATCCGGTGCGGTTTTTCCAGATATTTTTTAATCTGCTCTCCAACGCGGTGAAGTTTACACCGGAGGGCGGGGAGGTCACATTCCGCATCTGTAATTATGCCACGCACAACAATCAATTTTGTGCCGACTATGTGGTGTCCGACAACGGAATGGGAATGAGCGAAGAGTTTCAGCAGATTCTCTTCCAGCCATTTACGCAGGAGAGCGTGAATCAGGGGGAACGGGGAAACGGAGCGGGACTCGGACTTGCGATCGTGAGAAGCATCGTTGATCTGATGGGCGGAACGATCACGGTAAAAAGCGAGCCGCAGAAAGGTACGGAGATAAAAGTCCATCTTGAGATTGAGATTGCGGAGATACAGCCGGAGATCGAAGTGGCACACCGTTCCGCGGAGGAGATACAGAACATCCTGCGGGGAAAGAGGGTTCTGCTTGTGGAGGATCATCCACTTGATGTTGAGATCAGCAGGCGTATCTTAGAGCATGTGGCGGTAAATGTGATCAGTGCGCAGGATGGAAAAGCGGCATTAGAGCAGTTTAAAGCGGAAGAACCCTATCATTTTGATGCGATACTGATGGATATCCAGATGCCAAACATGAACGGTTTTGTTGCGGCGAGAGCGATAAGGAAGGTTGCAAAGCCGGATGCGCAGATCATTCCGATCATAGCATTGAGTGCAGACGATACGCTGGAAGATGTGAGAAAATGCAAGGAAGCGGGCATGAATGCACATATTGCAAAACCGGTTGAACCGCAAAAATTATATCAGATTTTGTGTGAGTACCTGCTTGCGCCGATTTAAGAGGCAATTTTATAACAGAAAAATCCAATGGGCTTTATAAAGACGATAGATAGTTCACAGAGACAAAAATTTGGAAAATAAGCATGAATAGAAAAGAAAAAAATCCGGCAGGGATGATTTTGCGCGCGGAGCGGATCAGACAGGGAAAGGGGCAGAAAGAAGTCTGCTATGGCATCTGTGTGGTTTCGTATTTAAGTAAAATCGAGCGTGGATCGGCGGAGCCGGATATGGCAATTTTAAAGCAGCTTTTTGCAAGACTTGGAATCAATTATGAGACAGATTCTGCGTTTCTTACTGAGAGCAGGAAACAGATGGATGAATTTTTTTACAATCTGCAATATGGGCTGGAAAATGAAACGGTATGGAAAAAACTTGTCGGAAAATGGGACAGGCTTTTGATGTCACCGCTTACAATCGATATCAGACTGGTGTCCGCAATTTATTACAGTGAGAGCGCGTGGAAAGAAGTAGATAAAAGTTTTATCGAAAGTTTGATGAAAAAAGAAGCGGATGGAAATGACATACAGAATTTTTTGAATGAGAATGTCAGCACTTTAGCGCAGTTAGAAGACTGCATGGATGAAAAACAGTATGCCTATTACAGTCTGGTCTGTTCAAGACTCACAAAAGATCCGGCAGAGAAAATGGAGTGGTATCAGAAAGTACAGCACGGACTGCAGAACACGCTTGGCATGAGCTGTCTGATTTCCGGTTATTATGAACAGGCAGAATACGACGCGATTCACCGGATGGAGAACCGTTTTGTGACGGCGGCGTTGGAAGAGGGAAATGTATATGCACTGGCGGATTATTATTTTATGAATGGAAGCGCATATGCATGTGTCGATATGGATGAGATGATGACCGTCTATTATGAGCGCACCAGAAGACTATTACAGAATACCGGATGGTGGAAAGAATACGAGCAGGGATTATATTATAATATGGGGGCGACCTATCTTGCAGTTGGAAGATATGAGGAAGCACTCGACTGTTTAAACCGTGTCCGGTCAGAAGATTTCCTGCTCTGTCATAAAAAGGCATGGTTACATCTTCTCCTTGGAAATACCAGGGAGGCGGATCATTATCTTGCAATAATGAAACAGTTACTTTCCCGGAAAGATATGAAGGGTAAGATGGCAGAGCGTCTGATGTATGAGGAACTTTGCATGGAACAAAAGCAAGACTTTACGGCGGATCCGGCATATTTAGATCTGATCGAACGACTGATCAGGGCACTCATAAAAGAAAAGTCGTTTGGTTTCCTCTATCAGTATAAAAATGTGATTTTAGAAGCCTATACGAGGCAGCGAAAATATAAAAAGGCACTGGAGTTTAGTGAACAAATTTCCGCAAAGACCAGAAAAAGTACGTTTTAGCGTGCTTTTTTTGTGCCGATTTTCCCAAATCAATTCGCTTTATCTAGTTTAAAGTGGAATATATAATAACTGTAGCAATCGATATATGATGTCTGGAATCCACTATTTGCTCCGGACATCATAATCTTTACGCTATACTACAAAACATGAAATGAGGGAAAAACATGTCACACCAGCAAAAAACACTCTGGACAAAAGATTTCACCAGTATCGCCATAGCAACCATTTTAACAGCCGTAGGTGGCGAAGCCATGAACCTGCCGATCAGCCTTTTGGTATTTGATGAGACCGGATCTACATTTTTATCAGCATTGGTACTGATCTGTGGCGTTTTGCCGGACATTGTCCTTTCTGTTTTAGTTGCTCCATTGATTGATAAAGGCGGAAAGAAAAAATGGATCGTCGGACTGGATATTGTAACGGCGGTATTGTATGCGGTAATGGGACTCTATATCAGTGGTCATGCATTCAATTACCTGTTGTATCTGATATTTGTCCTTGCAGTGGGAACAATCTCAGTGTTTTACCGTCTTGCATATGATGCATGGTATCCAAATCTGATACCGAATGGGATGGAACAGAAGGGTTATGCGGTCAGCAATACAATTTATCCACTTGTCATCATTACAATGTCCCCAGCGGCAACCTTTTTGTATGAAAAAATATCCATGGCACACATTTTTTATCTGGTTGCCGGTATCACGATGGTATCTGTCATCGTGGAGAGCCGGATTCATGAGGAAAAGGAAGAAGCACAGGACGATTATACCTGGAAGCAGTATTGTCAGGATATCAGGGAAGGATTTCATTATCTGAAAAAAGAAAAGGGCATTCGTAACATCTATACTTATATGAGTATCACAAGCGGTGTGTCAGATGGAAATACCGTACTGATACAGGCGTTTTACCAGACAGTGCCGTGGCTTACGGTTACGATGCTTGGATTTTTAAAAAGTGCGGAAATGATCGGGCGGGGACTTGGCGGCATTTTTCAGTATAAAAAAGAAATACCGGTAAAAAAACGTTATGCGTTTACCAAATTTGTCTATACGGTCTATGGACTGATGGATATTTTACTTTTATATCTGCCATATCCGCTGATGCTGTGTAACCGTTTCCTTTGTGGGGCACTTGGCATCTCAAGTGCGACCATCCGTGAGACAGCAGTGCAGAGCTATCTGCCCGAAAATATGCGGGCGCGTATCAACGCATTTTTTAATATGGTATTTGCGATCGGAAGTGTGGCATTCCAGATGGCAGCGGGAGCACTGGGACAGATCATGTCTTACCGGTTTGCAATTCTGCTGCTCGCGACGATAGAACTTACCGCCATGTTTCTGCTGATCTGCCTTCCGGCAAAAGAAAACCGCCCCGTATACGAGGCGGTCCGAAACGCAGAGTAGTGTTGATAAATCTGTTGGCAGTTTTAAGCCAGCGGTTTGATCTCCGGCGCCGCCTGACAGCGTGCGGTCGACTCTCTTTCGATGAGCCTTGCCCGGATCTGCGTCCGGCAGAACGGGATGTGGTGCACCAGCGAATTCAAAACGACGTAAGCGCATTTTCCAAGCTCATTGCGCTCCTGACGAACCGTGGTAAGCGGCGGCTCTAAGGAGGCAGAGAGCGGCAGGTCATCAAAACCGACAACGCTGATATCCTCCGGAACACGGAAACCGCGCAGCTTACACTCAGCGATCACACCGGAAGCAATCAGATCGTTGCCGCAGATGATCGCAGTCGCACCTGCGCCGAGAAACGTCGGGACGTGATACTTTGCGCTGTCTGCCACATAATAGCCGTAGGCGGTCAGCTTCTCATCAACAGTCAGTCCGTGAGCTTTCATGCTGTTATAAAATGCTTCCTGGCGCTGCTCGGATACCATGGAGTGCAGGGAACCGTTTAAGAAAGCAATTTTTTTGTGGCCGAGCGTATAAAGATGATCTACGGCTGCGTCGATGCCCTCATAGTTATCGGTGCCGACGTAGCAGACGTTCGGATTTTTTTCGATATAGTTATCAAAGAGAACAGTCGGCATTGTGGTGTGGGAAAGCTGTTGCATCCATTCGTCATGCAGGGCGAATCCGACTAAAAAGGCACCGCAGAAACCGTTCTTTAACATGTATGTATCATATTTTTCTGTAAGCTGAAAAGCAGGTGTGACCGGAATAACGGTAACATCCCAATTATGGCGGAAAGCATTCTGTTTGAAACCGAGTACGATATCGTAGCCAAACTGATCTTCCGTTTCATATTCCATATTTTCGATAAAAACCGCCAGTTTGCGGTTTTCTTTTTTCTTTGATTTTTTTGTTGCGTATCCCATTTCAACTGCAGTGTCAAGCACCATCTGACGTAATTCTTCGCTGATGTCACTCGCGCCATTTAAACCTTTTGATACGGTACTGACGGAAACACCGAGTCTTGTTGCAATATCTTTGATTGTTGCCATGGGTAAGATCCTCTCCTTAGTAAAAACAGTTGATTTTTTTATATTATATAAAGAAAACAAAAAGTTGACAAGCAGACATACTAAAATTTTCGAAACTTTTGAGCGCTTTCGTTGTAAAAATAAACAAAAACGATATAGCGAAAACGGCAAATATGGCAAAAACGCTGTTAAAAGTTGCAAATTCGTTGACAAAAAACGTTTCCAGTAATAAAATTATCACAGATACGAAAAAAAGCGAAAAAAATGAGAGGAAGGACCGGGGAAGATCATTGGATGCAAAAAGAATGGCAAGGGGAGCAGGAATCCTCTTAGCGATCACAAGTTTACCATCTTCATACGGAATTGGTACATTAGGAGATGCGGCATTCCAGTTTATAGATCTGCTGGTGGATTTAAAACAGCGTTACTGGCAGGTGCTGCCGATCGGTCCAACCAGTTTTGGAGACAGTCCATATCAGTCATATTCCGCATTTGCCGGGAATCCATATCTGATCGATCTGGATGATCTTGTGCAGGAGAAGCTGCTTAGTGTGGAAGAGATCCGAAGTTTCCATTGGGGAAATGATGAAGCGGATATTGATTATGCGATGATTTATGAGAACCGCTTTAAAGTTTTGAAAATGGCGTTCGCACGATTCGATATCGAAAATGAAGCTTTTGTAAGGTTCTGTGAAGAAAATGCCGGATGGCTTTCTGATTATGCACTTTATACTGCATTAAAGAAACATTTTGGTGATGAGGAATGGCAGAAGTGGGACGAACCGCTTCGAAGCCGGGATCCTGAGGCATTAAAAGAGTATGAAACAACGTTACATACAGACATATTGTTCTATGAATTCTGCCAGTTTGAATTTTTTAAACAATGGAAAAAATTAAAAGAATATGCAAATAACAGAGGTATCCAGCTGATTGGTGATCTTCCGTTTTATGTGGCATTAGACAGTGTGGATGTATGGGCAAACCGGGAACTTTTCTTATTGGAAGAGGATGGGACGCCAAAAGGAGTTGCAGGTTCTCCGCCGGATGCATTTTCAGAGAATGGACAAAAGTGGGGAAGTCCAGTATACAACTGGAGCCGGATGGAAGAAGATGGATTTGCCTGGTGGCAGGCGCGTATGTTAGAACATGCAAAGCTGTTTGATGTAATACGGCTTGATCATTTTGCAGCGATCGTAAAGTATTATGTCGTACCGAACAAGGCAGAAGATGGAAGAAGTGGAAAGTGGAGTAGGGGACCTGGAAAGAAACTTACGGATGCAATCGAAAAAGTGATCGGAGATACACACATCATCGTTGAGGATATCGCAGGAAAGAGTCCGATACCGGGTGTGAAGAAGCTGATGGCAAGAACCGGATGGCCGGGCATCAAGATTTTGATGTTCGCATTTGGGGATGATACGGCAAACGAACATCTTCCACATAATTACACCGACTGCAATCTTGTCGTTTATGCGGGAACGCATGACAATGAAACAATTGTTGGTTACTTCAGGGATAAAACAGATTATGAACTTGCGTATCTGTACGAGTATCTGAATATCAAATATAAAGAAGAAATACCGGATGCGCTGATCCGGGCTGCCTATGCAAGCATTGCAGATGTGGTGATCATACAGATGCAGGATCTGATGAAGCTTGGAAATGAAGCGCGGATGAATGCACCATCCACCGTCGGGAGAAACTGGAGATGGAGGATTGGAACCGATGAACTGAGTGAGGAGCGAAGGGCATGGATCCGGACGCTTGCGTCGGTTTATCACAGATAATTATGTTATAAAGTGCAGATTGCATTTTATATAAAAACAAAGTTCATGAAAACTTTTTGGGAAAAAGAAAAGGAGAGGAAAAAAATGAAAAAGAAAGCAGTGTCATTATTAATGGTAGCAGCTATGATGACAACCATGGCAGCAGGATGCGGAAACAAAGCCGCAAACAATGCTGGAAGCGATGCAGCAGCAGACAACAGCACAACAAGTGATGCAGCAGCAGACAACAGCACAACAAGTGATGCAGCAGCAGAGGAGACAGCAGGTACTGAGGCAGCAGCCGCAGATTCTGAAGATGAGCCATGGTCCGGTACAATTACAGTATGGAGTCCACAGGAAGATCAGGACACAGGCTGGCTTGCAAAAGAGTGTGATGCATTTAATGCAGCTCATCCAAACTGGGATATCACTTTCAATTATGGTGTATGTGCAGAGGGTGATGCAAAAGCAACGGTTACACAGGATGTTGAAAACTCCGCAGATGTATATATGTTAGCAAACGATAACATCCCGGATCTGGTATCTGCAAATGCATTAGCAGAGCTTGGAGGAAGCTATCTTGACTATGTAACTACAACAAACTCTGATTCTATTACAGCATCTGTTACTTACAATGATGCAGTAGTGGCATTCCCGTTTACATCAAATACATGGTTCATGTACTATGATAAGAGTGTATTTTCAGATGATGATATTAAGAGCTTTGATACCATGTTAGAAAAAGGAAAAGTTTCTTTCCCATTATCTAACTCCTGGTATATTCAGGCTTTCTATGTAGCAAACGGATGTACATTATTTGGTGATGGTACTGATGCAGCAGCAGGTGTCGATTTTAGTGGTGACAAGGCAGCAGCAGTTACTGAGTATCTTGTAGACCTTTGCAAGAATCCAAACTTCATTAATGATGCAGACGGAGCAGGTATTGCCGGTTTACGTGATGGCAGCGTTAATGCCATTTTCTCAGGTACATGGGATGCAGAATCTGTAAAAGAAGCTCTTGGCGATAACATGGGTGTTGCAGCTCTTCCTACTGTAAATATCGGAGGAACAGAGGGTCAGATGAAATCCTTCATAGGATCTAAAGCAATCGGCGTTAATCCAAATACAGAGAATATGCAGGTTTCCATGGCTTTAGCGGCTTACCTTGCAGGTGAAGATGCCCAGAAAGATCATTATGATATGAGAAATATCCTTCCTACAAATACAAACATTGCAATCTCAGATGATGAAATTGCTACGGCAGTTACAAAAGTTATGACAGATACATCTATCATGCAGCCATTAGTAAGCGAAATGAGCAACTACTGGTCACCGGCTGAGAACATGGGTAAAGCACTGGTCGCTGGTGAGATCACAGCTGATAACGCAGCAGAGAAAACAGAAGATATGAATACAACAATGAACACAGACATTGCACAGTAAAAAGATTTCTTCTGATAGAAATCCCAGGGTGCCCGGACGGGCATCCTGGATGTTTCTACATTGAGATTTAAAGGAGGCCCATAACGTGAAAAAGGCTGGAATGAAAAAAGGAAAAAATAAAGAATTTTCAACACCGTACACGGTTACAAATGCGGTGGCAAAAGGAAATATAATCACAAAACTTTCCCTGTTAATTATGGGCTTAGGAAATATTGCACATAAACAAATTGGAAAGGGAATCATGTTTCTGGCAGTAGAAGCTGCATATATCTGGTACATGATTCAGTCAGGAATTTATAATTTATCTATGCTGCCATCTCTTGGATGGAGAGAGCAGGAAAAAGTATGGAACGAAAAAAAGAGTATTTATGAATATACAGCAGGTGACCAGTCATCACTGATTCTGTTGTATGGAGTGGCAACAGTTTATATTACAGCAATGTTTATCATTGTCTGGAGAGAGTCCGTAAAGAGCTCTTATAAATCGGAAGTGCTGGAAAAATCAGGAAAGCACTTAAACAACTTTAAAGAAGACTGCAAGAGTTTGTTAGATCAAAATTTATATAAATTACTGTTGGCAGCGCCGGTTATGGGAATTTTAATTTTTACGATCTTACCACTGATCTATAACATTACCATGGCGTTCACGAACTACAGTAAGGTCAACGATCATCTGGTATTATTTGACTGGGTGGGACTGGCAAATTTCAAGAAGATTTTAAACTTCGGTGACAGCATCGGCAAGCAGTTCTATTCCGTATTAGGATGGACACTGATCTGGGCCATTGTAGCAACCGCATTAAACTATATCCTCGGTATGATCTTAGCAATTATCATCAACCGTAAGGAGACAAAAGGAAAGGCATTTTGGAGATTCTGTTTTGTACTTTCCATCGCAGTACCGCAGTTCGTATCACTGCTGATCATGCGTACCATGTTACAACCGACCGGTATCGTCAATACGCTGTTATTAAAATATGGTCTGATCGATACCGCATTACCGTTCTTTTCAAATGCAACATGGGCAAGAGTAACGGTTATTGTTATTAACCTCTGGGTAGGTATTCCGTATACGTTACTTCAGGTAACTGGTATTTTACAGAATATTCCGGGTGAACTTTATGAGGCAGCAAAGATCGACGGAGCGAATGCTGTACAGACTTTCTTTAAGATCACATTGCCTTACATGTTATTCGTTATGACGCCGTACCTGATCACACAGTTTACGGGAAATATCAATAACTTCAATGTCATCTTCCTTCTGTCAGGCGGAAATCCTACTCCGGTGGATGCCACGGCAGGAAAGACAGACCTTCTTGTTACCTGGCTGTATAAGCTGACGGTTGATAAGAACTATTATAACTTAGGTGCTGTTATTGGTATTATGACATTTATTGTACTTGCGATCGTAGCATTGGTAACATATCGCAATACCGCATCCTATAAAGATGAGGAGGGATTCATGTAATGAACTGGACACATACGAGTACAGCAGCAGTGGCTGCGAAAAAAAGTGGTGCACCCAATACGGCAAAAATCCGTAAAACAGTGATAAATGTGATTGTTCACATTTTCCTGGCAATACTGGCATTTATCTGGGTTCTCCCGATTTTCTGGGTAATCCTTACAAGTTTCCGTGGAGAGAAAGGTTCTTATGTAAGTACATTTTTCCCGAAAACCTATACATTTAATAATTACATCAAATTATTTACAGACACCAGTATTTTAAACTTTCCGAAGATGTTTATGAATACCTTTGTGATCGCAATTTTTACCTGCATCATTTCTACCATCTTTGTACTTTTCCCTTCATCGGGAGAATTCTTTGCCATAGTCTGTATTTTTTCAGGTGAATAAAAAAAACGAATGATTCATTGACACAACAATCAGTATATCTGTTTGTTGCCGGAATTCATCTATTTTAATAGCTTTAAAACCGTATTTACGTTTGCTTACTTATTTTTCTACTCGTTTTCACCTTTCTCCCAGAAATGTATGCCCCCAATTATCATGTATTATGTTTGTTTATAGCAAAAGCGGGTAAATATGTACTATGTTACATATTTACCCGCTTCCTGTAAGGGATCTAATTTTTTACTTGCCGGAAATTAAGTCTTTCTTGCCTTGCTTATTTACAATAGAAGGACTTCCTTTATATTCAATATCTCCACTACCGCTAACTTTTGCATCCAACTGTTTAGAAGCATAACAAGAGATATCGCCGGAACCTGAAACAGTGGCAATCACTTCAGTAGCCGCCAACTTATCAGCACTGATGTCACCGGAGCCGTTTACAGTCAACGCAGCCCATTTTGCAGCGCCTTTGATATTCACATCTCCCGAACCACTGACTATCGTTTTTACAGTAGTGCCCTTCACATTTTTCACATCGATATCTCCACTCCCTTTTATATAAGCAGAAAGATTAGTATATTGCAGATTCTCCGCTTCAATATCTCCGGAACCGGTTATGTTCAGAGTTAAATCAACACCTTTAATAGTACCCTTCAGATATACATCTGCCGAACCTTTAATATCTACTTCATCTAATGAAGGAGAAGAAGCAATCACTTTCAAACGACGTTCTCCACTAAGAATCTTAACCCCCTTCTTGATATTCACCTGCAACACTCCATTCGCAGTAGACACTTCCAGCAAATCGACCAAATTGTCCGAACCATATATAGAAATCTCTGTTTTAGAGCCACTACTCTGTCGATATTCAACATCAGTACTGCCTAGCACCTTGATTGAGCTAAAATTGCTTACGTTATTCAACTCCTTTGTAATATACTTCTTACTGGGAGTTACGGTCTGTGCCTGCATTCCTGTTATAAACAAGAACATCAGTACTGCCAACATAGATG
>OHMV01000413.1_pt1 | contig 11020 bp, 10 predicted proteins | sample 1569451 | NCBI WGS metagenome assembly OHMV01 (sample SAMEA3879595, study PRJEB24766) | human gut metagenome | biome: human-associated habitat; feature: feces | place: USA | collected 1985/1987 | reverse complement strand
TTCAGTATACCGATTCCTGCGAGCTCTTCCCAATTCACGTCTTCCGCCTTGAATGGCGTGTTGTTTTTATTGTTCACGTTCATATTTCAGCTTTTTTTTTGATTTGACATTCATTCTGATTCACGCTCAGGCAATGCTTGCCCCCTTGGACTTGCGGCCAGCCTGTTCCTGTCCCTGCTTCTGGGCGTTCGCCACCACGTTGCGCTGCGAGGCGTCACGCTTGCGGTCGGGATTCTCGTTGTAGAAGTCCAGACGTCCCTGGTTGAAGTTCGCCTTGACGTACTGCGAGATGGTCTTCCCGTCATATCCCTTGATGCCTTCCACCAGCACAGCCTTTCCGCTTTGCAGGTCAGCACGCTGCTTTCTGGTCAGCTCCACGTCCCACACCTTGGTTGGAATCTTGAAATCCTCGCGCTGCTCGAAACCGTCCGGCGTACGGGAGTAGCTCAGGCGTCCCGTTTCCAAATCGGCCTTGATGAAGGAGGAGAATTCCTCTCCCTTGCGGTTCACCATGTCATTGAGGAAAATCACCTTGCCGTCACGGAGTTGCTGCTGTTCCTCCGCCGTAATCTTCACCCCGTTGATTTCGTTGGGGATATAGATTTCGCGTGCGCCTTCCGGAGAGTCCGGGTTGTAGCGGGTGTAGGACGGGCGGCCCGTCGCCTCGTCGAGCTTCACGTAGGAGGAGAACACCTCGCCGTCCTTGCGCTGCATTCCCTCCACGAAGATGGCTTTTCCGGCGTTCAGGTCCTCAATCTGTTTCTGTGTCAGTTCCACACCCCCGAGCGTCTGGCGGTTGAAGAGCTTGTCGTTCTCGAAAATGAATTCGACACCCCTGCGTTCGGCATTCACCTGGATGAAGGCGTTGAACTCGTTGCCGGACTTGGCGATCATGCCCTCGACATAGACCTTCTTGCCTTCACGCAGGTCATTCTGCTCCTGCTCTGTCAGTTCCACGCCCTTGATTTCCCTTGGGATGAAGGCATTCTCCGCTTTCATGGCGACCACCTCGTTGGTCAGCTTGTCAATACTGATGAAGGAAGGGATATATTCCCCGTTGCGTCCTTTCAGTTCCACGACACGTCCCATGTTGCCCGTTTCGAGCAGGTTCTTCTTGTCCTCGTCGGAGAAGATATGTCCGAAATACGGTCGGTCAAGGTCGGGTTTCTGCCGGATACCGTGGATGCCGAGTACCACATCGCCCGCCATGGACTGCTGGAAGGACAGGCGTGCGTCCGTCCTCAGTACGGCCGAGCCGAAGTTCATGCTGATGGGCACGACCTGGTTGGTCTTGTAGCCACGGAGCATCTGTTCGAGCAGTCCGCGTTCCTGAAGGTATTCACGGGAGATTCCGAAATTCTTTAGCTGTTCCCAGTTGATCATGGACTCGTTGTAACGGTACTGGGGGGACTGGGTCTGCGGCTGGCTGTCGGCTGCGGCAGCCTGCTGCTGGGTTTCATTTTTCTTTGCCATTTCTTCTTGATTTTTTTGGTTGATACTTTGGTTTTCCTTGTTGCGCGGAACAATCTCGTACTGCTTGAGAAATTCCTCCACGGCTTTTGTCTTTTTTCCTGCGGCGATGTCCTCGATGGCCTGCTGCACGGCAGGGTCGTCCAGCCTGTCTTCCTTGACGGAGAGGATTCCGAAACGTGTCGGGTCTTTCAGCTGGCTCCAGAAGTTCTTGATGAAGTTCTCGAAGGCGTCTGCATAGCGGTCAATCTTCAGGAAGGAGTTCCGGTTCTGCCTGTCGGCGGCTACTGTGTTGAATTTTCCGTCCTGTCCGATTTGCGACACCGCTTCCAGAATCAGTTCCATCTTGTCGAGGATGAACACGATGTCACTCATCTGCTCGTTTTCGGAGACCTGCGGTTTCGGGGGGTCTTCCCTTGCATTTTTCTTTGCCATAATTTTTGATTTTTAGTGTTGATAACTCATGTTGTCACCGCAAATATATAGGAGAAAAGTTGATAAATAATTGATTTGCAATGTGTTAGGACACACATTACATCTTGTGTCATCACATTACACCGCAGGCCGGAGAAAACGGAGTGAAAAAACGGGGTAAAACGGCAGGAAAAGGAGAAAAAACAAAAGGCGGCAAAGGAAAGGGAAAAGGCTGGAACAGGCCGGACATGCACGGGCGTGGTGGTACGCACTACCGCACGGAAGAAAAGGAAAAACTGTAATTATGCAGAGTTGGGAGCGAGCTGCTTTTGTCCCCCTTGATGTGTCCTTTTGTGACAGGATGCGGATTTCCGTTTAGTGGAATAACCGGATGGCGTAATCCATTGGGATGGCATACGGGAGCATGGTTCTCCCGCCGGATTCTTTTTTATGTTGACCTGTATCTATGCGTCGTAGGTCGCTTCGCTTGCTAAGTCCCGGTACTTTCCCCAACTCGGACGGCAATACCGGAGCGTTTTTTCGGGCGGAAAATTACCGCAGGGAATTTTGTGTCCCGAAAACCGGAGGCTTGAACGTGGAGGTATTCGCCCTCCGAGTTAACTTCTCTGAAGGGACTTATCAAGTGAAGCGTGGCTTATGATGCCATTTTATAGAAATATGGAGAAAAATTCCCTTTCAACATAAAAAATGCAATAAATCTGCGTAAGTAGTCAAAAAATGACTACTTTTGCAATGTCATTGCAGTTAAATTATGAAGAAGCATATAGAAACTTTGTCAGATTGGATTGAAAGCCTGGAATTAAGGGGATATTACACCTTCACTAAAGAGGATATAGAAAAGCAATTCCCCTCAGCGGGTAAGGTATATATTAAAACCGCATTGTACCGTTTGGCCGCCAAAGCGAAGATAGTTTCTCCCTGGCGTAATTTTTATGTCATTATGCCTGTTGAATATTCGTTAAAAGGCGTAATTCCGCCTGTTTTCTATATGGATCAGCTGATGTCTTATCTTGGGAAAAGATATTATGTTGCTCTTTTGAATGCGGCTTCATTTTATGGCGCGTCACATCAAAGAGTACAGACATTTTCCCTCATGGTGGAACAACCGAGCATGAGGAATACTTCAAAGAGCGGAACATCCATATTGTTCTTTTCCAAGAAGGAAATAAGTATGGAATTTGTAAGGAAGCACAAGACGCAGACAGGTCATATCAATGTTTCTTGTCCTGAACTGACAGCTGTTGACCTGGTGGAAAACGAAAAAAGTGTAGGTGGTCTGAATCGCGTCTGCACCGTGTTGAATGAATTGGTTGAGACAATGGATCTGGACAGCCTGGATGATTCCTTTTTCAAGACATCGGCCATACCGGTCTTTCAACGTCTGGGTTATATTCTGGAACATGTATTGGAAAGAGCGGATTTGGCGGAAACCTTATATTCCAAAATGGAGGTTGCAGGACTGAAATTTAGAAAGATACCGTTTAAGATAAACAAACCGACAGAGGGTTGTGAGGTTGACAAGAAATGGAAAGTAATCATTAACCAGGAAATAGAAATAGACGAATGATACCGGAATTTGCAATCAGAGAATGGAGCGAACATGTTCCATGGACAGAGTCCGAACAGGTCGAACAGGATCTGCTGATATGCAGAGCCTTGACTGAGATATACAAGGATGAATATCTTGCTTCCCATCTGGCTTTTCGCGGAGGGACCGCATTACACAAGTTGTTTCTCTCGCCCCAACCCAGGTACAGTGAAGATATTGACTTGGTACAGATTAATGCAGAACCGATCAAAGAGACCTATGACCATATAAGAGATGCACTCGCTTTTCTCGGAGAGCCGAAAGTGAAGCAGAAAAAGCACAACAACACTTTGATTTTCAGGCTGGAATCAGAAACCATACCAGTGGTCCCGATTCATCTGAAAGTGGAAATCAACTGCAAGGAACATTTCAGTGTACTGCCTATGCAACGTATGCCATTTTCAGTGGTCAACAAATGGTATAACGGAAAATGCGATGTCCTGACTTATCAGTTGGATGAACTGGTTGGTACAAAACTGCGTGCCTTGTACCAACGGAGAAAAGGACGTGATTTGTATGATTTGTACAAGGCCTTGACCACATCAGACATCAACATAGACAACGTGCTGGCTTGCTATCAGAAGTATATGGAATTTGTGGTTGACCACATTCCTACTTACAAAGAATTTATTATCAATATGGAAGACAAAATGCAGGATGATGAGTTCTTGGGTGATACCATGCAGTTGCTTCGGCCGGATGAAGAGTTCAATCCGCAGGAAGGCTATGAGGTGGTACGAACGCTCCTGTTAGACAGGTTACAAAAGTGATGAAAGCCCATTTTCTCATTTACCGGGGGAAATGGGCTTTACAGGATTTTATCTTCAGGTGTGTATGCTCCATCCATGGAACGGATTGAGCATCACGGCGTATGATTCGTCCGGTCTGCCATGATAGAGTACCCCTCCGACGACTCCAGTCCGTCCGTCGGGAGTTCTTTCGGCGAATCCGAACGAATGGGGTGCAAAGTCCCAGTAGAGTTCTATTTCATATTTCCCGTTTGAGTTCTTTTCCCACTGTTGCAATCGTTCGATGCACTGTTGTAAGGTATTGTCTCCGATACTTTTTGCGTATTCCACCACCTTGTCGTAGTGTTCCTGACATTTGATTATCATATTCATTCATTTTTATGTTGTCTGTAACAGTTCTTCATATTCACCGAAGCCGAAACATCCGGCTATGACAAAATCTTCCCCGCTTCTGTCAGCCAGCGACAGCAGGCTGTCCAGAGTATCGCAGTAGAAGAAGATTTCATCGTCCATTTCCGTATCGGAATCCATGTCCAGGGCTATTCTTGTCTCCAGTGTCTCCAAGGTGTCGTTCCAGCGTATGATGCATTCGAGGAAATGCGGTTCACGTCCCTTTTCAGTACGGTACTCCTGATATTTTTCACGGATTTCCTTCTTGATTTCCTCCGGCTTCTTCCAGGAACTGTCATCCACGATTTCAAGACTCAGCCCCTCGACAAGCAGGCACGTGCCTTTGTCATATACCATCAGGGTACGTTTTCCCATGTGGCTTTTTCTCAAGTTTTCCCAATCGGGAATGTCCCATCGTTCGGTAGTCCATACTCCCCGGTAATTTTCGGGGACAGCGAGGTATTCGCTCAGTGTCATTCTTTTCATCTTTCTGTGTATTTATGGTGAAACAAAAAGAACCTTGCAGGTCTTGTAAGGCTCTCCAAATGCGGGATAGCGGTCAAACTCGTTGCAGGCGTCCCAGTCCACGCTCATCGTGTATCCTTTCGGGAAATGTGTGCCGACAAACTTTTCAATCATAGCCCGTTCCTCTTCGTTCAGGCTGCCGTCCTCTTCCGTTCCGTATTCCAGGGCATATATGGCCCATTCGGGAATGTTGTCCCATTCCGTCTGTTTCATGTGCGCTGCCATAGCATACCGTTTATGCGGCGGAAAGCCTGCCGATTATCTCCTGAAGTTCCTGTTCCCATTTTCCGTCGCCATTGCCGAAGGATGGATAGGTAAGCTGGTACCAGTTGTGGTAGTCGAAGAGTTTCATCCTCAGCGGATAGTAGTCGAACATTTTCCGGCCGTCCCTGAAGATACGGATATGGTTTGTACCTATGTTCATGGCCTGTAGTCCGTGTCCGTTTAGAATCTCATGGAATCTTTCCATCGGGGTGAAGTTGCTTCTGCTCATATCTTTCATTTTTTGAGTTAGACATCTGCGGCTTGTCAAGCCGGTATTTTATTTCTTGCCTGCCTTTCTGTCCCGTGCCGGATTGCGCAAGGCTTTGCGAAAAAATACCGGAGCCCCCTGGCGAGGATGATTTTTTCAGCAAACCACGGAAGGGCCCGGCCTTGCACAATCCAGCGGGCACGGGACGACCTTTGCAGGCGGAAATAAAACAGCGGTCTCCTTTTTCCTTTATTCTCCGTCATTGTTCTCTTCTTCCTCCTGCTGCGGGATGAGGTGTCTCAGTTCCGGATCATTTTTTATGCGTGTTATCTCATCCTCTATTATCTGCAACACGTCCGCCTTTATCTGCGAGTAGTTGCGGTCAATCTGCTGCTGCATGATGTCGTTTCCGTCCGCGTCCCTGAACTCGTTGATGACAGGAATTTTCCTGTAGGCTTTCATCTCTTCCGATACCTTTGCGCTGTCCACGATGATGCGGGCATGGAAAATCTTCTGGTCTATCTCCTCCCCGAAATTGTCTGCCACGCTGCCCACGAACGTACCCTGCGAAAGGTTGGCTATCTTGGAGGCCGGTATCAGGGAATCAAGCTGCGTGTTGATGGAAGTCGAAGTGTCCTGACGGTTGATGGATATGGACTGCCGCTGCTGGAGAATCTTGCCGAACCGTTCCGACAGTGATTTTGCCGTTTCTCCAACCACCTGTCCGCTGAAGATATTGCCCACCGTGTTCTGGATGACCTTCGCCTCCTTGTCGCCGTAGTCGCGTGCAAGCTGCGAAAAGTCCTGGAAGCCGAGACAGACGGCCACCTTGTTGCTTCGGGCAGTCGCAATCAGGTTGTCGATACCACGGAAATAGATGGTCGGAAGCTCGTCAATGATGATGGAACTTTTCAGTTGTCCTTTCTTGTTCACCAGTTTAACGATGCGCGAATTATACAGGCCGAGAGCCGCCGAATAGATATTCTGTCGGTCCGGATTATTACCCACGCAGAGGATTTTGGGGTGTTCGGGATTGTTCAGGTCAAGGGTGAAATCGTCTCCCGTCATCACCCAGTAAAGCTGTGGCGAGATCATTCGCGAAAGAGGGATTTTCGCACTTGCTATCTGGCCCTGGAGCTGGTCTTGAGCTCCGCCTTGCCATGCGTCCATAAAGGGGGAAAGATAGTTTTCGAGGGACGGATAAGAGGTAAGAATCGTGAAGATATCGGCATACGGCTTGTTAAGAAATTCGATTGCATGAGGGAACGTGCAATACTTTCCGTCCTTGTAAATCCGCAAATACCAAATGATTGCGGCAAGCAGGATAATCGGTGACTCCACGAAAAAATCACCCTGTTTCTGTATATCGGGTAAGTCAAGGGCATTGCTGCCCCCTTCTCCCCTAAGAACCGTACATGAGAGTTTCCCCTCATACGGCTCAAGCAACTCAATATTTCTATTTGTTGTTAGAAATCGGCTCATACTTTCAACATTTTCGTTTATTTCGCTTGTAGCAGTTGTTGTGGACAAGTTGCCGTACAATCGAACCACCAACAGATATTTCGTTGACGTTCCATGCTTTTGTACAATCTATTTCCTTGCCACATAACGGACAAATCCGGTTCTGCTTGTTCCATAAATATAAGAGAGACTTACGTCCCTTGAGAGATTCCAGCATTTGTTGCTCCTTTCGCTGAAAGAAATAATCATCGTATTCCGGGTCGAAAGGGTTTGCCTCACCTTTGATTTGCTTGTACGGGGTATAATGTATATCCGACAACCTTTTAAGGGTCAGGTAGTTCACTTTCTTGCTCTTGGTTTCATATTTCCATGCAAACGTCCATTTACGCCCCCGAATTTCATGCCAATATTTGTCTGCAACCCAAGACTTGCGTTTCTTTGGATGGCGACGTAAAGCCCATTTCTTCGTGAGATTGTAAATGTGATTGTCACAACCATGAAAAGCATCGGTTGATGCACCATATCGGTAATAGTTGCCCCAACCTGTGATTACAGGATTAAGCATTCGTATCAGCGATTCCTGCTTACACATTTTATGTCCTTTAACGATGTCACCGATTTTTGCCCTGAAGCGTTTCTGTGCATCTTTGGACGGGGATGTGTATAGCCTTTTGCCAAACTTCCTCACATTGAAACCTAAGAAATCAAAACCGTCGTATATGTTCGTAATGGTAGTTTTCTCTTCGGATAAGGTCAGCCCTCTTTCTTTGAGAAATTCTATCACGATAGGTTTGACTTCGTTTTCCAATAGCTCCTTATCTCGACCTGTGATTATAAAGTCATCCGCATAACGAATAAGGTTTACCTTGTAGTGGAATGTCTTATTGTTGCGCCATAATCTTTTGAATCTTTCAGCCAAGAGTGGTTGAAGTCCGTCAAGTGCTATATTTGCAAGTGTCGGTGATATGATACCTCCTTGTGGTGTACCCTCTTCTGTCGGGAATAGTTTGCCATTGAATACAGCTCCACATTTCAGCCATTTTCTGAGTATCGTCTTATCCATAGGGATATGATTAAGAAGCCAGTCGTGGCTGATATGGTCGAAGCAGCCTTTAATGTCTCCCTCCAAAATCCATTCGGGGGAATGCTGGCGGTTTAGAACCGTATCAATCTGACGGATAGCGTCCATTGTCCTGCGTTTCTTGCGGAAACCATAAGAAAAGCGGTCGCCTGTCGTTTCGGCTATCGGTTCCAATGCCATGAGATATAATGCCTGCATCGCCCTGTCTTTCATTGTCGGTATTCCCAACGGTCGGAGTTTACCGTTCTTTTTCTTGATGTGAACCCTACGAAGCGGCTGCGGATTGTAACCACGACGTTTCAGTTCACCGATTGCTTTGTACTTGCGCTTGGGAGAATCCCAAAGCTGTTTATCTACTCCAGACGTTTTCTTCCCTTTGTTGGAAGTAACCCTCTTTACCGCCAATGCCTTGGCGTAAAAAGAGTGGGTCAGCATCCACTGCAAGGCTTTCACCTTGTTATGTCTGCCTTCCTTTTGAGCCTTTACAATACGCGCTTGTAGCTTTCGAACATAGGCTTCACACTTGGACCAGTCCATGCCGTCCCAAGTTAGATTCCTACTATCAGCAGGCGCACACGATGTTTTAGTTTCGTTCATTTGCTTTCCTCCTTTTGAAAGTTCTAAAAGTTATCTTGTAAAGAGTTACCATATACGGAAGTCTGCCCACTTTCGTGTCGGATGATGTCACCAATAACAACCCGTGATGTTGATTCAATCCGTATCCACCCCATTACAGGGTGGCATTCGCTTTTTCCGTTATCTCATACCTGCACCCCATTCGGCTTGCCTTGCGGTTCGCTTACTCGCATTCTTACGAGAGAGATACAGGCTTGCCCTGTTCCACGTAATTGACAAACGGATAGTTTAGGTTCTGCCAAGTCCGCCGGCAGTGCTGTGTCCGTGTAACCCCAACATGGGCAAGGGTTATCCGACTGCTTACCTTTTGGTGAGAGCTAAAGTATCTTGCGCTCCTTCAAACCTTACGACGGCTAAAGTCAGTTCACTTACGTTAACCATGCTATCCAGCCTCGCCACTCAACGGTATGATACTAACCGTCCTTGACATTCCCTCACGGTTCAGTCTTGTCCTTTCGGAAAGTGTACTTTGTCCTATAAGCTTGGCACAACCCATCACTGGAGATGCACCTTATAGTAGGCTACCGCTGACGGAACAGCGGGTTAAATCATGCAATTAATATTGCTGTCTAACAATCAATTACGTGACTTTACAGGTCACACCCAGGTCTTGTTCAGGTTGAGCATTATCGTGTAAGCTGACTCATAGGCATCCGATATGTCCGCCATGAATCTTGGATTGATGGGATTGCAGCGGTGGCTGCGTCTGGGGTCGTCGAAATTGATGACATAGAATTCCGGCTTGACCTTGTAATGTTGTCTGTGCTTGAGCAGATGGTTGTAGGCTATCTCCGAGAGGTCCGGGAACTTGTAGTCGTAGATATACATGGCAAAGGATTTCTCGATTTGCTGTTTGATGTAGTTGTTCACCACGGCATAGCTCTTTCCCGAGCCTGGTGTTCCCAGCACGATAGAGGCCCGGAACGGGTTTACGATATTGATCCAGCCGTCCCATTCCTTGCCCTGATAGACAAATTTCGTGGGCAGGTTGACGGAATACTCGTTTTCCATAAGCCTTGTTTCCTGCATGAAACTCTCGTTCTCTGTATTAAAGACATCATCCATTAGGTTGTTCTTCAACAACCGGGACATCCATGTACCCGCCATGAGCATACAGATATAGCCCGCCGACAGCGTGGCGATATAAAACACGGCATCCGCCGTGTGTGGCAACGGAAGTTCCAGCATCCACCAGTTCAGGAAAAACAGCACCACACCCGCCGCAAGGCTACAATGTATCTTCGTCCACGTTATTTTTTCCTCTTTCACGCCCTTAGTGCCGATGCACGACAGGGCGAGGAACACCACCGAAAAAAGTTTTGTCCAAAGGACGGACGAGAACAGCCCGGTGGTGCGCTGGAAGTTCCACAGTATCTTGTCTATCACCTCAAACGTCACTCCCCACTCTTTCAGGGTGGAGTAACAGAACCAGTACACGTTTATTCCCACGAATAGAATACTGACAGCCCGCATAAAGTCCATGACCCTTGCAAGCCCTCTCAAATCATCTTCCTGTTGCATGATTGTAATGTTTTTTAAGTTAGTCGATGCGCCTTGTGCGCTTCTTTTTCTTCTTTCTCTTTTGGCGGGCGGTGTCCTGCGGTTCGTCACCGACTGATGCACCGCCGCCCAGCAAACCGCCGAAAGCACCCAGCACGGAAGCCACGCCCGAAACGATGTCGGCTTCCGGCGTGAAGCCCGGCTGTTCCTGATGCGTGGATTGTTCCCGCTGTTGTGTTTTCACTTCTGACTGGTGTATATTTCCGGTTTCACCCGAAAAACGTTCGTTGAACACGTTCGCCGAATACTCCTTGCCCAAGCGTGAACCGTTCAGCACCACCCGGCTGTCGTGGTCGATGAACGTAACGCCATAGATGCGCCCGCTGTCATTCTGACGGAATACCACGTCAATGCCCTGCTTCTTTAGCTGTTGTTCCAGTTCCTTGCGGCTGCGGGCGGTCTGCATGGCAGTGGCTACAATCTTCCGGGTGCGCTCTTTCTGTTTCCCGTTCCTGATTGCTTCGCCCGATTTCTCCATTCTGCGCCGCACCGCTTCATAACCCACCGACTTGCCGATGCGGGAAGCCTTTACCGGGTTGCCCGCCTTTTCTCCCTTGTCGTTCATGGCGGAATAGACAATGCCCTGATAGGGCTTGCCGTTCACTTCACCCTTGACTTCCTCGGCGCACACGTTGTAAGCGGCAAGCAAAGCC
>OHMV01000411.1_pt1 | contig 11060 bp, 7 predicted proteins | sample 1569451 | NCBI WGS metagenome assembly OHMV01 (sample SAMEA3879595, study PRJEB24766) | human gut metagenome | biome: human-associated habitat; feature: feces | place: USA | collected 1985/1987 | reverse complement strand
CGATCAATTTCTGTACCCCAAAAATCTTTAACAACAATTTCAATTTTTTCACTATCATATATAGTCGCATATTCATACATTTTTCCATCTTTGCCACAGAAAATTTGAGATACATATTTATCCTCTTTTCGTCTTTCATCAAATGTAAACTCAATATCATATTTATATGAATCATTTGGTATTATTCCCTTAAATTTCGCATACTGCCCTTTTGCAAAATCATTAACAGTACTTTCCCATACTTGTGCAGAATACATATTAGCTCCTGACCAGCGGCCATAAAGAGCTCTCATAGATTGATTTTTAAGTGATATTAAATTATTAAAGAAATTGCAATATTTAGATTCGCCACAACGAATTACCGCTTGCTTTTGACCCGTAGAAGAAACTTTATAATATTCAACATCCATATAGAGTGTCTCCCAGCTATTTGCAAAAGAGGTAATTCCACCTATAAGTATTGCTGAAAAATTGCCTATTGCTGGATGGTTTTGTGCTTCAACCATACTATCGTCAAATTCTAATCCAGAAATAAACTTTGCAACATCAAAGGTATTTTTTTGCAGTCTTGTTGGTTTTTTCTCATCCGGTTTATTTTCATACTGATAAGCAGGTTGAATATAGGTTTTTCCATTTTCATACAGCATAATGGGATATATTTCTTTTGTTTCGGGATTTTTAACAGCACCGTATTTATATACAGGGGCAGGCGTTGGTGTAGGCGTACTATTATCCTTTTTTTCAAGAACAATAGCCTGATAATTTAACCCTTTATATGCCGTTTCAACAGAAGATTTGCTATAGTATGTCTGTGGCTGAGAAGTCAGAGGGTCATTAAAAATATAATGGCTACTATCGTATCCCACTAACAGCAAACAATGTTCGGGTGCTATCCAGTTAATGGTTTTTCCGTTGTAGGTCCACGTAGAACTTATGTATGGAGTATTCATATACATAGTTGCCCACAGAATTACCGGTATACCTTTGTCTATGTAGTTAGAACATAAATTTTTCAGAGAAACACCATACAATTGTTTTGCAGTATATTTTTGTCCGGATAAAACTTTATCTAATGCCTTCTTTATTACCGGTGCATAACATCCATACCCGCTCGTAGATCTGGGGTTTCCTCCAAATGAAATACTGGGATCAAAAGGAACTCCGGTTTTAGTTAAGTATGAATCAATAAATTTGTCTACAGATACATCTATACCAATATGATTCAATGCCATAACTGTAGTAACACTTTCGCAACCTGTCGGATATTTGCCTAACTGGGAAATAAACGGAGCTTGAATTATTTTACTATTACCTATAGGTGTTTGCGGCTTAGTATAAATTTCATTTTCCTCATAGATATGGATTTCTACGCCGTTTATATTTTTGCCATCTATACCCGCATAGGAAGAACCTGTGTCCAAAGTACCATCTAAATTATACTTTGACTGTACACTGCGCATCCATTTTGGATCAGCATTACTTACCCAAGGCAGCCAATTACCTTGTACATGCACTCTGTACATAACAACTACACCTGATGTTAGTTTTACATCTTCTTTACTATATACTTGAATATTCAATAACTGCACAGTGCCACCCGGATATCCTGCATAGTCATTTTCATTGCTTTTAACAAAAGGATAATAGTATGATTTTCCTTCATTCCAAGTCCTGTATAAAAGGTAATATGGCTTATCCTTGTCGGTTTTAATTTTTATACCATTAATATGAACGGAGCTTGCCATTGAAGTAAAGCTATGCCAATTTGAATCTTCGTCAATATAGCTAAGTGTTGAAGCTACTTTGCCTCCGGATAAATTACCGATTGATGATGAGATGGATTTGCCATTAAACACATAGATTTCGATGCCGCTTATATTTCTGCCGATAATTCCGGCATATGATGAACTGACATCCAATGTTCCACCTAAATTATAGTTTTCTTGAACATCCTGCATCCACTCCGGATCAGCATTACTAACCCATGGCAACCATCTTCCATCAACATAAGCACGATACATTACAACAACACTGGCAGTTAGCTTTGTTCCATCCTTACTATATGCACTTATACTCAGTCCCTGAATTGGTTTATTTGGATAACCTGCGTAATCATTTTCTAAACTTGTTACTTCAGGATAATAGTATGATTGTCCTTCGTTCCATGTTTTGTAACGCAAATAAAAATCCGAATTTGAATTGGTCTGAATTTTAATACCGTCAATAGGAGAAGCCATTACTTTATGATTGAAACTTTTCCAATTAGATGTACTATTTGCCATATACTGGGTTGTTATTAATTCTTCAGAACCAACGAAACTACCTGAACCCGCATTTAACGAATCTTCTTCAAAAATACGAATTTCAACACCACCAATATTTTTACCGTCTATGCCGGCATAAGATGAACCTGTATCTAAAGTACCATTCAAACTATATTTAGTTTTTACATTTCTCATCCATTCAGGATCAGCGTTACTTACCCATGGCAACCACCTTGAATCAGTATATACTCTATACATAACAATAATTCCGGAAGTAAGTTTTGTGCCATTATTTCTATATACATTGATACTTAACCTCTGAATAGCTTTTCCAGGGGAGCCTGCATAATCATTTTCTGTACTATTTACGGCAGGATAATAAGATGACTGTCCTTCATTCCATGTTCGATAAGTTAAATAATAATCCTTGTTACTGCCTGTCTGTATTTTTATTCCATCTATTCTGGATGACAAAGTGCTTTTTGAAAAAGACTTCCAATTAGATTCATTTCCAACCATATAGCTTAGCGAAGGATTTGATTCACCACCAGAGTAGTTTCCTAACGATGATTCTTTATAAACACGAATTTCTATTCCGCTAATATTCTTTCCGGAGATACCGGCATACGAGCTGCTGGTATCTAAAGTGCCACCCAGATTATATTTACTCTGTACACTATCCATCCATTCAGGGTCAGCATTACTTACCCATGGTAGCCATTTATTTTCTACAAAGGCTCTATACATAACAACAATACCTGATACTAACTTCGTACCATCATTCCTGTATGCTTGAATCTGAAGTTGTTGAATTGGCTTACCTGAAGAACCTGCATAATCGTTTTCAGTACTTTTTACATATGGATAATATCCATTCATTCCCTTATTCCAAGTTCTATATTGTAAATAAAAAGATTCATTTGAACTTGTTTTAATCTTTAAGCAGTCCATAGTAGATTTTGTCTGATCACTAAAACCTATCCACTTTCCACCGTATAAATATGAAAGAGAAATTGCTTGCTTACTCAATAATTTTTTCCTCCTAATAAATAATTAATATTTTTGATCGATCGCATAGAACATATGTTCTATATATAATTTTAGCGTATAAATTCAAAGTTGTCAAGAAAATCAATAATACTTTTTTTGCAAACAAGTTAATAAAATAGTTTTTGAAATATAAACATATTTTTCACTAAATAAAAACGAGATAAACAATAAAGGTCATCTCGTTTAATTACATCCTATTCGGTTTCGAACAATAATTATATTTAACATCTTTGAGTCTTTTATTAGTATCAAGCAAACCCTTTACGCCGAAACACAGGAATTTGTCATCGGTGATATTCGTGTGACCGTTGAAATACTTTGATTCTGAACCGACACACATTGAATGAATACCCAAACAAACCTCCTGCAAAACTTCTTCTGTGTAGAGGTATTTTCTCTTGCGGTCATAGGTCATATATTCTTCTTCGCACAAGTTATAAAAATCGCTCATCACAGGAAAATCAGTAGGCTTTTTTATGCTGTAATCGGTTGCATCGGTAATTCCAAACCTTGCGTACAACTTCATAAGCAAGATTTCGATTGTGTCAAGCTGTGCGTCCGTGAAATCCTTGTAGGTTCTGAAAAAATCTTTCAGGAACGCAATGTGCTGTGATAATCGGGTTACTTTGTTAAATGCAGGCGGTGCGTCTTTGTCAATCTCATCCTGTCCGTCATTCCATGCTTTTGGCTCTAACGGATTGATTTTGTATTTGCCCGACATAAAATCAATGTAGCAACCGCCGAGGGCATTTGTCAGATCCTCATACTCCGCTTCGGGGTCAAGGCATAAGATTTTCTTTCCGCTTTCTCTGATATTGGTTAAAATCAATTTGAGCAGATAACTTTTGCCCTGACCTGAGTTCCCGAGAATAAGGATGTTTGATGTAGTTTTGTCCTCTGTTCGCCTGTCAAAGTCAACAAGGATATTAGTGCCGTATTTATCTCTGCCAATATACAAGCCGTTAGGGTCTGTCTTGCCCGAAAAGTTGAACGGAAACAGATTGGCAACTGAGCTTGCAGGCAGAACACGCTCATACAAACTGCCGAATTGATTACTGCCGATTGGATTTACCGACAAGAAGCCCTCTTTCTGCCGTAAAGTCAAACGGTCAACTTCAATCTTAGAACGAGTAAGCTCCATTGCAATATCGGTCTGTAACTCCTTTAATTTCTGTTTGCTTTTCGCCTTTAGCTCTATGAATACGGAGCAATGCAATAAAGGTTCTTTGTTTTTACGAAGATTCGCCATAAGTGTGACAACATCCTGTAGATTGCCCTGTGCTTCAATGGTTTCATTTACATCATTACCGCTTGACTTGAGTTTGTTTTTGCGTGTTGCGTTTTGAATGATTTTACGCTGTTCCATACTTTCAACAAGCCTGTGGTAAATGCGAAGCGTTACTCCGTTTCTGTCTGCAAGCTGTGAGAGTATTGCTTGTTCTTCCGTACTCGGCGGATATTCCCGAACCGCCCATATACTGCGGTAACTGTCGCCCACAATGTAGTGGTCAGTGAAGAATTTTATCGTTGACGGCAGAATCATATCAAAGAAATCTTTAGTGTATATTTCTTCTGCCTGTTCGGGTGTGAGCACCTTTGGTTTTCTTTTTAATGGTCCCATAATTTTTACCCCCTTTAATTTCGGACTGCCAACACAAGTATGCGGTTATCCTGATTGTATCCGTAACAGGTCGAAAGCGTTAAAATCTGCTGACCGTAAACAGGTGTGATTTCTGTGTCGTATATGGATTTCTCTTTTGCATATTCAATTCTTGAGTTATAGCTTTTTTCCGTTCCAACTGTTGTGAATCTGTACCAATCATCATCGGATTTTACTTTCATAACAGAAAAGACGGAATAAGCAAATGCCCCGTCTTTCGTTTCAAGTACAACTGTCGGATGTTCAGTAAAGTACGAATAATCGGTATAGTTGCATAGGTCTGCAAACATTGTGCCGTTGTTCATATGGTGTCCGTATATGATTAAATTTGTACTGTCAGCTGAACATCTGCTGTCCAGAAACGGTGTACCGCTGTAGCTGTACTCTCCGTAAAAGTTTCTGTTCAGATATTTCTGCGGATTACTCGGTGTGTGCATAACAGGGTAATTGATATTTGTTCCTGATATGCTTATCCAGCCAAAGCATTCGGAATTCATTGAAATGAGTTCTGATATTGAATGAGGTTCGTAATAGGTCGTGTAATACACTGTTTGTTCAGCCTGAACTTCATTATCAAAATCGCTGACTTTTAATATATTTGGCTTTTTAATTCTTTCTGTTACAGTATCTGTATTCGTTGTTTCCTCTGTAACGATTTCTGCAAGCTGTCTAAATTCTTCCTTTTCCTTGTTTTCGGTGTACATCCGTGAAAATATTGAAATCAGACAGGCAATTATAATTACAGAAAATATGCCTATCACAATTCCCGTTTGGATTTTTCCTTTATGCTTCTTCATAGGTCTGCTCCTTTTCAAAATACTGCTCGCCGTCATAGTCGGGCATTAAATCGCCGTTCATACTCGCCTCAAAGTAGATTGCAAGAAAACACTTTATGTCTGCTTTTTTCATTCGAGTTACTTCAAAGCCCTGATCTGATATGATTTTTTCGACTCTGTTTGCTTTCTGCAAAACATTTTCGGATTTTGAAGATTTACACCTTGCTATGAACAGAAACTGCCTTGCGGTTGAGGTTTCGGTCTGAATGCTGTCGAGAAAATCTAAATCCTTATTCAGAATTTTTCTTACTTTTTCATTCTGTTCAGCTTCAATCCTGCCTTTGATATAGCTTTTGTTCGTATCAAAGCACTCGCACGAGTCTGTACAGGTAATCTCAATATCCGGCACAGCAGAAAGCACCATCATCAGGTGGCGCACCTTGATTTCGATATTCGTGTGAGAAAGTACGGAAATATTTGTAGGCTGAACCATATAGAAAATAAATTCTTCCTTGCCGACCTTCAAGCCGTTTTTCGTAAAGGTTTTTATGCCCAGCAAGTCCTGAACCGATTTGCCTTTTCGTTTTTGCTTTTTCACTTTTTCTCCCTCCAATAAAAAATTTGTTGAGTTGAAATAAAATACTTTACAGCATAGCGGATAAAATCAAGAATTGTTGTATCTTCAAGCCTTATTGACAAAAACCCGAAGCAAAGTGTCACTGTAAGCGGTACTATTATCCTCGTCTGTGCAAGTATCAGTATTGATAACAAAAGCGCTATGCTCATAATTGCAAAATCCCGTAAGCTCCACAGCCATAGATTGGCTGTGGCTTTTAGGTTTTGCGGATATAAATAAGTTGTCATAATATAAATTCTCCTTTACTTTGCCGCCCTCGCAACACTTCTTGTCAGGTTCACGGCAGTTGTGGTTGCGTGAACAATGCTCGTCATATTCACTTTTACGCTTGAATCAAGTCCGAACTGCTGTGCAATTCTCGGAACTTCGTTTGATGCAAGCATTATTCCAAGTCCCAAAAGCATATTGCCGGGGAAGGTCAGCAACCCGAGGAACAGCAGAGTTGTCTGCATAAATGCCGTCAGGCACAACGCCGCTATCTGTTTCATCCACTGATTGAAGCCGTCCTGATATCCTCTCGGAACGCTGAACATATACAACGCACCTACCGCCATCTGGATGAGCAGAATTCCTCCACGCTTGATGTTCGCAAAAAATATTTTTATTACGCAGTAGGCAAAAGCAATCATACATAACAGATTCAGCAAACCAAAATTCACTTGAACAGAAACTGCAAAACTGCCCTCTAAAACGCTTGTGCTTTGTCCGGCTAAATCAAGGCTTTGCTGTCCTGCCATTATGGACGACAAATCCTTTGAAAATGTGTTTTGCAGGCTGATGCAGAACTTATACAACTCCACAGGTACTACGCCAAACAGCGAACAGGCAAAGAACCCTTTTAATACATTTATAGCGGTTGTTTTGATATTTGCTCTGCCGTTCTGATACTCTATTGCAACATCGAATACGGCAACGACCGTGCCTGCGACGAACAATGCCCAGCCAAAAAGAGTAAACAGATTTATTGTCGCCTGCACCCATTCAAGGTCAAACACATCTGCGCCCATATTTCCCATCATAGTGAAAAAGTCTGCGACAGCGTTGTAAATTGTTTCATAGAACCACTGTAACATCGTGTTCCATATAGCGTTTGAGATTTGCTCACCGAGGTAATCAAACACACCGCCTATGGCACTTCCGATACCTCCGATAAAATCTCCTAACCAGTCAAAAATATAAATCACCTCCGCAAAAGGCTGTTATGCCTAACACAACAGCCTTGTATTTATAGTTTAAATTTGTTATCAGAGAATTGTCCAAATGTATAATGGTGCTGTCAGCGAGAACACAAGACAGCCGAAAAGAATTGCAGGCGCCGTAAATTCAAACTGTCCGTGCTTGCGGTAATCCATATATGCGGTTGCAAGTTTGACAAAGAATAGAATTGCTAAAATCATATCTACAGCAGGAAACACAACATTATTTACTACATTTTTTATCTGCGTTTGAGCAGAATTCCAAGTGTTTTGAATTGCAGACGAAACATCTCCTGCGGCAAATACCGTTACTGCGGATATTCCGAGCATTATAAAAATTACCGATATTCCTGCTATCCACTTCAACAACTTAATTTTTCTTGACTCTATCATTTTGTACCTCCGATTTTCTTAAATCATTCTCCGATATATATCTGACTTTGATGTTCAGCTTTTCGGCAAAGAGAATTTCCTTTTTCATACCCTCGGTTATTTCATCACCGAAAGCCCAAACCTCATCACACACCCAAAGCAGAGAAAGTCCCGCAAGCATACCAAGGTTTCTTTCTTCTTTGTTGCTGTCATCTAAAATCAGCGCATAAAAATGCGGTATGAACGGAGCCATACCGCACTCTAACGCATATCGGGCATATCGTTTTGCATTTTCAATATTTGCAGATACATTACCACCCAAAGGCGAACAGATATACACCCTGCGCATTATTCATCGTCCTCATCTTTCTTCTTAAATTTGATGATGAGAAATGCAATTAAACAGCCGACAGCAACAGAAGCCAATCCGATATAAAAGCCAAGATTTGAATTGTCACCTGTCTGCGGTTTTTCAGGTTCAGGCTGCGGATGAATAGTTACAGTCTGATTCTCATCTACAATGTCAGCATGTACGGCAATTTCCGTTCCATCATGATACAGGGTTTCAAATACTACAATATCTGTGTCTTTGGTAATTGCAGAGCCGTCAAAGATAAATGAAACTGTCACTTTTCCGCTTGCTTTTTCTGCTGTAAATATTACTTCGGAACAAACTTCTTTGCCGTCAACAAGAAATGCCTTGCCTGTTGCTTTGTCCATAAGCACACCGCTGATTGTGTATTCTTTTCCGACTGTCAGGTTCTTGTAGGAAACAACATCGTCAATGGTAATATCACCGTTAACTGTGAATTCCTTTTTACCGTCAATAGTTGCAGTTGTTCCGAGTTCAGGTATTTTATCGTTTTCAATTGTGATTTCGATAATTTCCTTGTTTTCAGAAATTGTTACGGTATAGTTTTCTTCATTAGGCAGATAACCCTCGGCAGGCTTTAACTCACGGATAATGTATTCTCCGTATGGAACATTTTCAAAAGTGAAGATTCCTTCCTCGTTTGATTCAGCGGTGAGAATTGCAGTTTTTTCTGACAATTCTTTTTCCTCTGCTTTAAACATTCCAAATAATGCGCCTGCGATATTTTCGCCTGTTTCACGATCAATCTTCAAGCCTTTGATTGTGCCATAGATGATTTCATTTTCAATCGGTTCACCGTCATTTACAGAAATATGAACAGTTGCTGTATCCTGTCCTGCGTATTCAAACACAACAGGGTATTTTTTCTCAGATAGGATATAGTGATTGTCCGTGCTGATTTCCTTAACATAGTAACTGCCGATTGGAAGGTCGGTGGTGAAGGTTGCCTTGCCTTTTTCATCACAGGTGATAATTTCAAGAAGTCCGTCCTTTGGAATGACAGATCCGTTTGCAGCTTTCAAATCTTCATCAGCGTAAAGTCCGAATGAAACATTGAGGATTTCGTCATTACTGCCAATGTTGAATTTCTCGTTCTGTTCAAGAATTTTGGTAAGGTTAATTTCAGCTTTTTGCCTGTCGTTTGTAAATGATGTTGAGGTGTTGGTTACCTTTTCGTTCTGTCCTGAGTAGGTAAGTTCAACCGTATGAGGTTCGGGATTGATAACTGTTCCATACGGAGCAACGGTTTCTACAACACGATATTTGCCAAGGTAAAGCTGTTTGCTTGTAGCTGTGCCTTTTTTTGTCTGTGGTAATGGTATCAACAAACGTATCCTTTTTATATCGAACCGTTCCGTCAGGTGTTGTAATATCCTCATCAGCATAGGTTTCAAAGACAGCACCCGACAAACCGCTTACAGAATATTCAGGCTGATATACGGTCGTAAGTGCAACATCATTTCCGCTTTCATCAGTATATCCGCCGCCGACTGCAGTTACATTCGAGAAAATCTCGCCTGTTTTTTCTACGGTAATTGTACCTTTCTGCGGAGTATTTTTCTTTTCGGCTTTTACGATTGTAACGCCGTTTTCTTCACTTGTGTTTTCTGCCGTAATGTCAAAATATACAGGTGTGCTGTCAAGAATATATCCGTAAGGAGCCTGCACCTCTATGACTGAATAACCTTTGCCGTAGGGCAGAGTTTCGGGTGTGATTAGATAACCATCACTGTTCGTGTAGAAAGTATCAATCTCTGTAACAGTCGGATAGGTGTACTTCATTGTTACGAGCTTACCGTCAGGATTATAAATCTGAAAGCCTGCGCCAGCATACGGAATCTGTTTGCCTGTTTCAGAATCAACCTTTACAATCTTTACATAGCTTTCAAGTGAAGAGTTGTTTATGAGATATTTATAGGTTTTGCCATCCTCGTTTACAAAGACATCAAAATCGGCTATAAACTCCGTACCGTTCCAGCCTTTGGTCTGATGAACAGTGTATGTGCCGTAAGGCAAATCCTTTGTTTCCGCAAAGCCGTACTCGTCACATATAAGATTATCTCTTTCGGATTCTGTTGCTTTTGCATAGCTTCCCGATGATTTCAGATACACCTGAAATTCTGCACATTTTTCGGGTGTTTCAATTTTCGTACTGCCGTCATCAGTGTGCTTGATAATGGAGATTTTGCCCTTTAAAATATCCTCTGTAACGCCCATTGAAATGCTGTTGTTTTCAATGGTGTATTTCTTTGCTTCTGCGCCGATATGATACTCGGTTTCGTCAAGCAGATAACCCTCGCTTGGCTCAATTTCTTTCAGAGTCCAGTTATCTCCGCAAACATAATATGAAGTTTTAAAACTGCCATTCTTGTCTGTGGTGTATTTGTCAACCAACTTGCCGTTATTGTAGATACCGTAAACTGCTCCTGCGAGTGTTGCATCACCCTGTGCAGACTTTGTTTCAGCGTCTGTTTTTGTAACAGTAAGATTCCACTTTTTAAGCACATTTTTAAAGGTCACCGTTGCAGTTTTACCGCTTTCAACCTTAACGGTCTGCGATTTCTGGGTTTCGTACTTACTGTCTGTAATTTCGGTAACGGTGTAACTTCCGGGAAAAAGGTCAGTTAATTCAAATTCGCCCTTTGAGTTTGTCTTAACTGTCTTACTGTAACCATCGCCTTTTACGGTAAACTCAATATTTGCAACATTGCCGTCCTCGGAGGTTTTGACAA
>OHMV01000378.1_pt1 | contig 11587 bp, 10 predicted proteins | sample 1569451 | NCBI WGS metagenome assembly OHMV01 (sample SAMEA3879595, study PRJEB24766) | human gut metagenome | biome: human-associated habitat; feature: feces | place: USA | collected 1985/1987 | reverse complement strand
CAATAATTCTTCTTTCGCCTCCCGAAGCAGCTTTTCCTGTAAAAACAGATCCCCACAGGTATACCCTGTGATACACAGTTCCGGCAGAACGATCACTTTTGCTCCCGCCTCTGCCGCCTCTTTAACAGACTGGCAGATCACTTTTGCATTATATCCTGTGTCGGCAACCCTGATCTTTGGTGTTACCGCTGCAACTTTCACAAATCCCTGTCTCATTCTTTCCTCTTTTCCGGTTACGTTTTTACCCCTGCTTACCGCAACCACATTGCCTTGCCTTTTGCTTACTGTCCGCTTGTACTATTTTTTCGCAACAGCAGCCCTTTTTATTTTGCAGAACGCATTTCCTTTAATTCGTCCACATCAAAATGGTATGCCTTGTTACAGAACTGGCATTTTACCTCGATTGCCTCTCCGTCATTGATGATCGAATCTAAATCTTTTTTGCTCAGCGTAGAAATTGCACGTGAAACTCTCTCCTTTGAACAGTCACACTCAAATGCAGCCGGGATCTTATCTGAGATCTCAAGACCGAAATCTCCTAAGATTTCCTCTAAAATCTGCTCCGGTGTCATACCCTGCTCTAACATTTCCGTTACAGATGCGATCTCCCTGATCTTATTTTCCAGTTTTTCAATGACCTCATCACTGGTAAACGGCATCAGCTGGATGATAAAACCACCCGCCTGGCGCACCGATAAGTCTTTGTCCACTAAAACCCCAAGCCCTACTGCGGACGGGATCTGTTCAGATGTTGCAAAATAATAGGTCAGATCCTCAGCGATCTCTCCGGTCTGCAGTGCGATCTGTCCCACATACGGTTCTTTTAACCCCATGTCTTTGATGACACTCATCACGCCAAGTCCAAGCGCTCCGCCCACATCTAATTTGCCCTGTGCATTTAACGGCAGTTCCACCTGGGATTCCATAGGAAATCCCTTGACATGGCCATGGGAATCCGCTGTCACGGTAAGTCCTTTTGCCGGACCGCCGCACTGGATCTGGATCGTCAAAAGATCATTATCCCCTTTCATCATTGTTCCCATCATTGCCGCACCGCTCAAAAGACGTCCCAACGCTGCCGTGATGACCGGTCTTGTGTCGTGGGCTCTTCTTGCCTCCTCAACCATTTCCTTTGATGTGATGGCAAATGCACGAATCTGGCTGTCCGCCGCTGTTGCTCTTACAATATAATCACTCATATTTTATCCTCCATTTCGTACTGTACTCATAAATTTCTGATGACTCCAATGATGTTGGGAGCAAATAGTGCATTCAGGTTTCCTGATTGCTCCTCGCGATCACATAAATGCGCTCGCTGTCCTCTTTTACCGGCTCTCTCGTAAATGCGTCATATGCTGCGACGAATTCAAGTCCCGCCTGTTCTAAAAGGTGTTTTACGGTTTCTAATTCGTAGGCACGCTGGTAGTGCGTCTCCTCAAATCTGCGGTAAAGTCCTTCTTCCTCCCGAATAAAAAGCGTCAGATCATATTCATTGATCTGTTCTTCCTCATCGAAATAGTTATCCCAGATGAAGCTTCCCTCCTCGCGGTTCTCAGCGATTGTCGTCTCGCCTAAGAGTTCTCTGTATTTATATACTGTGTTCAGATCGAAGATAAAAATACCATCCGGATCTAAATATTCGTTGACACGGTAAAACAGGGACAAAAGATCTGTCTCTTCCAGCAGATAGTTCATCGAATCACAGATGCTCACGACTGCACGCACGCTTCCGTACAGTTCAAGTTCTCTCATATCCTGTAACAGATATAAGATCTCATCCTCCGGCATCTCCTGATATCCGGTCTCCGCCGCGATCTCCAACATTTCCGGTGAATTATCCACACCGATCATATCGTAGCCCGCTTTTTTCAACAATCTTGTAATCTTTCCCGTTCCACAGCCTAAATCAAGTACTGTTCCGTCACAGATCCCATATTCTTTCAGAAGTCCTATAATATACCTGCTCCACTCTTCATAGGGAACATTATCCATGAACAGATCATATACCTGCGCAAAACTTGTATATGCTTCCAAATTATAATCTCCTTTTATCGCTGTTACTGGCAAGTACCATCTTATCACAGGTTTTAGTTGAAATAAAGCAAAAAAGAATCTATACTATTAGCAGTATGTCATTTTTTATTTGAGAAAAGGATTTTGATATGCCCGAAAATTACGATCACTACATCAGCAAAAATATCAAGGCATTTTATAAACGCAGACTTGCAGCTCCGATCATTTACCTGATCGTGCTCATTCTTGCATGGCACTTTTTTTCGCTGTCCGCTATATTTTCTCCGGACATTTTGCCCGACGACACCTCGTTAGAGACCGCTTTCCGGGGTGGTAAACAGTATATAAACACCACACTTTCCGATTTAAAATTTACCGGATATACCCAGTCCATCTTCGGTCACACCAACGGTTATTATTATTACACTATGCGTGACGAGGAATGTATCATCGTATTGTTATCGCCAAATACCAGTGAGGAGGGTCTGCCTTCCATCGAAGAAGTCACCATCAAAGGAAAGATTTCAAAGGGAAATGAAAATTTCGACACCCTGCTTTCCAATCTGTCCACCGATTTAAACTGGACGGAAAACGGTATCCGCAACAAGGTTTCTTCCTACTATATCAGCGAACCGGGATTTAACCACGTTGGAAACTGGATCCTGTTTGCAGCAATTTTCATTACCGGAATTTACGCATTGCTCTGCATCGTGCTCTCTGTCATATACATGTTTTTCCCGGTGCTCTCCCCTGCATGCCAGGATCTTGCACTGTTTGGTAATCCGAAAAAGATGTTAGAGCAGGCGGAGGAAGAACTCGCCACACTGCCGCAGCTCGCAACGGAAGATATGTTTATCACGGAACATTTTTTCATTGAAACTTCCGTCTACGGCAATGCGATCGTACCGATCGATGAGATCATATGGATCTACAAATACTCCACGCTGCACAAGTTTTTCTGGTACCATTTCAGTATCTCCTACACACTGCATATCAGTGCCAACAAGCATCTGTATATCCAGTGCCCGAAGAATATTAAATCCGACATCGACGGTATCATCGATTACCTCTCGGAGGCAAACCATGATATTCTTGTAGGATTTAACGAGAAAAACCGTTTGAAAGTACAGGAAATTCAGGGAACACCGATGCATTTTGAAAAGTTTATCGCTTTCTTAAATAAGCGCGTATAATAAAATTCCATAAATTTTTTCCAAAAAGAAGGAGACAGGTGAAAATTATTACCTGCCTCTTTCTCTATGGAAAACTATTTTCACAAACCCGTTTTTTATTATCTGCCGTTATGACAGCCGGCATGCTTACCTGCATGACGTACTGATCGACTCAATCGCCACCGCTCCACCGCGCACAACCTCGATCCTGCGGAATTTAGATTTTAACAGGGCGATCAGCTCGTTGTTTCTTCGTTCCGTCAGCTTGCACTCTAAGAGTACACTGTCATTGCCGATATCTGCCACCTGCACATTAAACACCTGTGCGATCTGGAATACTTCCAGCTTTCCTGCCTCATTGACATCTAATACTTTTGCAAATAAAATCTCTTTCATGTGAATCGGCACATCCGTGAGGTCAATGACCTTAATAACCTCAACCATGCGGTTCAACTGTTTTTTGATCTGCTCAAATGTGATATCGTCACTGGTCACACAGATCGTCATTCTTGAAACCGTCTCATCCTCTGTCGTACCAACCGTAAGACTCTGGAGATTGTAAGATTTTCCGGAAAAAAGACCGGATACTTTTGCTAAAACACCTACCTGGTTTTCCACATATAATGCAATCCATCTATTTTTCATATCCGTATCCTCTCCTATTTCAAAATCATCTCGCTCATTGGATTTCCGCTCTTTACCATAGGAAGTACGATCTCATCCGTGGAAATCATAAATTCAATGATGGTCGGGGCATCTGTGTAGGTACGCGCCTCATCAAGTGCCGCCTGGATGTCCTCCTCTTTTTCCACACGGATCCCGTGTGCGCCGTAGCTCTTTGCCAATGCGATAAAATCCGGTGTGTACGGCGGACAGGATGCATTCGGTCCCTTGCAGTTCGCCGGACAGGTTCTCCTTCTGCGCAGGCAGGTTGCCTCATAACGTTTTCCATAAAATAACTGCTGCATCTGACGCACCATGCCAAGGTAATAGTTGTTGAACAGGCAGATGATCACCGGCGCTTCCTGCACGACTGCCGTTGCCATCTCCTGAATATTCATCTGAAAACCGCCATCTCCCGTAAAACATACAACTTCCTTATCCCGGTTGCCGATCTTTGCCCCGATCGCCGCCGGAAATCCAAATCCCATCGTGCCAAGTCCGCCGGATGTGATCAGCTGATGCCAGGAATCCAACTCCAGGTACTGTGTTGCCCACATCTGATGCTGTCCTACGTCCGTCACATAGACAGCCTCTCTAAAGGTACGGTTTACATGCTCAAATACCATCTGCGGTGTCATGCCACAGTCCCTGCGCATCTCAAGCGGATTTTTCTTATCCCACTCTGCGATTTCCTTCTGCCACTGCTCGGTATCTTTCGATTCCGCCCATTCAAGCAGCTTTTCTAATGCCAGATTCGCATCCGATACAACCGGAACATCCACAACGACATTTCTGGAGATTGATGCCGTATCCACATCGATATGTACGATCTTCGCCTTCGGTGCAAATTCATTCAGATCTCCTGTAATACGGTCGTTAAATCTTGTTCCGATAGAAAAAAGCACATCACATTTGCTGACTGCCATATTTGCTGCGTATTTTCCATGCATACCGCTGTTTCCTACATAGAGCGGATGACTCGTCGGGATCGCACCTTTCCCCATGATCGTTGTGACCACCGGGATCTGCATCTTCTCTGCCAATGCGAGCAGTTTGTCATTCGCATGTGCGATATTGATACCTCCTCCGGCAAGGATCAGCGGTTTCTTTGCGGTGCGGAGCAGTTTATACGCTTTTTTCAACTGTCCGATATGTACCGACTCATTCGGCTTATAACCGCGGATCTGGATGTTCGACGGATACTCCGCCGGTCCTGCTGCCGTCTGGATATCCTTCGGAATATCGATCAGTACCGGTCCCGGCTTGCCGGTGGATGCGATATAAAATGCCATCTTGATGATACGTCCCAAATCTTCCCGTCTGCGCACGGTCACACCGTATTTTGTGACACTTCTTGTCATTCCGACAATATCTACTTCCTGGAATGCATCATTTCCTATTAAAGACAGTGGAACCTGTCCCGTAAAGCATACCAGTGGAATACTGTCATAATGCGCATCCGCAAGACCTGTAATGATATTGGTCGCACCCGGCCCACTCGTCACTAAGCACACGCCGACTTTTCCGGTAGATTTCGCGTATCCTTCTGCCGCATGGATCAGTCCCTGTTCATGTCTTGGCAGTACGACGTCAATACTATCCTGTTTATATAATTCATCGAAAAGATCCGTCACAGTACCGCCCGGATAACCGAAAATGGTATCCACGCCCTCTTCCTGCAGCGCTTTTACAAATAATTTTCTGCCTGTTATATCCATATCGTCCTCCCAAAAACCAAGGTATTTTTTCTTTCAAAAAACTATATCCCATCTCACTGGGAAATGCAATGATTTTATTTATCCAATCAACCCGACTGATTTTAAGATAAAGATCCATCCGGTCAGCGTAAATGCCGCTAATAACGTTGTCGTCACGATCACACTCGCCGTCAGCACACCGTCGTTGTTCATGCTCTTTGCCATGATATAACAGCTCGGCGTTGTCGGGGATGCAAGCATGATCAGAATTGCGATCATTTTCTCCCCACCAAATCCCATCCAGACTGCGACCGGAAGGAAAATGAGCGGCTGGATCACTAACTTGATCAGAGATGCCGCGATCGTCGGCTTGATCTTCGCAAGTGCCTTTCTGCCCTCAAATCCGGCTCCGATCGTGATCAGTGCAAGCGGTGTAGCCATCTGCGCCACACTGTTGACCGTCTTATTGATAATCGTTGGAAATTCGATTCCTAAAAGTCCGACGATCAATCCTGCTAAAATGCCAAGAATGATCGGGTTTTTGGCGATTCCGATACATGCCTCTTTGATTTTTTGTTTTCCATCCACCCCGCTTGCATTTTCTCCCTCAAAGGTCAGCACGATCACGGAAAAAATATTATAAAGCGGCACCGCACTGACGATCATAAGCGGCCCCATCGCCGAGGTTCCATAGATATTCTGGATAAAGGCAAGTCCCATCACCGCCGCACTGCTGCGGAACGATGCCTGCACAAAAGCTCCCCGCATAGTCTGATCCTTTAAAAACAGCTTCACGCCACCCCAGATCAGCCAGAAACACGCGGTACTGACAAGCGCACAAAACAATACATATTTTAAATCGAATACTGCCCTGATATCCACGCCCGCAATATCACGGAACAGCATAAACGGCAGTGTTACCTTAAAATTAAAACGGTTTGCCACCGTGACAAAATTGTCGTTTAACATACCGATCTGTTTTAAAAAATAGCCGATGACCATCACTAAAAAAATCGGAAACGTCACATTGATACTGTAAATAAAATTTTCCATCTTTGCTGCACTGCTTTCTGTTTACGTTTACTTATTTTCTGACTCTCTCATACCGGTAAAAATAATACTCAAGATCAAAATACGTCTGTTCCTCACTGTCTGCCGTTATCTCCCATGCCGGATCTGCATCCAGATCCGGGAAATGTGCATCCGCATCGTATGCAAAATCGATTTTTGTGACATGCGCCACATCACATTCATCGATGAGCTGGCGATAAACAGATTCCCCGCCGATCACATAAATATCTTCGCTGTTATACTTTTCTAACTCTTCATGTAATTCTTCCATATCATGCACGATCAGCGCTCCCGGAACCCGGAACTTTTTATCATGTGTCAGCACAATATTCGTCCGTCCCATTAAAGGCAGTCCATTTGGAAATGTCTCCGATGTCTTTCGTCCCATCACAACCACTTTGCCCATCGTCGTCTCACGGAAAAACTTCTGATCTGCCGGAATCCGCACCAGCAATTCATTTTTATTACCGATCGCCCAGTTTTCATCTGCCGCTACAATTAAATTCATAAAAATCCTCATTTCTGAGCAACTTATTGCGAAGAGGCGACGAGAATCTTAAATTCTCGGAGGCATGTTTTTTTATGCCTTGCCATCAAAGCTATTTGTTTTTGCTCAGAAACAAATAGCCGTGTGAAAGATCTTTTTTTCACACGATTCTCCATCCTGATCACTGCACTGCTTTTCAAGCATCATGCTCTTATCCCGCGCACAGTTTCTTCTCTCTCAAACTCTCATTTTACCCAATTTCCACGAAAATGACAAGGTGTATTTCTATTGCTTTTTCTAACAGAATGGGGTATATTATCATTATGTTTATTTGATTTTTATCCATGCTGGGCATGTGAATAATAAAACGGAGGATGATTATGAGTCAGGCAAAAGTTGACCGCTATAAAGAAGAGAAAGCAAACCGCAAAAAGATTCTTGCAAAAGAAAAAAGAAAACGTATCGCAGGCACCATCTGTGGATGGTTAATTGCATTACTTATCGTCGGATGGGCAGGATACTCCGGTTATAACGCTTACGAAAAGAGCAGACCGATCAAAACGATCTATGCTGATCTTGACGCTATCAATAATTACATGGATACGCTCAGCACAGAAGAATAACTTTTTTACACAAAAAGGTTCCGGTACATCCGGAACCTTTTTTGATTCTTGACAACACACAGTTCTCAAACCTCTCATTCTTTGATTTTAAACTGTGTTAATCTGCCTCTCCCTCTGCGATCTCCGCTTTCGCAAGCGCATTTTCAATCGCATTTAAAAGTACGATCGATGTATACTGATTATCCGTATGATATGTAATCCCTTCCGTCGACTGCTGTTTTATCACCTGTTCACTGACATTTTCCAATGCCGGCTCCATAAGCGGATACATTGTCGCCACTGTTTCATCCAGACTGACCAGGGAAATGGATTGTATACGGTTTTCATCTACAATGACCTGTACATCGGCTGACTGGCTGCCCATCATTACCGACGAAGTGTATACGCCTGCCGTATACTGCATCGTTGGCTCTGCATCGCCCTTCTGTTTTTTTGGTAAAAACATGAAAAGCAGCAATATGACCAGTACGATCCCAAGTCCGACAAATATCGCTGTATAGATAACCTCCTTCATATGAAGGACCACGATCCTCGTCTTTGCGCTCACCCTGTACCTCCATGGTATCGATTGTTATATTGTATGAGTGCAAAGCATATTACATGCACGCTTCTTTTAAACATTCTTCATATTCTTTTACCGGCAGTGGACGCGAAAAATAGTATCCCTGAATATCATCACAGTCCAGATTGCACAAAAACATCAGCTGCTCTACCGTCTCAACACCCTCTGCCGTAATTTCCATGCCAAAACTCTGTGCCAGCTTTGTAATTGAATTTAACAATTTCTCTCCGTTATCGTCCCCTATGTAATCGACAAGACTTTTATCCAGCTTGATCGTATCGAAATGCATACGGTTTAAAGCTGCAAGGGATGAATATCCACTTCCGAAATCGTCCAGAAGTATCTTAAATCCTGCCGTGTGAAACTGCTCTAACAGATTAAATATTTCATTATTATCAATCGTTGCACTTTCTGTAATCTCCAGCTGAATGTATTTCGAATCAAGGTCAAACGACCGGATAATACTTTCATATTTTTCAACGACACTTGAATAATAGAGGCTGACACGCGAAATGTTTACCGAAACAGGAAGCATCTTCTGTCCCTGTTTCTGCCACTCTTTCTGCTGCCTGCACACAGCTCGGAATACATACTCATCGAGCCGGATGATATTTCCATTCCGTTCAAACAATGGAATAAACTTAAGCGGCGGAATCAGTGCTCCATCCGCCCTGCGCCATCGCACAAGAGCCTCCGCTCCCACAAGCTTTCTCGAATGTGCACTGTATTTTGGCTGATACCAGATTTCAAACTCTTCGTTTTCAAGCGCTGTTTCAAAATGTTCTTCTAATTCACGGTTTTCCTGAATACTCTCATGGTTCAGCTCATCATAAAATATATAATGCCTGTCACGCCTTCCTTTGATCTGATGCTTTGCCTGCACTGCATTTCCGTATAAAGGATCGATCTCATCTAATACGATCGTATGAAAAATTCCAAACACCGGGAAAAGATTTGGTATTTCCAGACGTTCCGGTATCTCTTCTATCTTTCTTATTACATGTTCCAGTCTTTGTTTGATGTTTTCCTGATTTTCATCCATCCAGAACAATATAAACCGGTCGGCATTGACATGCGCTGCCAGTTCATTTTCTCCCGTTTCGGTTTCAAAAATCTCCCATATGACACGCAGCACCTCATCACCTTTTTTGACTCCACAGGTGCTGTTGATCAGCTTAAAATCTGTCACATCCATAGCAATCAGCCATCCTACACCATCTTTTTTGCTTTTTGCCTTTTTCTTAAAAGCTGCAAAATTATCTCCTAATGTGACAGGATCCTGATATGCAAGCGACATAAGTTCTTTTTTACTTTGGCGCCAGGAGTAAATATACACCCCGACGCTGACCGATATGACAACCAGAATGATCACCATCAGACTGTTGATCGCATCCATGACCACCTGCATACGGCTTGTTAAAACGCTATCCTCTACTGCAGTGACCACATACCATGGTTCACCGCTCTCTTCTATTTTAAGTGGCATATAGTAATAAAGTGAGACTTCTTTCCGTTTTGGATCCAATCCATAGCCACTTTTTCCCTCTTTCATGTTACTGAGCATCAGGTCTCCTGCATAATCATCTCTTTCATCCTCAGAAACATCCGTATTAAAAATATTTCTCCCGATTCCCCATTCTTTACTGTTTCCGGAAGTTGCAACAATCGTACCGTCTATTTTTATGATGTAATTAAAAGCCTGTCCTTCAAATATCTCATTCTTCAGACATTCCTCAAACATCTCATATCCACAGGTTCCAAACAGAACACCTTTTATCGTTTTCTGATTTTTTTCATATACCGGTACACTGAATACATTTATGGTTTCATATGAAGTATCAATCCTGTCTTCAAATGCATCCGTCAAAAAGTTTTTTCCCTGCATCGACTGTTGGAAAAAATCTCTGTCAGACATATTCAGCCGATATCCATCCGTCGTTTTTGCTGTACCATCTGCCGCAATATATCCCATCCGTTTGAACTGGTAAGTCTCTACGAACCCCTGCATTTTATCAACAAAAATACTCTCATCTCCATCCGAAAGTTCCCTTGCCAGACTGTCAAGCAGACGAAAACGCGTACCTGCTTCTTTCTCCACAAGTATTTCATTCTGTTCAGCCACACCCTCGATACTGCTCATCAGCTGTTGCTGCAAACTGTTTCTGATCTGTCCAAAACATCCGAATAATGCTATTCCAAAAATCAGCAATATTACACATAAAACCGCAACATTGTGTATTCCTGTATTTTTTTATACATCCTGGCACCCCATAACTATTTCAAAGTCCTAATACAAATATTTTCCATGACCATTTTCCCATATTTTTTATTATAACACTCTTCATTTATGAGTGCCACCCTAAAAAAACGTTTTCAGCTGTCGATTTTTTCAAAAAATTATTGACAAATTGCTTTTCCCATAGTAAGATAGAACATGTGTCTGACAGACAGATACAAAACAATTTATGTATGCGCGAGTGGCTCAGTTGGTGGAGCACGACCTTGCCAAGGTCGGGGCCGCGGGTTCGAGTCCCGTCTCGCGCTCTTCTCTTAATGATGGGAAACTTTGGTTTACAAGGTTTTCCATTTTTTTTATTGCAATGTAAAAATTAATTACACTTTTTTACTGATCACACAGTGCTTCTTCAAAGCTTTCCTGCGAATTTGTGAGTGGGGTTTCCGTTTAAATTTACTCTGCTTTCACTCTGATCCACACATAACAGACATCCACCAGATGAACGGGCTAAATTTCCATCTTTCAAACCACTTTCACCCATTATTTTCTATTTTCAGCTTCTTCCTCTATCATTTTGGGCGAAACTCCTTCATTTCTGCTGTTTTCACCCTGACTTTTTGATTTTCGTGGGCTATTATAATGAAATCTCATCCTTTTTCACCCATTTTCTTGTATGTTAAATGAATTTCTATTATAAAATGGATGAAATCACCTCTATCTTCTATATATTTCGCCCATATTAAATTTTTATCTCATCCAAGAGCAAATAATAGAATGCGCGCTCCGTGAACATTCTATTATCATGAATAAGAAAAAAGATCCAGTAAAAACTGAATCTTTTTTCAATGCCGGCAATGGGACTTGAACCCATACGATGTTGCCACCGCCAGATTTTGAGTCTGGTGCGTCTGCCATTCCGCCACGCCGGCTTATTCTGTTTTCGAATTGCTCGAACAATAGACATCTTATCATATCATGTAATAAATTGCAAGCAATTTTATTTTAACACAGGGATTTCGCTTTTAAATTTTTTATCTATGCATTTTTATAAATAATCCAGTTA
>OHMV01000370.1_pt1 | contig 11822 bp, 9 predicted proteins | sample 1569451 | NCBI WGS metagenome assembly OHMV01 (sample SAMEA3879595, study PRJEB24766) | human gut metagenome | biome: human-associated habitat; feature: feces | place: USA | collected 1985/1987 | reverse complement strand
TTGCCGAGCACATTGCCAGCCACGGCTGTGTGTACAAGCGTGCGGACATCGTGGCTATCCTCACCATGGCAGTGGACTGCATGCGCGAACAGCTTCTGGGAGGACAGAAGATACAGCTGGGCGACTTGGGGGATTTCTCCATCAGCATCAACAGTATAGGAGCGGAAAGCGCTGCCGACTACAATCCTGCCATCCATGTCAGAAAGCTGAATGTGAACTGGAGTGCCGGAACACGTTTCCAGAACTTGCAGGAGGAAGCTGTGTTCAATCTGGTGGCCACGCGCAAGGCGGCCCGACTGGTGGTGAAGGCGCTGAAAGCCGGAAAGACCAGTGTGGATCTTACCGGAGAGGCGAAGGAACCGGAAAACGGAGGACAGGCCTGACGGAACCCCAGTACGACGGAGGCAAGACACGACGCTAAAGGGCTGAATGTGCCCCTGTGACAAGCCGTTTTCATTGGGGTACATTCAGCCCTTGGCTTCCATTACAATTCACTTATTATCAACCTCTAAAACAAAATTCCAATGAGTTCAAGAACAAAGAAAAACACCTGGACACTGATTCTGAAAGTAATTATCACCGTAGCCACCGCCGTTGCCGGCGCACTCGGCCTGAACGCCTGCATCTGATGATCATGAGAACCATCACCCTGATTATTATCCACTGCTCCGCCACCCCTGAGGGGCGGAGGCTGGATTTTGAGACCTGCCGCCAGGACCACATCCGCCACCGGGGCTTCACGGACATAGGATACCATTTCTATATCACCCGCGACGGAGAGATTCACCGCGGACGACCTCTGGAAAAGGTGGGAGCGCATTGCAAGAACCACAACCGGCATTCTATCGGCATCTGCTATGAGGGCGGACTCTCGGCGGACTGCACACCTGCCGATACGCGTACTCTGATGCAGAAGGGAAGTATGCTGGCACTGCTGCGCGAGCTGCGCCTCCTGTTCCCCAAAGCGTTGATAGTGGGGCATCATGACCTGAATCCCGTGAAGCCGTGCCCTTGTTTTGATGCTGTGAAGGAATACCGCTTTTAAGGGTGCTTTTCTCCAAAGATAACGTCCCTTTCCTCCGCTTTGATTTCCTGACCCTTATTCAACTAATCTTTTCATTTAACAATAATAAAAATGAACTATCTGATAAACCAACTCATGACCGTGGACAAAGCCTTCTACCGTCATTATCTGGAAATGCTGCTCACCCTGAACCGCATCCAAGCCCTCACCCCCTGGCAGATGTCCATGCTGCTGTGGAGAGCCAAGATTTTCCATATACAGGTGCTCTACCCCGAACTGCTGCGCATCAGCCTGTGCACGGAGCAGGAAAAGGACGAGATACGCTTTATGAAGGGATGGAAACTGAAAGCACTGGAGAAAATAATGCCTGCATGGCAACGACGGCAGTGCGAGGAGATCAGAAGGGAACGGTGGAGAGGCTTTTAGTGGTCAGTGTATATCCGGAACGCAATGCCACGCAAAATGCTCTTGTTTACGAGCATTTTGCGTGGCATTGACGTATGTCCTTAATATCTTCAATAGTTAACCCACTATCCATTTCTCTATATTACGACTTTTCTTGCTGAAGTTCACCCCTACCTTAAACAATTTGCGCCCGTCCGTATCGAAAGGTCGGGCATACTGTTTTTCATTGATCTGTCGCAAGGCTTCCTCCGCTGTACCGTTTAACTTGAACTCCATTACGTAAATAAATCTGTCTGTCTGCAGAACCAAATCCACGCGCCCCTCACTGGTATGATATTCCACCTTTACATAAAATCCTACCAACTTGAACACAATGAAAAGTACATTCTGATAGTGTAACTCCAAGTCGCGTATCATCTCGTAGGGCGTATCAGCAAAGAAGCTCTGAAGGCGGCGGAAAAAGGAATCATAGTCACCACTTTCCACTTCACGGGTAAATTTCAGGATTTCGAAAGGAGACTCCACTTTGGTAACCGTTGTATAATAAGGCAGCAAAAAACGCATGAATCCTTCCTCTACCTCCCGGTTAGGAAAGCCTAGATAATAGATACCGAAACGCTCATCATACCCCTTGATCGTAAGATACCCGCTCTGATAAATCACCGGAATAGGATTCGTGGACTCGGAATCAATACTATTCAGCACCTGGATATCCGTTTCCTCGTGCGCCATCCGTTCCAAGTCATAATGATGTTTTTGCAGCAACCTCACCAGATAAGTCGGCGTACCGGTCTCAAACCAGTAGTTTCCGAACTCCTTCCGTTTGAAGGCATTAAGCAGGCTGAAAGGATTGTAAATACCGATGGAATTATGTGTAAAATGATAACCGTCATAACACTCTTTCAGTTCGGCACAGATTTCATCGTATGTCCTCCCCCGTTTTTCAGCAAATTCATGAAGTTCCGGCTCCAGCCAGGTTTGAATTTCCTTGTCACTGACCCCACAGATATCAATAAACTCATTCCACATGGAGATATCGTCCAAGTTGTTCAAATCGCTGAACACACTGACCTTGCCAAACTTGGTAACCCCCGTCAGCAAAGCGAACTTGATGCAACCGTCCATTGTCTTCAACACTCCATAGAAGGGTTTCAGTATGCTCCGATATACTCTCTGAAGCTCCTCATTGCCGATGGCTTGCAGCATGGGCTTGTCATATTCGTCTACCAGAATGGCAACCCTCTGCCCCGTCTGCTCGTAAGCACGTTTTATCACGCCTTTGAAACGGAGGGCGAGGGATGTCTCGGAAGGAGCGGAACCGTAGACAGCTTCCCAGTTGGTCAGAAAATCATTCAGCATATCGCTCAAATCCTCCGCTGTCTCATATTTTGAGATATTCAGATCGATATGCAGGACGGGACGTACTGTCCAGTCTTTCTCCAGTCCGGCTATGGCCAGTCCTTCAAACAATTCTCTCTTGCCTTGGAAATAGGCTTCCAGAGTAGAAACCAGCAGACTTTTCCCGAAACGGCGCGGACGACTGAGGAAGTAATAACTGCCGGTCTTTACCATTTTGTAGATCAAGGCCGTCTTGTCAATATAGAAATAGCCTTCCTTGCGGAGTTTCTCGAAATTCTGGATACCGATGGGATATATCTTATCACTCATAAACTATTGTTCTTTATAGGATAACACACAAAGGTACTTAATTTATTCTTAATTCCAAGTTTTTTCAAAACAAGGAAGAATACGCATACAAAAGAGGCGCACCTTCATGGGTACGCCTCTCTATCCTGTTCCTGTATTGTCTGATACAGGCTATTTCACTTAGTTAAAGATATAACGGACACTGAACTGTATGGAATACGTAGAATTGAAACTGTTCAGATTGGAATACGTATCAGTCAGTTTCTTTCCTCCGTTCTTCTGGAACTGGTAAGCACCACTCTTATAACTCAACAAGGAAGTATTGTTCACCGTCTTATAAATTCCCCAGTCGCTGTTCAGCAAGTTCAGGAAGTTCTTGATATCCACTCCGAACTGCAAGGTATTGCGCTTGCCCCCTACATTGAGGAAGAAATCCTGATTGAACTTCAAATCCAGCTGATGATGCCAGGGCATGATGGCTCCTCCGCGTTCGGCATACTTGCCTTTACGGCCTTTCAGGTAACTGTCCTCATTAATGTAAGCCCAGAAATCATCGCGCTGCTCCTTGGCGGAATAAGTCACCTCACCCGTCTTGCTGTCAGTATAATCGGCGAAGTTCCACTTATCCAGCGCCTCACGGGATGCCGGAATGTACAGCAAGTTGTTTGAGCCGTAATCGCCTACAATGTTTCCGGTGAATGTATAGGAATAACGGGCGGCGGAATATCCTCCGGCATAGCCCATGTTCATACCCTCATAAATCAAAGACAAGGAGGAAGCGAAATTCTTGGCGTATTTAATACGGTAAGCGGCGGAAGCCAGCACACGGTTGGGCGATACATACGTACCATAGCCGGTCTCCGTGTCATTGTTTCCGTTGACAGAGTAACGGTTGTTGTAATAAGCCGAGTTCACCTGGTCGCCGATGCCATCGCCATACGACTTGGCATAAGAACGGGTGTAGGAAGCGGAAAGATGCAGGCCGAAATCAAATGTCTTGGCCAGTGAGGCGGTGAGTGAGTAATAATAAGCGCTGTTTCCCGCATTGGTGATATAATAAGCATCCGTCTTGTTCGAATTGGAGTACTCAAACATTCTGCGGACATCACCCGGAGCTATCTCCTGCTCTCCTTTAAACTTACGTCCCAGGTTGGTCACAGTAGCCGGATTGAACTCTTTGCTGAAAATACCTTCCAACGTAAAGTCAATATCTCCGGGAAGTTTTGCATCCAAAGCCAGTGAAGACTTCCAGGTGGCGTTCATCTTCAGGTCGCGGTCAATGATGGTGGCTCCGGAAGGTGCGGCGGGATCAGTAGCTGCCGGCAGGTTCAGGTTAGGATCTTTCAACATATCGGCCACGCTGGTGTGGAAGCCCGGCTGTCCGTACTTGGCATCCTTCTGCTCGTTATAATAATAAGTGCTTTGTCCGCAATTGGCATTACCTACTGCCGAAACCAGCCATACGAACGGCAGACGGCCGATGAAGTAACCGCTACCGCCGCGCAATACATACTTACGCTCGCCTGTAAGGTCCCAGTTGAAACCGATACGGGGGGAGGCGGTCAGCTGGTAGGATGAAGGCAGCTGGTCTGTGGCGTAATGATATCCGTCAAAGTCAATCTGTGCGAAATTTTTATTATAGTTGTTCTTCAGCTCCGGATAAATGGGCAGTTCGAAACGCACCCCGGCAGTCAGTCTGAAGTTGTCTGTGATATTCATCTGGTCCTGCAGATAGAAAGAAAGCTGCTGGTACTTCATGTTCGCCAGGAACTGGGAACCGTCCCCGGTGTTGGAATACGTGACACCGAAGGCAGCCGGAGCTCTGTTGTTCACAAAATCATCCCAGGAGGAATAGACATAATAACCGCTTCCCGCCTGCATGAATCCGTTCACTGCCTTATTGGACTCAAACTGGATACCGCCCATAAAGTTATGGATACCGCTGGAGAAATTGAACTCATCGGTAATGACAAAAGTCTTCACCTGGCGCAAGTTCCCTTCTGTAAAGGGGTCCGGGCCGAATGAGGCATACAGGGAGCCTTGGTCAAGAATATCCACCGTAGGGAATGTTCCACCTTCGTAAGTACGAGGTTCGTTCTGATAAGAATAAGTGAAACGCAGGGCGTTATTGATAGCCCCCCACTTTGAGTTCCATTCGGAAGCAATGGAGGTGAAGTTCTGTTCCTGCATATAGCGTGAGCTTTCAAAGTACAGACCGGTGTTTGATGTACGTCCCGAACTGCTTTTGCCCGCGCTGCCGTCTACTCCGCCCGGATAAATGATTGAATCCTTAAACGGAGTGGTGGAAGAGGAAGGGTTGGAGGAATACTTGGAATGGGTATGGGTGAAACGGAAATTAATCTTGTTGTTGTTGTTGATGTTCCAGTCCAGACGGCCCATGATCTTGTAAGAAGGAGTTTCCAGAGAGTATCCCTGATAACGTCCCGGATTGTAGTTGTATTTTTCCGACAGGTATTGGCTGATGTTGTTCATCCCTACGAAGGTACGGTCGCCTACCGTTGTGGTGTTCTCGAACGGACGGTGCACAATGCCGTTGGTGCTCCATTCGTCATTGGCGCCGCTACGCGCTATGCCCGACGGGCCTGCCTGCACATTATCCTGATATTCGCCGTTCACGAAGAAGAACAATTTGTTTTTAATGATCGCACCTCCCAAAGAAGCTCCGTAGGTGGTACTGTGGTCACGGTTGCGGGTCAGTTCATAGTCCTCTACCTTGTTTCCGGTGAGGTGGGTATTGGAAGTGTACATATAGGCTGTACCTTTGAACTCATTCGTACCACTCTTTGTCACGGCGTTGATGGCACCTCCTGTAAATCCGCTCTGACGGACATCAAAGGGGGTGGTGGAAACGGAAATCTGTTCCAAAGCATCCAGAGAGATAGGCGAACCGCCTGCCGGCAAGTTCGAGCCGATACCGAAGGCATTGTTGAAAGCGGCTCCGTCCACAGTGACATAAGACTGGCGGTAGTTACCTCCACCCACTGAGAAACCGCTACCGATATTGGCTCCCTGAGGGGTCAGACGCATGATATCGTTCATGCTGCGGCTCACTGTAGGCACTTCCGACATTCTGGCCGCATCGACATTGGTTACCGCTCCGGCGCGGTCTGATTTCATGTTGCTGCTTTTGGAAGCGGTAATCACCACTTCATCCAATAATTCGGTAGATTCCTTCAAGTTCGCATCCAATACGTAATTCTCTCCCAACTGGAGGTTGATGCTCTTGTAAACCACTGATTGATAACCTACATAAGAAACTTCTACTTTGTAAGGGCCGCCGGCACGCATGCCCTGGATGGAATAACGGCCGTCCACATTGGTAATGGCCCCATAATGGGTGCCGGACGGTTCGTGAATAGCCTGAATCGTTGCGCCGATAATGGCTTCATTGCTTTGATCAACCACCTTACCACTCATTGACGAAGTGGTGACCTGGGCGTTAACAGCAGCAGCGATTACCAACATAACCACCGCAAAAAAAGATCGCATTCTTTTTACCATAAACTTTTTAATTAATTAATATTATAATTAATGTCTTAAAAGACGTTGCAAAGATAGCTAATAGAAACGATATACAAGCTACAAATCGGTTACAATTTACAGTGATTGGTCTGGTTTCTTCCGCTATCCGCGCCCCAGAGAGAGTACACAACCCAAGAGGGTTCAAAACTTAATTCTAGCCAAGAAAGAGGTTTTGATTTGAAACTTGAACCTCCTTAAAGGCAAAAAAAAGAGTCGTATCATTACTCAAAACGGAGCTTGATACGACTCTTTCAGGTCTTGTAATTACAATCTGTTACTTTTCGGAATGGTCATTTTAGTTTGGACCTTATCAGAACAGGGAAGCCCCCATCAGTCTTCCATCAGCTTGCGGTAGCGCACCCGTTTCGGCTCCTCATTGCCCAGACGCTTCATCTTGTTCTCTTCGTATTCCGAATAAGATCCTTCAAAGAAGAATACCTCGCTGTTTCCTTCGAAAGCCAGGATATGGGTACAGATACGGTCCAGGAACCAACGGTCGTGGCTGATCACCACCGCACAACCTGCAAAATCGTCCAGACCTTCCTCCAGCGCGCGCAGCGTGTTCACGTCAATATCATTGGTAGGCTCGTCCAGCAGCAGCACGTTGCCTTCTTCCTTCAGTGCCATAGCCAGATGCAGGCGGTTGCGCTCACCACCCGAAAGCATTCCGCAAAGTTTCTCCTGATCGGCTCCCGAGAAATTGAAACGGCTGAGGTAAGCACGCGCGTTGATATCCCTGTTGCCCAGACGGATCAGCTCGTTTCCACCGCTGATTACCTGATAAACGGATTTTTCCGGGTCAATATCCTTATGCTGCTGGTCTACGTATGCCAGTTTCACGGTCTCTCCTACCTCGAAAGTACCTTTATCTACGGTTTCCAGTCCCATAATCAAGCGGAACAAGGTAGTCTTTCCGGCACCGTTAGGACCGATTACACCGACAATGCCGTTAGGGGGCAGCATGAAATTCAGGTTATCGAACAACAGCTTGTCACCGTAAGCTTTCGCCACTCCTTTGGCCTCAATCACCTTGTTGCCCAGACGGGGACCGTTCGGAATGAAGATTTCCAGTTTCTCTTCCTTTTCCTTCACATCCTCGTTCAGCAGCTTGTCATAGGAGTTCAGACGGGCCTTTCCTTTCGCCTGACGGGCTTTGGGAGCCATGCGCACCCAGTCCAGCTCGCGTTCCAAGGTCTTGCGGCGTTTGCTTGCCACTTTCTCTTCCATCTCCATACGTTTGGTCTTCTGTTCCAGCCAGCTGGAGTAATTTCCCTTCCAGGGAATTCCTTCGCCACGGTCCAGTTCCAGAATCCATCCGGCTACGTGGTCCAGGAAGTAACGGTCGTGGGTTACGGCAATCACCGTACCTTCATATTGCTGCAAATGCTGTTCCAGCCAGTCGATACTTTCCGCGTCCAAGTGGTTGGTAGGCTCGTCCAGCAACAGGATATCCGGCTTCTGCAACAGCAGGCGGCACAAGGCCACACGGCGGCGCTCACCTCCCGAGAGGTTCTTCACCGGCTGGTCTTCGGGCGGACAGCGCAACGCATCCATGGCGCGTTCCAGTTTGCTGTCCAGATTCCATGCGTCCGTAGCGTCAATGATGTCCTGCAACTCTGCCTGACGGGCAAAGAGCGCATCCATCTTTTCAGAATCCTCATAGTATTCGGGAAGCCCGAACTTGTTGTTTATTTCTTCGTATTCCGCCAAAGTGTCCACAATGCTCTGCACACCTTCCATCACTACCTCTTTCACTGTCTTTTCATTATCCAGATGCGGTTCCTGTGCCAGATAGCCTACAGAGTAGCCCGGCGAGAACACCACTTCTCCCTGATAACTTTTCTCCAGTCCGGCAATAATTTTCATCAGTGTTGATTTACCCGAACCGTTCAGACCGATGATACCGATCTTAGCACCGTAAAAAAAGGATAGGTAGATGTCCTTCAATACCTGTTTGTTCGCCTGGAAGGCTTTGCTTACGCCTACCATCGAAAAGATAATCTTTTTGTCGTCTGCCATATTCTTTATATTATTAATTTATTTAAGTTGCTATATTTTTACTCCGACAGCTGGATAAACCAACATTTGAAATCATCATCCTACTGTTTTTCCTCCATTTTTCTGTAATACCACGGATGTGTAAAGAACTCATACATCAGCAAAAGAGTGACACAGATACCGATACATATCCAATAAATAGTATCAGGATGACTTTCGGTCCACATATTCTCAAACAGAAAACCACTCAGCATACCTACTTCCCACATCAGCTGATAAGTATTGTTTCCCGTACCCCGTTCGCAATGCATCGGCAGACTAATCATCTTTATAAAAAACCGTGACACGGTAGTACCGATCCCCGTGCCCAGCAATACACCGGCTATATAACTGTTCATCAAGCTGTTGGAAAAAGCAAGCAACAACAGTCCGCCTATCATCGCGGCCTGCCCCAGCTCCACCTCCGAACGGCCGGAAGCATAGGAAAGCACATAACGCAAAAGCAACAGGGAGATGATAAAACCGATCAGGATGCAAATGTAAAACAACTCATTATAAATGTGCGCTATCAAAATGCCGAAAACAGCGGAAAGCATCATCATATTCAGTGCCGGCCACAGAGTACGAGGCAACAGAAAACGGTCCAACGAGAACCATGAGGTGCGCAGCGGAGCACGGAAAGGGACATCCACCGCCAGAATCAGAAGCAAGGCCAGTGTGCCCAAAGCGACACAGGTATAAACAACATGGTGAAAATTCCAGTAAGGATAAATGTAAATTCCCAACGCAAGACCTGCCCACGAAAAGGCGATATTCGCATCCGTGCGGCGGCGTGAGGCGGTGACGTCAATCACCAGCGTGCTACCCGTAGTCATGGTAATGACACTGAACAGCCCCCCCTGGACAGCCCGGACCAAGGCTATGAACCCTACAGTCGCAACGTATGGATACAGCAGGCTGGACGCCACGAACAGAAGCATCGCGACCAGGCAAACACTTTTACGCTTGAACGTATCGATAAGATAGCTGTTGAACGCTCCCGGAAGAAACATAGCCAGTCCGAAAACAGCCACAGCCGCTCCTGCTTCCGCATAGCTGCAATACCAGTGCCGCACCATCCATAAAGGCAGTGCGGGAAGCATCATGTATAGCGAGGCATAAAGCAAAAAGTTCGAAAGGGATAGCAGAACCATATTCCCGGTCCACAGTTTTGCTTTCTCATACGGAAAGAAGAAGTCATCATACATATCAGCAGAAACTTTGTTAATATTGTTCGTCTTCGTTAGGAAAATCACCTTTTTTCACATCATCCACGTATTGCTGTATGGCTCCTGTCATAACAGTATGCAAATCGGCATAACGACGGAGGAAACGGGGACTGAAACCGTTGGTCATACCCAGCATGTCGGATACAACCAGCACCTGTCCGTCCACAGCGCCTCCGGCTCCGATGCCGATAACGGGGATAGTCAGTTCCTTGGCCACACGTTCCGCCAATGATGCGGGGATTTTTTCGAGCACCAACGCAAAACATCCCGCCTCTTCCAGCAGATGCGCGTCACTCAGCAGCTTTTCGGCCTCTTCCTCGTCCTTGGCACGTACAGTATAAGTTCCGTATTTATTGATAGACTGCGGCATCAGTCCCAAATGTCCCATGATGGGAATACCCGCAGCGATGATTTTCTTTACCGCATCAATGATTTCTACGCCACCTTCCAGCTTCAATGCATCGGCATGTGTGATCTTCATCACTTTGATCGCATTGGTCACCGCTTCGTACTCGGAAGTCTGGTAAGTACCGAAAGGCAAATCGACCACAACGAGCGCGCGTTTCACTCCACGAACCACGGATTTCCCGTGATAAATCATCTGGTCAAGGGTGATGGGAAGTGTGGTCACATTCCCCGCCATGACATTCGAAGCGGAGTCTCCTACCAGTATGACGTCGATGCCTGCGCCGTCTACAATCTGCGCTGTCGTGTAATCATACGAAGTAAGCATAGAAATCTTCTCGCCTCTCTGCTTCATTTCCACCAAACGGTGTGTCGTTACTTTGCGTGTATCGCCTGAAATATATCCTGCCATATTTACTTTAATTTATAAAAAACGGCTGCAAAGGTAGATGTTTTAGTTGACATTACCTCATTATATCCTTCATTTTTTCGAAACTAAATCCATTAAAGTCCTGAATAACAGCCTTTGCCTTATCGCGTATCTGCTCTTCAGGGTTGGTAGTAGCCAATCCTATCACGGTCATTCCTGCCCGATTTCCTGCCTCAAGCCCGTGAAATGAATCCTCGAAAACCACACAGTTCTCGGGCACGGTATCAAAGACAGTGGCTCCTAATAAGAAACATTCGGGGTCTGGTTTGGAACGAGTGAACATTTCGGCTGTGAGGATACGGTCCACACTTTGTTTCAGTTCCGGATGTGCTTTATATGCGTTGTTCATCTTCATTTCATTTGAGCTTGTGACTATCGCTATCTTTACCCCGTTGGCTCTCAGCTCCTTCATAAAGCCCTCTACGCCCGGGATATAATTAAATAACATATTTTCTTCAAATTTGTTCAAATCTTCTGTAATTTCACGCTGAACGTCTTCCATTCCAGCGAAATATTTGTTATAAATTTGTGTCAATGTCTGCCCTTTTATCATCCGGCCGAACTCGGGTATCTCAGGATGGTATTTCCGTCCTTGTTCATTCCAGAATATACTATACTGAGGTTCCGTATCTACCACCACCCCGTCAAAATCGAATAAAGCTGCAATGCTTTTTGTTGAATTCATATTACTTTTAGTTTGATTTAACGCCGCAAAGGTCTGAATAATCCTCCATATTCCTAACTTTGCAAAGCTTAAAAATAATAAAAACGCGAATGAAAGAAAACAACCCGCACATACTGGGTACAGAAAAGGTAGGAAAGCTGCTTTTAGAGTACTCTATCCCTGCTATCATCGGAATGACACTGACGTCACTGTATAATATTATTGATAGCGTATTTATCGGGCACGGTGTGGGGGCCATGGCTATCTCGGGACTGGCTATCTCCTTTCCGCTGATGAACCTGCTGGTGGCATTCTGCACATTGGTCGGAGTGGGTGGGGCTACCATATCGTCCATCCGTCTGGGACAGAAGGATACGGACGGCGCCGAGAAGGTGCTGGGAAACGTAACGGTGCTCTGTGTGATAAATTCTATTTTCT
>OHMV01000363.1_pt1 | contig 11926 bp, 14 predicted proteins | sample 1569451 | NCBI WGS metagenome assembly OHMV01 (sample SAMEA3879595, study PRJEB24766) | human gut metagenome | biome: human-associated habitat; feature: feces | place: USA | collected 1985/1987 | reverse complement strand
CCGCAGGCGGTGAATCCTGTGGAACAGGATTCTTTTTTTTCCTTTGAAAAAGAAGGGCACTGTGATATAATGAAAAATAAGAATGCGTAACTGCGAGCAAAAATGCAGTTTGCTAAGAGAAAGGAAACGCAGCATGGTCAATGAACAACGACTGCACAGCATGATAAAAATAGCAAAATTTGATGCAAACGATGGAAAACGCTGCAAACCGATGATCCAGTATGCGCGAAAGGATTATGTGGCATTACAGCTTCTGAAAAGTTTCGTGGTCGGCACGATCGCATTTTTTATGATGTTAGGGCTTTGGGTACTCTATTCTATGGATGCTTTGATGGAACAGATCAACAAAATGGATTTTGTAAAGGCTGCTACTACACTGGGACTGCTCTATGGAATTTTTATGGTAATTTATCTTCTTGCCACATATATTATTTTTAATATGAAGTACACTTATGGCAGAAAAAAGGTAAAAAAATACTATGCGGGTCTAAAAAAGATCAGTGCGATGTATCTGCGGGAAGAACGGTTGAAAGGGAACGGAAACAAAGACTGGGACTGACAACGGAAGCAATGCGGAAAATGAGATTTTTCACATGTGGAAATGGAGATTAGTATGACGACCTTATTGGAATTAAAAGAGAAATTAACACGTTTTTATGGAAAATATGATATATACATTACGCCGGTGATAAAGTTTACTGTTGCACTCACAGCATTTTTGCTGATAAATCACAACATTGGTTATATGGGAAAAATCAGCAGTACACCAATTGCCCTGATCCTTGCCCTGATCTGTTCGATTCTTCCAGTCGGTGGGGCCGTTTTTATTGGCTCTGTGCTGATCCTTTTGGATATGTATGCACTTTCCTTAGAAGTATGTATTGTGGCCCTGATCCTGTTTATTCTGATGTATATCCTGTATTTTCGGTTTTCTCCAAAAAACGAGTATGGGGTGCTTTTGACACCGATTTGTTTTGGACTGAACATTCCGTTTGTGATGCCGGTCGGCATGGGACTTTTGCGGGAATTATATTCCATGTTTTCTCTGGTCTGCGGTATCGTTCTTTATTTCTTCTTAAACGGTGTAAAGCAGAATGAAACAACACTTGGCGGAGTGGATGAGAAAGATGCGGCAACATCAAAGATTGTTGTTGCGTTGAACCAGCTTTTGGGCAACAGGGAAATGTATCTGGTGCTTGCGATCATGGTGGTAACACTGGTCATCGTTTATATCATACGAAAAATGTCCATTGAGCATGCATGGGCGGTCGCAATTATATTTGGTATTTTATTCGAGGCAGTTGGTATGATCGCAGGGGATATGGTACTTGGAATCAGCGGAAAGACCATCACAATTCTGGTGGGAAGCATTATTTCCTGCGTGATTGCATTTGTGATTCAGTTCCTGTTTTTCAATCTGGATTATTCAAGGACAGAAAGACTCCAGTTTGAAGATGATGAGTATTATTATTATGTAAAAGCCGTACCGAAAGCAATCGTTGCAGGGACAGATAAAAAAGTGACCAGATTCAGTGGAAAAGAAGAACAGGATCGTATGACGAAAAAACGTTTCGCAGAAGAAATGGAGATTGACGAAGATCTGCTGGATTAGTTACTTTAAATACAGATAGCGGAAAGGAAAGTGAAGCAGGTGCAGAATGCGATGGCAACCATGGGCGCGTTTTGGGAAAAAGCGTCTATTTATTTGAATTTACCAAAGATTACAATGACAGATGTTGTGGAAATTCTCATCATAACATTTCTGTTTTATTATATGCTTGTGTGGATTAAGAACACAAGGGCATGGGTACTGTTAAAAGGTATTATGGTAATATTGCTTTTTGTTCTGGTTGCAGCTGTATTTCAGATGAATACGATCATCTGGATTGCGAAGAACACATTGAGCGTCGCAATTACTGCCATAGTTATTATATTCCAGCCGGAAATCCGGAAAGCACTGGAAAATCTTGGACAGAAGAATTTCCTTACTTCTTTTTTTGCGTTTGATTTTTCAAAGGGAGAAATCGCAAAGTTTACGGATAAAACGATCAATGAACTGGTAAAGGCATGTTATGAGATGGGAAAAGTCAAAACAGGTGCACTTATCGTCATTGAGGATGAAATTGTTCTTTCGGAGTATGAAAGAACCGGTATTGCAGTAGATGGAATACTGACAAGCCAGCTTTTGATCAATATTTTTGAAAAAAACACACCGCTTCATGACGGAGCCGTGATTGTCCGCGGGGACAGAGTGGTGTCTGCCACCTGCTATCTGCCACTGACGGATTCTTTAAGTATCAGCAAAGATCTTGGTACAAGACATCGTGCGGCGGTCGGAATCAGTGAAGTCAGTGATTCACTTACCATTGTTGTATCTGAGGAAACGGGAAAAGTTTCCATCGCCATGGGTGGGGAATTGTACCGCAATGTGGACGCTGAGTTTTTAAAGAACAAACTTTCATTTATACAGCATCGCGAGAAGAAAGTTTCAAAAATTGAATTATGGAGAAGGAGGCTTAAGGATGTTAAAGAATCTGGCAAAAAAACTAACGAATAATCTTGGCCTCAAGGTACTGGCTGTGTTATTTGCGATCGCTCTGTGGATCGTAGTGGTCAATATTGATGATCCGGTCAAACCGGCACAGTATACGATCAGTGTAACACAGGATAATATGGATTATCTTACCTCAAATGGAAAGTATTCCGAGACACTTGGCGGGAAAAATACAGTTACGTTTACGGCATCGGCAAAACGAAGTATTCTGGAAAAATTATCCAACACGGATTTTACTGCAGTTGCGGATATGGAAAAGATTGAATATGTGGAAGGTGATGGCGTATGCCGTGTCCCGATTACGATCACATGCAGTAAATATAACAGCAATACAGTTACCATTTCATCCAAACAGCAGTATCTGGATGTGACAGTGGAAGATCTTGGAAATGTACAGAAAAAGATCACTGCAAGCACGGAAGGTACGGTCATGGATGGCTGTGCACTTGGAGATGTTTCCATCGTGACATCGAATCTTTTGAAAATTTCGGGACCGTCTTCTGTTACGAGTCAGATCAGCACGGTAGTCGCAACGATCAATGTTGACGGAATGTCATCGGATGTGACCGATACAGTAGTGCCGGTTTTATATGATGCGGATGGTAATGAGATCGATGCTTCAAAGTTAAAAATGAATATTAATACCGTTACGATCACGGCGCAGATATTAAATACAAAAGATGTGGATCTTTACTTCCAGACAAAAGGAACTGTGGCATCCGGCTATACATTAAAAGAAATTACCTACAGTCCGAAAAAAGTCCGGATCAAGGGAGAAACGGATGTGCTTAATAAGGTGGCTAAGATCACAATACCGGATGATGTGTTAGATATGAGCGGTGCAACGGAAGATGTTGAGACAACTGTAGATATTACATCTTATCTTCCGGATGGAACTTCGCTGGTACTTGCAGCAGACGCAAAAGTGGAGGTCAAAGTAAAAGTAGAGCCGATCACAACAAAAACCTTCGAGGTGGATGCATCTGCGTTTACGCTTGAAAATATTCCGGATGCGACAAAGGCGAAGATTACGGAAGATACGATTCAGGTTGAGGTCACCGGAGCGGAAAGCGATATTAAGAAGCTGTCAGCAGATGACATTACAGGTACTGTTAATCTGCAGGGATATGGAAATGGTGAACATAATATCGCTGCAGATATTGATGTGGATAATGAACTTTATCAGGTAAAAACCGTGCGGATCCCGGTTAAAATGACTGCGGAAGATACGGAAATAAAATCAACGGAAAGCAGCAAAAAGAGTGCTTCTAAAACAGAATAAAAGAAATTAATAATTTGGAGGAAATACAATGGCAAGAATGTTTGGTACAGATGGTGTCCGCGGAGTGGCTGGATCAGAACTTACGATCGAGCTTGCGACAAAACTTGGACAGGCGGGAGCTTATGTGCTTACGAAAGAGCAGGAACATCAGCCGACATTAATTGATGGCAGGAATCTGTTCTGTCGGTGCAAATGCGATTTTTGTCGGAGTAATGCCGACACCTGCAATTGCGTATCTGACGAGAAAACATAAGGTAGATGCCGGGGTTGTCATTTCCGCATCCCATAACCCGATGGAATTTAACGGAATTAAATTTTTTAACGGCGAGGGATATAAGCTTTCTGATGAGCTTGAAGACGAGATCGAGGCACTGATCCGTAATAATATGAAGGATGTCAACCTGCCGATCGGTTCCGGAGTCGGTAAAATTGATTATCGTTTCGATTTAAGAGACGAATATGTGTTCCGGTTGATCTGACAGGCATGAAGATCGTGGTTGACTGTGCAGAGGGAGCCGCTCATTATACGTCAGTGAAGACATTGAAAGATCTGGGGGCTGATCTGGTGGCAATCCATACCGAACCGGATGGAACGAATATCAATGCAAACTGTGGTTCGACGCATATGGATGAATTAAAAGCCAGAGTAGTTTATGAAAATGCTGCCATTGGTATTGCATTTGACGGGGATGCAGACCGTATGCTTGCTGTGGATGAAAAAGGAGAACTGGTCGATGGAGACCAGATCATGGCAATCTGTGGTACTTATATGAAACAGAAAGGTACCTTAAAAAAGAATACGATCGTTGTTACTGTTATGACAAACCTTGGATTTTCACTGATGGGAGAACGCGAAGGCATCCATGTGGAAAAGACAAAAGTTGGCGACAGATATGTTCTTGAAAATATGAGAGAACATGGCTATAATATCGGAGGCGAGCAGTCAGGACACGTTATTTTCCTGGATGACAACACCACAGGTGATGGTCTGCTTTCTGCACTTCATCTGCTTGAGGTTATGGTGAAAACGAAAAAAACTTTATCAGAGCTTGCATCTGTTATGGAAGTATTACCGCAGGCACTTGTAAATGCAAAAGTGCCAAACCATAAAAAAGACAACTTTATGGATTATCAGGAGATTGCGGATGCAGTTGCAAAATTAGAGCAGAAGTTTAACGGAGAGGGAAGAGTTTTGATCCGTCCATCCGGTACAGAGCCGCTTGTCCGTGTCATGATTGAAGGAAAAGATCAAAAGGTGATCGATGAGGAAGCTAAAAAGTTAGCGGAACTGATTACGAAGATCATGCTTTAAATATCGTATATACAATAAACAGTTTGGAGGGATTTACTATGGTAAGCCAGAAAGTAACGATTAAAAATCCGACGGGACTTCATTTGAGACCGGCTGGAATTTTATGCAAGGAGGCCATGCAGTTTAAATCACATGTGACATTTCGTTACAGAGAAAATACAGCAAATGCAAAAAGCGTGTTGAGTGTACTTGGTGCATGCATCAAATCCGGGGATGAAATAGAGCTTGTCTGCGAAGGAGAAGATGAAAAAGAAGCACTTACGTCGATTGTTACGGCAATTGAAAATGGATTAGGAGAATAAATGATGAAAAAGATCTTAGTGACAGGGTGCAACGGACAGTTAGGGCGTGCCATCCGACAGGAATATAAAGGTGAGGATGTTTCCTTTATCAATACAGATGTTGCGGAAGGTGAAGGCATTGTGGCGCTCGATATTACCGATGTGAATGCTGTCCTTGCGCTGGTTCGTGCGGAGAGACCGGATGTCATTATCAACTGTGCAGCGCACACCAATGTGGATGCGTGCGAACAGCAGTGGGATGCCGCATACCGGATCAATGCGATCGGACCGAGAAATTTAAGTATTGCAGCAAGAGAAGTCGGAGCAAAAATGATCCACGTTTCCACCGATTATGTATTTGAGGGAAACGGAACAAAGCCATATACGGAATTTGATGAGATCCATCCGGTCAGTGCCTATGGAAAGACGAAGGCGGAGGGAGAAAAGTTTGTCCGTGAATTTGCAGACAGATATTTTATTTTCCGTACCGCATGGCTTTATGGAGATGGAAAAAACTTTGTAAAGACGATGCTTCGCCTTGCGGAGTCACACGATGAAGTCAGTGTTGTATGTGACCAGCAGGGATCCCCGACAAGTGCGGTGGAACTGGCAAGAGCCATTCATCATTTTGAACCGACAGAAAATTATGGTACATTTCATGCAACCTGTGAGGGCGATACCAACTGGGCAGCTTTTGCGGAAGCAATTTTTAAACGTGCAGGAAAGACAACAAAAGTCAACCATGTCACAAGTGAGCAGTATGCGAAGATGAATCCGGCTTCTGCAAACAGACCGGCATATTCGATTCTTGAGAACTATATGATGAAACTGACAGACGGTTACAAAATGGCTGAATGGCAGGATGCACTTGATGAGTATATGAAAACACTGGAATAATACGATGACAGAATATATCAAAAAACATTACCGGCTGATTCTGATGTCGGTATTTGCTGCGCTGGTCTGTTTTGGGTATCAGGCATTTAACTCGAATATCAGAATCGATACAGAGGAACTGATCAATCATCCCGGGTCTACGTTAGGGTGGCTTACGATTGGAAGATTTGGACTGGTTCTGTTAAAACGGATGCTTGGTCTTGGTGTACACCGAACGATAAAGAGTGGTATTCTGATGCTTTTGTTTTTTATCCTGGGAGGCAATGTACTGACGTATGGATGCTATTATTTTTCAGGAAAAAAGGATGGAAAACCGTACTGGATATTTACGCTGCTTTATATGACATCCAATATCTGGAGTTTTCAGTTTTATTTTTCACTGCAGCAGGCGGAAGTCGCATTTGCAATGCTTTTGATGGCAGTCACCGGATTTTTTATGTGTGATCTTTGTTTTTGCGAGAAATATAAGGAGAACAGAAGCGGAAAAGATCTGTGTAAGCTGTTTTTGTCCACAGTGTTTATTGTGCTGGCACTTGGTACTTACCAGGCACTGGCAGTTTATTATATTGCAGTCTGTGTCATGTTTTTCTTATTGTTCTTCTGGCAGGTGAATGGAAAAAGGGAAAAATGTGGAATTCGCATTATTTTTCTTGTGGCCCATTTCGGTATTTCCTATCTGATATACAGGGGGATTGCGGGTACATGGTTCATGGCAGCCGGTGATTATATGGAAGGGCAGAGCAACTGGGGAAGTGAACCGGCTGCTGAATGTGTCAAGAATGTTCTTCGTGTTGTGAAAAATCAGCTTCTTACCGTCGGACCGCGGAATTTCTCTTTCTATGTGATCGGTGTACTGCTCGCATTTTATGTGATATGGATCGCATGGACGAGAAGAACAGAAAGTGGACGTGCCGGTTTTTGGATTTTTGCAGCAGGAATGATTTTTATGCTCATTACACCTTTTTTAATGACAATCTATGCAGGTGCGATGCTGGTGACAAGGACACAGTTTGCACTTCCGGTTGTGGCTGCATTTCTTGCGATGTTTGGTGTGATGATACTAAAAGAGCAGCAGATTTCCGATGTACGACCGGAAAAACAGGAGCGGGACAGGAAAATGTGCCGATGGCTGCAGGTAATGGGCAATGTGGTGATATTGCTTGTAATCGCAGTTACAGGCGGTCAGGTCTGCTATAACATCAGAATGCACAGCGCGGATCAGGTGCGTTATGAACAGGATGCGCTGCTGGCGGATCAGATCACGGATGCTTTGAAGAGGGAGATCCCCGGGGTGGATGCAGAAGGAGATCCGGTGGATAAAAAAGTGGTATTTATCGGATACCGGCAGCCACAGTTAAACAGCTGGAACCGCCGTACGGAAATGTACGGGTGGTCATTTTTTGAATGGGATTATACCAGAGAACATCCGGCGGGGGCAACGCACCGGATCGCAGGATTTTTAGAAGCACATAATGGAGTCCATCTGGACGATGGTTATTCCGAAGAGATGGAATATAAGGCGGCAGCACTGTCGGAAGATATGACAGTCTTTCCGGCTGAGGGTTCAATCGTGGAAGAAAAAGATCTGGTGGTCGTCAAGCTGTCTGAAATTACGGAACGCCCGGCAGTGGACTGGTGGTAAAACTTGTACAGACAATAAAAGTATGGTAAAATGATGAAAGATTTTGCAGACCATAGAATGGAGAAAACTATGAGAACATATTTAGTAACCGGAGGAGCCGGATTTATTGGATCTAACTATATTCATTACATGTTTCGCAAATATGATAACGAGATCAGAATTATCAATGTGGATGTGCTTACTTATGCGGGCAATCTGGAAAATTTAAAAGACATTGAAAATCGTGAAAATTATACATTTGTGCGTGCAGATATCACGGATAAAGAGGCAATTGCAAAGATTTTTGCAGAAAATGAGATCGACCGCGTGGTACATTTTGCAGCAGAGAGTCATGTAGACCGCAGTATCAAAAATCCGGAAGTATTTGTAAAAACGAACGTGCTTGGAACAGCAGTTATGTTAAACTGTGCAAAAGCGGCATGGGAGCTGCCGGATGGCAGTTTCAAAGAAGGGAAGAAATTCCTTCATGTATCGACGGATGAGGTATATGGTTCTTTAGAGGATGACGGAACATATTTTTATGAGACAACACCGTATGCACCGCACAGTCCGTATTCTGCGAGCAAAGCATCTTCGGATATGCTGGTAAAGGCTTATATTGACACTTACCATTTTCCGGCAAACATTACCAACTGTTCTAACAATTATGGACCATACCAGTTCCCGGAAAAACTGATTCCGCTTATCATCAACAATGCATTGCATGGAAAGAAACTTCCGGTATATGGAGACGGAAAAAATGTCCGCGACTGGCTGTATGTGGATGACCATGCGAAAGCAATCGATATGGTACAGGAAAACGGACGCCTCGGCGAGACTTACAACGTCGGCGGACACAATGAAAAACAGAATATTGAAATTATCAATATCATTATAGATACACTGCTTGAGATGCTTCCGGCAGATGATCCGAGACGTGCACTTGTAAGCAAAGATCTGATCACTTATGTGAAGGACCGCAAAGGTCATGACAGACGTTATGCGATCGCACCGGATAAGATCAAGGCAGAGATCGGCTGGGAGCCGGAGACAATGTTCAAAGAAGGCATCAAAAAGACGATCGCATGGTATTTTGAACATGAGGACTGGATGAAAAACGTTACCAGCGGTGATTATCAGAAGTATTATGAGGATATGTATCAGAACAGGTAAGAAGATGCAGGCAGCAGTACCGCCAGATGGGGCGATACTGCTTGTTTGCGTTTTATAATGGACGTGAAAACAAGGAGGATTATATGAAAGGTATTATTTTAGCAGGTGGTTCCGGAACAAGGTTATATCCGTTAACAAAGGCGATTTCAAAACAGATCATGCCAGTGTATGATAAACCGATGATCTATTATCCGTTATCTACACTGATGCTTGCCGGCATAAGAGAGATTCTGATTATTTCCACACCGAGAGATCTGCCGGTGTTTGAAGAGTTATTTGGAGACGGAAGCCAGCTTGGCATGAGTTTTTCTTATGCCGTGCAGGAACAGCCAAGGGGCCTGGCAGATGCATTTATCATCGGTGAAAAGTTTATTGGAAACGATGCGGTTGCATTGGTTCTTGGAGATAATATTTTCTACGGACAAAGTTTTTCCAATGTTCTGCGCAGTGCAGCTGAACGCACACAGAATGAAAAGGGTGCTACGATTTTTGGCTACTATGTCAGAGATCCGAGAGAATACGGCGTGGTAGAGTTTGATGAGAACGGAAAAGCTCTTTCTATCGAGGAAAAACCGGAGCATCCAAAGTCAAATTATGCTGTGCCGGGACTTTATTTTTATGACAATGATGTTGTAGAGATCGCAAAAAATGTAAAGCCGTCTGCAAGAGGTGAAATTGAGATTACTTCCGTAAATAATGCATATTTAGAGCGTGGTGATTTAAGCGTTGAGACGCTTGGCAGGGGATTCGCATGGTTAGATACCGGAAACCACGACATGCTGCTTGCCGCTGCAGATTTTGTGTCTGCGATCCAGAAACGTCAGGGACTTTATGTGTCCTGTATCGAGGAGATCGCATACAAACGTGGATTTATCGATAAAGAGCAGCTGTTAAAACTTGCAGAACCGCTCCTTAAAACAGATTATGGCAAATATCTGGTAGAGGTTGCCGAGGGACTTTAAAAAACAGATAGTGAGGATCAATAATTATGGGAAAAATAAAGGTAACACATGACTGTAATGGAATCGAGGGACTCAAAGTAATTGAGCCGGCAGTCTTCGGGGATGCCAGAGGATATTTCATGGAGACCTACAATTACAACGATTTTAAAGAGGCAGGAATCGACTGCCAGTTTGTACAGGATAAAAGGTGTGTTAAGAGGATTACATTTCCAGATCAACCACCCGCAGGACAAGCTGGTGCGCGTGGTAAGCGGAGAGGTATTTGACGTTGCAGTGGATTTAAGAGAAGGTTCTGAGACATTCGGAAAATGGTTTGGCATCGTTCTGACTGCGGAAAATAAAAAGCAGTTTTTTGTACCAAAGAATTTTGCACATGGCTTTATCGTGCTGTCTGATTATGCAGAGTTCTGCTATAAGGTTACTGATTTCTACCATCCAAATGACGAGGGTGGTATTCTCTGGAATGATCCGGCAATCGGTGTTGAATGGCCAATGCCGGAAGGAATGACACAGGCGGATCTGATCCTTTCCGATAAGGATAAAGTGCACGGTGGATTCGATGCATATTGTAAGGAACGGGGAATTGTAAGATAGGAGCACTCATATGACAGAAAAGAAGAAAAATGTCTGCCTGCCAAAACGTCTGATTGCCAGCCGTAAACTCATCGGCAATCTTGCCAAAAATGATTTTAAGAAAAAATTTGCGGGTTCTTATTTTGGCGTGATATGGGCTTTCATACAGCCGGTGATCACAGTGCTTTTATACTGGTTTGTCTTTGAGTTTGGACTACATCAGAAAGTCAATGATTTAAGAACAGGAATCGAGGTGCCATTTGTACTCTGGCTGATGGGTGGCCTTGTGCCATGGTTTTATTTTCAGGAGGCTTTAAATGGAGGAACCGGGGTTCTTGATGAATACAGTTATCTGGTCAAAAAGGTCGTATTCCAGATCGATGCACTTCCGGTGGTAAAACTGATCTCTGCATTGTTTACACACGCTTTTTTTGTGGTATTTATGCTGGTTGTTTTTGCCGTTATGGGATTTTATCCGGATCTTTATGTGCTTCAGGTGGTTTATTATTCGTTTTGCATGGTGATGTTTACGGCAGGACTGATCTATGCGACAAGCGCCGTGACGGTGTTTTTCCGTGACATGAAAGAGGTTGTCGCCATTCTTTTGCAGATTGGAATGTGGGTGACACCGATCATGTGGAATTTTGAGAGCATGCAGGGCATTCCAAAATGGGCTGTGGTACTGCTTAAGCTAAATCCGATGTATTATATCGTTTCCGGATACCGGGATGCACTGATCAATAAAACGGCATTCTGGGAGCATCCGGGACTGACATTGTGGTTCTGGGGAATCACGCTGTTTACTCTCTGGGCAGGAACGACCGTATTTAAGCGTCTGCGTGTACATTTCGCAGATGTGCTGTAAGAGCATCGCAAGAATGAAAACTGTGGAATGAGGATAGTATGGATAATTTAGCAATCAGGGTAGAGGATGTCTGCAAAGTCTATAAACTTTATGATAAACCGTCTGACCGGTTAAAGGATGCTCTTGGACTGGTCAGAAAGAACCGTTTCAAAGAACATCATGCGTTAAATCATGTGTCATTTGAGGTGAAAAAAGGTGAGACGATTGGCATTATCGGAACCAATGGATCCGGAAAATCTACCATTTTAAAAATAATTACAGGTGTTCTGAGTCCGACAAGCGGTGAGGTGGAGATCGATGGAAGAATCTCAGCACTGTTAGAGCTTGGAGCCGGATTTAATATGGAATACACCGGAATTGAGAATGTCTATCTAAACGGTATGATGATGGGTTTTTCCTGCGAAGA
>OHMV01000360.1_pt1 | contig 11972 bp, 10 predicted proteins | sample 1569451 | NCBI WGS metagenome assembly OHMV01 (sample SAMEA3879595, study PRJEB24766) | human gut metagenome | biome: human-associated habitat; feature: feces | place: USA | collected 1985/1987 | reverse complement strand
TTTGAAAGAAATTGCAAATATCATTTAATTTTTCATCAGGCGCATTTGTTGTAATTAATTTAGGACACTCTACAGACTCCAATTTATTCAAATGCATTACCGCGGCTAATCTCTTGAAGATATCTTTATCATGTGATACCTCCAGCTCGTTTATTAACTGATAATTATCTAATACTGCTGCTTTTTGTTCTATTTCTTCCATTTGTCTGGAAGAAACAGACTGCCTCAAATCTTGATATGTATTTGTTTTTATCAAAAAAGTTTTGTTAGAACCAGCTTTTTTATTATATAAAACAGCACCGGCTGCTGCTAACGCCAATCCGTCAAGAGTATAGTATAAAAGTTTATCTCTGTTGTCTTTCTGCTTTTGAGAACTAAAATTATCCTTTTTCTGTTTTTGGAATATAACATCTTTCCACTGTGGTACAAAATCAATCTTCATAATATATGATAAAGTGAGAAAAAATTTTTTTTGCTAGTAGAGATTTTTACCCCACCTTCCCCCCCTTTAACTCTTATGCTATAATTTGACTGTATGAAACGTTTTTTACGAAAATTATTTTCCAAAGTTACGCTGGTTATCCTCATCTGCATACTTGCACTTCTGGCATTCTTTTTCTGGGGCTGGATTGAGAAGCAGGCTATGAAAGCCAAAGGTATGTACTATATCTACAAAGGCGATCAGGCATATTCACAGGATAATATGGCTAAAACCCTCGATTATTATAAAGAAGGTTTAAGGCTCTATCCGGAACATTACGAAGCCTGGTTTAACCTTGGAAACATATATGCTGTTTATGAAGACTATTTCTCAGCTGTTGACGCCTATGAACATGCTATCAAATACAATCCGAAATTTGTTATGGCGCGTATGAACTTAGGAATAGTTTACTCTGAAGACTTAGGCTTCTTTGACGAAGCAATAGAACAGTTTGATACAGTCACACAGATACGATTATTTAAGCTCTGGATACCTTTTGTCTACAGCAATGTAAAAAGCGTAAAGGCTAACAGAGGACTTGCATACTACAACAAAGGCGTTGCTTATAAACAAAAAGCAATGTATCTGCCGCTCGATAAAAGATATCTTGTATTTAAATATCTGGGAGAGGCAATAGAAGCTTATGAAAAATCGCTTAAGTTTCTCAAGAAAAACTATGATGTTTATTACAACAAAGCTGTTGCACACCACCTAAGAGGCGAATACAGAGAAGCCGGACTTGCCTACTGTTCAGCGATTAAGCTGGAGCCGATGAAATTTGAGGCCCATTACAACCTTGCAGTTCTCTTAAGACAGCTGAACAGACACAGAGATTCTATAAGCGAACTCCATAAAGCAGCTATATTAATTCTAGAAGAACCGGATTCATCGACTCTTGAATCTACTTATATCTTTAACCTGCTTAACGATGCTACAAGAAAATTTATAACAAGCGACGAGTACTATACACAGAAACTTTCTGATGAACCGCTCGGAAATATCGGCTACACATACGTTAACGGTAAAATCGTTCCGGATGAGGAGTTTGATAAAGCTATACTCAAAAACTTTAAAACCTGTGCAGGTTTTGAATATTTCAATGAAGAAGAGGAGGAAATTTATTAATGGAAAATCTTCACTTTTTATCAAAAATTTCTAACCTGCTCATCTCAGAAATAGATACAAAAGAACTTGCAGATGGTATAAAACAGCTTCTGCAGCAGATTGTACCTGTCAAAAGACTTCAAATTTATGTGTTTGATAACGTAACTAACACAATGCGCGACAGCTCAAACAACTGGAGCGTAATTCCCGATGAGTCAGAAATTTATAAAATCTATGAAAACCTTAAGGACGAAGATTTTGTTATTAATTCCAAAGCGTATAAACTGCCCGCACTAAACGGCGGAATAAGCTTTAAAATAGAATCGCTTGCAGTACCAATGCATAAAGACGGCTCTGATTTCGGAGTTATGGAACTGGAATTTGAAGAAAATACTACAATTAATACAGAATTTTTGTTCCTCATAAAAATTCTGTCCTCCCAAATTTCACTCAAACTGCAAAACATTGTGCTTAACGAACAGTCAAAAATAAATGTAGAATTTCATGACTCAATGAAAAATATTGCAAAAATCATTGAAACCCAGTACGAGTTAAATTATATTGTTCCGCTAATCGGAGAAATGCTTGACAGGTTTATATCAGACCATTTGATTTATGTATTTTTGAAACAGGACGGAGAATTTAAGCTTGTCTGGCCGAAAGCCTGCAAAGATGAAAGAATTTATGAAGCTCTGAAACAGCTTACTCCGGAAACAGGGTATATTTTGACAAACAATGATAAAATCGGCGCCTTCCCTCTTATATCAGAAGGAGAATTATCCGGCTGTATAGTTGCAAGAAGTACGCTTGATAAGCTTTCAAAACGCGATATAAGCTATCTGGAACAGCTTACCAGACAGTCAGCAATTACAATCAACAGGGCAAACACATACTCAAAAGTTCTCCAGTACGCAACTCTGGATGCTCTAACAAACCTTAACAACAGGCGGCAGTTTGAAATCCGCTTAAAACAGGAGATTGCAACAACCAAACGTCAAAAAACACCGCTCTGCGCGATGATGATTGATATTGATTTCTTTAAAAAAGTAAATGATACATACGGCCATGCGAGCGGAGATGAAGTTTTGAGAACAGCTGCTTCGGTTATAAAAGCTCAGCTTCGTGAATCAGATATCCCCGCAAGATACGGCGGAGAAGAATTTGCAGTTCTTCTGCCATATACGCATATAGAAGAAGCAGTAATTGTCGGAGAACGTCTAAGAAAAGCCGTTGAAGAAACACCAATTTTTGTTGACAAAAAAAATATAAATGTCACAATAAGCATGGGACTTGCTGAATTCGGTCAGGAAGAGAACGGAGAAGAATTATTTAAAAGAGCAGACAGCGCTTTGTATGAAGCAAAAGAAAGCGGAAGGAACAGGGTATGTATAAGCAAAAATGTGTAAGTTTAGAAGATACAAAGGCTCTTGCATATAAATTCGCAAATTTAGTAAAAGAAGAAGGTTGTTTTGTTAACCTTTTCGGAGAAATAGGAGCCGGAAAAACAGCATTTGTTAAGCTTGTTGCAGAAGCTCTCGGGATTAAAGAAAAAGTTACAAGTCCAAGTTTTGTTATTCTGAACGAATACCACAGCGCCTCTATCCCTGTTTATCATTTCGATTTATACAGGCTGGAAAACGTTGGAATAAAAACAATTACGGATGAGCTTAGAGAATACTCAACCGGCAGAAAAATAACCTTCGTTGAATGGGCAGAATTTTCTCAAGGCGAACTCCCGTTTGAGAGAATTGAAATCAATGTTACATACGATGACGATGACAGCAGAATTTATGAGTTCAAATCTGTCGGAGAAAGAAATCAAAAAGTTATAGAAGGCTTAGGGGTAATATGCTCCTCCACAGGAAAGGAAAAAAATTGAAGATACTGGCTTTTGACACCTGTCTTGATAAAACATATATAACCCTCAGTGAGGATAATAATATTATTCATAGCGAAACAATTTTGTCTGATGGAAAGAATTATCACTCGGCGTATTTAATCTCAACCATTGTTAAAGTATTGAAAGACGCCGGTCTTACACCTGATGACATTGACCTCATTACAACTGATATCGGCCCCGGAAGTTTTACCGGCATAAGAGCCTGCACAACTGTAGCAAGGGTACTTGCCCAGCAGCTTAACATCAAAGCAGCCGGAGTTTCTTCGCTCGAAATTCTTTCTAAAATTCTCGGCGGAAATGATTTAGCAGCACTCGATGCAAGAAAAAATAAAGCATATGTTTACGATGGTAAAATTCTGGGTGCAATTGAGCTTGAAACAGTTGACGAACTGGTTAAAGGCCGAAGGGTTATAACAGATGACAGCCTGAAAGAGAGATTAAGCGAATTTGCATCCGAAGTTGTTTCGTATCAGCAGGGTGAATATCCGATAGGAGAAATTTTAGCAAAACTCGGCGCGGAAAAAGAAGAAACAGACTGGCGCAAGCTCAAACCTTTGTATATCCAGCCGCCGCCTGTTACTTTGAAAAAGCTTTAGTCCTGCTTAACCTTTGTAATTTTAATGTATTCGTGTAAATTTTCTCATACAGCCTCATGTTATAACACATTCGGAGGCTGCCATGGATTTAGAAGAATATCAGCAGAGATTAGAACAAATCATAAAAAAAATAGTGACATAACCTGCAGGTTTATATTAAAATAAGAACATTAAGGGGTTGGTATAAATGTTAGAAAAAAAACGAATACTTATAGTCGATGATGACGCAGAAATAAGAGATTTACTGGAGTTTGATATTTCATCAAGCGGATATTTTGTTGATACGGCTTCTGACGGTATGGAAGGCTTGAACAAAGCTCTCAATAATAAATATGACCTGATTTTGCTTGATGTTATGATGCCAAAGATGAACGGATGGGAGGTCTGCAGGGAAATCAGGGAGACTTCGAAAGTGCCAATCATCATGCTGACGGCGAAGGGGGATGAGGAGGACGAGCTGACAGGGTTCGAACTTGGAGTTGATGAGTATATCTCAAAACCGTTTTCTCCGAAGATCTTAGTTGCGCGTGTCGGTGCAATTTTAAGAAGAAGCGGAAAGGCACCGGAGGAGGGAAAACTTCTTTCCATCGGCGGCATCGTGATCGATCAGACTGCACATACAGTGACGGTGGATGGCAGACAGATCGAATTAAGCTTCAAGGAATTTGAACTGCTTACCTATTTTATGGAAAACGAAGGCATTGCACTTTCCAGGGAAAAGATTCTTAATCATGTCTGGAACTATGATTATTTCGGGGACGCCAGAACAATCGATACACATGTCAAAAAACTGCGTGCCAAGATCGGTGAAAAAGGAGATTACATCAAAACCATCTGGGGCATGGGTTACAAATTCGAAGCAGAAGAAAATGGCAGTGATAAGTAATGATGAAAAGCAGGAAAAAAGAATTTAAAAGAAAATATTTTGGTTCACTGACACACCAGTTGATCCTGATCAGTATCTGTCTGGTTACGGGAACACTTCTTTTGTGCTGGTTTATCAACACGGTTTTTTTAGAACCGTACTATGTGATCAATAAACAAAATACGCTGCTTTCCGGATTTGAGACGATCGATGAAGCGAGTGAGGCAGGGACACTTGATGACAGTTCTTTTGATGTGACATTTGACAATCTCTGTGCAAATGGGAATATCACCGTCATGATCATAAGCTCCGACCGGACGATCGTGCGGTCTTCCGTCAATGATACGCAGAAAATGATGCTGGAATTTATGAATATCATTTTTGGCGAAAAACAAAATGAAGTGACGGTGATGATGCAGTCGGATAATTATATTATTCAAAAACAGACGGATACCAGGTTAGATTCAGAGTTTCTGGTCCTTTACGGAACACTTTCAAACGGCAATCTGATCCTGATGCGTACCGCACTTGAGAGTATCAGGGAAAGCGTCAATCTGTCCAATACATTTCTGGCATGTGTGGGTGTTGTCGCTGCAATCATCAGTGCAGTCGTGATCGTGTTTGTCTCAAGAGGCATTACAACACCGCTTCTGCGTCTGACCGATATCTCAAAACGCATGACGGAGCTTGATTTTGAGGCAAAATACCAGCCGGGGCGCAGATACCACAACGAGGTAGATGAGTTAGGCGAATATATGAATGTCATGTCGACCACGTTAGAGCATACGATCTCCGAACTGAAAAGTGCAAATAACCAGCTGCAGATCGATATTGACAAAAAGACGCAGATCGATGAGATGCGCAAAGAGTTTTTATCCAATGTATCGCACGAGTTAAAAACACCGCTTGCACTGATCCAGGGCTATGCGGAGGGATTGAAAGAATGTATCAATGATGATGCGGAGAGCAGGGACTTTTACTGCGAAGTCATCATGGACGAAGCGGACAAGATGAATAAAATGGTCAAAAAACTGCTCACTTTAAACCAGCTCGAATTTGGCAATGAGGTCATCACCATGGAGCGGTTTGACCTGACAGAACTGATCCGGGGGGTGATCAATTCGTCTGCGATCCTTTTGAATCAGAATGAGATCACATTGGACTTTACACAGCAGGAACCGTTATATGCGTGGGCGGATGAATTTAAGGTGGAAGAGGTAGTGACCAACTATCTGAGCAATGCGATCCATCACGCAGAGGGAGAAAAGCGGATCGATATCAGCTGTGTACAGAAAGGGGACAAAGTCCGCGTCAGTGTTTTTAACACGGGAAATCCGATACCGGAAGAAGATGTGGACAATATCTGGATCAAATTTTACAAAGTGGATAAAGCGAGAACCAGAGAATACGGTGGCAGCGGCATCGGTCTGTCAATCGTCCGGGCAATCATGGATTCGTTCCATCAGAAGTGCGGCGTGATCAATCATGAGGACGGAGTGGAATTCTGGTTTGAACTAGAAACAAATAATGGAAATTTTTCAGTTGATAAATCATACCAAAAATGCTAACATATGGGTATAGTTCGTGACAATAGAATGTTCGCAGAGTGCGCATTCTGTTGTTCATGATAATAGAATATTCGCAGAGCGTGAGTTCTATTATTTACAGATATTTTGAGAGGAATGCCATGAAAAGAACGGGAATGAGATTAACGGCAGTGGCAGCAGTGACAGCGTTGCTGCTCGGTGGATGTGGAGAACAGCCATACAGTTTAACAGAAGATGAGGAAGGCATGATTGTGGATTACTCGGCACACGCTGTGGCAAAATTTAATACGAGCCAGCCTGACGGTCTTGCAAATGTGAGCCGCAATGAGCAGGAAACAGAGGCAGTGGATGAGTCACAGACGACGGAGACGGAGAATAAAATCACACTGGATGCATCCGGCAATGCAGCTGCAGGAGACCAGAGCACAGAGAATAAAACAGCAGAGCCGTCGACACTGGATGAACTGTTTGGAGGAGAAAATCTGTCGGTCACATATACCGGAGCAGAAATTGCAGCAAATTATATGGAGGGCGGTTATTATTCGCTGGATGCAGAGCAGGGCAAGACATTTGTGATTGTCGGTATTGATATTACAAATTCCGGAGCGGATGAAATAGCGATAGATAACTTTGCAAAGACACCGAAGTTCTCTGTTATGGTCAATGGTCAGGAAAAAGCAGAGGAAGAAAATACAATACTTCCATCTGATTTTGCACTGTATCAGGAAACAGTCCCGGCTGGAGTAACAGAAAATACTATCTTATTGTTTCAGGTGCCGGACAGTGTGACCAGTGTGGACAGTCTGGATCTGTTTGTAAATATCAGCGGTACAAATTATCAAATTACTTTGTAATGATATTAGTAATGTGCTATAATAAATGCAGTATTTATGCAATGGAAAAAGAGACGAATTGCGTAGCAGATGATACGCGGGAGGAGAGACAGGAATGGATACAAATATACTTTTAGAGTCAGGAACAAATGAACTGGAGGTCCTGGAATTTACATTAGGAAATAATCATTATGGAATCAATGTTGCAAAGATCAGAGAGATATTGACGTATCAGCCGGTTACACCAGTACCAAATTCTCATCCAAGTGTGGAAGGTATTTTTATGCCGCGTGATACGATGATTACTGTTGTTAATCTGAAAAGATGCCTGGGAATGCCGGAGGACGGAGAAAACAAAGGACTTTTTATCATCACGAACTTTAACAAATTAAATATTGCGTTTCATGTAGATGCCGTGATTGGTATCCATCGTGTATCATGGGAATCCATCATCAAACCGGATTCAACGATCAATACGGAGAATAACAGTGCATCCACAGGTGTCATTAAGATGGATGACAAGCTGATCATCATCCTTGATTTTGAGAAGATTGTATCCGATATCAGCCCGGAGACAGGACTTAAGGTATCAGATGTTGATAATATGGTAAGCCGTGAACGTTGTGACTCTCCGATCCTGATCGCTGAGGATTCACCGCTTCTTAGCCGCCTGATCACAGATTGTCTGAAGAAGGCAGGATACACCAATCTGATTGTGACAATGAACGGTCAGGAAGCATGGGACAAACTTACTGAATTTGAAAAAGCAGGCAATGTGCGTGACAAGGTTCACTGTATTATCACGGATATCGAGATGCCGATGATGGATGGACACAGACTGACCAAACTGGTTAAGACAAATGATAATATGAAGAAGATACCGCTCATTATTTTCTCATCTTTGGTCAATGAGGAAATGAGAATTAAAGGCAAACAGTTAGGGGCAGATGCTCAGTTGACAAAACCTGAAATCGGCAATCTTGTAGAGGCTATTGACAATTTAATTGATAAAAGCATTGATTAGGTTGAAGCGAAGAGGGGGATGTGATGTATTGTCACATCCCCAAATTAAGTTATAGGCTTGACGGAGGTATCGGATGAGCGGGACAGAAGATTATCTGGATGGACTGTTAAATTCCATATCTGAAAAAGATTTGGATACAAAGAAAAAAACCGGGAGTGAAACGATGCAGACAGAGGAAGATATTATGAATGATATGGAAAATGATTTACTTTCCAAAGAAGCGGAAGATAATTTTTTAGAACAGTTTGAAAAAGAATTGCAAAATGAGAAGTCGTCACCGGAAGAGGAAAAAACGGATGATTTCTTTAACAGTTTAGATCAGATTGTGGATGGAGCAGATCATCATAATAATGATGATGATTTCCTGATGGATACGCTTGGAGATATCCCGGGTATCGATGATGTGACAAAAACAGAAGATTTGTCACAGGCACAGACGATGGAAAAAGAGCCGGATGAACAGTCTGAAGATACAGCAGAACCGGCACAGGCGTCAGATGATGCCGGAAGTGATACTTTTGGTATGGATGATGCAGGCAGCACAGGACTGGATGATTTTGGAGACCTTGGCGGGGCTGATATGTTTGGAGACAGTGAGGCAGAAGAAACCGAAATTACTCCGGATGGCATAGAAGAAACTCCGAAAAAAGAAGGTTTTCTAAAAAAATTATCACGCATTCTTTTTGGGGAAGATGATGAGGATGAAAAAGGTGATTCTGTCTCATCTCAAAAAGAACCGCTAACAGGAGAAAATGCGGGTGACATTGATTTGTCAGATCCAAATATGCAGATATTGCAGGAACTGGGAGATATTCCGGATATATCGGATGCACCGAAGGAAGAAGAAAAGCCGGATCCGAAAGAAGAGAAAAAGAAGAAAAAAGAGAAAAAGAAAAAAGAAAAGAAGCCAAAGAAAGAAAAGAAACCAAAGCCAAAGAAAGAAAAGAAGCCAAAGCCGCCAAAGGAACCGGATCTGACTCCTCCATTGCCGAAGGTGCCGGTAATTCTGATCTTTGTAATGGTATTCTCATTCCTTATTCTTGTGGTGTTAGCAACAAATCTGGTCGGCTATTCAAGCAGCTTTTCAAATGCAGAAGACGCATATGCAAAGGGTGATTATGAGCAGGCATTTCAGGATGTGGCAGGTCTTGAAGTGAAAGAGAAAGATCAGGATACCTACAGAAAATACCGTATTCTGGCATATACAGCAGGTCAGTACAGAGCATATCAGAATCTGGTGAACCAGAAAATTTATGATATGGCACTGGATTCACTGATCAGCACAATCGGAAGATGTGAAGAATACAGCAGTGATGCCAAAGAACTTGGATGTGAAGGAGAGATTTCAGACATACAGGCAAAGGCAGAGGAAGCATTAGAAGCATTTAAGATTGATACGAAAAAAGCACTTGAAGTATATGACATGAAGGATCGGACTGCATATTCAAAAGAGATTTATCAGATACTGGATGATGCAGGACTTAGTGAGGAATAAAAATGATAGCGATCATTGACTATGATGCAGGCAATTTAAAAAGCGTACAAAAGGCACTTGACTTTTTACATCAGGAATGCGTGATAACGAGGGATTTTCATGAAATCCGTCAGGCAGACAAGGTAATCTTACCGGGGGTTGGTTCTTTCGGTGAGGCGATGGCCCAGTTAAAAAAATATGAACTGGATAAAGTGATACAGGAAGTGGCGGAGGAGAAAAAGCCATTTCTTGGCATCTGCCTTGGTCTGCAGCTTTTATTTGAGGGCAGTGAGGAAAGCAGCGGAGTGGAAGGTCTGCATTTGTTAGATGGGCGGATTCTGCGTATACCAGATACAGAGGGATTAAAAATACCGCATATTGGATGGAATTCACTGGATCTATGGAATAATGGAAGGCTCTTTGCAGGATTGCCGGAGCATCCATATGTTTATTTTGTTCATTCTTATTATCTGAAAGCAAAAGATGACAGAATTGTGAAAGCAACTACGGAATATGGCACACATATTCATGCTTCCGTGGAACAGGACAATATCTTTGCATGTCAGTTCCACCCGGAAAAGAGTAGTACAGTCGGACTTAAGATACTAGAAAATTTTGCCGGGATTTAAGACAGGAGGATAAAAATGTTTACAAAACGAATTATTCCGTGTCTGGATGTGAATAACGGACGTGTGGTAAAGGGTGTTAATTTCGTAAATTTAAGGGATGCAGGAGATCCGGTTGAGATCGCAGCGGCTTATGATAAGGCGGGGGCAGATGAACTGGTATTTCTCGATATCACAGCAACCTCAGATGCCAGAGAGACGGTCGTGGATATGGTGCGCAAAGTGGCAGAAAAAGTGTTTATTCCATTTACTGTAGGCGGCGGTATCCGTACTGTGGATGATTTCAAGGCATTACTCCGTGAGGGTGCGGACAAGATATCGATTAATTCTTCTGCAATCAACCGTCCGGAACTCATCAGTGAGGCGGCAGATAAGTTTGGCAGCCAGTGTGTGGTGGTAGCGATCGATGCAAGAAAGCGTGCAGACGGTTCGGGCTGGAATATTTACAAGAACGGTGGACGTATTGATGTCGGAATTGATGCTGTGGAATGGGCAATGAAAGCGGACCGGCTTGGCGCAGGAGAAATTCTTCTGACCAGTATGGATTGTGATGGAACCAAGGCAGGTTATGATCTTGAACTGACCCGTATGATCGCAGAAAATGTTTCTATTCCGGTGATCGCTTCCGGTGGAGCGGGGACGAAAGAGCATTTTTACGATGCGCTGACGGAGGGAAAAGCGGATGCAGCGCTTGCTGCTTCTTTATTCCATTACAAAGAACTTGAGATCTGTGATCTGAAAGATTATCTGGCAGAACGCGGTGTCTCTGTCAGAAGATAATAAGAGGGTAAATATCATGGCAATGATTACGAATGACTGGCTCCCGGCAATTCAGGGAGAGTTTAAAAAGCCATATTACAGGGAACTATTTCAATTTGTAAAAGAAGAATACAGCAGGGCGGTCATTTATCCGCCGGCAGATGATATCTTCAATGCGATGCATTTTACACCACTTAGTGAGGTAAAAGTACTGATCTTAGGACAGGATCCGTATCACAATGAGAATCAGGCACATGGTCTGAGCTTTTCCGTACTGCCATCACAGAAGGAGATCCCGCCATCTCTGCAGAATATTTACAAAGAGCTTCAGGATGATCTGGGATGCTATATTCCAAACAACGGTTATCTGGAAAAATGGGCGAAGCAGGGCGTGCTGATGTTGAACACCGTGTTGACTGTGCGGGCGCATCAGGCAAATTCCCATCAGGGAAAAGGCTGGGAGCAGTTTACGGATGCAGTCATCGAAGCGGTTAATGCGCAGGACCGTCCGATCGTTTTTTTGCTCTGGGGACGTCCGGCGCAGCAGAAGGCTTCGATGTTGACGAACCCGCAGCATTTGATTTTGAAGGCACCGCATCCGAGTCCCTTGTCTGCATATCGCGGATTTTTCGGCTGCAGGCATTTCAGCCAGACCAATGAATTTTTAAAAGCACATGGAGTGGAACCGATCGACTGGCAGATTGAGAATATTTAAGTTAAGGAAAGTAAAATGGGTAAAAAAAACGATAACACACTTGTGAAA
>OHMV01000353.1_pt1 | contig 12105 bp, 9 predicted proteins | sample 1569451 | NCBI WGS metagenome assembly OHMV01 (sample SAMEA3879595, study PRJEB24766) | human gut metagenome | biome: human-associated habitat; feature: feces | place: USA | collected 1985/1987 | reverse complement strand
GCGTTGGTACCGGATCTTTTTTCAGTGCCGCTCCAAAAACATTTAAAAGTTCACTCTCTGCCGACTTTGCTTCCAGATTGATAAAATCAACAATGACAATCCCTGAAATATTGCGCAGCCTTAACTGTCTTGCAATTTCTTCTGCAGCTTCGATATTTACTTTAAGGAAGTTTTCCTGCATTTCTTTTTTGGCAATGTTTTTTCCGGTATTTACATCAATTACCGTCAGAGCTTCCGTCGGCTGGATAATAAGGTATGCACCTGACTTTAACCATACTCTCTCCCTCAATGCATCGTGAAGCTGTGATGTGATCCCGCTAAGTGCAGATAATGAAACCATTTCATCTTCATAATAGCGGATTTTAAGACCATGTCCGGTGAGTATTTCATCTACCCTGGATCTCACACTGCCCCCGGTTACAAGCTGTTTTGCACCGACACCATACATGTTACAGATTGTCTCAAAGATTTCTCTGTCATCCGTCACCACTTCCCCCAGTTCTGTTTCATAAAGTCCGTTTAACATCTTCTGCCACGGCTGTTCCTCTTTATGTACCAGAGAATAGCGGATCAAATATTTTGCGCCTGAGATGATTTTTTGAACTTCTGCCTCAAGCTGTGCCAATTCCAAAAGCAGTTCCTCTTTTGATGCCTGCGCAGCATTGGTACGGACGATCACACCATATGGAATCTGTTCTTTGCCTGAAAGAAAATCTTCTACGATCTTTAACAGTTTTTCTCTTTTCTCTTTTGGCAGCTTGGAAGATGCACCGATTTTTCGTTTTCCAGTCGTAAGGATCACATATTTTCCGGTAAACGTAAGGTTCGTACTTACGGAAGGATCCTTCGTCTTTAATGCTTCTTTTACCACCTGAACTAAAAGTTCATCCCCTGCACAAATTGCTTTTTTTTCTGATTGTTTTTTGGTAAAAACAGGATTTTTCAGCTCCTGCAGCGGCAGGTAACAGTTCTGTCCCGGTGCGATGCAGACAAAGGCAGCATTCAGATTTTTTACAACATTTTCTACCCTGCCTATATAAATATTTCCAAGCACAGATGTCCCGGTCATGGATTCCGTGGTCACTTCGATCAGTTTTTGTCTGGCATCACAGAGTGCCGCAATGCGGTATTCTTTTTTTTCGATTTCTGTTGTTGTAATAATAAAACGGTTCATATTACCCGATCACTTCCCCCATTTTCCCAAGGGAAATAAATCCATCTCCTGCCGGATCCATGGCATAGACATCCCTGCGGTGAATCTGGATCGCATTCTGGTCATAAGTATATCCCATTGCCTGAAACATTGCTTCTAGTACAAGTTCCGGCTTTAGGTTATCCGTACTTCCTGTGGATACTTTTAAATAAAATACCGGTCTGCCGTCTCTTTCTGACACATCAAATGCATATACAAGCTGCTTTAAATCCATGACTTTTTCGCTTTTTTTCGTCTGTTTTGTGATCAGAAATTCTTCTTTTTCCGTAAAATACTGACGGATGCCATCTGCAAAAGTTCTAACGTCTGCAGCCGGTTCATACCCTTCTTTAAAGAAAAGGTCATAGTCCGCCGCTGCAACCATGGACATTGCTGTTTTTGCATTGTCCGGCAGCTTTACATACTCTGTGACTTCCACACCCTCCACCATGGTATCATTCAGTGCCTTAATAGACGCTTCGCTTGATCTGGTAGAATTTACTTCAATATCAAGATACTCTCCATCACTGGTGATTCCGACACCAAGCGGTGCCGCAAAAGACATGATCTGGTGCGGGGAAAAGCCTTCCGAGTAGCAGATATCAATTTCTGCCCTGCGCATTGCCTTCTGAAAATAACGCATAATATCCAGATGTCCGATAAAACGCATCACACCGTATTTACGGAATTTAATCCTTATCTTTATCATAATGTCAACCTTACATTAACCCTTTCTTCTTTCACATTAAGTATCTCATGTAAAACGTTAAATATCTTTTTTAACGCTCTGCCATACATACCCCTGTTTTAAACTGGGCGGCACCACATCCGGAGCAGCGCATCCTGCAGTTTGGAGTCACATTCTCTTCCATGGCATTTTGCCATTCGCGTTTTAAGAATTCTTTCGTCACGCCGGTATCAATGAAATCCCATGGAAATACTTCATCAAGTGAGCGCTCTCTTTTGGTGTAAAAATCCATATCCACGCCACATTCCGCAAATGCATCCAACCATCTCTGGTAATCAAAATATTCGGACCACGCATCAAATATGCCGCCACGCTCATAAACCGTGCGGATCACATTTCCGACCTTGCGGTCACCGCGTGCTAATACACCCTCTAACACCGTCACATCAGCTTCATGCCAGTTGTATTTGATGCTTTTACGGTTTAACTGCTCTTTTACCGTGTCATTGACAACTTTCGCACGCGCAATATAGTCCTCCGGGTCATGCATGGATGCCCACTGGAACGGTGTAAAAGGCTTTGGCACAAAAAACGATGTTGAAATTGTGATCTGGCATTTCCCATTTCGCTGATCTTTTGGAATCTCATAATAACGTACCGCAATATCGTTTGCCAGTTCCGGGATCGCCTTCATATCCTCTTCTGTCTCGGTCGGAAGCCCTAACATAAAGTAAAGCTTTACCTTATTCCAGCCACCTTCAAATGCCATTCCGGCACCTTCTAAGATAACCTCTTTTGTAAGACCTTTATTGATAACATCCCTGAGACGCTGGGAACCAGCCTCCGGTGCAAAGGTCAGACTGCTTTTCTTGATATCCTGCACTTTTCCCATAACATCTAAGGAAAATGCATCGATACGCAGAGATGGAAGAGAAATATTGACACCTTTTCCCTTAAATTCCTCAATTAAAAATGTCACAAGCTCCTGTAACTGTGAGTAATCGGAAGAACTTAAAGAGCTTAAAGAGATCTCTTCATGTCCGGTTGACTTTAACATCTGGTACGCAAGTTTTTTTAAACGTTCCACATCTTTTTCACGTGTCGGACGGTAGACCATACCCGCCTGGCAGAAACGGCAGCCACGGATACAGCCTCGCTGGATCTCAAGAACCACGCGGTCCTGTGTCGCCTTGATAAATGGTACAATCGGTTTTTCCGGATAAACTGCCTGCGTCATATCTGTAACAATCTGTTTTGTGACCGTGCGTGGCACATCCTCATACACCGGTTCAAATCCGGCGATCGTTCCATCCTCTTTATAGCTTACTTCATATAAAGATGGTACATAAATACCAGGAATCTTTGCGGCCTCATGTAAAAAATCCTTGCGCGAAGCTCCTTCCTGCTTCATTTTTTTGTACAGATCCAGCAGTGCATCATAGGAAATTTCGCCTTCTCCCATATAAAACAGATCAAAAAATTCCGCAATCGGTTCCGGGTTATAGGTACATGGACCTCCGCCAATTAAGATCGGATCATTTTCCGTCCTGTCTGCTGCCTCGATTGGAATCTGGCTTAGATCTAAGATCTGTAAGATATTGGTATAACACATCTCGTACTGTATCGTAATTCCCAAGAAATCCGCATCCTTTACCGGCTGTTGCGACTCTAAAGAAAATAACGGGATATTCTCTTCTTTTAAAATTGCATGCAGATCCGGCCATGGGGAATAGACGCGCTCACACCAGACGTCCTCTCTTTTATTTAACATATCGTATAAAATCTGAATACCAAGATGTGACATTCCAATCTCATAAACATCCGGGAAACACATCACAAATCGGATATCAACCGTATCTTTCTCTTTTACCACGCTGTTTAACTCGTTACCGATATAGCGCGCCGGTTTATCAATCTTCATCAGTATCTCATCGGATAAAGCTAATTTTGTCATTTAAAAAAATCCTTTCCATTTCTTCTTTCGCGCTCAAATTTCGCCGTTCGTCAATCATATATGTATGTTGACTCACTTGCGCTCAATGTATCATAACATAATTTTTCAGATTTGTATAATAATGATTATCACAGATCATTTCTGTGATCGTCTGCGTGCTGTAACCACACAAATCCGTATGGGTATACATGCAGCCTAAAAAAGCTGCAAATATACATACAGATAAAAAAATGCGCAGTTTCAGTGCTGCCGCAAGCCCCATTTCCGGTGCAGAATCATCCACCTCTCTGGTCTCTCTCTTCTGCATCCCGTTTTCCTCATAAAAAGAATTGCGGATATTCTGCACATATTCCCTGCGCCGTTCGACTGTCTGTCTGTCCATAGAACACTCCATTTCTGTGCCAGTCCATCTGCATAAAATTATATGACTGATTTCATACAGCAGTTCTGTGTCCTGGCACTGGTTTACCATAAAAGTATTATGTATACCAGTGACCGTTTTTAAGTAAACATCGTTTTTTTATTCTGATTTTTGATATCATTTTATGAATCTATGGACAAATTCATACCTTGTATTTTTATTTCTGTCTCTGCTTTTTTGTAAAAGGTTTCTGGAGCCATTTCAGCAGCGTATTGTCAAGGATCATTGCACCGATTGCTGAGATAAAAAGAGTCAGTACCATCATCACAATACAGCCGCCGACAATGCCACCGCCGAGCACATTGACATGCAGTTTCTGTTTGACCACAAAATGAAGTACGCCCCAGTGGATCAGCAGAATAGAATAACTGTACCGGCTGATCCACTGCACAAAGAAACTGCTTTTTGTTTTTTGGGACGCAAGGCGCTTTACCAACAAAAAGATAGCTGCCGTAAAACACATCATTGTGGGCGAATTCTGATAAATATAATTGACATAATCATTTCCGTTCCAGATCCACATACAGGTTTCAATAAATGATAGAAATCCTGTAAACATGAAAAAATTTTCTACCTTTCTGCTGCATTTTTCAGAAAGAAAATATCCAAGTAAAAAAGTGCCCGCATAAGAATCCACCACAATGCCAAACACAGAGTTGATTCCGTAAAGTGGTAGATAGGTGTCCAATGCACAAATTGCAAATACGACCCCTATCACACCCGACAATACGGTATCGGGAATATTATGTACAATATACCGCATAAACGGCGTCAGTACATACAGCCAGATGATCACATAGACCAGCCAGAAATGAGGTGCCTCCATTGGAGCCCCCGTTAAAATACGCCTCAACATCAGAATCCAGTGGTCCGGTCTCAGCCAGACAAGCCCTTCCTTTGCCACGATATACAGAATGTAATAGACAACCAGCGGAATTGCAACTTTTGTGAAACGTTTCCGGAAAAAATTGCCGATCGATTCATTTTTTACCGGGAGCAATAATGCTCCGCTTAACATGACAAAAAGCAGGTTGCAGGACAAAAATATAAAATTAAAGATGGTAAGCACCCGGAATGGGATGCTTCCGTATTCTGTCATCGTGGCAGCCAGTGAGACTGTATGCACCCCGATCACAAATACGGTCGCTATGACGCGCAGATCATCGATGTAGACCTGCCTGCCGCCTTTTGACAGATTACCAGTCATAAGTTGTTTTATTTTTTCAAACATGGAGTCTCCAATTTTCATTTTCAGGATTTTATCTGATATACCCAAATTATTTTTTCATATAAACTTTATCTTTCGTTTTGCCTTTGCTGATCAGAACTTCTACTTTTTCAGCTTTTGACAACAGCCGGCTTGCGGTCTTTTTCTCTACATCCAGTAATTCAGCCGCTTTTGCACTGTTAATGGTATCATGAACAGTCAGATATTGTAATATTACCTGTATTCTGGCAATTTCTAATTCGGACATTGATTCGGACATAATCTCATTTTTATCAAATCCATCGCGGATATGAATAATTGTATTCAAATATGTTCTGTCATCATCCATATCAAATTCTGGTCCAGGAGAGCCATTTTTCTTAAGTTCACGTAATATTTTTGGAATACCTGTGCCTTTTTTCTCTGACAAATCAATTTCTTTAAATAATTCTCCAATCCGTCTGTTCCTGTATTTTCTGCCTTTGATCCTGCCTTCGGCAAATCGCTCAAGATTAATCCATTTTGCCAATCCCGGATAATTGAGTATCTGGATACTGTCGACGTAAATCCGGATTTCAACAGGTTCCTGTTCACGATATGATTTATGAAAAAATCGTTCTGATTCCGCCTGCCCCTGAAGTTTTACAACTTTTTCTTCAATAACATTTGTGTTAATGTAATCTAATGCATCCTGAACCTGTTTCCAGATAGGACCTGTAAAGGTTTTTTCAATAAAATCATCGGATGCCTCTGCTTCTTTTGTATTAAACCGGATTAACTCAATGTATGATCCTGGGATAAATTTTTCCGGATGTTCTGCAAACATTAAAACCCCGATATTTCTAATATCCAATTCTGTATCTGTCTCATCGGCGACTTCTTCGGCAAGGAGTAATGTCTGATATTATCAATTGTTGCCTTGCGATTTACACGATCATCAAACGGAACGGAATTAAATTTATCAAACAATTCTGAAATCTCATCCTGTTTTGCATCCGTAGTCAGTGATGCAGGACGGATCCAGTATTTCAAATTTTTATCCGCTTTCATTCCTTTTTCCAGATAAACAGTTTTAGGCGCCTGATATGGACCACTGTCACCAGCAGAACACCAAAGATAAATCAAAAAAATTCCGGAATTCTGATAATCAATGATTTCCATTCTCGGAATATATCTTGGAACGATCTGATTGCAATACTGAAAAATTTCCTGTTGGATGGAATCCAGATCCTCTTTTGGTACCCCTTCTAAAGGAAATACCGGCATCCCATTTTCTTCTTTTACACCGATCACAATATATCCACCGTTTGTATTGTCATAATCATTTGCAAAAGCACAAATAGAATGAATGATATCATTTGGGTTCCATCCTGTTTTATATTCTACCCGATCATGTTCAACCACGCGGCCTTTTAACAGTGTTTCTATTTTTAATGGTATCATTGTAATCTCTCTTTCATAAATATTTGTTATTCATGATGAACCTGCAAAAGGACATTTACAAGTAATTTCTGCCTGTAAATGTCCTTCGTATATTACCTCTGTGAAAGCTCCTGTGTGATCTCCTCCCACGTAACTCCCTTTTCCGCCATCAGCACCATCATATGATACATGAAATCGGATATCTCATATTTGATATCTTCCGGATCCGGATTTTTGGCTGCGATGATGATTTCTGATGCCTCTTCTCCCATCTTCTTTAAGATCTTATCGAGTCCTTTGTCAAACAGATAGTTCGTGTATGACCCCTCTTTCGGGTTTGCCTTGCGGTCTAAAATAATCGCATAGACATCCTCTAATACTTTCAGCGGATTTTTCTCCATATACTCCTTTTTGACGATCTCATTAAAGAAACAGGAGACATTTCCGGTGTGACAGGCTGCACCGATCTGTGATACTTTCGCTAAGATCGTATCATAATCACAGTCTGCGGTCAGTGACTTTACATACTGGATATGTCCGGATGTCATCCCTTTGATCCATAACTCCTGGCGGCTTCTGCTGTAATAGGTCATCTTTCCGATATTGATCGTCGTTTCAAAAGCCTCTTCGTTCATGTAGGCAAGCATCAAAACCTCATCCGTGCGGTAATCCTGCACAATAACCGGAACCATGCCATCCGAATTTTTCTTTAAATCTGCCCATTTTAATGCCGGTTCGAAATTATCCATCTTGATCCCGCCTGCAGAGAGCTGTGCTTTCATTTCCATGATATCTGTCTCAGGATCATTGATAAAAGATCCGGCAATTCCGCGTACATTTTCGCGTTTTAAGGTCTCAATAATTTTCTCGTAATCGCATTCCTCAAAATATACGACATACGGAACGTCTGTAATATTTTCGATTGCCGTCAAAACGCTGGTGTTTAAAACCAGAAGTTCGTGAAAATGCTCCTGCATCTCCTCCTGATGTTTGAATACAAAATCAACATTTGCCACGGAAACAAGGATGCGCTCTTTTCCAAAACGGTCGCTCGCCTCTCTTGCAATATCCATGCTGTTTGATTTTGCACCGTTTACAATAACCTGCAGGCATCCGGCATAAATAAACTTCTTGACATCCTCAAAGCGGCTGATGTTTCCACCTGCGCAGACTTTGATCTCGACATTGCGGTTGATATTTTTGATGGTATGGATATTCTTCTCGTGTTCTTCGTCATCGTCTGAGAGATCAAAAATGATGATTTTATCGATACCGCTGTCATTATAAAGACGTGCCAGACTGATCACGTCCCAGCCCATTGGTTCAAAATTATCCATGCCTTTTACTGCCTGTCCATTTTTTAAGTAAATGGTGGCAACAATATTTTTGTGTTCCATATTTAAAAACTCTCCATTCCTGCATTTTCTTAACAAGCCATACACGTTTTTCTTTTGTGATATATACCTAAGACAGATTTCTGCAGGAATCGCAAGTTTTCCTACAGGCTGCCTTTTGTGGACAACACATCCGTGATACGCGGATCATAGCCGGTTGCTTCATCTAACGCCCTCGCAAATGCCTTGAACATTGCTTCGATCATATGATGGTTATTGCCGCCGGACAATACACGGATATGCAGATTCATACCCGATGCATAAGAAACGGCATAGAAAAATTCTTTAACCATCTCCGTGTCCATATACCCTACCCGCTCCACAGTAAATTCGCCATCAAAAACAAGATAAGGTCTGCCGGAGAGATCCACGGCGCAGAGCACCAGTGTCTCATCCATCGGCAAAATACAGCTTCCAAAACGTTTGATGCCCTTTTTATTTTTTAACGCTTTGCGGATCGCATTACCAAGCACGATTCCGGTGTCTTCGATCGTGTGATGGCAGTCCACGGCAAGATCCCCTTCCACTTTGACATCCAGATCAAAAAAACCATGTCTGGCAAATCCTTCTAACATATGATCAAAAAAGCCGATCCCAGTGTCAATCTCCGCTTTACCAGTTCCGTCTATATTCAGATTAATCTTAATATCCGTTTCTTTTGTTTTTCGTATGTACTCCGCCGTTCTTTCCATTTTACCACATTCCTCTCTAGTCTTCAAATCGTACACGGATTGAATTTGCATGCGCCGTTAACTGTTCACATTCTGCAAACTGTACGATATCTTTATAAATCGGCTCTAATGCCTCTCTTGAATAAGAGATAATGCTTGACTTTTTGATAAAATCATCCACGCTAAGCGGTGAGAAAAATTTTGCAGTTCCGTTTGTCGGCAGCACATGGTTTGGACCGGCGAAATAATCACCCAATGGTTCACTGGAATATTCCCCGACAAAAATTGCTCCCGCGTTGCGGATCTTTGTCATCGTCTCAAATGGATTCTTTGTGACAAGTTCAAGATGTTCTGATGCAATCTCGTTCACTGTCGCGATCGCCTCGTCCATACTTTCTGCCACTAAGATATAACCATAATTATCCAAAGACTTCTGAATGATTTCTTTTCTGGATAACTGTGCCACAAAACCTTCCACTTCTTTTGATACCTGCTCCGCTAAATCCCTGCTCGTTGTAACAAGGATCGCAGATGCCATCTCGTCATGTTCTGCCTGCGAGAGAAGGTCTGCTGCAACAAAACGCGGGTTTGCAGTTTCATCTGCTAACACCATGATCTCACTAGGGCCTGCAATGGAGTCAATGCTTACAAAACCAAATACGGCTTTCTTTGCCAGGGCAACATAGATATTACCAGGACCTACGATTTTGTCTACCTTTGGAACGCTTTCCGTACCAAATGCCAGCGCTGCGATCGCCTGTGCACCGCCGACTTTATAGATTGCATCCACACCTGCCTCTTTTGCCGCAACTAAGGTCGCCGGATTGACTTTTCCGTCTTTTCCGGGAGGTGTTGTCATAACGATAGTTTTTACACCCGCAACCTTTGCCGGAACGATGTTCATAAGCACGGAGGACGGATAAACTGCCTTTCCGCCCGGTACATAAACGCCGACTTTTTCCAAGGCAGTCACTTTCTGTCCTAAAATAATGCCGGACTCCTCGGAATCAAACCAGGAATACTGGCGCTGTTTTTCATGATATTTGCGGATATTTACCAGCGCCTTGCGGATCACCGTAAGCAGTTTTTCATCCACTTTTTCGTAGGCCTCTTTAATCTCATCCTCCGTCACAAGGATATTCTCTGCGTTGATGTCAGCTCCATCAAAACGCTTTGTGTAATCAAAGATCGCTGCATCGCGGTTTGCCCTTACATTTTCTATGATCTCATTTACTCTGCCTTCAAATTCACCATAGGAATTCGGGCTTCTTTTTAAAAGATTTTCCAGTATATTTGTTCTTGCCTCTTCTGTAAGTTCTATAATTCGCATACTTCTCCTCCATTTCAAAACATCTGTTCCGTCTGTATTCAAAACATTGCTGTGGCAAACGGTTTTTGTTATCTTATATGACGGTCTTTAAATCGGAAATCAGTTTTGTAATGCGCTCATTTTCCATCTTCATGCTCACCTGATTGACTACCATGCGGGCAGAAAGCGGACAAACTTCCTCTAACACCGACAAACCGTTCTCACGCAGGGTGGAGCCGGTTTCTACGATATCGCAGATAACTTCAGATAAGCCGACGATCGGCGCCAACTCGATTGATCCGTTCAGCTTGATGATCTCCACAGTCTGATGTTTCTTATTATAGAAATAATCTTTTGCAATCCGCGGATACTTGGTTGCAACGCGGATCAGTTCATGATGGTTTAACAGCTCTTTTGCATTTTCCGGTCCACAGATGCACATTTTGCATTTTCCGAATCCAAGATCCAGCACTTCATAAATATTTCTCGACTCTTCTAAAATCGTGTCTTTTCCGACAATTCCAATATCGGCTGCACCATACTCTACATATGTAGGCACATCCGGTCCCTTGGCAAGGAAGAAACGAAGCTTTAATTCTTCATTGACAAAAATAAGTTTTCTGGTATTCTTGTCTTTCATTTCTTCACAGGTAATGCCGATTTTTTCAAAAGTCTCTAAGGTTTTATTTGCCAGTCTTCCCTTACCTAATGCAAAGGTTAAATATCTCATATCTTCCATTTCTATTCTCCATCCATAAATGTCAGTTCTGCAATCTGATTTCGCAATGCATATGCTTCATAATCTGCTTTTGATTTATCCATTGCCCAGGCAATCAGTTCCACATTGCAGTCCTTTGCCCTCAGTGCAATGGCTTTCTCTACTGCTTCCCTGCGGTATTCTGGTTTGTATACAATCAGCTGATTGTCATGTTTTACGGTAATCTCAATTTTCTGCCTTGAAATTGCTGCCATTAACTGGTCTACTACAATCGCAAATCCAATGGAAGCTGCATCTTTTCCAAAATAAGTAAGAAGCTTGTCATAACGACCACCCTTTACAATCGGTTCACCGCTTCCATAAGTATAACCGGCAAAAATTACTCCGGTATAATAATGATAGCTGCTTAACATACCAAATTCATAGGTCACATATTTGTCTACGTCATATACTTTAAGCACCGCATCTAAGTCTTCCAATCTGCGTATTGCTTTATAAACCTTTGGATAATCAGCCGCATAGGTCTTTGCTTCTTCAAAGGAAGCTGCATTATCATAAATGGTTCCAAGCATTCCGAATAATTCTTTTAAATTCTGATTCATGGAACAGTCGGAAATCTCTTCTTCCACGCCAAAGAAATTCTTATTAGCAATCAGTTCCCGGATAACTTCTTCCTGTTCTTCGGAAAGCCCTGCCGCTTCCATTAAGCCACGGAAGAATTCCACATGTCCCACACTAATCTGGAAATCCTTTAAACCACTGCTCTTTAATGCATCAATTGCCATAGCAATCATCTCTGCATCGCCATCTACGGTATCATCGCCGATTAACTCTGCACCAAGCTGGGTGGATTCCTTTAATCTTCCCTGATAGCTATGGTTATTGATAAAGGTATTTCCCATATAAGAAAGGCGGATTGGCATATCCTCATCCATAAAATATTTTGCGGCAGACCGTGCAATAGATGGTGTTATATCCGGTCTTAATACAAGGGTATTTCCTTCCCGGTCAAAAAATTTATATAATTCGTTGGATGGAATGGTTCCAACTTCTTTTCCAAATATATCGAAAAATTCAAAGGTTGGTGTCTGAATACTGTGGTATCCGTGTCGTTTTAAAGCCTTATGCA